>ERZ860445.643-NODE-643-length-24626-cov-3.499613_pt1 | contig 24626 bp, 19 predicted proteins | sample MGYA00509977_ERZ860445 | MGnify/ENA primary metagenome ERZ860445 (study PRJEB30046, sample SAMN00715233) | human gut metagenome | study: EMG produced TPA metagenomics assembly of the A metagenome-wide association study of gut microbiota in type 2... | reverse complement strand
GAAGGTATATTCAACGTAAATCCGCTTGTATTCACAACTAATAACAATGGTTGGAATAATGGATCAGTTACACCTGATCATGAACATGAGTATAATGGAACTGCTTGTGCATTGAAAGATTACAGCCATATTTCCGCAGACCTTGTCAACGGATATATCTACCAACCTACAAGTGCTAAACCTGAAAATTTGGCTCAGTTTATTAAGAATATCCGTTCTTGTGCTAAAGTAAGATTTGTATTTGATGAGGCTCGTTTCAATGACTATGATTATTTGGCAGGATATCATGTAAGCCAAGATGGTATTTCATTATGGAAGGGTACTGCACCTGCTACATGGAATAACTTCGAATACGTTCAGGCAGATAAGGAAACTTTAGCTGCAACTATCGAAAACAAGATGGGTGCTGAAGAGGTGTCAAATGCTCAATACTTGCCATGGGACTTCAATGAACCATTGGGTTCTGGAGCGGATGAATGCGAAAGCCACGTTCGTTTACACGAATTAGACAAACTGAATGGTACACCTGCTGCTCAGGCATTGGTTGGTAAATCTGTTCCTGTAAACTTGGTTGTTGAATACAATGAGTTTAATGTAATTCCTGTTCAGAAATTTGAAGTATTCTTCATTGATCCTTTGACTATTGACGGTAGCATCAACGGTAACTTTGTTGATGCAGAAATCGATGGTAGCTTCTTGAATGTAGCAAACGGATTCAACTTTACAGACTGGAATGGAAATAAAGTTGCAGCTCAAGACCTTACGGAAGTTAAGGACGGTGAATATGCACATGAATTGTATGACTTCTACGGTGTTCACAATGTTAAGTTCTTAACAGATAAAGTAACTACCAGCTTGTCATATGATGCAGCAACTAACACTTACAAACATACCGAAGGTGTGAAAGACGGTAAGTTGCCAACCAAGGCATCACTGAAACAGATGAAAGCTACTGAAAATGGTGGTGTGGTTGATAAAGCAAATGCTCAAGAAGTAGCTTTAGATCCTACCCACTTGGCATACTTCAACAATGAAGGTACTCCGGTTAATGTTGATTATAAGATGTATATCTCTGTTGAAGTTGCTCATAAATGGGGTGTCTTGAAGAAAGAAGCTCTCGAAGTGAATGTTCACAAGGCAGCCGGTACTCCCAATAACTAATATTTAGGACTATAATATGAAAAGGACGCTTTTTAAAAGGAGCGTCCTTTTTTTTACGAAATCAAAATAAAAATAAACATGAAGTTATTTACTTATACGCTGATTCTTCTTTACTTTTATATATTTTCCTCATGCAAAGGAGATAGCAGTAATTCTGCTCCCTTTGATGGTGTGTTTGTTACGGAATCAGGGATAAAATTTGAGTTAAAAGAAGATTCAACCACACTTATCCTATTTGACGATACCTTAAATTATGAAGGTGTATGGTCTATACATCATACTAATGAGTCAGAGTATGCCAATATAGAATTTGCCGGCAAACCGGACTATTATTATTTAAAAGATAAGAAAATCTATCGTAGCAAGAGAGAGATGGAAAGTGACTGGATGGGAACAAAAATACAATATCTCAATTGATATTTATAACATTGATGCTATTAAGAAACTTTATTTTATATCATAAATATAGAAGGGCGGTCTTCAATTGAGAAAACTACCCTTCTTTTCACCAAAATATTATAAAAGCGGCTCTCTTATTCCGCAATCATAATCACTACACGGTTCCAGTCATTTGTTGTGAAAGGCTGCACCTCGGAACCCTTGCTGTCCACATTCAGTCGGTCTGCACTGATGCCGTACCTGTTAATCAGTTCGTCGGCCACCATGCGTGCACGTTTTTTGGCAAGCTCGGCATTGACCTTTGCACTTCCCGTTCCCTTGTCGGCATAACCGGTGATGGTCGCCTTTGAGCGGGGATACTGCTTCATATAGTCCGCAATGGCCAGGATGTTGACCTGCTGGTCCTCGGCGATGTCCGTCTTTGCCAGCCCGAAGGAAACGTGGCTTTTGATGCCCGGCACGCTCTTTTCCACCTCGGGACACGGGACCGGTTCGGGACACTTATGGCTGTCGATTGCGCCCTGCAGCTCGTTGATCCTGTCATTGAGCGACTTCACGTATGACTCGCTGTAACGTTCGTTCCTGTACGCCATCGGCTTGCAGTCGGGACATTTCAGGTTGAATCCCGTACCGAACTTGTAGGTGATGCCCACCAGCACGTTGTAATAGGAATCGAAGCTGTGGTCGTCCCGGCGGTTCCAGCGGTCGGAAACACCGTTTGCCAGGGCTTCAACATTGAAATCGAACGCTTTGTTCAGGCGGAAGCTTGCCTGGAGGCCCAGCCTTGCCATGAAGCTGCTCGCACCCTCGTCAAAGGTCCGGTTGTAACCGACCCCCGCGATAAGGCGTGCACTGAAGAAACGTTCGGGATTGCTTCCGCAGAACAGGCTGCTCATGTTGAACAGGCCGTCCACGGTGGCTGCACCATAGTAGAACCCCTCGGCGGGCCTGCCGCTTCCGGCCCTTCCCCTCCAGCCGCTGACAGCCAGACGGGCACCCACATAAGGATTGAAGTACTTGCCGGCAGCAATCTGTCCTGCCGGAGAAATCAGTTTGCCGATACCCGTGCCGTCCAGCGAATAGGAGGCACCAAGCTGGCCCTGGAGGAACCAGTTGTCATCCGTACTCTGAGCGTTGGCGCTCATACCGGCACCCGCCAGTAATAAAGCTGCAATAATCACCTTTACTTTCATAGTCACTACTGTTTTAATTGGTTATTTGTTTCATCCAGCCGCTTGCGGAACCATTCACCCGCCCGCTCTGCGATATGTGCTTTCTGTTCGGGGGACAGACGCGAGCCGTAGCTGCGGAAGATATAGACTCCCACTTCGTTGTCCTTGTTCTGGAGAATGGAGGATTCCAGCAAAACGGAGAAATCCTTTTTGATTTTCCCGTGGCTTTCCCCTTTCTCGGCCATCTCGTCACCGAACCGGTCGACAGCCAGCAGGAAGTCCTGCAGCCTGTCGTTCAAATCCGTCCCCGAGGTGAGGACCAGCTCTCCCAGGACCACTTTTACAACTCCCTTTTCAGTCACCACGGGAAGCGTAACGGGGAACAGGTCATCGGAGGAGGCCTTCAGCACCAATAGGGACACTTCAGGTGAGGTTTCCCCCAAGGTAAAGCGGAAAGTGCCGTTCTTCACGATGGTACTGTCATACGTTTCCGGAGTCAGTGCGTGGCGCAGGTAAACCTGCTTCCCCTCGTAGCTTTTGTCCTTTACCGTCCCTTCTATGGTGCATCCTTTGGGAACAGAAGTACACGCACATACTGTCAGAACGAGCATCAGCAGGACACCTGCCTGTGGCAGAAAACATGTTCTTTTTCTCATCTTTCTCATTTGAAAAAAGCCGTCCGGCTAAATCGCTTTAGCGGAACGGCCTTTTGTTATTTACTACGTAAACGGGTTACGTCAGAATCTGATACCGAGCTTCAGCACCGGCATATCAAAAATCTTGATATTATGGTGTGAGGCGTTGTACTTGTCAAAACCTTTGGGGCACAGCTGGATGACATCGTAACGGTAGGCCAGGGGTTGGAACTGGAATCCCAGCACCAGGCCCGGGGCCAGGCTGTATTCGATACCGGCTACGCTGGCAGCCTTGATGCCGAACATCTGACCGGCACGGCTGCCACTGCCATAAAGCTGGACAGGAACTTCCTCGCCGCTGTCGGGGTCGGTTGTTATTTCACCTGTATAAGGTTCTGTTGTCTCAATACGTGCCATCTGGAAACCCAAAGAGCTGCCCAGATAGGGATGGATACGTGGATTGTTCACCTTGAAATAACGGTTGGAACCGACTGAAACATACCAGTTGTTCGTTGCCTGCGCATTAATGTAGCTTTGTGCAGGAATGACCATATCGGGTACGCTGCCGTCTCCTTCCACATAGTCCTTCTTGGGGGTAAGATTGATATTCATTGCGAACTGGAAATTGATATCCCAGCAGTCGGAAATGAAATATTTACCTTCAACACCCAGAATATTGGTCAGACTATTGTTATTCAGACCGTCAATGTTCAGATATCTGTTCAGGTCGCCCGAATTGGCACCGCCGCCGTTGGGAAGTCCGACTTCTCCTCCGGTATGCGTGTTTTGGGGAAGCAGGTAGGAGGTATTTTCATTGTAGAAATTATTACCTCCGCCCAGCAGGACAGACACTTGCCACTGGCCTTTCTTGGGAGCAAACAACACGCCATCACTCTCACTGCCCACAGTCTGCGCCAGTAAAGGCGCAGAGAGGATAGTGAGCATCAGTAATGTGCATAGTTTCTTGATCATCGTATAATTACGTTTTTACTTAATTATTCTGCGGAAGCTTTGCTATAAAGAGCTTTCATCATTTCTTCCAGTTTACCGTTCCAGTAATTGAATACTTCAACCTTGTTTTCGTATGCAGCTTTAGCACGTTCCAATTCAGCTTGTGCCCATTCGATTACATATTGTTCTTTCAAATTGCCGGCATTAAAGAGCTCAAGCATCTTTTCAGCTTTTAGAACAGCTTCTGAAGCATCTTCTACATCTTTATTCAATCCTGTAGACTCTGTTGCACCATCAACACCCTTCTTATCACCGATTTCTTGTTTTAAGCTCTTGATGATAGCTTCATATTCTTTTAATTCATCACCATCAATAGCATCGATAACCAGTTGAATATCATCTTTCATAGCTTTAGTTGCATCAATCTTCAATTCATTAATTGGATTAGCAACTTTTTCTGTTACGACATTTTGTGCTGTTGATACGGCGTCAATATCTTCTTGATATTTAGCAACATAAGCATTCTTAGCTGCAGATAAAGAAGACTTCCATTTAGTTAACTGAGCAATTGCTTTGTCAAATTGTTCAGCCTTCTCTACATTTTCTGTTGCTGTATTATACTCATCGACTTTTGCTAAGTATAAGCCTTGAGCGCCACATTCACTTCCAAAGTTTTCGATCTTTTTAATTTCATCGTCCTTCGGTTGTACAAGAACACCACGGTCTTCCTTTCCATCATTATATATACCTGCTTTACCAAATGCAGTTTTTGCTGCCTCTAATAAATTGGCTTTCAAGTCTACTTCTGTATACTCGGTCGGAAGAAGAGTAGTTACATCGTTAGATTTCAAATATTCTTTTAATGTCTTACCATCTTTAATTGCTTTTGGCATTTCAGGAAGTTCTTTCTGACCATTAGCTGTCATTACGGCTCTGAAAGAAACATATTTGTTATATACATTTTGGATTTGTTCGTCTGATGTATATCCTGTAGTTTCATTCTTTACTGCCTCCAACAAAATTTGAATAGCTCCATAGGCTTCATCATATTCTTGCTTTGAATAAGATGTTCCTGAATTATAAGCAGTGACGGCATCATTCCAAACCTTAATAGCTGCATCAGCAACTTTCTTCTGCTCATCCATGGCTTTCTTTGCAGCTGCCTGAACTTCTTTAGCATAAGCTACTTCATTTGCATTGATAGCAGCTTTTGCATCATTCACGGTTTTTATTGCCTTATTAATATCATCAACAGCAGCTTTGTATACGCTTCCATTTCCATCTGCAAAGCCATAGGTGTTATCCATTAAAGTTGCATATGCTGTAGCATCACTAAGTTCATCTGATTTATCATTGCCGTTTGTTTTTGTCAAAGCAAGAACATTCTGTGTTGATTCAAAGTTAGCAGTAAATACTCCGCCTGTGTATGTGATAAATCCTTGATTATCGGCACTTAAATCCCCCTTAATAGCTTCTGATACAGTAAATGTAGAATCGGCTGTTCCTGCAGCACTTTTTTTATTCTGAATAATATTATCCATTGCAGTAACCGCATCCTGCAAATCCTTTATAGCACCATTTGTATTTTCAGCTATAATTTTCGCTTTTGCTGTTTCTTTATCAGCTAATACAGCATTTAATGAATCAATTTTTGCATTATATTTAGCTTTTAAAGCTAGCCATGCATTATATGCATCATCTGATTCTAAAGCAGCGAGAGCCTCTTTCTTGATAGCAAGTTTGTTTGTTGCTTTATCCAATTCGGTCTGAGCATTAAGAAGATCTTCTTTCAGAGTTGCTTCATTGATATAGTTTTCAGGAGCAGTTACTTTATCTTTGTAAGCATCGTAAGCATCTTCCAATTCAGCCTTAGCTGTTTCCATTGCAGTCTTTGCTAAACCTAATTGCTTTTCAACAGCTTCCAATTGCTTCAATTCTGCTTCACTCAAATATGTTTTAGAAAGCTCCAATGCTTTCATCGCGTCTTCATAAGCTTTTTGAGCTACAGCCAATGTTTCTTTTTCCTTTAACAGCTCAGCTTCCCACTTTAACTTATTCTGTTCTAACTTAGCTTGAATTTGAGCGATAGCAGCTTCTGTTTTAGCTGTTTCTTCTTGAAGCTCCAACTCTTTCAATTGGTTAGCCAATTTAATGCTTTCATTGGTTAATTTTTCTTTTTCAACTTCAGCCAACTTAAGCTGAGTTTCTGCATCTCTGTAGGCAGCATTCGCTGTTTCTACAGCAGCTTTGGCTTTCAACAGTTCAGCCTTGGCACCGCGAAGATTTTCGATACCTGCGGGTTCATCGTTGTCGATACATCCCGTGAAAGTCACTGAAGAGCCGGCCATAAGAGCTCCGAACAGGACTACACTTAAAAATTTTTTGTTCATAATAGAAAAACTTTAAATTTATAAATTTAAAAACTTGATTTGTTTTTTGTTTATTATTTTATAAAGGACTTAATCGTATTCAGAAAGAAACGGGAGCATATTCCCTGGATACCGTGAAGGAACCACACCGACTTCTTTAGTAAAGGCAGAATAGAAGACACTTCTGGATGTAAATCCGCAAAGCTTTATCAATTCATCAGCCGTGCGCTTTTCCTTTCGTAGAAGGAGTTTGGCATATTCCACCCGACATCTGTTCACCAATGTCTTAAAGTTGCATTTAAAGTAATGATTGACGACATTCGACAGGTAGGTAGTATTCGTGCCGAATACTATCTACCCTTTGTAATATTCAGTATATCAGAAGTATAGAAGGAAGGCTTAATATGGTGAGGTCCTGTAGAGGACCCTTTTATTATTTATAGTTGATAGTTAGATCCGGTAAACTATCGACAGCTTTTTGCTTCAGTTCATCTATTATATGTACATACTTTTCGGTGTGTCTGGTTGTTGAGTGGCCGGCAAGGGAAGCGGCGGTTTTAATGTTGGCTCCATTTGCCATGATATTTGTGATAAAAGAGTGGCGGGCACAGTGGAAGGTAATATGCTTTCGTATATTAGCGTCTATTACCCACTTACGAAGAATTCTGATTGTATATGAGTAGGAGGGAAGTGAGAAAACCAAGTCTTCTCTGTCTCCATTACATTTCTGTAAAAGTTTGAGAGCTGTGTGGTTTAAGTTTAAATGCAAGATGGCACTTTTGGAATGTGTTTGTACTTTCTGTTGTATGATGGTTAATCTTCTTGCCGGAAAGTCAACATCCTTATATCGTAATTGATAGACGTCGCACCAACGTAATCCGCAATAACATGAAAAAAGAAATGCTCGTTTTACCTCATTATTTGGGCAGGAAGTAACAGCTAATTTTTGTATCTCTTTTAATGTCAGTATCTCCTTTGTTACTTCGTCAAATTGCGATAACCGTATCCCATTTGTCGGATTATGAGAAATTAACTTCTTTTCAACACATTTATTGATGCACATTCTGAATTTCTTGAAATAGCCAATAGGGGTATTGCCACGGAGTTTAGATCTTAAATAGTCGAGAAAATCTACACAAAATTCTCTTGTAATTTTGTTGATTGGTAAGATTTTCTTTTTATTAAATGTGCGTAAGTGGAGAATGGTTGATTTTACCATTTTCTTATCTTTCTTATAATAAGTGCTTAGGTATTCATTCATGATGCGGAAAAAGTCCGGTCCGTTACTTGGTGCTTCGGGCAGGATATCTTCAAATGTTTCTGCAGTTTTATTTAAGGCATATTCGACAGACAAGAATTCAAGCTCTTTTTTTGCTCGAATCTGTTTAGCAATCAATATTTTATTCTTGTTCTCCGCTCTGGCTTCCGGTGTGACAGGCGGTTCTAGAATAATGCCTAAATACTCTTTACGGCGCTTGCCGTTGTGACTGTAATTTAAATAAAGAGAAATTCTTCCTTTGTTTAATTGTTTCTTACCTAGTGTAACTCCCATAATAATTAATTATTTATACAATAATGAATTTATATAAAGGACGGATGAGGGACTGAAAATGAATTCCTCGATCTTTCTTTCTATTATAATAATATCTTTTGTACCTTTGTGCGAGAAACAAAAAGATGGAAGAGAATTTTGATATACGTGAGCATCAGCTCACAAGCAGAGAACGTGACTTTGAGAATGCCTTACGCCCATTAAATTTTTCTGACTTTAGTGGGCAAGATAAGGTAGTGGATAATTTACGTATATTTGTCAAAGCTGCTCGCTTGCGGGCCGAGGCGCTCGACCATGTTTTATTGCATGGGCCTCCGGGGTTAGGAAAGACAACATTAAGCAATATCATTGCCAATGAACTGGGAGTCGGTTTTAAGGTTACTTCCGGGCCGGTACTCGATAAACCCGGTGACTTGGCGGGAGTCCTGACCAGTTTGGAACCAAACGATGTCCTGTTTATTGATGAGATTCATCGGCTCAGTCCGGTGGTGGAAGAATATCTTTATTCGGCCATGGAGGATTATCGGATTGACATAATGATAGACAAGGGACCGTCTGCTCGAAGCATTCAGTTAGACTTGAATCCTTTTACTTTGGTGGGGGCGACTACCCGTAGCGGATTGCTTACGGCGCCTCTTCGTGCACGTTTCGGCATTAACCTGCATTTGGAATATTACGATGATGATGTGTTGACTGCTATTATCCGCCGTTCGGCAAAGATATTGAATGTGCCTTGCGATGTACAGGCGGCGGGTGAGATTGCTTCGCGCAGTCGTGGAACTCCACGTATTGCCAACGCACTTCTTCGGCGTGTGAGGGATTTTGCGCAAGTCAAAGGTTCCGGCAGGATTGATGTGGAGATAGCTCGGTTTGCGTTGGAGGCCTTGAACATAGACCGCTATGGTCTTGATGAGATAGATAACAAGATTTTGTGTACTATTATCGATAAATTCAAAGGAGGACCGGTGGGTTTGACCACCATTGCTACTGCTTTGGGAGAAGACCCCGGTACCATTGAGGAAGTTTATGAACCTTTCCTGATAAAGGAAGGTTTCTTGAAACGTACTCCTCGCGGACGAGAAGTGACAGAACTCGCTTACATCCATCTGGGACGGAGTATCTATAATAGTCAGAAGACATTATTTGATGATTAAATATGGCCGGATTAAAATCATTAGCCAAAGACACTGCAATATATGGACTAAGCAGCATTGTGGGGCGTTTCCTGAATTATTTGCTGGTGCCCATTTATGCAGCAGCTATGTCTGCGGCTTCGGGAGGTTATGGGGTGGTGACCGAAGTTTATGCTTGGACTGCGCTGCTGATGGTCATTCTGACCTATGGCATGGAAACTACTTTTTTCCGTTTTGTCAATAAGGAGACGGAAAACTCTGAGCGTGTGTATTCCACTGTTCTGTTTATGGTGGGAAGTACTTCTTTGATTTTTGCCGCTTTGTGTATGCTGTTTCTTCATCCGGTTGCCGGCATGATGGGCTATGGCGACCATCCTTGGTATATCGGCATGATGGCACTGGTAATTGCGATGGATGCGTTTCAGTGCATTCCGTTTGCTTATCTGCGTTATAAGAAACGTCCGATACGTTTTGCCGCTCTGAAACTTCTTTTCATTCTGCTCAATATCACTCTGAATTTAGTTTATTACGTAGTGATGAAGGGTAGTGATGTTTTTTATGCCTTTTTCTTTAATTTGATTTGCACCTCGGTCATCATGGTACTGATGGTTCCTTATCTCAAATTTAACGGAGGTTTTGACAAGCCATTGGCGAAGCGAATGCTGATATATTCCTATCCTATTCTGATATTGGGAGTGGCAGGTATTTTGAACCAAGTGGCAGATAAGATTATTTTTCGTCATATATATCCCGATAAGGTGGAGGCCAAGACGCAACTTGCCATCTATGGCGCTTGCAGCAAGATTGCCATGATTATGGCAATGCTCACTCAGGCATTCCGTTATGCTTATGAACCTTTTGTGTTTGGAAAGAGCCGGGACAAGGATAGCAAGATTATTTATGCACAGGCGATGAAGTACTTCATTATTTTCACATTATTGGCTTTTTTGGCTGTTATGTTTTATTTGGATATATTGAAATACATTCTTGCTCCCGACTATTGGATAGGATTGCGGGTGGTACCTATTGTGATGGCGGCTGAAATTTTTATGGGTATTTTCTTTAATCTTTCATTTTGGTACAAACTGATTGACGAGACCAAGTGGGGGGCCTATTTTTCATTTGCCGGTTGCATCGTTTTAATCTTGATTAATGTGATTTTTGTTCCTTTGTACAGTTATATGGCATGTGCCTGGGCGGGATTTGCCGGATATGCGGTAGCTATGCTGCTCTCTTACTTTGTGGGGCAGAAGAAGTACCCCATTCATTATGATTTGAAAGCGATAGGTAAATATGTTGCATTGGCACTTGTATTGTTTGGTATATCGGAATACCTTCCTTTTCAGAACATTTTTTTGTTACTGTCTGTTCGTACGGTGTTGCTGATGCTCTTTGTGGCATACATCATAAAGGTAGATTTTCCATTGCATCAGATTCCTGTTATTAATCGGTTTATAAAGAAATAATTATGGCTGACATTAAAGGTAAGTTAAAAAACGATTTGAAGAATATGCCTTATATCAGGCAGTTCCTTCATGAATATTTTGATTTGGGCAAAGATAAGGATAATGAAGCTGTGACTGTCGAGTCTATCCGTAATGGAGTGGAGTTTAAAGGTACTAACCTTTGGATTCTGATATTTGCCATTTTCATTGCTTCTTTGGGACTGAATGTCAATTCTACGGCGGTAATCATCGGCGCCATGTTGATATCTCCTTTGATGGGTCCTATCATGGGAGTGGGATTGGCTATCGGGCAGAATGACTTTGAACTGCTGAAACGGTCGTTGAAGAGTTATCTGATAGCGACTGTTTTCAGTGTTATTACTGCCACTTTATATTTCTCACTGACTCCATTGGATGAAGTGCAATCGGAATTGCTGGCACGAACTTCGCCTACTATTTATGATGTTTTGATAGCTTTATGTGGCGGTTTGGCAGGTATTATTGCGCTTTCCACCAAGGAAAAGGGCAATGTGATTCCGGGGGTAGCCATTGCCACTGCATTGATGCCCCCCTTGTGTACCGCCGGCTTCGGGTTGGCAACGGGAAACCTGCTTTATTTCTTGGGCGCTTTCTATTTATATTTCATTAATTCGGTATTTATTAGTTTGGCAACTTTCATTGGAGTGCGCGTGATGCACTTCCAGCGGAAAGAGTTTGTGGACAAAGAGCGTGAGAAATTGGTTAAGAAGTACATTGTTATCATTACTTTGGCTACCATGTGTCCGGCAATATATCTGACATATGGTATTGTGAAGAATACCATCTATACGGCATCTGCCAATAATTTCATCAGCGAAGAACTGAATTTTCCCGATACACAGGTTATTGACCGTAAGATTTCGTATGAGAATAAGGAAATTCGTGTTGTGCTGATTGGTAATGAAGTTCCTGCAACAGAGATTGCTGCTGCTAAAGATAATTTGAAACATTATAATTTGGCCGGTACGAAATTGATTGTCATGCAGGGGATGAATAATGAGGCTATGGACATAGGAAGCTTGAAGGCCCAGGTCATGGAAGATTTCTATAAGAATAGTGAAAAGCGTTTGTTGGAGCAACAGAACAAGATACATGAGCTGGAAGAAGAATTGAAAGTTTATGCCGCTTATAATGCGGTAGACAAGAAAATCATTCCCGAACTGAAGGTGCTTTATCCGTCGGCCGAAACCATTGCAATGGCAAAAACAGTAGAACTTTCCGTTGATTCGACACGCATGGATACATTAACTCTGGTTTTGATGAAATTTGCGAAGCACCCCAGCGAGAAGGAACAGGAAAAGATAACCGAATGGCTGAAAGCCCGTGTCGGAGCAAAGAAACTGAAATTAGTGGTGGAATAAAGACAGGACACCAAGCAAAACACTCGTGCCATGAAAAAAATATTGATGTTGCTCGTCTTCTTACCTATATATATATGGGCTGATGAAGGTATGTGGTTGCCTTGCTGCCTGAGCAAGCAGACTCAACAAGTGATGAAAGATATGGGGTTGAATCTTACTCCCAGGCAATTATATAATCCCGGCGGTGCTGCACTTTCCAATGCTGTGGTCAGTTTTGGAGGTTTCTGTTCCGGGGTGGTTGTCTCTCCGGATGGTTTGGTGTTCACCAATCATCATTGTGGCTTCGATGCTATCCGGCAGCATAGCACGGTGAAGCATGACTACCTGCGTAATGGTTTTGTGGCCGATTCGTTATCGGACGAACTTCCCAATCCCGATTTATTTGTCAGTTTTCTTGTTCGTACCGAAGATGTGACAGAGCGCATTTTACAGGCCTTACCGCAAGATGTGACTGAAGATAATCGTTCTTTGATTGTAGACTCTCTTTCTACACTGATTGCTGACGAAGCAGTGAAGAATGACACTTTACTGCGGGCAGTTGTTTCGTCTTTCTATGCCGGCAATGAATATTATCTGTCTGTGTATAAGGATTATTATGATGTTCGCTTAGTCTATGCTCCTCCCTCTTCGGTTGGCAAGTTTGGGGGAGATACCGATAACTGGGTTTGGCCGAGGCATACCGGAGATTTTTCCGTTTTTCGTATCTATGCGGATACTCATAACGAACCGGCAGCTTATTCTAAAGATAATGTTCCTTATCATCCTGATTATTATGCTCCTATTTCCTTGGCAGGTTATAAGGAAGGTTCTTTTTGTATGACGATGGGTTATCCCGGGACTACCAGCCGTTATTTGTCTTCTTATGGTGTGGAAGAACGTATGAATGCCGATAATATGGCAAGAATAGATGTTCGTGCTATCAAACAGGCTATTTGGAAAGATGCAATGGAGAAAAGTGATGCTGTTCGTATAAAATATGCTTCGAAGTATGCTCAAAGTGCCAACTATTGGAAGAATAGCATTGGTATGAATCAGTCTATTAAAAAGCTGAATATTATCGGGAAAAAACGTCGGTTGGAACATCAACTGACGGAATGGATTCATCGGAAGCCGGAAGAACGAAACAAGTATGCCGGGATATTGACGGAGTTGGAAGACAGTTATCGCAATCGTTATAAGAATGCCCGTGCAATGGCTTATTTTGGTGAATGTTTTGCCAATGGTCCCGAGTTGGTTACTGCTGCATGGTCTGTCCTGAACTTTGATTTTGAAGCGGAAAAATCGGTTTTGGAAGAGAGGGTTCGTCAATTGTTGGAACTTTATGCCAATATTGATTTGGACATTGATAAGAAAGTTTTTGTGGCTATGCTTAAAGAATATGCGGCAGTAGTAGAGCCGGAGAGCCTTTCGGAAACTTATGCTACTATAGAAAAGAAGTTCAAAGGTGATTATCAGGCGTATGTGGACGATTTATACAGCCACACAGAATTGGATACTCCCCGAGGATTTGAACGTGTAGTGAAAAAGGACAGTACTTATGTTCTTTTTGAAGACCCGGCTATTTCGTTTGTCATTGATATGTTGGTGAAATCTTACGAACTCAGTGCGGCTGCAGATGATGATAATATGAAAATAGAAAAGAATGAGCGTTTACTTAATGAGGCTGTGCGTGAGATGGAATCAGATAAGGATTTTTACCCGGATGCTAACTCTACCATGCGTTTCAGCTTCGGAATGATTGGCGGATACTCGCCAAAAGATGCATTAGAATATACTTATTATACAACGACCAAGGGTATCTTCGATAAGATACGTGAATACAAAGGCGATAGCGATTTCGAAGTCATGCCCTCCGTCATTGATTTGCTGGAGAACAGAGATTTCGGTCGTTATGCGGCAGAAGATGGAAATATGAATGTTTGTTTTATTTCCGATAATGATATTACAGGAGGAAATTCCGGCAGCGGTATGTTTAATGGAAATGGAGAGCTGATAGGACTAGCTTTTGATGGGAATTGGGAAGCGATGAGCAGTGATATTATTTATGAACCCAATTTACAGCGTTGTATTGGGGTGGATATTCGCTATGTACTTTATATGATTGAGAAATATGGAAAGTCTACGCGTTTGATTAATGAATTGAAATTAGTGGAGTAAGCATTTTGGGGTGAGGAATGCTTATTGTTTTTCCCGCATGTTTTGGTGATAAAAAAAGGGAGTACCATCAGTTTTTGATACTCCCTTTTTTCTCTTATAAACGGTTTTATTTTTGTTTTTTTCTGCGTGCCCAGCCTTCTTCGTTAAAGTCGGGTTCTTCCCCTTTCAGTTTGCTGCTTTTTTTCTTGCTGTTGTCGCTGTTGAAAAACTGTTTCCAGTCATCTTGCTTCTTCGGACCGCGCTCTTCGGTATATCCGCGTTCGGCACGGCTAAGCTTTCTTTCCTTTGCTGCCTTGGGAGAAGCGGACTTGGCGGTTTTCTCCTTAGTAGAAGCCGATTTTCGAGAACTGCTGTTTTTGCGTCCTCCGTTATCGCTTTTTCCACTGTTTTCACCTGCTACTTCCACTACTACTTTGCGTCCGTTCAGGTTGACTTTATTAAGGGCGCTGATAACATCATTTGCCTGCTTCTCCGCCACTTCAAAGAAAGAGAAGTTTTGCATCAGGTCTATTCTTCCGATAGTGGTGCGCTGCTTCTTCATGTTGCGGTTAATCAGCTCAATAATTTGGTTGGCATAGAAGCCGTCTGTCTTGCCTAAATTCAGGAAAAGGCGTGTATATCCCTTTTCTGCTTTGCGTTCTGTCTTTTCGCGACTGCTGCCGTGCTCCTTGCGTTCTCTGGGTTCGCGTTCACCGCGGCGGTCGGTTACGGTCGGCGTTTCAATTTCGGGCGCATTACTGTAATACTCTAAAAAGCGGTTGAATTCCATAGACACTACGCGCTTTATCAAATCTTCTTTCGAGAGCCATTCCAGTTTGCGGTAAATACCCGGTAGGAAAGATTCGATTTCTTCCTCGTTTACTTTTACCTTTTCTATGTCATCAATCAGCTTGATGAGCTGCTGTTCACAGATTTGCTTGCCGGTTGGCATTTCGCCCACAATGAACTTTTTGTTGATGATACGTTCTATTTCGCGCATCTTTCCCCTTTCGCGTAAGTTGATGATAGCGATAGAGATACCTGTCTTTCCGGCGCGTCCGGTACGTCCGCTTCGGTGGGTATAGCTTTCGGTATCATCGGGCAGACCGTAGTTGATGACGTGTGTCAGGTCATTTACGTCCAGTCCGCGGGCAGCCACATCGGTGGCAACCAGCAGTTGCAGGTGACGTTGACGGAATTTCTGCATCACCAGGTCGCGCTGTGCCTGGCTCAGCTCGCCGTGTAACGAGTCGGCATTATAACCGTCCTGTATCAATTTGTCGGCAATTTCCTGTGTCTCCTTGCGGGTACGGCAGAATATAATACCGTAAATTTGCGGATAATAATCGGCAATGCGTTTCAGCGCTGCATATTTATCTTTCGCGTGTACCACGTATGCAATGTGGTTTACGTTTTTGCTTCCTTCATTTTTGGTTCCGATGGTAATCTCTTTTGCATTACGTAAGTATTGTTTGGAGATGCGTGAGATTTCGGGACTCATGGTAGCCGAGAACATCAGTGTATTTCGGTCTTCGGGTACTTTTTCAAGAATAGAGTTGATGCTGTCGGTAAATCCCATGTTCAGCATTTCGTCTGCTTCGTCCATTACTACATTACCGATGGTATCTAGTTTGGCTACTTTTCGTTCCATCAGGTCAATAAGTCGTCCGGGAGTTGCGACAATAATGTGCACTCCGCTTTTGAGCATGCGTATTTGGCTTTCGATGGATGAACCGCCGTATACGGGAAGGACTTTCAGTCCGTCAATATACTTGGAGTAATCATTCAGATCACCTGCGATTTGCAAGCACAGTTCGCGTGTGGGGCAAAGAATTAACGCTTGCGGTACGCGGTTTTTTACATTAATTTTCTGGATTAGCGGCAGACCAAATGCGGCTGTTTTTCCAGTCCCTGTTTGTGCCAGGGCCACTACATCGTTTCCTTCACCGAGTAAATACGGTATAACTTCTTCTTGTACAGGCATCGGGTTTTCATAACCCATTTCTTCTATTGCTTTCCTGATTTCGGGGGAAACGCCTAACTCTTCAAATGTCTTCATTTATTTCAAATATCTAATTCGTTACAAAGATACGGATAATCATGGGATTATATGGCATATATGAAATATTTGTTTGATCGGACAGTACAATTTATAGAAAATTGACTAAAAGGTGCCGGAGAGAATAATAAAGGATTGCTCAATGCAATCCTTTATTCCTTCCCACTGTAAGAGTTATGAGGGGGCAGGTATGAGAGAATTTATGTTAGAGTGTCTGTGTTGTCTGTCAGGTTATTCATTCTCTTCACGATACTCCAGAATGTCTCCGGGCTGGCAGTCTAATTCTTTGCAGATAGCTTCCAGTGTGGAGAAGCGGATAGCTTTTGCTTTTCCGGTTTTCAGGATAGAGAGATTGGCCGGGGTGAGATCAATCTTCTCGGCCAGTTCTCCCAGCGAAATCTTTCGTTTCGCCATCATTACGTCTAAATTTACTATTATCGGCATAGTTCAGGTTTTAATTATTCGTTGTCTTTTCTTTTTAGCGAGTTCCACCACGAAGTATAGCGTTTGCTCAGTCTGTAATAGACATACATACAGAAGTATATCCATCCGATATTAAGAAAGGCTTTTGCTGTTTTGTGATCCAGCCATTGGCGTAACGTAAGTGTATAGATGAGTTGGACAACAAACAGTGTTATTATGAAACCGGCTATCAGGCAAACTATCGAAATAGTTTTTTTATCTTTTTCTTTCATGGCGGTTGTTCCTTAAATGGTTAATTCTTGTTCCTCTTTCATGCGGATGCCTATCTGGAACAGATATCCGATAAAGATGATGAATACTCCAATAAGGATATATATCATATAGGTTTGTCTTGGGTTTGTTACAGGAGCGAACTCATTCAAGATAGCTTGCAGAATTCCGTTAAACTCGATAATAAGACCGATATAATATATCAGATTGGCGTTGGCTCTTACAAATATCAGATTGCGCTTTACATTGCGGAGCATCAGATAGATAAAAACACTGCATACAGCCATGGATAATAAAGTGATACCTTGTGGAAATGCTTGCCAGATAAATTGTTCGGATGCCGCTGCTTTTCCGGCATCTATGGCAGCCCGATTGGTTCCCAATTCGAAACACAATATTGCGTTTTGAAAGATAGTGATGAATGTGCAACAGAAACAGATGATGGTGAGGCAAGTCATAATCAGTTTCATTTCTTTTAAAGAATGCTCTTTGCTCTTCTCTTTCATAGTTGTTCTATATTTAAATGGTGAGGTCTTGTTCTTCTTTCATTTTCAGTCCGATGGCAAATACTTCGGCAATGACGAATGCCAGTACGCCAAGCAAAAGACTGGAGTGTGAAAAGGGGTTGAGCCAGTTATAAGAATAACCGGGTATCTTCAATACTTGCGAAAGTTGCCAAGTGTGCATATAAGTGCTGGTCAAAGTGGTGGCGAAAGTAATCAGCAAAGAGGTGCCTAACTTGCGCAACAGTTTTACATTTGCCCAGCAGAAGATGTCCGAGCGGTTGATATTGCGAATGAACTTGATGAATTGCAGGACAGCTTTGATGCCGAAAATGATGAGGATGAAACTAAGAAGGGTGTTGATAAGGGCCAACCAGCCGGGTGCATCGGTGTCGACAGTCACCATGGATTGTATCTGCCATATCGGTACATTCTTTCCGGTCATCTCATTGTATATAGAGTCAGAAGTGCTACTCAGATTGTCCGGGAGCAACATCAGCGGATGGAGGTTATTTATTTCTCCTGCCTTATTTTCCATACCGGCTTTCCCACCTTCGATGGCTCCCCATACCATGGAATAGATATTCTCGGACAAGGAGAGTAATAAGACGGCAAATATCATGGCACAAAGCAGATTCAGTTTCTTTTTCATCGTTATATTTTATTATTGGATTAATCAATTTTGTGGGTTGGTTTCTTCCGCAGGAACAGGTTCGGTCGCTTCTACCGCCCACTGCACGGGTTTCACCTCTTTTTTGAATAACAGGAATGTGAGGCAGAAGATGGCGATTCCTGTCATTCCCCATACATGAACGGCAGTGGTGTTTCCTAAAATATCGGTCAGGGTATCTTTCTCTTCAAAAACATTCATCAGTATCAATGACAGAGTATTATTGATAAAGTGAAGAATGATGCTTGGAAGCAGGCTGCCGGTACGGTAATAAAGCTCTCCTAAGATAATACCGAACAGAAAGGCGAAAAGTATCTGTGCCGGATTCATGTGTATCAATCCGAAGATAAGGGCTGACACAAGGATGGCCCAACGGGGATTCTCCCATTTGCGCAGCAAGTATCCTTCGATGGCACCACGGAAAAAGATTTCTTCAAATATAGGAGCGATGATACATACGCTCAAAATACCGAATACATTGTTTTTCATTTGTGCAAAGACGTTTTCGGCTATATTGGGGAGATGGACCATCTCGCTCAGCCAGTTCATCCATATAATGGCGGCTGCTCCCATAAGGATGTAGAGACAGGTAGGTTTAAGAGGCAGGGACGCAAGAGTCTGTTTGTCCAGTTTTACATATTTATAATGTATCAGATGCCATGCCATGAGCAGGGTTCCCAACAGTGAAAGGATAATGGCCAAAGAAGTAGGGGCATTATGCAGGTCGAAACTTTGCGTTTCAAAGCATTTCCATATTGTGTATCCGAACATTCCCGGAATGGCTACAGCAAACTGATAAGCAAAATAGTAAAGTATTAATTTAATCGTGCGTCCCATCTTAATTTGTTTTTATGATTATTATTTCTTTAAATGAATACTCAGAAATTTATCTATGGCGCGATAGAAATCAAATTTATTCTCTTCGTTGTGGAAGCCATGTCCTTCGTTGTCTTTTACCATATATTCAACTTCGATGCCACGTTTCTTCAGCGCTTCCACCATCTGGTCGGACTCGGCTTTGTTCACGCGTGGGTCATTGGCTCCTTGTGCCACGAAGAGCGGGGCTTTAATCTGATCTACGTGGAACACCGGAGAATATTTTTCCATCATTTCCTTATCTTTCACCGGGTCGCCCACCATTTCGTACATCATGTCCAGCAATGGTTTCCAATATGGAGGAATGGTCTGCATGAAAGTAAACAGATTTGCAACTCCCACATAGTCGATGGCACAAGCATAAAGGTCGGGGGTGAAAGTGACCCCTGCCAGTGTTGCATAACCGCCGTAACTTGCTCCGTAGATGGCAATCCGTTTCGGGTCGGCTATTCCTTGCTTGATTAACCATTCCACACCGTCGGTAATGTCATTCTGCATGGTCTGTCCCCATTGTTTGTAACCCAATTCGGTGAATTTGCGTCCGTAACCGGTGGAACCGCGGAAGTTCATTTGCAATACGGCATAACCGCGTGCGGCAAGGAACTGTACTTCAGGGTTATATCCCCAAGTGTCGCGTGCCCATGGACCCCCGTGAGGATTCACCACTACCGGCAGTTTTTTTGCAGTTTCCATTGTATAGCCTTTCGGTAGAGTGAGATATCCTTCGATGGTCAGTCCGTCACGGCTGGTATAAGTGATGGGAGTCATGGCAACCATCTCCTCTTCTTTAATCCAGGGAGCGGCATCGGCCACCTTTGTCAGTTTGTCTTCTTTTACATTATAGGTATAGTAAGTGCCATACGTGCGGTCACTGCCGGCATAAATCATGCGGATGTTTTCACTTTTGTCTTGGCTGGTAGTGCCTATATCATAACCTTTTAGTTTTTGTTCCAGTTTGGTGCGGATAGCCTCTTCGTCTTTGTCGAAATAGTGACGGATTATTCCTTTGTGTCCGGTACAGGATACGGAAGTCAGTTTTTTCTTCAGTTCGGAATAGCCCAATCCGGAAATATCATATTTGTCATTGGTGTAAAGCACTTCCTTTTCTTCGCAGGTGGCAGGATCCATCAGGACAAGGGCGGTTTTGTCGCGACCGATGTTAGTCAAGGCATATACCATCTTATTGTCGGGAGTGAAAGTAGCGAAGTTGACTGTTTCTTTGAAGTTTGTAGTCAATACCGGGCGGAATGGTTGTTCTTCTGTTTCACGGTATAAAATTTGGGTATTCACTCCGTCTACAATAGCCAGGGCTACACGCAACTTACCGTCGTGGTCGGTCATCCATCCCTGAATGTTTCCGGGGTTTTCAGCCAGTTGGGTCAGTTCGCCTGTATTGAGGTTGAGTCGATAGGGGTCGAAGACCTGTGGATTACGTTTGTTCAGACCGATAATGACCAGTGAGTCGATATTCTCCAGCGGGTCAATGATTTGTGTTCTTACGTTGGGAAAAGCAGTGTATGCTTTAGGTTCTGTTCCGTCTACATTGACTCCGTAAAGTTGATAATTCTCGTCTCCGGCAGTATCTTTTATGTAAAGAATCCGATGACCATTTGCCCACATACTTCCTGCCAGGTTACGTGCTGTTTCCGAAGTAATTCGGGTTGTCTTGTCCGAACCGATTTCCTGTACGAACAGGTTGAGGCGGTTTTCATACGGTGCCATATACGAGAAGTATTTGCCGTCCGGAGAGATTTGATAACCCACTTTTTCGGGGTTCTTAAAGAAGTCTTCCAAAGGCACTTGTGCATTGACTTCGGAAGCGAGGCCGGTGGTTACCAATAGGGTAGCTGCGGCGAAAATACGTTTGAATGCTTTCATCTTAATGGATTTTTAAGTTCTTGTTACTTTTTGTTTTGTGTGTCGGCCAGCAAGTTTGTGTTGCAGTCTTCACGGTAAATTGTTTCTTGTTTGTTGTCATTAAAGGCGCTTTTCTTGGCGTTCCATTCAGTGTAGCTCAGTTTCGTTTCAGATATTCCGGGAGTTACTGTAAGCAAGTAAGCCGGCTTCCAGATTTCGCGACAGGCATCCCAGCGATACGCTTTCTTTTCAATTACTTGTCCTGTTTCATTGCGTTTGTACTCATATTTCACTGTGCGTGTTAATGTTTTGCCGTCTTCATTCAGTGTGTACACTGTTGTGTTTGTGTCGTCTTGACAATAAATGTACTTCGTGTTTCCTGTTGTTTGTGCGTGCGCTGCTGTTGTACAACTCATCATTACTGTTGCAATTGCTGCTGCTAAACCTGATTTCAATACTGACCTTTTCATTTTACTTTGTGTTTTAATGTTCTACTTGTGTTTGTTATTCGATATTCATTTATCGTTTATCGATATGCAAATGTACATCTTATTTTTATATCACCAAAGAAAAACGAGAAAAAATTATCGAAATTCGATAAAAATATATCCTTTCTCGTTGTTTGTGGGGATGAAAGAGGATGAGGATGCTGTTTTTATGTGTTTGGGGTAGGAAATGCCGGTAAAAAAGACACTTTGTTGTGAGGCGGGAATAGTTCTATAATAGAATCTTTGCGGCTTCTTCTCTGTCCTTGTGCATTTGGCAGATAAGGCTTTCAATGTTATCGAACTTTTCTTCGGGACGCAGATATTGGACGAACTCAATGCACATTTTTTTGTGATAGATATTATCCGAAAAATGAAGGATGTTCACTTCGATACTGAGGTCTTTTCCATTATTCATGGTAGGACGATGCCCTATGTTCAACATCCCTGCCCATCTTTTTCCTTCTATATGTACATATACGGCGTATACTCCTTCCGAAGGAATGAGTTTTTCGGGATAATCTACTTTTAGGTTTGCGGTAGGAAAGCCTATCTTACGGCCGACTTTATAACCGTCGACAACGGTTCCGTCTAAATAATAATTGTATCCCAAGAACTGAGAGGCATGGGTTACGTCTCCTTCTTTTAGCAACCGTCGGATGACGGAAGAACTGATTTTATTTTCACCATCGGTATATTCGCGCGCGCGTACTATATATATACCGAGTTCTTCTCCATAACGGTAATAATCTTCAAAACTCTCACTTCGGTTGTGACCGAAGCGGTGGTCGTAGCCTATTACCAGTATGCGGATATTGAATTTGTCGCGTAGCAATTGCATGAATTTGCGTGCAGAAAGCAATGACAATTCATGTGTAAACGGAAGCAGGATGCAATAATCAGTACCTGTTGTTTTCAATAAGTTTAATTTCTCTTGAGGAGAGGAGAGGAGTTGGGGGCAATAAGAGGTTTGTATCACCTGTCTGGGATGTACCGGAAAGGTGACTAACGCAGAACATAATCCTTCTTTTACAGCCACTTCCTTTACTTGGTCGATGAGGAAATGGTGACCGCGATGCACCCCGTCAAAAAAGCCGATGGTGGCAACCGATGGGGGAAGTGCCGGATGGTTTATGTCTGATATAATTTCCATTAGTCGAATAATAAACTTAAATCTTCACCGATATGGTAGTGGTGGGTTTGAATGCCAAGTGCCGCTGCTGCCCGGCAGTTAGTTTCCGAATCATCTATAAAGAACGTTTCCTCAGGAAGAATATTTGCCTCTTTCATTACTTTCTCATAGATAGCCTTATCGGGCTTAGCCAAATGCATTTTGAAAGAAAGAAAGGTGTCTTCAAAGAAATCGTCAGCTCGAAAACCTCGGTAGTTAAACATTTCTTCACCGGCATAATCCCAATGGATTTGGTTGGTGTTGCTAAGCAGGTAAACCATGTAGCGTTCGCGCAGCTCTAACAGTAAATCCAACTTTTCGCGGGGAATATTCAGTAGCATCAGGTTCCACATATCATCTATCTTGCGGTCGGTCAACGATTCGTCGGCTTCTTTGCGGATGGCATCCCTGAACTCTTCGGGTGAGATTTCTCCCAACTCGAATCGGGAAAATACTCCATTACCTTGCATTTGACGAACTTGCTCTTCTATGTTGGTGAATCCTGCTGTGCGGAATGCATTCAGACAACTGTCAAAATCCAGATTTATTAATACTCCACCTAAATCGAAAATAACATTTTTAATCTTACTGTCCATAACTCTTTATGCTCTTTTACCTAATTGACTTTTTTGTTTGCAACCGTTTTATCAGTCGGTAGATTTCACCTGCTACCAGCACTAAAGAGGTAGCGGTGATGATTATAATCCATTCGGTCAGGTTCAGCGGTACGGTGCGGAATACTTTTCCTCCGAATTCGACAATGAATATCTGACCTATCAGTATGATAACCGCTACACTGAGCATACCCAGTGCATGGCGTGAATCTTTAAATACAGAATGGTTGGTTCCGAAAACACTGGCGTTGAACAGATTCCAGAACTGAAGCATTACAAAGATAGTGAAGAAGCAGGTAAGAGCCCACTCTGTTTGTGAGGCGGGAAGTTGTCTGATACCTACGATGAGTGACATCAGTATAACCAAAAATGCAAGTCCTACACCTAATATATTATTGCGCATAGCCTTGGTGATGATAAAGTCATTGGTCTTGCGCGGCTTTTCGTTCATAACATCGGGACTGGGCGGTATGGAAGCCAGTGCCATGGCAGCAAAAGTGTCCATAATGAGGTTTACCCATAACATTTGAGTGACAGTCAGCGGAAGTTCCGTTCCCAGAAAGGCACCGAGCAATACACTTGCCAATGCCACTACATTGATTGTCAGTTGGAAGACAATGAAGCGTTGAATGTTTTTGTAGAGCGAACGTCCCCACATGACGGCAGTGGCGATACTGTGGAAAGAGTCATCCAGCAGTGTAATATCGCTGGCTTCTTTTGCGACAGAAGTTCCTGTTCCCATCGAAAGTCCCACTTGTGCGTGGTTGAGAGCGGGGGCATCGTTGGTTCCGTCACCGGTAACAGCAACTACCGCACCTTTTTGCTGAAGCAGCTGCACCAGGCGTTGTTTGTCCATCGGACGCGCACGGCTCATTACTTTCAGGTCGAGCACACGGTCGAGTGCTTCTTCGTCGCTTAAAGCAGCAAATTCCACCCCTGTGATTCGGTTGCGTTCCGAGTCTTCGGGTTTCCATAATCCGATTTGGCGGGCAATTTCGGTAGCAGTTCCCGGAGTATCACCGGTTACAATCTTCACACCGATACCGGCTGACTGACATTTGCCGACAGCTTCGGGTACATCGGGACGAATGGGGTCACTGATGGCAAAAATACCGAGGAAAGTCATTCCGCCTTCATTCACTAATTCAGAACAATCCTCTCCGACGCCTTCGGGGATATATTTATAAGCCAGTCCCAAAGTACGCATGGCCTTGTTTTGATAGGCAAGCAGGTCGGCATTATATTGTGCAATGGCATCAAGGCTCAGATTGCATTTACCCATTATAATTTCGGGCGCACCTTTTATATATAGCACTCTTTTTTGCTGGATGGGAGAGTCGACCAA
>ERZ860445.608-NODE-608-length-25917-cov-11.523973_pt1 | contig 25917 bp, 18 predicted proteins | sample MGYA00509977_ERZ860445 | MGnify/ENA primary metagenome ERZ860445 (study PRJEB30046, sample SAMN00715233) | human gut metagenome | study: EMG produced TPA metagenomics assembly of the A metagenome-wide association study of gut microbiota in type 2... | reverse complement strand
TAGTTATGAAGACCTTGGAGAGGGTCTATAAAAACTACTACTTTATAATACGAGGAGATTGGCAATGGAAAATTATTTTTTATTTATATTGTCTTTGATTTTATCATCATCTTTTGTCATTTCAAGGTAAAACTCAGCTAGTTTCATAGCATTTTCCATCTGTTTTTTATCATAGCTATCATAGAGTCTGTTAAATGTCATTTGCAAAGGGTCGCAATTAGGATCATCCCCGAAAACAAGATAATCGAGAGTGACATCTGTGAATTTTGCTATATGGATAAGTAAGTCAAGATTAGGAACTCGCTTTCCGGACTCTATAAGGGCCAGATATGAAGGTGAGATGTATAACATATCAGCAAAATAAGATTGTGTTTTATTTCTTTTAAAACGTAGTTTACGTATGCGCTCACCAAGTTCTTTTGGATTTAGAATAATATTGTTCATATAAACCTCCCATATTATAATTTCAATTAGTAAAAATTATTATGACTAATTGTAGCTGAATTATGAAAAATTAAATTACGCACTGAAAATCAGAAATTAACATATGGAAAATTGTGAATATTGAATAAAAAGAACATTGATAGTATATAAAATATCTGTGTCAAAATATTATAAAAATATTAACTATAAGTAAAAGATGTATTGACACATAGTAATGAAAGTGGCAAAATATAGGCAAAAGAGGACTTAAGATGAAGGTGGTTGTGCTATGAAGATTAAGGTTGCATTGCTTGATAAAGATAAAGAGTACTTGGATAGGCTTACAGGAGTATTTAATACAAAGTATGCTGATAAATTAGAGGTTTATTCATTTACAGATGAAAAAAACGCAATAGAATCGGTAAAAGAGTACAGAATAGATGTATTAATAGCTGAAGAAGATTTTAATATTGACAAATCTGAATTCAAGAGAAATTGTGGACTTGCCTATTTTACAGGGACACCCGGTATAGAGTTAATAAAGGATGAAATTGCCATATGCAAGTATCAGCGTGTTGACGTTATATTTAAGCAGATACTTGGGGTATATTCTGATATGGCTGCAAATGTGGCTACTATCAGCGGAGAAAATGATAAGAGCAGTGTGGTTATTTTTACATCACCATGTGGTGGGGTTGGAACATCGACTGTTGCAGCAGCATGTGCGATAGCACATGCGAATATGGGGAAAAAGGTATTTTATTTAAATTTAGAACAGTGTGGCACAACAGATGTTTTCTTTCAGGCAGAAGGAAATGCCACTATGAGTGATGTTATATATTCGCTTAAGAGCAGAAAGGCAAATCTGTTATTGAAGCTTGAAAGCTGTATAAAGCAAAGCCAGGAAGGGGTGTCGTACTTTTCGTCTACAAAGGTTGCACTCGATATATTGGAAATTTCATATGCAGATATTGATACTTTGATAGGCAATATACAGGGAATGGACAATTATGATGAGATTATTGTAGATTTACCATTTTCTTTGGAAATAGAAAAATTAAAGCTCCTCTCAAAGGCTTGGAGAATTATAGTTGTAAATGATGGCAGTCAGCTGTCAAATTATAAATTTATGAGAGCATATGAGTCGGTTGTTTTATTAGAACAAAATGATGATATAAATATTATCCGAAACATGAATATGATATACAACAAGTTTAGTAATAAGAACTCAGAGATGCTATCAAATATTTCTATTAAGACTATTGGCGGAGCACCACGATATGAACATGCTACAGTCAGACAGATAATAGAAGCATTGACCAAGATGGAATTTTTTGAAGAAATCTTGCAATAGAGGGAATGTATATGCAGATTAATGAAGAAGAGCTTGTTGATGACATAAAACGTTTTGTAAGTGAAAATGTATCCTTGAGCAAAATATCAGATGAAGAACTTGCGGAAAGAATAGATCAGATAGTTACAGACAGGCTTAAGGATATTTACTGTCCTATTGAGACAAAGGTATCAATATCACAGCAGGTATATAGCTCTATAAGAGGATTTGGCTTATTAGATTCGATTATCAGTGATGATTCAATTACAGAGGTTATGATTAATGGACCTGAAAAGATTTTTATTGAGAAAAAAGGACGACTTACACGCCTTGATAAGAAGTTTGAGAGTCAGAGAAAGCTGGAGGATGTCATACAAAGAATTGTAGGATTGGCAGGACGAGAAGTGAATCAGGCTAATCCCATATGTGATACCAGGCTTCCGGATGGCTCGCGTGTGAATGTGGTATTGCCTCCGATTGCTTTATGTGGTCCAACGATTACTATTCGTAAGTTTTCAAAAGAACCAATGACTATAAATAAGCTGATAGAATATGGTTCTATAACACAGGAAATAGCAGATAAGCTGGAACTTTTGGTGAAAGCCAAATACAATATTTTTATTAGTGGTGGTACAGGCTCCGGAAAAACAACATTTCTTAATGCTCTTTCCAATTTTATTCCTAAGGATGAAAGAATTATTACAATTGAGGATTCAGCAGAGCTTCAGATTACAGGAATTGATAATCTGGTTAGTCTGGAGACTAGAAATGCAAATGCTTCAGGTGCCGGGCAGGTTACAATAAGAGACTTAATTAAATCATCTCTTCGAATGCGTCCTGAAAGGATAATAGTAGGCGAGTGTCGAGGAGGAGAAGCTCTTGATATGCTTCAGGCTATGAATACAGGACATGACGGCTCGTTGTCTACAGGACATGCTAACTCTACTGAGGATATGCTCAGCCGACTCGAGACAATGGTGCTGCAGGGGGCTGATGGACTTCCTCTTGAGGCAATAAAGCAGCAGATTGCATCGGCAGTTGATATTATAATTCATTTATCAAGACTTAGGGATAAAAGCAGAAAGACCATGGCTATAACAGAAGTAGTTGGCATCAAAAATGGAGAGATAGAGTTAAACCCACTGTATGAGTTTAAAGAGGATGAAAACAGCACAATGGATAAGGTATCAGGAAGACTGGTCAGAACCGGCAATCCATTGAAGAACGACTACAAGCTTAAGCTGTCAGGTATAAAAACAGCCATATAGGTGAATTTATGAAGAAAAAAAACAAAGAGAAAAAAGTTCTGGAACCACAATACTATACATCACGGATAAATACAAGTACATATAATTACAAGGTCTATTATATGTCTGTTCCAGAGAAAATTATCAATGTACTTATTGCATTTGTGATAGGAGCGTGCATCGGATATTTATTCTATGGAGGTATAGGAAAAGATGAATATGGGCAGGCAACTACAGTTACATATTGTTTAAATGTAATTATTCCGGTAATAGTTGGCGTTATAGCTGTTAAATTGTATATTCCGGTCAGGATACAGTCTATTATTAAGAAACAGAAAAATCAGCTTAATAAACAGTTTAGAGATATGTTAGAGGCACTTAGTACATCTCTGGGAGCCGGTAAAAATGTTATAGATTCATTCAGAAGTGTGTATGACGATATGAAGATGCAGTATGAGGATGGTGCTTATATTATTAGCGAACTGGAGCTTTTATTGTCAGGTATGGATAATAATATTGATATTGAAGACCTACTTCTTGATTTTGGGGAAAGAAGCGGCAATGAGGATATAGAGAGTTTCGCCAAGGTTTTTCAGATATGTTATAGGAAGGGCGGAAATATCAAGGATACAGTCAGGTCTACATATGAAATTTTGAATGACAAAATGGAGATAGCAGAGGATATAGAAACCGTTGTTACAGCAAACAAAACAGAGCAGAATGTGATGCTTATCATGCCGATAGGTCTTATTGGAATGATGAAGCTGATGAGTCCGGATTTTGCTGAGAATTTTGTGTCTCCATCAGGCATCATGGCGACAACAGTTGCGGTAATCATATTTGTGGCAGCATATTTTATAGGAAGAAAAGTATTGGAGATAAAGATTTAGTTATGTTTGGAATATTAGATTATATATGCTGGATATTAGGCTTGATATTTACAATTTTTTGGATATTCCTGTTTTGTAAAGGAAAGAAAAATGCCACACTTTTTCAAGGGTTGGATGAGAAAGAATATCCTTTAAAGGATATTTATTTTGTGGGATATGAACTGCTTGAACTCATTAAGTATAATTATCGAACCAAATACGACAGAAGGCTAAGGAAAGAGATATCGGTGCTCAAGGATGGCAAGTATGCTGATTACTATATCAGAGTCACCAGAGCACAGCAGGTTACTTTAGGGTATACATTATTTACCATGTCATTTGCCATGTATGGGCTGGCAGGAAGTATGGCAGCTGTTACGATATTTATAATGTTCGCCTTTGTGGCATTTTACTATTATGGAACATCAGCCAGTGACAAGATTAAGAAACGTTCAGAGGAACTGCTGTCCGACTTCTCAAATGTTGTATCAAAGCTTGCCCTTCTGACTAATGCAGGTCTTATCATGAGGGATGCATGGGCAGATGTAGCTTATAATGGCGATACTACATTATATAAAGAAATGCAGATATCAGTTGACGAGATGAAAAATGGAGTCTCTGAGACTGAAGCTATATATCATTTTGGAAACAGATGTATCATACCTGAGATAAAAAAATTTGCATCTACTATCATACAGGGCATCGAAAAGGGAAACAGTGAGCTGACGGCTCTTTTACAGGAGCAGAGTGCAGAGATCTGGAACCTTAAGAGACAGTTGGTAAAAAGAGAGGGAGAGAAGGCATCAAGCAAGCTTCTCATCCCAATGTTTCTTATGTTTATGGGAATCCTGATTATGGTTATTGTCCCGATATTTACAAACATTGGAGCTTAGGTAGAGAATCAGAGTAATCTGATTGTTTATAGATTTCACGAAAGGAGGAAACGTTTATGTGGTTATTAATGAATGATTTAGGACTTAAGGCAAGGCTTGCATTTAGTAAGTTCATGTGCGATGAAGAGGGAGATGTAAATATCGTCTCTATAGTTGTCCTTATCGGAATAGCTGTATTACTTGCTGTATTCTTTAAAGGACAGATTATGGATCTGTTGACAAATCTGTTTGGTACAATAACAGAAAAAGCTAATAGTGCAGTATCTGGAGAATAACAGACAATTAGAAAGCTTTTTGGGTATATATCTTTTGATATATACCCAAAATAATTCGAATGTGAGTGAAAATTATGAAAAGACTTTTAGATGAAAGAGGAGCATTGATAGTGGAGGCTTCTATTGTGTTTCCGACAATGTTTCTGGCTATATTTTTTATGCTGTTTGTAGGAAATGCATATACGCAGAAATGTAAGGTGGAGGATATAGTGGTATCAGCAGTGCTTGAAGGTGCTGCAAAGTGTGCCGATCCTATGCTTGATGATATTGAGTCTGGCAGCATACCGGATTTTAATTCAGTTAGTCTGAAGCCATATAGATACCTTACAGGCAGTCTCAGAGATACTGAGGGTGACATAGAGAGTGAAATAAATAAAAATGTGGGAAAGATAGGCACCGGATTCTTTACAGGGATGAAGCCGAGTATTTCCATTGACAGACTTAAATTTGAAAGTAAAGTGATATATTCAAAGGTAAATGTGGATGTATCCTATAAGATAAAAATGCCAATCAGGTTATTGGGACAGGATGAGTTTACCAATATATCGTATGCCACACATACTGATGTGCCGGTATCTGATGTGCCGGAGTTTATCCGGACTGTAGATTTTGCAGAGGATCTTGTGCAGAGATATAAAAATCATGATATCTCTGAGCCGGCAGGCAAACTGGCAGAGAAGATAACTGAGTGGACGAGTAAATAGGAGTTATGAATATGTATGGATTTAGTAAAAGAGAGCGAGGTGCTGTGTCAGTATTTCTCGTAATCATTCTGGTGCCGTGTATGCTGGTGGCCAGTATATTTGTGGATGTGGGCAGAGTGTACCTGTCCAAGTCTATGGCTGAATCGGCAGCTGATATGGCACTTAATTCACTTATGACACATTATGACGCTGATTTGAATGACTGGTATGGCATGGTAGCTTCCTGCCAGAATATAGATGAATTCTATGATGCTTCAATAAAGTGCTACAAGAATGCACTCAAATCACAGAATTTGTCTAAGGATGAGATGAACACATTGGTAGGAGAGTTCAGCGCTATGATAGGTGCTGATTCAAAAGCCAGTGACTATCTCAGGGTAACGGATGACGGCGATGACTCAACTACTATAAAAGCCGTAGATGGTGCCAATCTGGCTAATGCCACTATGCTTAAATCGCAGATAGTGGACTTCATGAAATACAGGGCACCTATAGCTATCACAGAGACTGCCATCGATAAAATAAAGAATAAGAGTATTCCCGGTATAGATGATGTCTTAAAAAGTGATGAGAATAAACCGCTGGTGGAGAAAAAACAGGATTATTGTAAAGCTGACGAGAAGCTGATGCGTGACAGCTACAATACATATAAGTATCTGTTTGACAATTATTCTAATGGAAATCCACAGCCAAGCAATTCATTGCTCACAGGTACACGTGATGCCATGCAGACAGCCAGAGAACAGTATCGTGAGCTGAATAAGCTGATGATTACCAATCTGTATAACACATCGGGTCTTGTGGTTTTTAACAGGGCACAGGTGCCACTGAATCAGTATAATTACACAAAAAGCTCTATAAAATGCTATAAAGCTAAGTATGATGGCAAGACATATTATGTAAACTGCCATTCAAGAAAAGACGATGATACATATTACATAGATGGCACCGAACTGACAAAACAGTTTGACGATATCTCTAAGAAAATAAAGGCATTTGACAAAGCAAAGAATGATTTCACCAATGCTGTGAACAATAGCATATCGTATTCATCCGGTGTTACAAATGACATACAGTATTGGAAGCATGCTGCAGATGCCTACAGTGTCACGGTAAGTGGCAGTGATGATTATCGAACTAATCTGAATAAGAAAGCAGATGAAATGATAAAGAGCTACTGTGCACTCAATGCCATGATGCAGTGTACTCCGGGAAATGACTTACCTGATGGCTATGATACTACATACAAATCATATAAGAAACAGGTGGAGAACAGACAGACAAAATATCTGACAGCAGGAGTGACGAATAGCAGTGACAGCTATCTCATATTAGTAAACAGGCTTGAGAGTATATCGAGTAATAATATATATAATATAGAAGCAACTTCATTGACATTAAGCGATAGAAGTGCTACATTTGTAAATAGAATTGCTGATATATCAACGAATCTGATTGAAAAAAGAAACACTCTGCAGCACTATTCAGATGTATTAAACATAGCGATAAACGGAGATTCGAGTAAGGATATAGAGTCACTTGAGACACTGAAGCATGATGCAGCTGATTATGCCAAAAAACTCAATGATTGGAGTAATCAGGCAGATGGCACTGATTCAGACCTTGCAGAAGGTGACAGAGATGAAATCGCAGGTATTAAGGCTAGCGAAGCAGCCGGAAATATAACTGAACAGTCAATTATAGATTTAGAAAACAGACTTAAGAACATAAAGTCGCAGATTGATTCGATGATAGCAGCTATAGATAGCTTCAAATATGGTGATCAGAAGGTAAAGGATATATCTACATATGATCAGTTCAAAAATGCAGGCTCTGCAGTCATTGCTGAAAGTGAGATAAATAAAAGGACTACGAATGCAGAGCTTTCAAGCTATGCGGATTCTACATTTTCATCATTGTTCTCACCACAGGGAACAGGAACCGAGGGTCTTGCGAGCATAAATGGCAATGATGACCATAATTTACTGCTTGATGTCGCTAACTCAAAGACAGTTGCAATACCTGGGGTGTATCAGTTCTGGCAAGATAGTTTTAAAGGTGCAGATGATGGAACCATAGATAAATATGGTAAAGAAAAAAAAGCGGCAAAAGATGAGACAGATAAAATTATAGATGCAGCAAAAAATAAAGATAATAAGCACTCTGATTCAGAGAATATATCTCGCGAGATTGATACAATTTATAAAACATTTGGTACTGATATAATATTTTCAGGTTTTGTAAGTGTATTACAAAAAATGATTAGCGGAAAATTTGAAGCAATTCGAGACGATTTGTATTTATCAACTTATGCTATGGAAATGTTTTCTTACTCCACTATTGATAATGAGGGACGATATAATATCCTTAAAGAACAGGGATATGATATGTCTACTTTAGACAAAAACTATGAGGATACATACAAAACTGTCGATGAAAAGTGGACTAGCGAATTATATAAAGATTATTATAATAAGACACTTACAAATAAAAAGTTTTGCAAAGAGAATAATGCTGCATATGGCTGTGAGTTAGAGTATATTCTATATGGACATGAGAATAATGATGATAATATAAAGGCTGCGTATGGTCAGATTTATGAAATTAGGTACGTGTTAAATCTTATATCTGCATTTGAAAATTTTTGGGATAGTGGAACTAACACAGGTAAATTATTTAATATGATTTCTAGAGAGTTATCACTTGCAACAAGCGGCGTAATACCTGCTATAGCTATAAAGGCGGTATTGATTGCGTTGATAACAGTTTTTGAAACAGGAAATGACATGAACAGATTAGAAGCTGGATTTTCAGTGGAACTATATAAAACAGATGCAAAGATGTGGCAGGTTTCGCTTGATTTTGGCGAACCGAATGGAGATAGCATTGACGGACTGTCTGCATTTGTAAAGAGTTTTTCTGACAAGTTTAAAAATGGTATACATAATTCCTGTGAAAATGGATTGCGCTACAGCGATTATTTATGTATTTTTATAGTGTGTGGCATGCAGTCCGACATTGGAGAATCAATGACACTTAGATGTGCGGATGTAGTTCAGGCGAATATGAGAAAGATAACGAAGGATGATGGCTACAAGCTGGAAAACTCAAAGACTTATTTTGAACTCGATTCAAAACTGAAAGTAGATCCGTTACTAATTACACTGCCACTATATAGTGATTATACAGATTTGTATGATAGCAGCAGTACTGACTGGTGCACATATAATATAAAAACAATCAGAGGTTATTAAAGGAGAAAAAAATGAAAAAGAGACTATTAATTCTAGGAATGATTTTTACAATGGCTGTGTCATCAGCAGGCTGTGGAAGTTCGTCATCAGACAATGCTGGTAAGACAGAACAACCAAAACAAACAGCTACAGTTCAGGACAGTCAGAAGGATACATCAAACGATAGTAAGTCTGATAATGATAAGAAAGATACGAAGTATAAAACAGCAGATGAAATCACAATGGATGATTTGATGAGCCATGATGAGACACCGGCAGAGGATTTTGAGTTCAATGACAGCACAGATAACATCATAATAGAGAAGTATGTTGGTAAGGATCCAATCGTGGTTATTCCTGATGAAATAGATGGAAAGAAGGTTGTTGGATTTAGTTTTATGAATGATAAAAATATTGTAGCAGTTCGAATAGGTGATAATATTACAGAAATAGACCGACATGCATTTGGAAATGCAGAGAACTTAAAATATATTGTGTCAGGGAAATCCGTGAAGAGTATAGATGGGGGAAATTTCTTCGGAACAAACTTAAAGGAATTGATTCTTAATGATGGATTGGAAAAAATAGGTGAAGATAGATTTACAAATTTTGTAGCTCCGCCACAAAATAACAGAGGCATGGATTTAAAAATACCTGAGAGCGTTACAGAACTCTATGTTTCGGATTTTAATCTCATTGGTAAACCAGGTTCATATGCTGAACAATATGCAAAAGAACATGCAGATAGCCGTGTTACCTTCACGGCAGAATAATTTACAATATGTCAATTAATTAAATATTAATACTATCATAGGAAAGTCGCCATGCTATATTAGTAGTGTGGTGGCTTTTTTTGTTAAAATAGAAAATTATTAAATTGTAATGTGTAAATATTATTATTACATTAACAAATAGTAAAGTAATTATTGACAAACAGCAATTGAAGTAGGAAAATAGTATATATGAAAATCTATATTTAAAGGGAGAATATCATGAGAAAACATATAAAGGATGAAAGAGGAGCCATTGTAGTTGAGGCAACAATTTCGTTTACTGCCTTTATTTTCCTGTTGTACATCATCTATTCGATAGTTGATATATGCTACATACAGGCAAAGATGAGCATAGCGTTAAACAGTGCGGCGACAGATATATCGCAGTACTCCTATCTGTATTATAAGTTTGGTATTGATTCGGTGGATAATGCAGCAAGCAATGCGGCTTCAAGCAGTAGGGCATTGGCAAAGGATACATTAAAGGGTATGGATGAGCTAATGACGGGAATATCGGATATGGATAGCAGTTTGTCAGATATAGAGAATGGCTCTTCTGATTTTGAAAGTCTAATGACCGCTTATGATGAGACAAAGGGTGGAGCATCAGATTTGGCTGCCAATATTAATGACTATGGAGATGCTTTGGCAGAAGATCCTATGGGCTTTGTAAAGGGTATGGGTATGCTTGCATTGAATGAGGGTTCGTCTGCAGGCAAGTCATATCTGGCACAGTCTATGGGAAGAGCTTTTATGAAGAAGAATCTTAAGGATTCAAATGGTGGGGATGTCAACGCTTTTTTGAAACAGTATCATGTAAAGGATGGTCTGGATGGGCTTTCGTTTGCTGGCACGGAATTTTTGGTATCAACGGATGGCAAATCAAGTAATGCCCTAAGGTTGACTTGCTCATATGATGTGAAGGTTGTCAATCTGCTTAATACAGATATCACCATCAGATTTTGTCAGAGTGCATCAACCGATGTGTGGGGCAAGGGAGTTAGTGCGAAAAAATAGGTGGATTAGGAATTATGAAAACAAATGATATTTTAATGATACTCATTTCAATTATTCTATGTGGAGTGAGTATCTATATACTGATCAGAAATAAAGAAAAAAAGAGTAAAAAGCTTATTGTCTATTGTATTATAGGTATGTTTCTTGTCATGATAGATGCTTGTATGCTTCAGTTCTTTTATCACGATAATGCAATTTATAAGAATTTTAGGATGATAGCACTTCTTTCAATTATGGCATCTGTTGCATATGTTGATTTCACGGAGCTAAGGATTCCAAATGAATATATTATTACAGGACTTGTATACTGGGTGTTAAGTATATTTGTTGAGCTGATATGTGGCAGTCAGTTTATTGTTGCCAATATCATTTCTTCGCTTATTGCAGCGGCAGCCCTGTTTATAGCTTCTTTGCTTTGCAAGATATGTATCAGGGGGTCGATTGGCGCCGGGGATATAAAGCTGTTTGTGGTTATGGGGCTATTGCTTGGGCTTGATGGAATATGGAGCGCTATATTTTTATCTCTTGTTTTATCATTTATCACAGCAATTTATTTTCTTATTACAAAGAGAAAAGGCAAAAAGGATGCAATGGCATTTGGTCCGGCTCTTGCTATAGGAACGTGGTTATCAATATTTTTGACTGGAATGTAGAGGATATACAATGAAGAATTATAAATTTTTAGTACCTATATTGCTTGTAGCATTGTTAGGAGGATCTGTATATAAAACATATAGTGACAGAGAAAAAATTAATAAACAATATGATAATGATATAACTCAGGCCAGACAGAATAGGAAGCTTGAGGTTTATGTGAATGCAGAGGAGGACTATCTTGATGCCTTAAAGCTTAAAGATTCAGCAAAGCTTCGGGCAGAGCTGGGAGAGATGTATATAGAAGCGGAGGATTTAAGAACAGCTGCCAAATGGGGAGAGTCTCTCATAAGTGAATATCCCAAGGAACAGGTGGGATATGAGTTTTTGATTCAGGTGTATTTGGAGCAAAAAGACTATGCCTCATGTTTCAGGATAAAGGATGAAGCGGATGGACTGAAAATTTCATCAAAGAAGATTGAAGAGATTATTTCAGATATCAAATATGAGTATTATCTCGAAGGTGAATACGCACAGGTAGAGGAGTTTAGTAATGGCTATGCAGCAGTAAAGAAAGAAAAAAAGTGGGGCTATCTGAACAGCAAAGGGCATCGTGTAATAGAATCCGAATTTGAAGAGGCGGGAGCGTTTGCTAAAGAGGTTGCACCTGTTATAGATGACAAAGGCAGGGCATTTTATATAGACAACGAGGGCAACAGAAAGATAGTCATTGATTTTGTCGACAATATTGAGAAGCTGGGATATATGTCAATGGATAATATTTTTCCTGTAAATGATGGCAAAAAATGGAGCCTGTACAGTTTGGACAGCAAGAAAAAGATAGCTGGTGACTATGATGAGGTTTCAGCCATGGGAAATGGAGTAGCAGCTGTCAAGTCTGATAATAAATGGAGTCTTATTGATACTAAGGGAAAGAAAGTAACAAAAGATAAATATGATTCGGTTGTTATGGACAGTAAAGGAATAGTATGTAGAAACGATAGGGTATTTGCAAAGCAGAATGGATATTATTATTTATTTGATTCTAAAGGCAATAAGGTTGTAAAAACTAAATTTGATGATGCACGGCTATTTGCAGATGATGGATATGCCGCAGTATGTGTGGACGGCAAATGGGGATTTGTTGATAATGATGGTAAACAGGTGATTAAGCCTCAATTTAATGAGGCTCATAGCTTTTCAAACGGATTGGCGGCCGTCAGATTTACAAATGGCTGGGGCTATGTGGATGAAAAGGGTAATAAAGTCATTGCGACAGGATTTGATGATGCGTGCGATTTCAATGAACAGGGCAAGACATTTGTTAAGACGGATGATAAATGGCAGGTTTTGACACTATATTTATACAATCATGAATCATAGAACAAAGGAGACAAAGGCATGAGTTTTACATATGAAAATCAAGGAAACAATACTTATCTGGTATATAAAATAGGAGCTTCGGATAATGTGGATACAATGAGCCTTGGAATGATTACTAATAATAAGATAGATGGAATTGTTCCGACTCTGTTCACCCAGTCAGATACTGATAGATTTATTAAATATAATATTTCTGCAAAAGTGTCAGCAAAAGAGTTTTTATCAGGAGTTGTAAATAAGAAGAGATTACTAGGTGTGTTTATCAGCGTATTAAAGGCAATTAAATCAACAGAGGAATATATGATTGATGCGAGAAGCCTGTTGATTGATTTGGAACATATCTATGTTGATGTGTCAAAGTGTGATGCAATGCTGGTATGTCTTCCTTTGGTCAGACAGAATGAGTCTGTTAATATTCCTATGTTTTTTAAGCAGATAATGTTTAGTACACAGTTTGACCAAAATGAGAATTGCGATTATGTTGCACAGATTATTAATTATCTGAATAGTACACCTGTATTTTCTGTGGATGCTTTTGAAAAGCTCCTGATGGACATAGATGCTGATAATTTAAATATTGCAGCTTCAAAGGCTGTTGCTGGTCAGCAAAAACCGGTTCAACCACAGAGCCAGTCACAGAGTCAGCAGCCTAAACCTATGCAGCCTGCTATGAATCAGCTAAAGAATACACAGGTACAGACAAATATGCCATCTCAGGGAAAAATGCAATCACAGCGTGAAACACAATCTGCAAATAATGTGGTACAGCCTAATCAGGTGAATTTTGCAGTACCTAATATGAATCCACAAAACCAGAATAGAATTAATAATAATGTGCAGATGGGGACGAATATTTCAGGTACATATGTGGAAACAACCAGTGAGAAGCAGATGTCCATGTTTGGACTTTTGACACATTACAGTAAAGAAAATAAGCAGATTTACGAAAGACAAAAAGCCCAGAGAAAGGCTCAAAAGGAAGCAGAAAAAAACGGAGCAGCAATGCCTGGTCAAAATATGAAGGCATCAAATGCTTCATTTGCCATTCCAGGCCAGCCACCGCAGCAGCGTCAGCAACCTGCACAGGCACAGCCACAACCTGTAATGCCACAGCAGCCTCAACAACAATTTGCACAGCCACAGCGACAGTTCACTCAGTCAAATCAGCCGCAGCGTCAGTTTGCACAGCCGCAACCGATGCCACAGGCACAGCAAAAGCCGGCGCAACAGGTTCAGCCACAGCCGGTGCAGAATCAAAATACAAATACAGGCATGACCGGAAATCCGTCAGTTCCACCACAGATTTTGGAGAACATGACAAAGGCCGGTAATTTTGGAGAGACTACAGTGCTTGGAGTCGGTTCAGAGGCTGGAGAGACCACTGTTTTGGGAACATCACAGGCTCAGATTATTAAGCCTTATCTGCTTCGAATAAAGAATAATGAGAGAATAGAGCTTAACAAGCCGGTATTTAGAATAGGAAAAGAAAGAAGCTATGTGGATTATTTTGTGAGTGACAATACGGCGGTTAGCAGAAGCCACGCAAATATCATTAACAAGGACAATGAGTTTTATATTGTGGATACCAATTCAACAAACCATACATATGTGAATGGTTCAATGATTCAGAGTAACGTGGAGACAAAGATCGAGCATGGAACAAAAATCAGGCTGGCGAATGAGGATTTTGAATTTTTCATGTACTAATAAAAAAATCACAGGATAAATATTACATATATTGAGGAAATGGCATGGATTACGAAATTGCAGCCCAGACAGATGTGGGAACAGTCAAGAAAACAAATCAGGACAGCATAATGATGAAACGTATTTTTACCAATCTTGGGAATATGGTTTTTGCAGTATTGTGTGATGGTATGGGAGGTCTTGCGAAGGGTGAGCTTGCCAGTGCTACGGTCATAAGAGCATTTGATAAGTGGGTCAACGATGATCTGCAGATGATTTGTCAGAATGGACCCGGATATATTGAGGATTCTGTAATCAGGGCACAGTGGGAGAGTATAGTAGCAAATCAGAATCAAAAAATCAAACAGTATGGAGCAGGTCAGGGCGTTAATCTTGGAACCACTGTAGTAGCGCTTCTTGTCACTGACAGGAGATACTATCTGATGAATGTCGGTGATTCAAGAGCATATCTTGTAAATGATAAGCTCATACAGCTTACTAAGGATCAGACATTTGTAGGTAGAGAGATAGAGCTGGGTCATATGACAATAGAGCAGGCTAAAACAGACCCGCGCAGAAATGTGCTTTTACAGTGTGTGGGTGCTTCTGAGATTGTTAATCCTGACATGTTTTTTGGAGATGTGCAAAGTGGTACGGAGTTTCTGCTTTGTTCGGATGGTTTCAGACATGAGATTACATCTGATGAGATTTATCAGGCAATCAGACCATCATTTATGACAAACAGGGATGTGATGAATAGGCAGCTTCGTTCTCTGATAGAACTCAACATGCAGCGTAGGGAGAGAGACAATATCACAGCAGCGCTGATTAAGGTACAGTAGGAGGAAAGTTTATGCTTGAGATTGGTTCTCTTGTTGATGGAAAATACAAGATACTGAATGAAGTGGGCCATGGTGGAATGAGTATCGTTTACCTGGCTATGAACGAAAAAGCAAATAAGCAGTGGGCTATTAAAGAGGTACGAAAAGACGGTGTAAAGGATTTTGAGGTTGTGAAGCAGAGTCTTGTGGCTGAGACAGACATGCTAAAAAAACTCAATCATCCTTATCTGCCGGATATTGTGGACGTCATAGAGGATGATGACAGATTCCTGATCGTCATGGATTACATACAGGGAAATTCACTTAGCAAGGCTATTGAAGAGTATGGCGCATTGCCTCAGGATGATGTGATTCATTGGGCTAAGCAGCTGTGCGATGTACTTGGATATCTGCATTCACAGAATCCACCTATCATATATCGTGACATGAAGCCAGCCAATATTATGCTTAAACCTGATGGCAATATCACTCTTATTGATTTTGGAACAGCAAGAGAGTTTAAAGAAAAAAATCTGGCTGATACGACATGTCTCGGAACTATGGGATATGCAGCTCCGGAGCAGTTTGGAGGAATGGGACAGACGGATGGCAGGACAGATATTTATTGTCTTGGTGCTACACTATATCATCTGGTTACAGGGAAAAACCCATGTGAGCCACCTTATGAAATCAGACCGATCAGAGAGGTAAACCCAAGTCTGTCAGGTGGACTTGAAAGAATCATTTTAAAGTGTACACAGCCTAATCCGGCTAACAGATATCAGAATGCGGCAGAGCTGATGTATGCTTTGGAGCACTATGATGAGATAGATGATATATATAGAAAAAAACAAAAAAGAAAGCTTGCAGCTTTTATCACTACATCGGTAATTACAGTGATTTTGGGAGCAACCTCTATATGGGGATATGTTTCAGCCGAGAATAAAAAAAGTGAAAACTATGATAACATTCTGAAAACGGCAGGTACTTATGAGGACTATTACAATGCAATAATTACAGACCCTACCAGGACAGATGCATATCTGAAGCTGAATGATATGCTTACAAGTGATTTTGTATTGGACAAGGATGAGGCAAACATACTTGCAAAGATACAGGTCGGACTGGATAGAAAAAACAGTGACGGATATTCGCAGACGTATGATGTGCTTTCGGATTTGAAAAAGAAAAATCCTGACGGGTATCAGGAGGTCTGCTACCAGTATGGCGAGAGCTTTCTTTTCTACTATGATATAAATGTGGAAAAGGACAGATATGCCAATGCCGCCAAGTGGTACAAGGATGCTGTGCAGAAATATCCTGTTGCACAGATATATTGTGATATTTCCGATTGTCTGGATCTCATAAGTCAGTATGGTGGAGCAAAGGTTAAGCAGACAGAGAAGATGTATGATGAGTATGCAAATCTTTGGAAAAAGGTTACAGAGCTGGAAAAGGAATCGGAACAGTTTGACAGTGTGGACTCAAAGCTTCAGGTGTGGAATGAAGTAGATGATATTATAAACAACAATATTTCTCCGCTTTTGGAGGTGACATCCAAGGATGATGTGATTGCACTTTTGGATGATATTTCAGACAGTTCGACTAAGGTTGACAAATCGGTTATTGCAGATGATATGAAAAAGCTTCAGGACAACATCGAGTCGACAAAGCAGAAGATAAACACGGTAAAGGAGGCTGAGAAAGAATGACATATGATATTTACAGGCTGATTTTTATCGTGGGTGCCATATCGTGTGCTGTAATGTTTGTGGTTTCAGTGATACTATTTATTACACTTAAAATTCCAAATGTAATTGGCGATTTAACAGGCAGAAATGCAAAAAAGGCAATTGAAAATATTAGAAAGCAGAATGAAGCCTCCGGTGGAAAAGGTTATAAGGCAAGTGCAGTTAATCTGGAAAGAGGCAGACTGACAGATAAAATGACTCCATCGGGAAATCTGCAAAGACGTGGAATCACAAGCGGTTTTGGGGTTCATACAGAAAAAATCAGCACTATGAAGCTAGAACAGCAGGCATCTGTTGGAATGGATACAGATAATGAAAGTAATGAGACGATGGTTCTTGAACAGGATTATTCAAATGAGACAACAGTTCTCAGTCAGCAGAATGTTGGGGAAACAACGGTACTTTCATCACATATGCCACAGAATCCAAGCGAGACAACAGTTCTCAATCAGTTTAGGGTATTAGAGGATATTACCTTTATACATACAGATGAAATAATTTAAAGCAAAGGAGTGAGTAGCATGAGAAAACGCATGATGGCCTTTTTAATGGCCCTACTTATGGTTGTCACCATTTTGCCGGCAAACTTCACGATAGTTGAAGCGAATGATACAAATGGTGCTATCTACCTTAAGGTGACAGGTGCTTCGGACTGGATCAAGGAAGATGATATCAAGGTAACTGTTACTGACAGTACCGGAAAGGAAGTTGACCAAAAGTTTGTGCAGACCGAAGTGGTTAAGGTACAAACTGATTCTGGAAATACAAATCCAGATAATACCGATTCAGGTAATAACAATCCGGGTAATACTGATACCGGTAAGGATGATGCTGCTGGCAAGGATACTGAAAATACAGGCTCAGAAAGTGGCTCTGACAATTCAAATGAGCCTGCCGGACAGGCAGATGAACAGCAGGATGCTAAGCCTGTAGAATTCAATAGCATAAAAATTGATGTGACAGGTCTTGTCAAGGACAGTAAGTACTCTGTGGATATATCTTCTGATGGATATCTTTTCTGGAAGAAGGAATGCACTGCTGTGGAGGCTTCTTACAGTCCAGCTTATACAGCGGTTGCAATGGTTAAGGACACATATACAGAGTTTGCCTTCACCACAGTTTTTAAGGGCTGGAAACTAGATACTAAACCAACACTTGCCGTCAAAGGTGCAGATAATAATAGTGTTATTAAATATGCATCTTCAGATCAGGAAACTGCAGCTGTTGATGAAACTACTGGTGAAGTAACTATAAAGAAAGCCGGAAAAGTTTCTTTTACGGCTACACTATCTGCTGGTGATAGTTATAAGACCATCACACAGTCTGATGTATCAATTGCAAAATTAGACCAGACACTTTCATTTACTGATGAAAATGCAGAGGTTTATGTAGGCGATGAGATTTCAACAATAGCAAACTCAAGTGCTAGTGATGCCAAAGGCAAACTCACTTATAGTGTGGTTACCGGAGAAGAGTACATCATACAGGATGCTGATTTTACAAACAATGGTAAATGGACTGCAAAGAGCTATAATAACAGTGCCGATGGAGTAAAAGTTACAATCAAGGCTGCTATTGCAGAGGATGACAGATATAACAGTGCAGAGAAAACATATACTACAACAATAAAGCCATATGCTTACGATGATTTTAGAAAATATTGTGAGGTAGTTGGAACATCAAATACTGCTTCAGATGGAAACACCTGGTATTCAGAAGTGACCGGGATCAAGGCAAAAGATGGTTATAAAATCAAAAATTCTGATGGCAGCTTTGTAGAAGAAATTGCTATAGATGCCAATAATATCACACAGGGCGAAAATCAATTTACTCTTGTTATCGTACAGGAAAAGAAGAAATCAGACAATGAAAATGTATCTTATATCAACGAGGGAACAGTAAGTGGAGCATACAACTATGATAGTGTAAATCCTACACTTTCCATTAAAAAGGATAATAAGGCAGACTGGGTAAACAAAGATGTGACAATTACAGCTTCACCATCTGATGATGGTTCAAAACTTGCGGCTGTTAAGTATACAGTGACAGATGAAAAAGATAAGCCGCTTCTTGAAGAAACAACAGTTAATCCTAATGCTGATGGAAGCTATCTGATTACATTACAGGCAAGTAAATTTGCCAATAAAGAAATCAAGGTTAATGTTACAGCATACGATAATGCAGGTCTTAGATCTGATACACAGACTAAGATAATCAAATTTGATACAGAACTGCCTGAGGCGGAGTTGTCATTGAATAGTAATGAAGGTAAATATTATTTTACTGATAAAATATCTGTAGGTATCAGTGCTACTGATAATTTTTCAGGCATCGCTGGTATAAAAGCAGTTTATCTCACAGATGATGTGACAAGTGCTTCTGGATGGGACATTAAGAATATCGATTGGGATGCTGAAAATGTTAAAAATCTTGAAGCTGATGCTAAGAGTGTAACGATACCATTTACAAATACTACAAATGCAGGAAATGTGTATGTCAAGGTGACGGATAAAGCAGGAAATGAAAATATTACATCACTTTCTGACAATGAAAAGTTCCACTTTGATCATACTGCACCAACTGTAGGTATTGCATATTCTTCAGCTGATGAAAATACAACTAATGATAATTATTCACAGTTAAAGGATGGGGTAGAATACTACAACCATGACAGATATGCACAGATTACTGTAACAGATGCCTCTTTTAACAAAAATGCTACTCAAATTAAAGTAGCGGTTGATAATAAAAAGGCAGTAAATATATTAGATAACAAGGCAGAAGTACAAGGTGCTGCTATTGTAAAAACAGATAATGAAATCTGGACTGACAATAAAGATGGTTCATATACTGCAAAGCTTAAATTTACAGGTAATCATCTTTACAAAATTGAAGCTTCGTCAAAGGATTTAGCAGGAAATAAAACGGAGGAAGCTACTGTAGCTGATAGCAAATCAAAGGAATTCTATATTGATGAGGATGCTCCAGCTGGAAAAGTCCAGTTCTCAACAGATAAAACAAATGCAATTGGTAACTGGTGGAAAATTCTATTAAACTCATTCCCTGCAATATCTATTTTTAAACAAAATCAGTTGGATATCGTAGGTAGTGTGACTGACGGAAATTCCGGCATATGGACAGTCAGCTATTATGTAAATAAACTGGATACGGATACAGTTTTATCAGAGCAGCAGTTAAACGGTTTATCTGCTGGTAATTGGGAAAAAATTAAAATAAATAAATCAGATGATGGATACAGCTTTTGTGAGTCGTTAGACAAGTCCTATAATAAATATATAGTATATATAAAGATTGTAGATAACAGTGGAAATGTAAAATATATAAGTACAGAAGGTGCTATAATCGATAACGAAGCACCTGAAATCACAGAAGTCAATATAGTAGATAGTGATAAAAATAAGCTTGAAGACGAAAATGCAGATTTGTGGAAACAATCAAAGGTTTGTTTACAAGTAAAGGCTACTGATAATCTTTCCGGTATTGACAGATATGAGTATAAGCTTGAAGGGCTGAAAGACAATGGAACAGCTACTGGTACTGTCAAGTTGAAAGACACAAAGCTTGGAACCTTGAATGATGATTCAACAGTATTTGATCTTAAAAAGAGTGATTATTATGCAGCCGATACAAAGGCTCTTAAGGCTACAATAACAGTTTATGACAGGGCTAATAACTCTTCAACAGTTGAAAAAATAATCAATATTGATAAACAGGCTCCAACAGTTACCATCACCCGAGATGATGAGAACTTGAAGTTAGATAATAGCAAAGGCTGGAATAAAGATACCTTGACTTATACTGTTGTGGCAAAGGATGTAACAAGTGGTATTAAGGCAGAAAATGAAAATCCGGTTATTAATTATTATATTTACCTGAATGGCAAGAAAATGAAAACCGGAAAGGTAAATGTTATTGACAAGAAATTAGATGCTTCCGGAGCTTATACAGAGGTTGTAGGAAATATAACTATTTCAAAAGATAAAGCTTATGATTCCAATAATTTAACTATTGACGTAGATACTGTAGATGTAGCTGGAAATAAGTCCGTGTCATCAGCTGATACAAAGGTTACAGCAAAGTATGATTTTACAGCTCCGACTGCAAAATTGAAGTTACAACAGGGAGTTGATGGTGATAAGTGGTTTACCAATGGTGCTACATTCACTGTTACTGCGCAGGACAATACTTCAGGAATTGAAAAAGTAGGCTATACAATTAAAAAAGCAGATGGAACTGATGGAACTGATGGAACTTATGTTGCAGGAAGTGCTGATGCTCCGGTAGAATTAATAACCGGTGTTGAAAGTGATGCAAAAGAGTATACAAATAGTATTAGCATACCTGATATGGCTGATTATGATACTGGTAATTTGACAATCACAACATATACATATGACTTTGCCGGAAATATGACAGAGTGTAGTCAGACAATTAAGTTTGATACAACAAACCCTACTGCTGATTTGACAGTAAATGCTGGTGCTAACCAGGATGGCTGGTTTAATTCCGGTGCAACATTTAGTGTAAAAGCATCAGATGCGACATCAGGTGTTGATAAAGTAGAATATTTTGTAAAAGCCAGCAAGGATTCAAACGAAAATCTGACAAGTGGTACATTAACTGCAGATACATTGCAGAAATCAGATAATGGTGATCTGACAGGAACAATAACAATTCCGAAAGATGCGTATTATGATTCAAAGAACCTTTATGTTGAAACTAAAACGTATGACAAAGCAGGAAATAAGACAGAATGTAGTCAGACAATCAAGTTTGATACAACACATCCTACAGCAGGTATAAGCTTTGACAAGGAAATGAAAAACAGCCTTAGTGACAAGGGTGGCTTTGAGGGTGCAAAGCATTTCTACAATAGAGATGTGAAGCTTTATGTAACAGCAAATGATGCTACATCAGGAATCAAATCAATCAAGTACTATGTAACTGCTGCCGGAGATGTACCGACAGAGGAAACCTGGGCTGATACAACAAATAAAAATGTTAATAGTATTCTCCCAGAAAAACAGGCAGGAACAAATGACAAGCTGAATATTCCGATAACAATATCGGATAAGTTTGCTAATTCAGCAGATAATCTCGGTGCAATCAATGTCTATGTTCAGGTTATAGACACAGCAGACAATGAGACAGTTGTCAGCCTGAAGGATGATGAGAAAGATGAGACATTCAGGATTGATACAACAAAGCCGGAGATTAATGTAGAGTATGCCACTGAGAAGGCTGCATACAGTGTAGTTGATGGTGCTGAGTATTACAATACAGAGCGTACAGCTAAAGTATCGGTTAAGGAAAACAGTGTATTCTTTAATCCGAAGCTTGTAAATATCTGGGTATCAGAGGATGGCGGAAAAGAAGTTGATATCAATAATAGTGATAAGCTTCCTAATGGTATCGTAAAGGATAGTGACTGGACTCTTGGAGCCGGAAAAGATGCTGTAAGTACACTTACTGTTACGTTTACCAATAATCATAAGTATACCGTCCGTGTAGAAGCACAGGATTTGGCTGAGAATAAAGCAGATGGATACAAAATCAATAAATCTAATACATTTATTATTGATAAGAAAAATCCAACAGGTAACATGAAGTATAATTATCTGTCACAGGGAACTGACACTACATGGACGTCATTTGCAGATTGGAAGAATATCTTAAATGGTGGCAAATACGAGATTTCGCGTTTCTCTAAGGGAAAGATGTATGTTTCAGGTAGTGTAAGAGATGAATTCAGCGGAGTAAAAGAAGTAAGCTACAACGTTTCAAACAAGGATGGTGTATTTGCGGATGTGTCAGGAGTTACATCATGGACACCGATGAAATCAACTGGTAAGGATGGCTCATATGCTATCAGTTTACCGGAAAATGACATGAACTATGTTGTCTATCTGAAGATTGTAGATTATTCAGGAAATGTATCATATGTCAGCACAAATGGAGCAGTGCTTGATACACAGGCTCCAAAGATTAATGTAACACTTCCGACTGATATCAATGGCATCTACGCTTCAAATGTAAATGTTGGCGTGTCAGTATCGGACAATGCAGCAACAGGTGTTGTTTCAGGTATCAGAAGTGTATCATACAAGGTAACAAGCCTGGGTCAGCAGACACAGACAGGAGATTTGTATACATACACTGCAACAGCAGGAAGCCTGAATGATCTGACTAAGTCAGTATCAAGAAATTTCACAGTTGATGCGGGATTAAACAACAGTAATGATGTACAGATCGAAGTGACAGCTGTTGATAATGCAGGAAACACTTATAAGACAACAAATGTAATCAAGATTGATATCACGGCGCCTACGATTGAAGTAAGCTATGATAATAACAGTGGAGATACAACATTTGGAGATGATACTTACTTTAAGGAGTCAAGAACAGCAACAGTTAAGGTTACTGAGCGTAACTTTGACCCTGCAAAGGTAATCCCTGTAATAGAGGCCAGTGCCGGAGGTGTTCCTTCTATATCAGGATGGACTACAGTTGGTGGCTCTGGAAACGGAGATGACACAGTTAATATTGCTACAATATACTATGGAAACGATGCTGATTATACCTTCAATATTTCAGCAGAGGATATCGCAGGAAACAAGAGCGGTGAGGTCAATTATGGCAACTCACTTGCACCTACAAAATTTACTGTAGATAAGACTGTTCCGGTGATTTCAGTAGCATATGATAATAATAATGCAGCAGAGGCTGGCTTTTATAAGGAGCAGAGAACTGCTACTGTGACAATTCAGGAGCACAATTTTGAGACAAGCAGAGTTGTCCTAACAATGAATGCGACAGACAATGGAAATCCTGCTTCAGCGCCTACAATAAGTGGCTGGTCAGGAAGCGGTGATACACATACGGCAACAATCAGTTTTGCATCAGACGCTGTTTACACATGGACACTTGCATACACAGATAAGGCTGGTAACAAGGCAACTGACCTTGAGAATCAGAGCTTCTGCGTTGATCTTACAAAGCCTGCCATAACAATAAGTGGAATAAATCCTAATTCAGCAAATAATACTGATGGAAATATTGGTTTTGCTATTGAATGCACAGATACCAACTTTGGCACATTTACTCCGGTACTGACAGCTGTAGTATATGAGAATGGTTCTTTTGCAACAAAAGAAATTGCTGGAAGCACTTCTTCAGTTGGAAATGGAGAGAGGATTGAGTATGGAAACCTCGAGGAGGATGGAATGTACTCACTCAGATGTGCAGCTGTAGACAAGGCTGGAAATGCTTATGATACGGTAAACATTGTTGATGAAGATGGAGTAACTTCAACTGTAAACCTGCAGGATGGAGATAATCTCATTGATTTCTCTGTCAACAGAAATGGCTCAACATTTGCATTAAATGATTACTCAATGGATGTAGTTAATGACTATTATGTACAGGAAACTGCAGAGGATATCGTATTCTACGAGACTAATGCTGATGAACTCTTAAACTACAATATCAAGCTTAATGGCAATGCCCTTAAGGAAGGTAACGACTACAAGGTAACAGAGTCAGGAGGAGACGGAAGCTGGTACAGATACGAGTATGCTGTAAATAAATCACTTTTTGATGATGAAGGTGAATACAATCTCGTCGTTGAGTCAGAGGACAAAGCCACATCAATGGCATATAGTGATTTGAAAAACGTTTCAGCTGATTTTGTAATTGATAAGACAGCTCCAACTTTCACAATCAGTGGAATTGAGGAAGACGGTAATTACAGAGGAACATCACAGAACGTAACTCTTGTTCCTACAGATGATGGAGGAAAGCTTGGACATGTCAAAGTTACAATACTTGACAAGGATGGAAAAGAACAGAAAGTCATTTCTGATATGTCAGGCGATGAACTTACAAAGTACCTGAATGGAAATGATGGAAAGATTAAATTTAAGGTACCGGAGGGCGTAAATCAGCAGGTTGCAATACTTTGTGCAGACTGCTCCATCGGAACAGATGGTGGAACCAATACAACTGATTTTATTTACAAGGGTATAACAGTTTCATCAAACGCTTTCATTCTTTTCTTTGAGAACAAGCCACTGTTTTATGGTGTGCTGGGTGTAGTTGCAGCAGCAATAATCGTACCAACAGGTTTTGTAATCTATAAAAAGAAAAGAAAAACTAAAAAAGAAGCATCAGAACAGTAAATTAATGATCTGAATAGGAGCCGGTCACAAGATCGGCTCTTACTAAATAATTTGAGGGATGGACAAAGTAACACGTATATGCATAATACTAATCAATCACAAGCTTGTTACGACAAGATATATCACACCAAGCACCCAGCTTGAAAATATGCCGTACAGTATCACAGGACCTGCAATCCTAAATATCTGACAGCCTATGCCAAATACCTGCCCCTCCACCTGAAATTCACATGCGGATGAGCATACTCCGTTTGCAAAGCCTGTTATAGGAACGAGAGCGCCGGCACCTCCCCAGTTTGCGAGTGGTGCATACAGGTTTAGCGCTGTCAGTATGCAGCTTATGAGAATCAAAATCATGCTGCACCAGGCAGAGGCTTCATCGCTGCTTAACCCAAAGTATTGTGTGCAGATATTTACTATGAGCTGTCCGATAGTGCATATGATTCCGCCGAGTATAAATGCCTTTAGCATGTTTGCAGAAAGGCAGTGAGTAGGTGTGACGCGCTTTACATATTTGTTATATTCATCATTTCGTTTTTCTTTTTGGTCAGTAGTCATGTTTTCAGACCTCCTTTTTTATAGGATGACCGTATTTTTTAAATGTATTCATATATGTGATTTTAGTTATTTGATTTGGGTATAGTTACTTATTAGAATTAAATAGCTAACTTGAAAAAGTAAATTCCAGTGTAGAACTAAATTCCACTGATACTTTAA
>ERZ860445.548-NODE-548-length-27556-cov-14.303480_pt1 | contig 27556 bp, 30 predicted proteins | sample MGYA00509977_ERZ860445 | MGnify/ENA primary metagenome ERZ860445 (study PRJEB30046, sample SAMN00715233) | human gut metagenome | study: EMG produced TPA metagenomics assembly of the A metagenome-wide association study of gut microbiota in type 2... | reverse complement strand
AAGAGAGGAGACATCAGTCTCCGAAGCTCATGCCTTTAGGCGTGGGTAGCTCACCTAAAACTTAAGGTCATGGTCAGTTTACGACAAAAACCGCCTTCCTCCGTTCAGTAGGTACGGAAGAAGGCGGTTTTATCCTTTTTTTCGGCGCGGATAACAGCGAATAATCCGGCCGGAAATGGGGTGCTTAAGCCTGCAACTTGGCTTCAAAAGCCAGGGCATACATGCGCACCTGCTTAATCATGGCCAAAAGGCCGTTTGAGCGGGTGGGCGACAGGTGCTCGGTGAGGCCAATGCGCTGAATGAAGTAAAGTTCGGAATCCAAAATTTCGCGCGGTGTGTGGTGCGTCACGGCACGAAGCACCAGCGACACAATGCCTTTGACGATGAGGGCATCGCTCTCGGCGCGGAAGTCGAGCAGTCCGTCGTGTTCCTCGCACACAATCCACACCCGGCTCTGGCAACCGTCAATCAGGTTTTGGTCGGTTTTGTCCTCCTCGGGCAGCGGTTCCAGTTCCTCGCCCAGGTCAATGAGCAGCTGATAGCGGTCCATCCAGTCGTCGAGCGCACTGAAATCGTCAATAATTTCGTCTTGTATTTCGTTGATAGTCATAGCTTTTGAATTTGTTGTCGAATATTGAAAAGACTAATGAAAAGGGGTTACTGTTCCTCAGCCAACACCTGCAGCACCGTCTGCCCCACGGCACCCAGTGTAGCAGGCGCAATGTTTTCGGGCGTATCGTTCACGGTGTGCCACGTAGCACCGAAGGTGTGCGTACCGTCGAGATAGGGAATGATGTCGATGGTCGGGATACCGGCAATTTCGTTCAAGGGCACATGGTCGTCCTGCGCATAGCTGCCCTCCTGCTGCAAGAACAGGTTTCCGGCACCCACACGCTGTGCAGCGTCCCACACGCGCACCACCACCTCACGGGCATAGCGCAGCGAAATGCCTTCGTAGCAATAACGGGCATCCTTGCCGCCCACCATGTCAAGCAGAATGCCGTAGCGTGCGCGGTAGCCCTCGACATGCGGATTGCGCGCCCAATACTGTGAACCCAAACACCAGTCGGAGCCATCGTGCGGAGCTTTGTCCTCGGCCCAATAGGGCGCACCGTAGTCCTCGGAGTCGAAGCAGATAAAGTCTACACCCACAGCAGGATTCAGCTGCGGCATGAGGCGGGCCAGTTCGAGCAACACAGCCACACCGCTGGCACCATCGTTGGCCGCCATTACGGGTTTACGGTGGTTGGCACTGTCAGGGTCGGCATCGGCCCAAGGGCGGCTGTCCCAGTGGGCACACAGCAAAATGCGCTCGGTAGCTTCGGGGCGGTAGGCGGCAATGATGTTGCGCGAGTGCAGCACCTTGCCGTCCCATGCCTTGAGGTCGGCTTTTTGTTCGGTTACTTGCAGGCCATACTGCTTGAAGCGGTTCACAATGTAGTCGGCACAGGCACGGTGCGCCTCGGAATTGGGCACACGCGGACCAAAGGCACACTGCGCCTCGACGTGGGCATAGGCTGAATCGGCTTGAAACTTCACCTGCGTCAGCGCCACAGTGTCGGCATCGCCTTCAGCCGGAGCCGACGTTTTTTGGTTTTTACAGCTACCCATGCTCAGCACAGTCAGGGCAAGGGCGGCCAAAAGGGGATATTTCATGATAAATAGGAGTTTTTGAATTCTGAACAAGGAAATCTGACCGAAAAGGGAGTCAGAAAGGTTTTTTTATGCTATTTCAGCAGTTTGAGAATGTCTATATTTTTTACCTAAAAACCAGGTTCGGCGCAGTCCTGACATTGCTGCATGACGCGGAGGAAATTGCCGCCCCACACCTTTTGCAAATCGGCCGTGGTGAGTCCTTCGGCTTGCAAGCGCAACGTCAGTTCGGTGAGGTCGGATGCCGAAGCACAGCCGGGCACACCGCCGTCGCCATCGAAGTCGGTGCCTATGCCCACAGCATCAATACCGGCCACGTCGATAAAGTGCATGAGGTGCGCCACGCCGTCGGCCACGGTGGCAGGCTGGGGGTCGGTGTCGAGGCGCAGGAAACCGTGGTAAAGCGTTACTTGCACCACACCGCCGGCTGCGGCCAGGGCACGCAGCTGGTCGTCGGTAAGGTTGCGCGGATGGTTGCACAGGGCGCGACTCGAAGCGTGCGAACACACAATGGGCGTGCAGCTGGCACGGAGGGCATCGTAAAACGACGATTCTGCGGCATGACTGAGGTCGACCATCAGCCCCACGCGGTTCATTTCGCGCACCACCTCGCGGCCAAAGTCCGACAGACCGCCGTGCAGCTGTTGCGAGCGGCGTGCGGAATCGCAAATGTCGTTGTCGCCATTATGGCAAAGGGTGATGTACACCACGCCGCGCTTTCGGAAACGCGCCACATTCGTCAGGTCGTGACCCAGCGCATAGCCGTTTTCAATACCGCGCATAATGCTGAGCAGCCCGGCTTGCTTGTGGGCATAGAGTTCGGCCGGAGTGGCAGCCATGCACACGCCGGGAGCTTGTGCCACACGCGCTTCAAGCTCGTCAATCAGGCTGTCGGCCTTTGCCGTGGCTGCCAGACGTGCTTCGGGGGTGAGTTCGCCCTGGGGCAAATAGGCCACCATGATGGAGGCGTCGAGCAGACCTTCTCGCATCTTGACAAAATCTACCAGCAGTTGGGGGTCGCGACGGCAAAGGTCGATGTCGCGGTCGAAGAACATGGGGGTGTCGCAGTGCGAATCGAGCGTCAGCACGCGGTGGTGCACCTGACGGGCAGCGCGGTAGCGTTCGGCCTGACCCACAAAGTGGCGGAACAGGGGGAGCATACACGCATCGCCGTCGGGCAGGAAACATTCGGGGTGCCACTGCACGCCCATCACGGGGTGGAAGTCGGTGCTTTCAATGGCTTCGATAATGCCGTCGGCCGAACGGGCGGTGACGCGGAGCAGCGGACCCGGCTCGGCCACGGCTTGATGGTGAAAGGAGTTGACCGCAAAACGGGTGCCGAGCAGGCGTGACACGGCTGAATCGGGTTCGGCTTCGACGTAGTGGGTGGCTTCGCTACGCGCAGCTTCCTGGCTGTGTTTCAGCAGCGAGGTGTAGGGCAAGGCAGTGGCCATGTCTTGCATCACTTTGCCGCCGAGGGCAAGGGCTATGACCTGTATGCCGCGACAAATGCCGAAGAGGGGGAGGCGGCGGTTGTAGGCCATGCGCACAAGGGCGAGTTCAAAGGCATCGCGCTCGCTGTTGATATTGCCCAGCCGGGGCAGGGGGTCTTCGCCCGTAAAGAGGGGGTTGACGTCGGCTCCGCCCGACAGCAGCAGGGCATCGAGGCGGTTGAGCAGGCTGAACAGGTGGGCATCGGGATGGCGACGTGGAGGAACGACCACCACATCGGCTCCGGCAGCTTCGAGCGAACGAATGTAGCCGGGCAGGAGCTGCAGGCGGTCGTCGGCATAATTGCCGCTGATGCCTATGAGCGGACGGCGGTCTGAGGCACTGTATGGGCAGCTTTCGGCATAGAGCGTGTCGGTAAGCTGGTCGATATTGAAAGCTGATGACATGAGGGGGTGTTTTTTAGAATTGCACGGAAAAACAGCGGCTTACTTCTTGGGGCGGTGGCCGGGACCTTTCGGGAACCATCCTTTGCTGACGCGGTCGCGCTGCTCAAAAATTTCGAGGATGGACCACAGGGCTGAGAACCCGGTGACACCAAGTATGGCACTCCACACGGTGGACTGAACGAACAAGGCACCGACCGTGCAGCCGATGCCTACCAGCAAAAAGAGCCACCACAATCGGGTGCCAAAGTAGTACTCTGCTTTAATTACAATGGGGTGGAATAGCCCGATAATGAGAAACGTGGCTAATCCAATCAGAGGACCGGCGTAATTCATTGATTTGTTGGGGATTTGGGTTTTAGGTGACTGAATTTCGAATACCTTCATTTTGTTTATTCCGTACACCTGCCTATTGCTTATTTATGGCCGTTGCGCGGATGCGAAAAGGGGGCACGCATGTAGCCGGGGTTAAGGCAGCACAGCGGGACCTTAGGTTGACAAGCGCATACCAAAAAGGGCGGCCAACCGCCAAATGTTATGGCAGTGACCGCCCGATAGGAATGTCTGCTTATTTTTCGGGAAGGATTACCGGCACGGTGCGGTTAATGGTTTGTTCGAGCGAGATGAGGGTCTCGGTCGAAATCACACCGGCAATTTCCTGAATGTGATTGTTGAGCAAATCCATCAGGTGTTCGTTATCGCGCGAGTAGAGCTTTACCAACATGGTGTAGGGACCGGTGGTGAAGTGGCACTCCACGATTTCGGGAATTTTTTCCAATTCCTCAGCTACGCCCTTGTACATTGAACCGCGCTCAAGCTTGATTCCGACGTAGGTACAGGTGCTGTAACCAATGCTTTTGGGGCAAACATTATAGCCCGAACCGGTAATGACTCCGGCCTCGATCAAACGCTGCACACGCTGGTGAATGGCGGCACGCGAAACTCCGCAAACAGCGGCCACATCCTTAAACGGAATGCGAGCATTGACGGATATGATCTTGAGTATTTTCAAGTCAAGTAAGTCTACCTTTTCCATAATATATTTCTTGCTAAAATCTTTGTTTACATAGTGATAATAAGGACATAGCCATGCGGCGTGTACTTTCAGATGACTATGCGGCGGTAAGGCCTTATATTACACTGGCAAAGATAACTTATTTGTACAATATGACAAAAAACGCACTGGTTTTTTGACTATAATATCGTACTTTTTGACATATTGAGCACATACCACCCCTGTGCGTTCGCAAATTTTGTCGGTTTGCTATGAGATTTACACTCTCCTTTGCTCCCGAAGAAGCAGGGCAGCAATCAGCGTTTGCGTATTTGGCGCAGCACGGGCCAGACAACGGGCACCAGCAAACCGAGCACCAACAAGCCGAGCGGTACCTTGAGCCACAACGTGGGCAGGGCCGATACGCCCAAGCCGCTGAGCAGCAAACCGAGCAAGAGCAGGGCGCGCTGTAAGGTGGCGCGGTTCATGCGGTAGCCGTAGCGACGCGAGAACACAACGTAAATAAGGAAAAAGTCGAGCAAATGAGCTAACGAAAGGCCGAGGCCGGCACCGACAAGGCCATAGCGGCTGTAGCCGAGAATGACAAGGGCGCAGAACAGAACGTCGTAGGCTAGTTCGAGCACCATGTAGGTGAATGAGTCGCCGCGAGCCAGGGGAATATAGGCGATGGGGGTGTAAATGGCCTTGAAAAACATGCAGGGGGCGGCGCAAAGCACCATGGGCAGAATGGGCAGAAAGTCGGCCGTGTAGAGTATCCGGGTGATGAGGGGGAGTGCCAGGCCAAACAGCACGAGAAAGGGCGACATAAGCACAGCGAGCACGTTGATTTGGCGGTTGATAGCCAAGTTCATGGCGCGGCGGTTGTTCACCACTACCGAAAGGCGGGGAAAGAAGTCGGCATCCATGGCCGAAAAAATAATGCGGGCGTAGCTCACGGTGAGGGTGTAGCCGGCGGCATACAGGCCGATTTCGGCTACGCCACGGGGCGAATCCATAAGGGCGGCACGTATGAGCATTTCGGCGCCCGAGGTCATCACGCCGGCCAAGATATAGGCGGTGCCCAACTTGATGAGCGGCAAACCGAGGCGTAGATAGCCGGGGCGGAAACTGCTCAGGCGGTAGGGGAGAAGGCGGACCGAGGCGCGCAGATTGAGGGCGAAGAGCAGGGCGGAGGTGACGAGCAGCACGGGAACAATGCCGCGCAGGCCGAACAGCACATAGCAAGGCACGCTCACCACTAAGGCGCCGAGGGCACCAAGGGCGGAGGCTTGGGCCAGACTTTTGAGGCGGCGCAGGGCGCGGAGCAGGGCTATTTCGCCGCCGGTAAGGGTGGCAAAGCCTACTGCGAGCGACAACTGCATGAACGAGGCGGTGTAGGCCGATGAACCGGCTACGGTACGACTGATGAGGGGGGCAAAACTGAGGCAAATGAGGGTGCCGAGCAGGGCGGTGAGCAGCACCCAGGTGCGAATGAGGCGGGCCTGGGAAACGGTTTGGGGCAGACTTGCCAGAGATACGCCGGGCTGTGCTTCGATTTCGGCATTGTAGACCTCGGAAAGCCGACGTACGGCACTGAGCGAGAGGCCGAAATTGGTGGCGTTGCACACGAGGTCGATGGTGCGGCTGAAAAGGTCGACCAAACCGATACCGGCGGTGCCGATGAACAGGGCGGCCACCTTGTTGCGCACCACGCCGGTGAGCACCGAAAGCACTTGCACGCTGCCGAGAAGGCCGGTCGATTTAAAGAGTTGGCGATAGTGGGTCATGGAGTGGGTTCGGGATGGAGCGATGAAAGGCTGAGCAGGCGGTTCTGAAGTAGCGACTGTAGGCAAGTAAGTATTTTTGCATCAATTTTTCGGGAAACAGGTATGCATGGCTTATGTCAGCAAAAAAAGCAGCTGTTTACAGGGTGAGTTTATAGACGTTGGTTTGTCGCTGTACGAAACCGAGGCGGCGATACAGGCGGTTGGCGGCTTCGCGTTCGGGGCGCGAGGTGAGGTTGACACTGGCTGCACCATGGGCCTTGGCTTCGGCCACAAGGTGGGAAATGAGCTGGCTTCCGTAGCCGCGACCGCGACAAGTTTGACTCACAACGACATCTTCAACCCAGGCTTTGGTACCGGTGACGAGGGCATCGAGGGTAAGCGTGGCCATGCCGCAAAGTTGGGCGCATTCGTCGTGCAGCACATAGAGTCTTACGTTGGGGCGCGACACAATTTGGCGCAGGGCTTCGGCGCGGAGCGGGGTGGCTTTGGCCGAGAGCTGGGGCAACAGGGCATTGATTTGGGCAGCGGTGTGGTCGGTCACGTCGTCGGGACGGAGGGGGGCGATGTGGGCGGTGTTGAGCACATCGAGCAGCTGACTGACGGTGCATTGCAGCAGGGGATGCCAGGCTTCGGGGGCTATTTCGGCCAATGGCTCAAGCACAAAGCGGCGTTCGGCCAGGTGCTTGTGGGGCAGACAGAACTGTGGGGTGTCGATGACGAGGTGGGGTGTCTGGGGTGTTTCGGGGGTTTCGGCCAGTAGGATGTCAATGTCGATGATGCGGTCGGTGTAGCCGTTGTCGGTTGATTTGTGGGTGCGGCCCATTTCGCGTTCGATGAGTTGGGTGGCTTGCAGCACTTCGTCGGGGGTGAGGCGGCTGCGAAGCACCACGGCGGCATTGAGAAAACGGTTGGCCGAGGCGAAACCGACGGGGGCGGTGTCGTAAAGGGCTGAACGGCTGACGGGCATGCCTACACGGTGGGTGAGCAGGTCGATGGCGCAGTCAATATTTTCGGTTCGGTTGCCTAAATTGGTTCCGAGCGACAGATAATAGGTGAACATGATGCTTGGATTTGTGGTACTTACGGTATGAGCAGCATACACATAGCAACACTCCCCCCTGCCAGTTGCAATCAAGTGTGAACAATGCAGGGGGGAGTATTCAGTAAGTTATTTCTTGCGGTTAGCACACGATGGCTGTGGCTGTAAGGAATTAGTCAGACACCTGCTTAATCAAGAATAAGCATACAGTCGCCGAAGGGGCCGAAGCGATAGTCGTGCTTCAGGGCTTCGTGGTAGGCATTCATGGTGTACTCGTAACCGCCAAAGGCTGCTGTGAGCATGAGGAGGGTTGAGTAGGGCAGGTAGAAGTTGACGAGCATGGCATCTGCCACATGGAACTCGTAAGGGGGGAAGATGAATTTGTTGGTCCATCCTTCAAACTCCTTGATGCGGTTGTCGGTGCTGCACGAAGCTTCGAGGGCGCGCTGCACGGTGGTACCGATAGCCACAACCTTGCGTTCTTCGTCCTTGGCCTTGTTGACAATGCGGCAGCATTCTTCGTTGACAAACATCTGTTCCGAGTCCATTTTGTGCTTCGTAAGGTCTTCCACGTCGGTGTTGCGGAAGTTTCCTAAGCCGCAGTGCAGGGTGAGGAAGGCCATGTCGATGCCGCGGATTTCGAGTCGCTTCATCATTTCGCGCGAGAAGTGCATACCGGCCGTGGGGGCAGTTACGGCACCTTCGTGCTTGGCAAAGATGCACTGGAAGCGTTCCATGTCCTCGGGTTCGCTTTCGCGACCCACGAAGCGGGGCACGGGCGATTCGCCCAGGGCATAGAGTGAGCGTTTGAATTCATCGTGGTCGCCGTCGTAAAGGAAACGCAGCGTACGGCCTCGGCTGGTGGTATTGTCGATTACTTCGGCCACGATAGAGTTGTCCTCGCCAAAGTAAAGTTTGTTGCCAATTCTGATTTTACGGGCCGGGTCAACGAGTACGTCCCACAGGCGCAGTTCCTGGTTCAATTCGCGCAGCAAGAACACTTCGATGCGTGCGCCTGTTTTTTCCTTGTTACCGTAAAGGCGTGCGGGAAATACCTTGGTGTCGTTAAACACAAACACGTCGTGTTCATCGAAAAAGGTCAGGATGTCCTTGAACATCAGGTGTTCGATTTCGCCCGTTTTTCTGTGCAGCACGAGCATTCTGCTCTCATCGCGGTGGGGAGCCGGATATTTTGCAATCTTTTCCTCGGGGAGCTTGAATTTGAATTGTGAGAGCTTCATAGAACTTCTGTATTTTTGTAGGAATGTGTATATACCATCTGTACGACTAACGAAAGCCGCAGCACATGGCCGTACTTTGATTCGGTTAAACTATTTCGGAACGGAGTGGTGTGAAACAGCAAAGCCGTGAAAACTTCAACGCTACTGTTTCTCCTTCATTTCATTGAGCAATGCTTCGAAGCGGTCGGTATCGAAGGTATGCGCTTCGGTAAAGTAGCCCACGCGGGTGCGGCGCAAGGCCGTGAGGTGCGCTCCGCTTCCGAGTGCCACGCCGATGTCGCGGGCCAGGGCGCGGATATAGGTACCTTTTGAGCACACCACACGAATGGTGATTTCCTGGGTGTCGAGATGGCACTCAGTAAGTTCAATTTCATCGATGCGCAGGGGTTTTGCCTTGAGTTCCACGGTTTCGGCCTGTCCTTTGCGGGCCAGGTCGTAGGCGCGTTTTCCTTCAACCTTGCAGGCTGAATAAACGGGAGGCACTTGCATGATTTCGCCCTTGAAGGTGCTGAGTACGCGGCGCACTTCGGCTTCGGTGATGTGGTCGGTGGGGTAGGTAGCGTCGATAGGGTGCTCCAGGTCGAAACTGGGGGTCGTGGCTCCGAGTTTCAGCGTGGCATAGTATTCCTTGACGCCGGCCTGCAACTGCTCAATGCACTTCGTAGCCTTTCCGGTGCACATCACGAGTACACCGGTAGCCAGGGGGTCGAGTGTGCCGGCATGGCCAATTTTCACCTTCTTCACCTGCCAGTACTGGGTGAGCAGTCGGCGCACGCGTGCCACGAGCTGAAAGGAGGTCATGCCGTAGGGCTTGTCGAATGCTGCCACGAGAGCGGGCATGGCGCGGTTTCCGTCGGCTTCGTACCAAGCGTCGATGGCTTCGCGGGCTTGCGTAAGGTCGGTGGGTGTGAGGGTGTGAAAGGGTTGCGTCTGCTTCTGTGTCATGCGGTCGGCACTGTTAGTATTTGTCTGTAATGTAATGACTGATTATCAAGAAGAATCGGTTAGTCAACCATGGCCAAATCCATGCCCATGGCACCCATCAGCAAAATGGCGGCGCCCACGATGATGCGGTACCAGCCAAAGGCTACGAAGCCGTACTTCGTGACATAGCTGATGAAATATTTGATGGCGGCAATGGCCACAATGAACGATACCACCGAACCTAATAACAGCATCGAAAGGTTGTTGCCCTGCGTCAGGATATTGCCCTCGCCGTGGCTGATGAGCTTATAGGTTTCGAGGCAGGTGGCGCCAAACATGGTGGGCACAGCCAGGAAGAAACTGAATTCGGCTGCGGCCTTGCGGGTGAGGCGCTGCGACATACCGCCGACAATCGTGGCCATGGAGCGCGACACACCGGGTATCATCGAAATGCACTGCACGCAACCGATGATAAAGGCGCGCTTGTAGGTCAGGGCTGTGTTTTCGGAACCTTTGTTGAATATTTTGTCGCAGAACAGCATGAACACACCGCCGACGATGAGCATCACGGCTACGAGGTTGACATTGCCGAGGTTCGATTCGATAAAGTCGTTGAACGTCAGGCCGAGTACCACAGCGGGCAGCACGCCGACAATGAGCTTGAGGTAAAAGCGCCAAATGGCTTGCCACCAGGTGTAACCCTTGGTTTGCATGGTTTCGGGGTAGAAAAACTTGCGCCAGTACAGGCATACCACCGAAAGAATGGCACCAAACTGAATGATTACGGTAAATGCCTTGACAAAGGCGTCGTGCTCCACGTTGAGCAGACTTTCGGTAATAATCATGTGCCCCGTTGACGATACGGGCAGAAATTCGGTAAGCCCTTCAACGATGGCTATAATAATGGCTTCTATCCAGTTCATTATTTACAGTATGTAGAAAATGTGTATGAGTTAGTTACGGGGTTTACGCATAATGCCATAGATGATAAACAGATAGCCGAAAAGGCATACGGCCGGGGCCACCTTGATGCGCTGTGCGCTGAAAATTTCGGGATTGAACGTGGTTTCGTTCGAACCGCTACCCGACATCAGCACCATGCCGATAATCACAATGGCCATACCTACTGCGAGCAGGATGAAATTGATGCGATCGAAAGCAAATACGCGCTTCACAGGTGCTTTCGGTTCGGCACTTTCGTTTTTCAAATCGTTCATACTTACGTATTTTGTGGGGTAAGATATAGAGTTCTTTGTATTTTCTTTTTTTGGGGGATAGGGGTGGGTAATTGCAGCTGCTGCACCGTTCGGCCTACTTCAGATACACGTCGGCAGTGCGCAAATTGAGCTGTCGGTTTACCGAGATGTAGGCGCACCAAATGGTGATGAGAATGCCGCAAACAAATATCACGCCCATGGTGGCTATCCACACTTCGGGGGTGACGAGCTGATTGAGGTAAATGTCGCCTTCGCCCGTGCCAAACTGCAAATAGTAGAGTGTGCCGCCCAGCAATCCGCCGGCCAGTATGGCGGCAAACAGTCCGATGCGGAAGGCTTGCCAAATAAAGGGGCGGCGAATAAAGCCCCAGCTGGCACCCACCAGTTTCATGGTGTGAATGCTGTAACGGTTGGCGTAGATGTTCATGCGCACAATATTATTGATAAGCGAGAACGACACCAGTGTAAGCAGTCCGGCCACGACGAGCAACACGGCACCCACAATGGGGATGGTGCGGTCAAGGTTGCCCATCACGTCGCGCGGATAAATCACGTCGGTCACGCCCGGCAAAGCCCTCACACTGGGTTCGTAGTGGGCTATGCTGTCGAGGTTGGCATAATCGGCTTTCAAATACACCTCGAACTCAGCCGGAATGGGGCTTCCGCCCAAAAAGTCGGTTTCGAGGTCGCCCTGCAACGCCGCGTTCATTTCGCGCGTGCCTCGTTCCTTCGAAATGTAGTCAACCAGGCGGGCGTAGGGTGCCTGGCGCAGTTTGGCCTGGGTGGCCAGCATCTGCTCATTCGTCACGCTGTCGTTCAGCAACACTTCGATGGTAAGTTCCTGGCGTATTTGCCGGCTGAAGTTTGTGCCTATGCTGACAAACAGCACCACGGTTCCCAATAAAACCAGCACAAGGGTGGTACTGATACAAGTGGTGATGGTGGCAAAACGCCCCACACGCCGCTTCTTTTTTCGTGTTTTGCTCATAAAGCTATTTCTTGCTACAAAAGCCAATAAGGCAATATTCGTACAAATATACAACAAATTCGGGTTCGAAAATGCTTTTTAGCCCCGTGTTTAACAATAATTAGTCAGAAACGCACCATTCTAACGCTTTTCAGTGACAAAAAAATTGTAACTTCGCTTGCATGAAGCGCCCTGCCGACCGTTGATGGCCGGCATTTCGTGTGTGAGGGCTGCTTCGGCTAACTTCTCCATCTTGCTCATGACAGAATCCTTCATCAAACGCCTTTCGCGCTGCTGGCACTGGTTGCTGCGCTTCCGCCATCGCTGTGGCTACGGCATTCATTCGCCCTTTGCCTTTGGCTTTGTGACGGGGGTTATTTACGAACGGGCGGTTTACTATGCCTATGCCGAACTGGCACACGCCTATGCCTGTGCCCAACAGCCGCCGCTCCGGCTCAAGGACTACAAACTGCTGTTCCGTCTGGCCAACTTTCAGCGTCCCGACCGCTGCCTGGTGTACGGGGCTTCGGCTTCCGACCTCATGCTGCATTTCCTCAAGGCCGGAAGTCGGCATACGGAGTATATCAACGTAAAGGGGGGCGAAATGGTTGACGACTTCACCGTCGACATGGCGGTGGTGACACATTTCAACCTGTCTGCCGCACGCTTTCTGCTGCATCAGCTCAAACCGGGGGGACTGCTGGTCATCATTGGCATCGACACGCCCAAAAGCCGGGCGCAATGGCAAAAACTCATTGAATGTGAACCGGCTCGCGTCAGTTTCGACCTGCGCGACTTTGGCTTCATCTTTTACCGCCCTGATTTACAGCGCGAACATTACCTTATCAATTACTTCTAACTCATGCTCTACACTCGCAAAGGCGACTGCGGCACAACCGACCTGGCCGACGGTAGCCGCGTACCGAAAACGCATCCGCGCATGGTGTGTGTCGGCACCATCGATGAGCTGTCGTCGTTCATCGGCTGGCTGCTTGCCCTCATGCGCCAGCAGTTACCTGCCGAAGCCTTGCAGCCCGACGTGCAGCTGCTCCTGAACGCCCAACGCCGATGCTTTGCGCTCGGTGCGCTGGCTGCGGCCGTGCCCCAGCCGCAAGGTTTGCCCGATAAGGCTGACATCCTTGCACTCGAACGGGCCATCGATGCCTATGCGGCCAACTACGCAGCCTCGTTTCGCGGCTTCGTGCTGCCGGGCGGCCATCCTTTGGCGGCGCAATGCCATGTGTGTCGCACCCTGGTGCGAAGGCTCGAACGCGAACTTTTGCTGGCCGGTGTGTGTGCTGAACCCGGCACCGACACGGTTATACATGGCGAAACGCTGGCCTATGTGAACCGCCTGTCGGACTACCTTTATGCCCTGGCCAAAAAAATCAATGCCGTCACCGGATGTCACGAGGTATCGGCCAACGGGCAACACGCAGCCTATGGGGATAACGCTGAATAGCACCCGGCAAAATCATTCTGCTCCCAACACACCTCAAACAGGCATTGCACCGTTTTTTTGCGATTTTCCGCTTCAAATTGGCTAAAAAACGATGAAATCGAGGCAATATACCTCGCTAAATGTTTGTGTGTTTGGATAAAAAGTGTATTTTTGCCGCCACGTTGGCGAAACGTACCCACTAACCTCGGCCAACACACGCTGAACACCTCCTTCCTTCTCCACTTGTTCGGCCACAGCCAAGCCCCGATTAACGGGTCAGGCACACGCAGATTGATATTGAAAAACAAACCATACAAACAAATTTTTTGACACTATGTATTGGACATTGGAATTGGCCTCGAAGCTCGAAGATGCTCCCTGGCCCGCAACGAAAGAAGAACTCATTGACTACGCCATGCGCTCTGGCGCTCCGATGGAGGTTGTAGAAAACTTGCAGGAACTCGAAGACGATGGCGAAATTTACGAAACCATCGAGGACGTTTGGCCCGATTATCCCACGAAGGAGGACTTCCTCTTCAACGAAGACGAATACTAATCGCCACAAGCTGACTCTTTCGGCTTAAAGCATGGCATATAAGCGGTATAGGAATTGTACACAAAAATTCCTATACCGCTTTTTTCGTTCTTTTACCGCCAAACTGTAAAAATCCGAAGACTACGAAGAATGATACAAGCTATTTTTACCTGATGTCCTTTACTTCATCGTAACGCTGAATGCCTTCAACCGTTTGAACATTCATACGTTTGCCGCCAGAGAAATTCCATACCAATGAGAGTCCGATAGTATGAACCGGAGTGGTATTATCGAAAGTGACCGGCACAGTTCCTGCATGGCGACCATAGCTACGTCGGTCGCCAAGAGCTGTAAAGTTAATACGTGCTTGCCAGTTCTTCCAAAAGTTCTTGTAAATACTTCCACTCAGATTGTAAATAGCGTGATAGGTACGGTCGTAATGACGAAAGGTTGGCTCGTAATTGAAGTTGAGCATTCCCCCCCAACCATGACTAAAGTTGAAGTCGTTGTAAAACATGTAATACTGACGCAGACGCACATACCCGTAATAGATTCCGTTCAAGGTCATGTTTTCAGGACGAAACTCATAACGGGCACTTAGCTTCATCAACCACGGCTTGACAGGCTTGACGTTCAACTCCGCCATCAAGCCATAACTATGACTGGAGGACAGATTGATAGGCTGCGTAAAGTAAACATTGAGTTGCTTGTCACTCATAGAGGTGGCCCAGAATATTTCGTCCTTACCATGAACATAGATGGCCGATAGGTTGAGTAGATTGCGCCAAAGCGAAACGCCTGCCATGACCATATCAAACGCAGGAGCTTGTAGATCAGGATTACCCACGGTATAGTTATGAGGGTCAGACCAACGCACTGTGGATGAAATGGCCGAGTAAGGAATGTTCTGAAGGGTACGCTTGTAATTAAGCATCAAAGCATGCTTTCCCTGCTTATCGAGTGGCATCATCAACTGTAGAGTAGGCTGAACACCCCACTGCGTATTTTTAGATTGCTCATGATTATCGAGTGACTCAAAGAGAATATGATTGACTTGTGCATTGATGCCTACCATATATTGCAAACGCTTCATGCTGCCCATAGCCTCGATGTATGCAATCGGACTGTAACCTCGATTTTTCGTCGGTATTAACTCGGCACCTTCAGAAAGCGTTAGATTGGGCTTGTAATCCAAGGCCACGGATTGCATGGAGGTTCCATATTTGAGGAGGAGCTGTCGACCGACCGGCGACTTAAGGTCGAGAGATACTTTATATAGGTTCAGTCTTGATTCGTCATTGACACGCGAAATACGAGTGTCAGAAAGATTGCTCTGCATATCGCCATCAAAACCTCGGTGATAATAATCTCCGCTAACAACTAATTCTGTTCCCTTTTTTCCTATATGAGAGGTGAATTGCAGGGTTACCTCTTGATCAAGTGCCTTGGCCTCATTGCGCATGAAGGGAGATAACTCACTTTTCTCAGGATAAGTATTGATCAAGTTTTTATTACTCGTGATGTAATAACTTGCACCCAAGGTGCTTCGTTCCGAAAGTTGCAGATTGAGACTCAGACGATTGTAAAGAGCATGTCCGCGATAGCGAACCTTTTCTTTAAGAGTTTGATAGGTGTCACTCGATGGGAGGCCAAACGTTTGCACATTCTCTTCCTGAGGCTGATTAAAGCCGAGCGAGAGATTGTCGTAAACGCTCAGTCCCTTATAGCGTGCGTAAAAAACAGCACCACCATTTTCATTGCTCCATCCATAGGATGGGGCAACAGTAACATCGGCCATGAACGAACCATAAAAACCACCTTTGGGCTGACGCAGAGTTATCTCAATAGTACCACCCGAAAGTTCGGCACTTTGTCCGCTTCCAACCATATAATTGACCTTAACTTTATCAATCATTTTGGCCGGGATATTGTCAAGTTCGGACAGATTGCCCAACTTTACGCCATCTACGATAACCTCACTCACTGGAAGACCATTAATTTTAAAAACACCATCTTCTTTGGAAAGATTGGGTAAAAACGGCAAAGCCTCCGCCATCATCTTGCCTTTGACAATATCGAACGAACGAAAACTGATGGTATACCCCGTGGCATCGTGGCGGATTCTGGAAGTCACAACTTCAGCCACATCAAGCATGGTTGAATCTTCACGCAGGACTATCGCACCAACCTTTCCATCTTTACAAGTTATCTCAAAAGGTTGGTATCCAAGATAAGAAATACGCAATTTACCGGTGTGCATCTGAGGATTTTCGAGTTGAAAACGGCCTTGTTCATCGGTCATCGTACGACAGACTAAAGTAGAATCAACTGCATCCTTAAAAAGGACGCTCGCATAAGAAAGCGGCTTCCCCGCTTGATTAACTACAATTCCTGAAACGTTTTGTGCAGACAAACCTATGGGAAGGTTTAAAAAGGAAACTATGAGGAAGGATTTCTTTATCATAAGCGGCTGAAGCTATTGCATGTTCATTACATCATAAAAGTACTTTTCGATATTTGCTTCGGCATGAACCTTCGTCTCGGGATAGGGGCAATGATTCTTAGCTTCACGCCTCTGCTGAAGACAAATTGTGCAAATAGGAAGTAGCTTACAATCGAAGCAATCTGTAGTAAGAGAAGATTTAAAGTCTAAATGCAAATTATCATTATAGATAATTTCCCCATAATGACTCAAATACCCAATACGGTGTTCCGGCTTAAAATCGCGAGCAGTACATTTGAATATGTCACCATTGTAATTGATGAGTATATTATGGTCATAATCAAAACAGCATGGGTACAAACTATCGCCAAAGTTACTATTAATATTTGACTTAACATTAGATGCACCAACGTAGGTTTTAATTTTTTCTCTTTTCTCTTGCAGCGACTCAGATTCGATTTCCTGCCATACTTTATGGAAAGAAAATCGAAAGTTATCCCTTTTCCAAGCAAATCGGAAATCGTCCATCAAGCCTCTGAAGGATAGAATACTCTCATTGGTATAATTGCATCTAATAGTTGTCAAAACACCATGATCAATAGCATAAGTCAGATTCTCTAAAACGATGTCGTAACACCCTTTCCCATTTGGGAAATGCTTTACATTGTTGTGAGCATCTTTACCACCATCAAAAGCTACTTGAATGCTTACATGATTCGTTAAACTTATCAAGTCATCTACTATCTTTGAACTTAAGCAAACTCCGTTCGTCGTAAAGGCAAGCTGAAAACTTGTATTAAATCGTTCGCATAGTTCTTTTGCCTTGTAAATAATTTCCTTAATAACTTTATTATACTTCAAGAGGGGTTCGCCTCCGAAAAAGGATAATTGCAAGCATGTTAGATGCTGACTCTTAAGTCGTTTTTCAATAAAGTCAAGAGTCCTTTTTATGGTATCTGAATCCATCACACTTCCTTTCAAATGGCTCTCATAACAATACCAACATCTAAGGTTGCAATCCAAAGTGGGATTTATAGTAATTCTTAGGCTCTTGTTGGATAATAATTCCTGTGATTTAAGCGCAATGCAAGTTGTAACCTCATCATAGTTGTCAGGAATAATAAACATGCTTTTTACTAGCTGTTCGTAAAACTCAGGATGTGCATTTTGGAGTTCATCCAAATTGTCAAATAGTGAGCATAACCTCACGTCAAACTCAATACAGGTCTTATGGAGTGCATTAAATAAGAAAAAGGAAACAGTAGAACTTATTATTTGGGTATACTTATTCCACTTCATAAACTTATTAGTTATAGATATAAAAACCACATTGGTGATTGGTATACCCATAACTATGCGAGTAAACCAATCACCAATTTGATCAAGTGAGCTTAAGCCTCAACTAAGGATTGGTAGAGGTGGTCATATCCTTCTCCGCCGTGATGGAACTCCCTATTATTGGCTTGCCCGGTTGCGTTGTTGTACTACCTGTCGTCTTGCACGCAGTACACATTCCGGTGCAATTGATGTTAGAATCAAACCATCCGCCACCTGCACAATTAGAATTAGTTGCGCCCAATCGAGTTTTAACTTCAAAGGGCACAGCAGAAAAACCTCCATGAAGTTTTCCCATTTCATCTTTTGTCAATGGACGAAGAATGTTCAGTTCCTTGACTTTTTCCATAAGAACCAATCATTAATTATTATATAACTAAAGTTTCCCACCCCCAATAAAGAGGGTGGAAAATAACAGTAATTCAAATTTTCTTCGTAAATTAGAGGTGCTTAATCAAATGATTTACTATGGAAAATAAGAATACTGTTATAGATGCAAAAATAGGTAATTTGAACAAACTTACCAAGGTTTTATCCGTTAAAGAACAAGCCCAAGAGCAACTTTTAGTCGTCATAAAGGCATTAGGCATCGGTAAAATCGTTCGGAATCTCAAATTCGAGAAGGCTCAAGGCTATAGCTTGACCTTAAAACAGCGGAAGGAGCAGTTCAAAGAAAAGCGGAACGCAAAAAATCCGGACTATGCACGCAAGGCGGAGTGTGATGAGAGCAAGCTCGAAATGGCCTGACGCATGCTTTGTCATGCCGTGGGGCATGGTATCAACTTCAAGTATGTGCTTGCTGACAGTTGGTTTACATGCGAATCGCTCATACAGGCAGTCCGCGAGCTATGCGGTGGTTCTGTGCACTATATTGGTTTGACCAAAATGAACCCCAAGTTGCGTTATCAGACAAGAAAGTCCAAACATCCCCAAAACATCCATGAACTCCTGACTTCATCACTTTTCTGCGCCATCACATAGCACGTATTGAAAATCAATGAGTTACGTCAAAAAAGTGGGTGGCTTTGGGTGGCGCAAGCAAAAATGTGTACCTTTGTTACATGTATGTACGCAAGAAACATAACTGATCAGGTACCACAAGCGTGGTTGTTGTCAGCAAAGCTAGCGGCAAATATAAGTAGATAAAATCCTTTGGATCTTCATCGTCAGAGGAAGATATAGAATCACTATGTAATAAAGCGGCTGCATGGATTCGCTCTTTTGGAGGTCAGCAAGAATTAGAGAGACTTATAGCAATCAACAAAATAGGAATGAGTGTTGACCATGTGCTTGATATCGCCAAAACAATCACGACAATAAGGATAAGGATGCCAGAGAATGGGACGTTCTTCACAAAAACATTGTTCCTAACCGATAAACACCGTACTATCATGTCACTTTTCGACCTATCAAAAGACCAATTTTAATTTGGGTGGCGCATTGACGAAGTCAGGAAATGAACCCCAAGTTGCGTTATCAGACAAGAAAGTCCAAACATCCCCAAAACATCCATGAACTGATTGTAAGGTATGAACGCACAGCTTCATGCTATTGCCGAAAGTATAAGTGCAAATACATTCAACTTCATGCAAAACTGGGCGAACAGCCCGTACGCATCTTCATCATCAAATACGGGCGAAGTACCCATTGATTACTCAAATAGCTGATATGAAGGGGTGGGAAACTTCAGTGAAATGATTCCATAACCAATACTTACCGCATTCCTGATTTTTCCGTATTCCCTCCCCGCCTTTCCGGAAAAACATGAAACTCCCTCCGATTTCTTTCATGTTTTTCATGAAACTTTCTGGCAATCTTTCATGTTTTTCCGGAAACTTCCATATATTTGCCCTTAAAACAGGAAAAACATGAAGAAAGACATCATCAAATCACTAATTGCCATTAAGCAAAGCGAAATACCTTTCGACGTCATCGACCGCGACGTAAAATTACCGCTCAACCGCAAAAAAATCATCACGATTCCTGGTGTGCGTCGCTGCGGAAAATCCACACTTATGGAAATAGCTATCAACTCGCTGATAGAAGAGGGAGTGCCCCGAGAAAACATCCTATGGTTGGGCTTCGACGATGAACGTCTGGTAAACATGTCGTCCGACGAACTGAATGACGTCATCACCGCGTATATGGAAATGTATCCAAACACGCCAATTAAAGAGGTTCACCTGTTTCTCGACGAGATACAGCTGATTGAGGGCTGGGAATACTTCGTGCTCCGCCTATACAAGTCGTACTGCAAAAACATCTACGTATGCGGAAGCAATGCCACAATGCTCTCAACCGAACTGGCTTCGGCCCTGCGGGGCTATCCGTTAGAGTTCGAAACCTACCCCTTGTCGTTCAACGAATATTGCCGTTTCAAGAACATCAACACCCAATCGTTCACAGAGCAGGAGCAAATAAAGGTGCGCATGGCATTCGATGCTTACTGCTGCAAGGAAAGCAGCTTTCCTGAAGTGGTACTGACCGAGTCCAAAACCGAACAACTCAAACTGCTTCATGCTTATTTCGACACCATGATACTCAAGGATTTGGCTGAGCATTACAAAGTATCAAACATTGCCATGCTCCGCTATTTCATCAAACGCATCATGGCGAATCTAACCAAACCTACCTCGATCAATGCCATTTACAAGGACATTCGTTCACAGGGTTTGAAAGTGAACCGCGACGATTTGTATTTGTGGGCCAACTACATGTGTAGCATATTCATGTTCCTAAAAATATCCAAATACGACCGCTCGCTGGTCAAGGAGCAAAAATCGCTCGACAAGTATTATTGCATCGATAATGGACTTCGCAGTGCCGTGCTGCTTCCTCAATCTGACGATCAGGGCAAAAAGTTGGAAAATGCCGTTGCGCTCGAACTCTATCGCCGACGCGAACCTTGGGACAAAATTTACTATTACCAAGGCCATACGGAATGCGACTTTGTGGTGCAACGCGAGAGTACCGTGACAGAACTCATACAGGTGACATGGGATATGACCAACCCTGACACCCGACAACGCGAAATCAACGGACTATTAGATGCTGCACAAGCTACCGGTTGCCACTCACTGACCATTATAACTCAAAATGAAGAAACCACATTCACCGAAAACGAACAAACCATCTGCGTGATTCCTGCGTGGAAGTGGATGCTGATGCAAAACCTTACAAAGGAGTAGAATAGCATTTAAAAAATAAAACCACACAGACCATCGGTTTAGCGGTGGTTGGGGCATGGAAATGCAGCGCGTGAAAGTTAGTTCCGAGATACTTGGATTTAGTTCCGAGCTTGTGAAAATTAGTTCCGAGCTTGTTGAAATTAGTTCCGAGCCAGTTTGATTTTCTTCCGAGCTTGTTTCAATAAGCTTGGAACTACTGATAATCAATGCTTTCAGAAAATGAATGAAGTGAGCCTGAGAAAGGCCCTTTTCACTCCGAAATGGAAGCAGCGGTGAACTATTTTGATTTAACTGTGACCTATACGCCTTAACTTTAAAAAGAAATTTGACCTATACGCCAGAAATTTGTGAATGCTGATACAATATTTACATACATAATCATTGATTGTCAGTGAATGAAACTACATGCCCCCCGGCCGCCATCATGAGCAGCCGGGGGGCATATTTTTTTTGGAGGGGGTACTTTTCGGAGTTTGGCTATGTGGCTATGAATAGGGCAGGGTGCTTTGTGGCTTACAATCAGCAGTCGTTGGCCAACACAAAGCGTTCGATGCCCAGGGCCACGCCGTCTTCTTCGTTCGATGCGGTGACGAAGTCGGCCTCGGCGCGCACTTCGGGGGCGGCATTGGCCATGGCCACACCCATGCCGGCATAGCGCAGCATCGAAAGGTCGTTGTAGCCGTCGCCAAAGGCAATGAGGTCGGCTGCCGAACGATTCAGGCGGGCGAGCAGGCGGGCGAGCGAACGGGCCTTGTCGATGCCCTTCGGCACTAATTCAACAAAGAAGGGGGCGGAACGGAACACGTCCATGCGTTCGGCAAACTGGTTGCTCAGTTCGGCTTCGGCACGCACCATGTCGTCGGGGTGTCCTGTAAGCAGCAATTTGGTGGGGTGCGGGTCGAGGTGGTCGAGCAGGCATTCCACACCGCAAACGGGCATTTTGTTGATGCGTGCTTCTTCAAGCACGTAGGGGTCGTCGGGGCGTTCGGTCACAATGTCATTGCCCTTGTAGCCCAGCAGGGCATGGCCCGTACGTCTGGCATATTCGTGAAGTTGGGGCACTACCTCGGCGGGTAGTTGTTTGGCGTAAATTTCCTCCTTTGTTTGCCAATCCACTATTTTGCCGCCGTTGTACGAAAGAATGTAGCCTCCTCGTTTTTCGAGCTCCAAACAGTGGGCCACGGGTTCAATGCCGTAGGTGGGTCGGCCCGATGCCAACACCACGGTGGCACCTTCGTCCATGGCCTGCATGAGCACCTGTCGGGTGCGCGGAGTTACTTCTTTTTCGTGATTCGTAAGGGTGCCGTCTAAGTCGAGGGCAATGACGCTATACTTCATTATTCTAACAGATTATTTAACAGAATATAGTGGATTGTTAAGAAAGTGTGTACTGCTTTCGGTCGGTCCGTCTGTAGGGTTTCAGTCAGTCGGAAAGGTTGACCGAAGGTGCAGAATTGGGGGTGAAAAATGCCGGTTGGCAAGGTGGCTCAAGGCGGTAATTGCTTCCGCTGGAAAGTGCTGCTTAAAGCTGGCGGAGCATGCGTGCCGCTTCCCAAATAACGATGCCGGCAGTGACGCTCACATTCATGGAATGCTTGGTTCCGTACTGCGGAATTTCAAGGGCGCCGTCGCATTGATCAACCACATCCTGACGCACGCCTTTCACCTCGTTGCCCATGACCAGGGCGTAACGACGCGAAGGGTCAAAGCGGAACTGACCGAGTTTTTCGCTGCCTTCAACCTGTTCGACGGCCAGCACAATGTAGCCTTCGGATTGTAATTTTTTAACAGCATCGAGTGTATCTTCGGTATAGGTCCAGTTCACAGAATCTTCGGCACCGAGCGCCGTTTTGTGTATTTCGGCCGAGGGCGGTGTAGCCGTGATGCCGCACATCCACACCCCTTCGAGCCTGAAGGCGTCGGCGGTGCGCAGCACGCTGCCCACGTTGTGGAGTGAGCGGATGTTGTCGAGCACCATGACGAGGGGTGTTTTGTCGGATTGTTTAAAGGTGTCGATGTCCATGCGGTTCAAGTCCTCGACAGTAAGTTTGCGCATATTGATGATGTATTTTTGAAGAGATGAAACAAGAAACGAGCAACGGGCAGACCAACCCCTGAAGCTGATTGCCGTTGCCTTCACAGCGGAGGATGCCAGGCAGACAAACTCCGGCCTGAAACTGGCGATGCGAAGTTACAAAATTATTGTGGAAAACCCTGTGTATAACTTGTTGAAAAGCTGTTGAAACAGCTGGGGAAAAACTACGGCATGCGCCCGAAAAATCCCCCAGAAGTTTTCCACGAATAAACAGCCTTTTCCACGAGTTTTCCATAGCGTAATCCACTATTTTTATGCCTTTTCCACAAATTTTTTTTAAGGGCTGAAAAGTTTTCCACACCCTGTTGAAAAGTATTACAAAAATAACTCGAAACTCCTTTATACAAAGGGATTGTTGCCCCAAACAGAGTGTGGATAAAAATGTGGATAAAGCAGTGCAAAACGTGGAAAACGACATGACCAAATTTTAAGTCCAAAAGTTACCAACACTTTCCACACCCTATCATGCTCATCATACATTATTTCTTATATACATTAAAAAAATAAAACAATTAGAATAAGATTATGTAAACACATACTGTGAGGGTGGAAAAGCAAAGCCCAAACTGAAAAACTCAGCCCCCCTGAACTCGGAACTGACCGGACTGACCGGCCGGAAAACAACCACGAAAATTGCCCGAAAAAACAGTGCGAAAATTTGCGCAACGAAAACGAACCATGACGCGCGCAAAAGGAAATATGAAAGGCAGACGGACCGACGGACACTGAACGCACGAAAGAACCACCAACGGAGAACGGGCAACACAAAGCCCCCAAAGCAGCGTGGAAGGCTGCCCGTGCAAGCGAATTTGCCGCGCCGTGACAAGCGGAAACAAGCCCCCGGACTTGCCCCCAAAGCAGGGCTGAGCAAACGACGACGGCAGAATGGACGAAGTGGGGCGCGCGAAAAAAAGCCCCACTTTTTCAAAGAAAAAGGAAACAAGCCCCTGAAGCGGAACAAAGAAAAAGAGGGAGGGAAAAGGGATTAAACTGTTAACAAAACAGAATGAACCAAAGCGCAGTGTGAAGCCTCGTGACAGCTAAGCGGAGCAGTGGCAGCGTGCAGGAATCGGGCGTGAAGGATTAAGCCCATGTTGGGGATTCCGGGTTTGGGGGTAGGTCCATGCTTCAGCCCCATTTCACCCCCTGGGCCCCAAGTGTAGCCCCCTTGCGGCCTACTCAACGCTCCCCTCGAAAAGTGAAGGACATGCCATGCGCTTCACCGATCGAAACAAACGGGGGACTGTATACCGCGATTTATTGTTCGCAGATGGGGGAGGGCAGTGCCTGAATTGGGGTGGAGTTTATGCCTTGTTCTGGGTTGCCCCCGAAGCTCGTTGGGAAAGCTTGAAATGGGGTTATCACTGCCGTCTGTGCATTTTTGAAAAAAGTGAAAAATATTAAAACGGAAAACACCCCCGATGTGTGCCACCAACAAACAATGACGGCGAAGGCGCGTATGGTTTCGAGCCTCGTTCCGAACCATAGGCTACCCCCAGGCAGGGGCTCAAGCCAAGTTGCATGCCCACAGCCTAATATCCACCCCCTGTTTACCGGAGTGGCACATCAGCCCGTGCCGATAGCCCAAGCACAACCCCACAAAAACAGTTCACAACAAACAGAAAGCCGCAAAAAGGCGGACGAAAAATTGGCAACTCGCGCATGAATGCTTAAATTTGTCGCATAAAATAGGACAGGTTCATAAAACCAACTCAGCTCGCACATGCTCAATGTGCCCAATTAAGGAAAATTTTTCAGTCAATCGCGTTGAACAGACAAGCCCGGGGAAAGTCAGCAGATTTCTGGGCCAATAGTTGTGTATGCAAACTTCGACTGCGAGAATCGCAAGCAGAGACTGCCGCAAGCAGTAGACGTTTGCAAGTCAGGCCGTTCATCTAAAAACACAAGTTTCAACTTACCACCGGCACACCCATTCACACGCTTCGGAACACGATTGGCATTTTTTTTAAAAACACGTATGGATAACTTAGGAATAAAAATGCTCCATGTTTTAGAGCAACAACATGAGCAAGAGCATTACACGCAGTATGCCAAAGGCACCCGTTTTTCCTTTCACCAACGGCAGAAAGGCGATTCGGTACAACTTCAGGTAGACGAAGATAGCATGATTGTGGTGCTCGAAGGCAATTTTCTGTTCCAAATTGAAGGAACGGTGCAAAGTACACTGATTGAACCCTCCGATTGCTTTACGCTGCAGAAAAACACCAAAATCAAGGCCGACTTTCTGAGCCCCTCGCATTATATGGTGCTGAATACCGAGGCCTTGTCTGAAGCCTATAACAGTTTGCTCGTTAAGTGGTCCGACCTTTTTCTCGACCCTAACCAATATCCATTTTACCGCTTGCAGATAAACTCGTCGGTCAATGTGCTGTGTCAGCAAGTGAAGCAGTACGAAACGGAAGGTCTGCTGAACCGCTACCTTTGCGACCTGAAAGGCGAAGAACTCTTCTTCCTGCTCTTTGCCTCGTATCGCAAGGATGAACTGGCACGCCTGTTCCGCCCCGTCATGGCCAAATATTACCGCCCCAACTTCCGCAACATCATCACCAGCAACCAGGCCAAGGTGCGCACGGTGAAAGAACTCATCGAACTGACGAAGGTGAGCAAAACCGTGTTCTACCGTCGATTTTCCGAAGAGTTCGGCATGTCGGCCAAGCAGTGGCTCCAGCAAAAGCAGCTTGAACGCATTGCCTTCAAGGCCACCTTCCCCGGCATGACCACCAGAAAACTCATGACCGACAGCGGCTTCAAATCGGCCCCCCAGTTTCACACCTTCTGCAAGCACAATTTCGGGCTGACCCCCTGCGAACTCATCCGCCGTTCGCGCGAGGGCGAAATCATTCTCAAGTCTTGACAAACATTTACTCCCACATCTACTCCCCATCTTCGGTGAGTGGCACCACACGGCCGCCTGTTTTTTCCGGTTGCAAAAAAATGCAGATAAAAACCCGGTAAACAGGCGGCCGTGTTGCCGTAGGCGCATCTTCACAGCCCAAAAGCAGTGGAAAACAGCCAGAACGGCAGATAAAAAGGAACTAAATTTGTTTCTTCCCAAATGATGGGTTAACTTTGCCGAGAAATTTACCTTTAACATTATAAAGTATAACCCAACCATGGATTGGTTAACCGATACCCTGTTTGCCCCCACAGCCGTACAGGCCGTCATTGTGATATGCCTGATTTGCGCCCTGGGGCTGGCTTTGGGCAACATTCGTTTTCGCGGCGTGAGCCTTGGCGTTACCTATGTGTTTTTCATCGGCATTTTGGCCGGTGCATTAGGACTGCAAGTCGACAGTCAGATGCTCAGCTATGCCGAAAGTTTCGGCCTCATTCTGTTTGTCTATACCCTCGGGCTTCAAGTAGGTCCCGGTTTTGTCAGTGCTTTTCGTCAGGGCGGCACGCAGTTGAACTTGTTAGCCGTCGGCGTGGTGCTCATCGGCACCCTCATGGCCCTTGTCACCGGCTGGACAGGTTTGCTCTCGTTGCAGGACATGATGGGCGTGCTCTGCGGAGCCACCACCAACACCCCCGCCCTGGGTGCCGCACAGCAAACCCTCAAGCAACTCGGACAGCCCGCTTCGGGAGCCGCACTCAGCTGCGCCGTGACTTATCCGCTCGGCATGGTAGGCGTAATCCTGGCATTCATCGTGGTGCGAGGCTGGCTCACCCGACATGAAAAGTCGAACGAAACCGAAAGCGCCAACACCCCCTTCATTGCCTCGTTCCTGGTGTGTAATCCCGCTGTGTTCGGCCACACGCTCGGCGAACTCAGCGTAATGGACGAAAAACGCTTCATCGTGTCGCGACTGTGGCGCGAGGGCAGGGTGATATTGCCCAATGCGCAAACCAAAATTGAACAGGGCGACCGCCTGCTTGTCATTACCACCCAGAAACAGGTGACCCACCTCACCATTTTCTTCGGACAGATTGACGAAACGAACTGGAATCGTAAGGACGTTGACTGGAACGCACTCGATTCGAACCTCATTTCGCAACGCATACTCATTACCCGCCCCGAAATCAACGGCCGACACCTCGGTGCGCTGCAACTGCGCAACCGCTACGGCGTGAACGTGAGCCGTGTGCAGCGTTCGGGCATTCAGCTGGTGGCCACTCCCGACCTCGTGCTCCGCATGGGCGACCGCGTAACCGTGGTGGGCGAGGCGCAGAGCATTGCCGAAGTGGCCAAAGAACTGGGCAACGTGGTGAAACGACTCGACGAGCCCAACATGATTACCATATTCATCGGCATTGTCATGGGTCTGCTTCTGGGCAGCATTCCCCTGTTTGTGCCCGGTATGGATTATCCCGTGAAACTCGGTTTGGCAGGTGGTCCCATCGTGATGGGCATACTCATTGGCGCCTTCGGTCCCCGTTTCCACATGGTGGCCTACACCACCACCAGTGCCAACCTCATGATGCGTTCGCTCGGTTTGTCGATGTATCTGGCCTGTTTGGGACTCGATGCCGGCAAGGACTTTCTGACCACCGTGATGCAGCCTTCGGCCCTGTGGTGGATAGGCATAGGTTTTGCCTTTACCATCGTGCCCGTCGTCATCATGAGCATTGTCAGCGTGGTAGTCAGCAAAAAAACATTTGCCACCACCGCCGGCATGCTTTGCGGCGCCATGGCCAACCCCATTGCCCTGGGCTACGTCAACGACACACAGCCCGGCGACAAAGCCTCGGTGGCCTATGCCACAGTGTATCCGCTGTGCATGTTCCTGCGCGTCATCATAGCCCAAGTCATAGTGATGCTCTGGCTATGAAGTCGTCTGAAC
>ERZ860445.516-NODE-516-length-28854-cov-8.119553_pt1 | contig 28854 bp, 40 predicted proteins | sample MGYA00509977_ERZ860445 | MGnify/ENA primary metagenome ERZ860445 (study PRJEB30046, sample SAMN00715233) | human gut metagenome | study: EMG produced TPA metagenomics assembly of the A metagenome-wide association study of gut microbiota in type 2... | reverse complement strand
CTTTACCCTGGGCTGAGATACCATTGCCCTTACAGGGCGCCACGGGTTCAAAACCATTGATTTAGAGTATATTATATGTGTTCCGATAGGGCGCCGCGGGTTCAAAACCTCCGATAGTGGGGATGGGAGCTGGATGCCGTGGGTTCAAAACCTCCGATAGTGGGGTGAAGCCGGGTGATATAGTGATATGGTTTGTATTTGATAAAACGAGATTGGGATATGAAGCAATTTGAGATATATTTTGATTGGGGTGAGTTGCTTGTTGAGGTGGCAGCAGAGACGTTTCATCGCGGTAAGGTTATTGAGAATGGTGAGAATTATCGTCTGCTGCATGAGCTGATGGCTACGGAGGATAATAAGGTTCATGTGGAGAAGCTATGGGGGAGTGCTACAAAGGCGTTCGGTGAACTGGAACGTGCAGTGGGAGAGTATGTGCGCGGTTCGTCGGCTACGACCGGTTCCCATACACCGGGTTTTGAGGCTTCGGATATGCTCCTTGAACTGGAAATGCCGAATAACTGGAACAGTGGACTTGGCAATAGCTTGGCGGAGGGCGCACATGCTTATATGCGTAACCGCATGCTGACGGAATGGTATGCTGTGACGGAACCGGAAATGGTACGTGTGTATGCAGAACTTGCTGCGGCTTCCCTCAGAGAGGTGGTGATGGCTGTGCATAGCCGTGTTCGCCCCGTTCGCCCCGTGAGGGGATAGTTTGACGTGTGGTTTGCTCACCTTTTGTTTTAAATTATATGTTTAAATTATGAAGTGTACACTGACGAGACAGACGGATTACATCGGATTGCGTATGTTGTTTTACCGCGAAGAATTGGTTTATGACATACGGAACCTTGCGTATATCGAGTCGCATGGGGTTCCTGATGAGGTTCCTCATCCGAAACATCAGGTGGCGGATATTGGTGAGATGGGGAACGCTGATAGACTGCACCGAATTCTGAACTTGAAGTATTATGAATGCGTGGAAGCGTTGCACCGATACAGCCATTCGGCCCTTCGGAATGGGGAAGAGGTGGACGACCGCCCTTCGGAAGATGGTAATTATTTGATGGAGCTGCGAGTTCCGGAGACTTTTTCGCAGACAACGGCACATTACCTGAGTGAGTTGATTCATGAGTATTTGGTTTGTTCGACGGTGGCGGACTGGCTGGGGATGGTTTACCCGGATAAGTTGCCTATATGGTTGCAGCGTGCTGAGCAGGCGAAGGTGAATATGAATAAGGTGCTAGGGCACAGAACAAGGCGTGTGCGGCTTACTCCACATTGGCTGTCGTAAAAAAACTAACACCCCGGCTACTGAAGGTCGGGGTTTTAAGTAGGTGTTCAAAATTATTTAATATAATTCTATCGAAGTATTTTTACTTTGCGAAGTCAGGCTGCATTCCGATTAGCGGACGTTTGTCGGCGGGGCGTTGCCCCTGTTGCCGACGTACTGCCCTTACAGGGCGCCATGGGTTCAAAACCTCCGAATAATGACGGGGCGCTGCGGTTCTAAATAGGATGCCGCGGTTTCAAATGTAAAAATAATTATGAACACCTACTTAGTTAAATTATGAGAGAGGTAGGCATATCGTATAAGTGGTATGTTGCAAGGTAATGATTGTGACACCAGCTTAACGGCATTGGAAGGGGAAGCCTATCTCTCTCTTTTTGTTTTAACGAGAAAGGAAAAAGCAATGAAGAAGAAAGTAATTACTTACGGTGTGTATGGCATGATGGAGTACCAGACTGTAATCAAGATGGGAAAGTCCAGCCTGAAGGTGAATTTCAGTGATGGTTCGATTAACAGTTTTGGCCAGAACCCAGCTAAGTTTACGACGAAGAACTTCATGATTCAGCACGCTATTGAGCATAGCTACGATTTCAGACGCGGACTGATTCAGATTATCAATGAACATGAGCTTGACGAAGAGGTTCAGATTTCGCATAACCCAGTAGCGATTGAACCCGAGTTCGGCGACGATGAGGTAAAGGCGAAGGTAGAAGACGTTGTTTCGGGCGGTACGGACGGATTGGAAGGTACGGAAGTTTCTGACGTCACGGAGGGCACGGACGCGGAAGTTTCGGACGTCACGGAGGGTGCGGAGAGTTCGGCGACGGAAGTAGAGTTTTCGACGAATGACGAGGCGAAGCAGTATTTGGAGAGCCAGTTTGGCGTTCAGCGCAGCAAGCTACGTACACGTGCCGATATTGAGAAGGCCGGTATGCAGTATGGTGTGAAGATTTATTTTGTCAGCGAGTAAGTAGTTGTTCAAAATATACTTACGTTGAAAAAGGAACAACGGTATGGTTTATAAACTAAGCGAAATAGAGCAGGCAGTCAGAATTGCTATAGATGAGAATGCCAGCTGTGAATCTTTGCTGCAGGAAGAGGACGTAGAAACCCTATCGTTGAACGCCCTGATTCGTGCGAAAGCGGAGGAGGGTGCGAGGCGCGTTCAGCAGCAGTGCCCCTTGCATTACTTAGAGGAAGGTCACGACTTCGGCCGTAGCGTGTATTGGGAAGATGGCGGCTGTGGCTACATTCTGTTGCCCGAAGACTTTATGCGCCTTATCAGTTTCAAGATGAGCGATTGGAAGCGCACGCTTCATGAAGCTATTGATGCTTTTCACCCCCTGTATGCCCGTCAGTCGTCGGCGTGTTCCGGGCTTCGCGGCAACATCTACAAACCCGTTTGTGCCTTGGTGAATCGTCCAGAAGGCAAGGCTTTGGAGTTTTACAGTTGCGAGAGCCACGATGCTTTTGTGGAAGAAGGCATATATTGCCCATATCCTAAGTTTGACTGTTTTGACGGTTTGGATTTGAGCGAGCGTTGCTACGAATCAATCATCTACGAAACAGCCGCTTTGGTACTTTCAGCCTACGGAGCTTCCGCGCAGAGCGAGTTATTGAGTAACCTATCAAAAACATTGTTAATCTGATAAAATGGAAAGAAACATACCAACGCAACAATATGATGGCGATTTGAGTGTGGGGCGCGACTTGTCGGTTGGAGGCGACAGTCAGTTACGCGGCAATGCCACGGTAGGTCATAATCTGACGGTAAAAGGCTGGCTCGAAGCGCGCAACATTAAATGGGCCAACAAGGGTTTGTTTACGACAGAAGACGCCTTGAAGAAAGCGTACCCTCGTCCTGAGAAAGGCTGGTGGGCGATAGTGGGTAAGACCCTTCCCGGTGACATTTATGTAGCGGAAAATGGAGCCTGGGTTCCTACTGGCGAGCAAGGCGGGAATCCCAGCATAGACTGTCAGCCTTTTTTAGAAGATTTGTCGGCACTGAAAGACCGCATGGATGCTACAGAGGCAGAAATTGAAACGCTAACAGCAGCCGTGAAGCAAGCCGAAATGGCTGTGGTTCAGCTTTCGGAACTTGACAAAGAAACGGTAGAGAGGCTGAAATCAGAGCCACGTCGTAGTGTGATGATGGTTGTTGACGAGAAAGGCCGTGTGGTAGGCGTGTTGTTTCAGTTTGCCGACAACATGGAACATGTGTTGACACAGGTACTTCACACCCACTACGTGATAGAAGGAGGCGGCACGACAGCAGAGATAGCCCATTCACACAATCACAATCATGTAAATGTGCTTCACCGCATGTTTACGAACCGCGACTACCTGCGTATTAGCGGCATGGTTTCGGCGTATACGATAGAAAGTGCTTTTCCCGATGGTGGCGATTTAGCATCGGGAAATGGTATCAAGGCTTATTTTTCGCTTTTTGAATATGACACATCGTCAATGCCCAGTGGTAACGAATGGCCCGCTCTTCGGTGGTCTCCTTGGCAGAACAAGGAAGCAGAGGATGCTTTTTTTGTGAATTTCGCTATCAAGGAAAAGGCGAACAACAGTTTTGTCAAGCATCTTCAAGAGACTTACGACCGAGAAATAGCTTCGCTGAAATCGGCGGATAAGGAACACTTGGAGATTATAGACGGGCTTATATCGACGGATGTTGACATGGAGCAGCGGCTGAAGGCCGTGGAGCAGGAGATTCCGAAAATAGGACCTATGGAACAACGTGTGTCGGACCTCATTGAGGGCTGTACGATGCGGTTCGATGGGTTTGCTTCGCTGGGGTCGGTGGCTGACATGAGCGTGGAGCAGCCGCTGAGCATTCGTTTCCATACAGGGCAGCAGGTGTTCGTGGCGGAATATCGTAGGGGTGCGTGGTGTAACAACTGGCCTACGCGCTATCAGTACATGGACGATGAGGGGCATGTGAGGGCTAACAAGTTGTTTTTGTGCGATTCGGCCCTTTACTGCTGGAACCCTGGGCGTAACCGCTTGGAGCTGGTGCAGGGCGGTGGCGGTGGCGAGATGCCCGACCCAAGCGATTTGCGCCGACGGGTAGAGGTGTTGGAGAATGAATTGGCGCAGTTGAGGGAGTTGTTGACGGTTTAGGCGAACACGGGGTGACGCGGATTGGTGTTTCGAACGCGGATTGGTGGGATTACACGGATTTGTAGACGGGGTGCGGTTGAGTTGCGCCCGATTTGCGTTTGATTCACGTTTGATTTTCGCCCAATTTGCGTTTGTTTGTCGTCGGGGCGTTGCCCCTATTGACGACGTATTGCCCTTACAGGGCGCGATAGTTTTTAAACCCGGGACATGGGGGAAACCCAGGGTGTCGTTCACTCCGTTCACTATACCCTGGGCTGAGATACCATTGCCCTTACAGGGCGCCATGGGTTCAAAACCTCCGAATGTCAGGGTGGATTTGGATGTTAGATATTGTTTTTAAAAAAGGATTTCCGGGAATCACATAGATTATTAACCAAAAACAAAACAAAAAAATTATGGCAGAAATTACTGTTGCCGGGGGCACGCGCGTAGGTTTTAGCGCGAACAAGACCCTGGAAGAGGCAAAATCACTTAAGGATAACCGCCTGGTTATTTGCAAAGGCCACGAGCTATCGTTTAATGGTCAGCGCGTGGGACTGAGCGAGAGTGAGGCCAGTTTTATTAAGAAGAAGATGGATGAGGAGTTTTCAGCACGTATCGGTGTGAAACTTGTTGTTTCGCCTACGGTGCAGGATGCTGCCGCTCCGGCGATAGTTTCGGTTAGCGTGTATTGCACATTCGATGGCGAGGCTGTTGCGCCCGATTCAGCTCCTACGGCCACAGCATCAGTTGGCGGACAGTTGCTTGGCACAAACATTCCCATGATTGCAGGTGGCGTTCATTACAGTTATGCAGGGAGTACGGATGGCAAGAACGTAGAGCAAACCATTTCGGTAAGTGTGATAGTTAAGGGCGTGATTTTCATGAAATCTGTGAAGATTCCTGCTTACCATAAGATTTGGTATGGTGTGAGTCCTGGTGAATCGTTGGATACGGATTTTTCGCTCTCATCGATATTCAAGTCGGCCAGCCCCAAAGCGAATGCCTCGGGTACTTACGAATTTGACTTTTCGTCACCGCAGTGCTATGGTTACATTCTTGTGCCGAATGGTGTGACCCTTCCCTCTTCGATGCAAGGTGATAATCCAAGCGGTCAGGAAGGTCCGTTGCCTGTACCTTTCAAGAAGTTGACGAATGTAACGATTGGCGGTGTAACCTACACGCAGCTTCGCTTTGCCACGGCACAGGGTATTTGCAAGCATTCGGTGACTTTTAAGTAGTGAGTAGAGAGAATAGTCAGAGGTTTAATTTTAAAAGAAAGAAATAGGAAAATGGCAGAAGTAACTTATATCAGTTATTCAGCGCGTGCCAAATCGACTACGGCAGATGGCATTTTTGCCGAGGCACATCAGATTTTGGACGTTAGCAAGAACAAGAACCAGCAGGCTATCAATGCTGAGGTGACTACCGAACTTGGGAAGAAGGTTGCGAAGTCGGACTTTGATTCGTTTAAGACTTCGAATACGAGTGCGATTGCGGCAAAGGCTGACAAGAGCTATGTGGATACGGAGTTGGGAAAGAAAGCAACGAAGAGCGAAGTCAGTGCAGTTGATGCAAAGTTTGCCGGTGTTTTCTGTAATGTGGACGAAGTTATCAATAACGGTGGTGAAGTATGTGTGACCATCGACACAGTTGATAAGAAGAAAGTGGATATTGATCTTCCTGTTTACCACAAAAGTGTAGTTGATACGAAGCTCGGCACGAAAGCCAACTCAGCAGACGTTTACACGAAGACGCAGGTTTACACGAAGGGTGAAACTGACACGAAGCTGGGCACGAAGGCCAACTCGGCAGATGTGTACACCAAGGCACAGGCCGACAGTGCTATTACGGCAAAGGTGAATGCGGCTGTGGCATCGGTGTATCGTGTGAAAGGTACGAAGGCTACGATTGCTGAGGTTACGGCACTGACGAATGTGAAGAGTGGTGATGTGTGGAACGTGACGGCAGAGTTTACACTTGGTGGCAAGAAGTATCCTGCCGGTACGAATGTGGTGGCTTTGGCCGACAAGAGTGCTGCTGATGCCGCGAACTGGGATGCGCTTGGTGGCACGGTTGACCTGGCCGGACATACCGCTGAAATGAAGAGTTGGGCGAATGGTCAGTTTGCCGGAAAGGCTTTCGAGGCTAAGGTTAACACCAATACTTCGAACATTAGCAGCCTGACTACACGCGTGGGAGCGGTTGAAACGAAAGCTACTACGAATGCGAGCAATATTTCGAGCCTGACTACGCGCGTGACAGCGGCTGAGGGTAAGTTTGCCGGATACTATACGAAGGGTGAGACCGATACGAAGCTGGGCACGAAGGCGAACTCGGCTGATGTGTATACGAAGGATGAAGTCGATGGTAAGGTTCGTGCTGCTAAGATGCAGGAAATCCTGGTTGCGAATTTGGACAAAGAAACCATTTTGACACTGAAGTCAGACCCTTCGCGCGCTTGTATGCAGGTGGTTGACTCAAATCTAAAGCCTGTTGGTGTGTTGTTCCAATTTTCAGACGATGCTGGCCACGTGTTAACGCAGGAGTTTCACACGCATTATACCTACAATGCGGACAGAACGTTTGATGGTTCGACCGCAGGTTTGATTGTTAAACATAATCACAATGCCATTACGGTGTTTAGCCGTCATTACAGCGATGCATCGCCTGTTATGCTGGAGCCATCTGTTCACACTCCGGCAAAATATCTTTCACAACCTGATACATTAATAGGCTCGTACTTTACTTTGTTGAAATATAAATCGACCGGAATGCCAAAAGGCAACAGTTTCCCGTTAAAAAGCTGGACACCCTGGCGTAGTCTCGCAGACGAAGACTCAATGTTTTTGGATGGACGCCTTAAAGAGCTTGAAGACCTTTTGAAACTGGCATAGTTTATAAACAATTTGTCAGCCCCATGCGCAGGGCTATTGTTTTGTGCATGGGGCTGGTTTTTAAGTAGGTGTTCAAAATTTCAGTTGTTGCTTCGCCAAGTCAGGCTGCATTCCGATTTGCGCTCGTATGTGTCGAGGGGGCGTTGCCCCTATTCTCGACGTGCTGCCCCTACAGGGCGCGATAGTTTTTAAACCCGGGACATGGGGGGAACCCAGGGTGTCGCAGTCCTTTGGCCTGCTTTACCCTGGGCTGAGATACCATTGCCCTTACAGGGCGCCACGGGTTCAAAACCTCCGAATAATGACGGGGTACTGCGGTTCTAAATAGGGCGCCGTGGGTTCAAAACCTCCGTGGCTCTGCACTGCGGTTTGCGCTGGTTCAAATGTAAAAATAATTATGAGCACCTACTTAACACCCCGAGCTTCACAGTAGCCGGGGTGTTAGTTTTTTTACCTTAGTCTGTTGGTTTGTCGTGGTACGAACTGCATGGAAGCACCGTTGATGGATTCGTCGGGGTTGAGTGTGGCGAGCGTAGCAATTCGGAAGAACTTGTAGGGTGTTCCGTGTATGTTGCGCACTTGGTTGTTGGGCGAAGATGCGATGAGGTGCCAGTGGGTGAAGTCGCGAGCGGCATAGATGATGGTGTTGATGTGGTTCGGAGCGAAGTAGCCCCGCTGAATGACGGTGCGTAGTGTTTTGAGCATGTCGGGCGATTGGAGTTTGATGGGACGCGTACAGTAGAGACATGCGGTTGGTTCGCGTTTGAGGTTTGTGAGGTCGAGTACTGCGCCCGAAGCATCGGTTGCGATGGCTCCCGGGTATTCGTTGAGGTGGCTGGTAAATTCCGAGAAACACATGCCCCACATTTTGGAACGTAGCGAGAAGACGTATGCATAGGTGATACCCGGTGCGTAGAAGAAGATACGCTGGTTCGGGTAATCGTAGATGATACGCGCCTTTTCGGAGAACTCGGAGAATGGTTTTGTCGGCAGGCAGTTGTCAGTAAGTGAGGTATGAGCCAGCGCATTGTGGAGTTTGTGAAAAGCCGGGAGTGAGAGCAGGTTGAAAGGCGTGTCAGAATCGATGATTTCAGAGATACAGGAAGTTTGCGAACCCTGAATGATCATGAGACCACGAGCGGTGACAAAGAGCACTGCATCGTCGAGCTGCGTGATGTGGTCGCGGTTGGTGCAGACGTCGCGCGTGATGGGCTGACGTGCGATGTAAGTGCCCGTGTCAGAAATCTGCATGGCCCAGATGCCCTCGTCGGTGAAGGCATAGAGCGGAAACTGTCCGAACTGCCCTTCAGAAAGCGCCTTGGCCGCCGAAGAAAGCGCATAGATTTGTGCAGCCGGTATTTGCGAGAGCAGCGTGTCTGGGAAATTGAATGGCGAAGCCACCTCGGACTGCAGGATGTTGTTGGTGTAATGTGAAATATCGTCGGTTGAGGGCAGCGTGTAGTTGTCAGACTGGCTATCGACCGCCAAGATGGGCGAATGGTCGCTGAGCGGAGTGTGCAGCCAATATGCCCCGTTGAGAAACTGGTGCTGTTTGAGATTCAAGATTTTGATGTAAGCAGTTTGCGGCGCGTTGGTGTGATAGAACGCGATTTCAGCCTTGTATGCCCCGTTGTGCGGATAGAAGAACCATAGTGCAGCCGTAGTACTTTGCAATTTTTCAGGTGTGATTTGCACCCGTTTTTCGCCCAGAGCCGTTTTGATGTAGACCGTGATAGCCTTGATAATTGGCGCATTCGTATCGTAGACCCCCGCCGTGTTCATTTGTTCGGGCATAGAAGGCACAGGGAGTTGCATTTTGAAGTTATAGAGATGCAAGCGTTGGTTGTAAGTAGTGAGCGAAGCATCGAAGAAGCGCGTGTTGGCAAGCGAGTTGTCGGTAAGTTTCGGCAGAGTTAGCAGTGCAGAAAGCGTATTCGGTTTGATGTCGACGTTGGAAAAAACAGGCAAGTTGAAATCGTCGGTTCTTGGAATCAGTTCTTCCGGTTTAAAAGCATGAATGCGGTAGAAAGCATTGATGCTTTCGATTTGTTCGAGCATGTTGTCGTTAGGAGCCACCTGAATGATTCCGTGGTTTCCGTTGTCGCCAATAAATGATTTTACGCCGAAGAATTGATTAGCCCTGTCGAAGAGGTCGTGTTTGTCGCGCCCGACGCCCAATGTATCCTCCGGCAGAAGCAGCGCATAGGCACAGTCTGTATTCGAAATTTGGTCGTATTCGTTCGGTTTATAGAATAGATGATTGAAAAGCATTTCCGTATCCTTATACTCCGCCCCCTGTTTATACGGATAGATAGGCGATGAGCAGAACACGTCGACAGATTCAATGAAGTCGTTCCATTTTTCATCAATACCGCTTATGACCGCATATTGCAGGTCGGCGATGAAGGCATAGGCCTTGATACCTTTGCTGTCGTAGTACATGAACGGCACATATCCCGAATTCGGAATGAGCAATATGGGTTCAGAGATACGCGCGTAAGAACCGTCGGTGAGTTTGAGCGCGTAACGAACGAAGAAAGGGAAGATGAATTTGTTCTGCTCAGTTGCCTGCTGGGCGACGAACTTGTTGGCCGACGCCATGATAGCATCGAAGTTCTGTTTTTCGTACTTGACGTAGGTAGCCGTGATGTTGGCAGAAGCCCCCTGGTAGAAGGTTATTTTTACACTGAGCGTAGTACCTGCGCCAAATATTTTGTTGGCCACGACGTAGTAGTGCGTGTATTTTTTGTTGGTTTTGAAGTAGGCGGTTTTTCCCGTTTTGGAAAATGTAGCAATACAGTCGTATCCATTTCCGAGTTCATTGTACTCCGTGCCAGCGAAGAGCCAGAGCGCCCCAACGTTAGTTCCGCTATAGACCGCTTTGTATTCGAAATTGTCGTTCAGCGCTTTCGAGAACTGCGTGATGTCTGATTTGTACTGCTTTCCAAACTCAGCCACCGGTGCAGCATGAGAGATGGTGAGGTAGTTTTCGAACATGGCTTGCGGCGTGGTGAAGTCCTTGTTGAAGCTGAGCGTTTTGTTGTCCTCCTTCAGTACCACATTAGCAGCGAGCGAGAACTGCAGTTCAGGTTTTGGCACTTGCGTACCGAGGTAGTTGTATTGTTTGTTTTTTCGGAAGATGTAGTGCAGGTTGAGGTTCGTTGAAATAACGAGCATGTTACCGAGCGAGTTGATGTCGGTGAGAGTTTCGTTGCTTGATAAGGTTAGGAAGGGTTGTTCATTATGTGCGAGGAACGACGTTGTATGGTTGTCGTTGTTTTGCGCGATGATGTATAGTGTTTCGTTGTTAGGTTTGTGAATGTAGATAGCCTTTTGATTGTTATTGAGTTTGAAGATTTCGGTAGGTTTCAGGATGGGTTTGAGAGTGCCGTCCTCAGGGATAAGGTTGAAGAGAGCAGCCATGTCACCGTCGGGTGCGTTGTAATCGTTGGCAGCGGCGGTGTACTGCGTGAAGTTGATTTCGGTTGTGATTGGTTCCATGTGCGTTTTTTTGAAGAATGTTTTATTGGCAAAGTTAGGGGGGTGTATGCGTTTTGTCGGTGTAAGTTTTGGTTTGTATGTTGATTGTTGTTCGGTATTTGCCGGTTGATTTGCGTTCGATTTGCGTTGGTTCAAAAGTGTTAGATGATAGGGTGGGGGGTATGGTGAAAAGGAGGGCGTTTGTGCGCTCTCCTTTTTTTTATGCTTGTAAATCGTTTGTAAATTATTGGTTAAGAGGTTTTGATTGTGTTGAACATGTGTGCGAATGTTGGGTAGTGTTTGAGCCAATAATCGAGGTTTTTTGGTTCAATGTTTGCGTTTTTTGCAGCTTCAGTTATGTTGTGGGTTTGTTTGTAGAGCTGTAGGAATTTTTGCTGTGAAATTTTGATAATGTTCTCGCATTGTTCGCGGAATTTACGGTCGTTGTTTCGGTAGGAGGTGCAAAGTTTGTGATTGAATCCGAGTGCATCGATGGCTGCTGCGAAGTTTTGGTGTATTTGCAGTTGTTCGAGTAATAACTGTTTGTGGGATGCTTTTATTTTGTTGTATTCGTTAGAGAATCGTATGTCAGTTGTAATCCACCCTTTGATTTCGTTTGGGTCTATTTTCAATTTTTTGGCGGATTCGTTGAGCATGATACCCGATTGATATTCTTTGAGGATTTGTTTTTTTTCGTGAGCGTGTATGTTGCTGTAAGTGTCTTGAAACTTCTGTTGAAATTGTTTGTCGTGCCTTTGCCAGTTGTAAGGCAGCGATTCAGAGATACCTGTGATTTCGGCCGCTTGTTTGATAGTTTTGTATTTTTTGAGATTGTGCAGGAATGAGGTTTTCAGTTGCACTTTTGTGGCAGAGGGTGTGCGTTTCACTTTTTCCTGTTGGTGTTCCTTGCCTTTAGGCAGTATGCTTTGTGTGATATGTTTTGGCAGTTTGAGTTTTTTACAATTATCGGTGATGAGTTTGATGAACGTTTCGGGTTTTTCGTTGTTTTGTTCGTCGTTTCGCAGAATGTCGATTAAGAACTTCTGTTTGTCGGAAAATGTGATTTTTTGATTTTTCGTGTTGGTGTATGCGCTGCATGGCATGTTGAATGTGAGGAATTCCTTGTCGTTGCATTTGAGGAATTTGGTACATGCGGCGCATGGCGTTTTGGGCAGTTCGATGTAGTTGGCGAGTGTTTGCTGTACTTTTTTTACATAGCGTAAGAATTCGGGTGTCATGGTACTAATTTTGATTGGTTTGATGATTATTTCGCGCGAGAATCGTTGTGTATTATCTTCGGCATACTCGGTAGTCAGCGAGATGGGTTGTTCGTTGAGCAGTCGTGCTACATCGGAAGGTCGGAGCGTGACAGGCTCGATAAAAATGCAGTTGAAGTGAATGATGCATTGTGGTAGTCCGTGGCCTAAGGTACGTTCAGCCCTTGTGATGTGTGTTGTGTAGTTTTTTGTTTGGTTGCCGCCTTTGGTTTGTGAGACTTGTACTTTGAGTGTGGTGAGGAGGAGAATGGTGTGTGCGTTGATTATGTTTGTCATGTATGGTTGTGTATTGTGCTGTCAGCCTTGATTAGGCTGACAGCGAGTGTGGTGTTAGTTACCTGTTGATCCGTAGCCTTTGGTGCCACGTTCGGAGGTAGAAAGTTCGTTCATTTCGGCGATTCGGCATGGTGGATAAGGCATGACGATGAGTTGCGCGATGCGTTCGCCCGGTTGGTACTGTGCGTCGGGGTTGTGTTCTTTGGTATCGGGGTTGATGTACTTTCGCATGGTGACGGTGATTTCACCTCGATAGCCCGAGTCGATGACAGAGACCCCGTTTGCCTGAAAGAGGGAAGTTTTGCGTATGGAAGATCGAGGGAAGATGAGGCCTACGCAGCCAGATGGGATTTCGATGGCGAGACCGGTTCCGTAGATGATGTTCCCGTTGTTGTCGTCGGTTCGGGTAGTGGCGGTGAGGTCGAGCCCGGCATCGGAGGGGTGTGCGTAGGTAGGGATTACAGCGTTGGGATGTAGCCGTTTGACGAAGAGGTTGATTTCGAATTTGTCTGACATAGTTGTTTGTTTTATAGAACACGTGTTTTTTTACGAACACGGATTGGTGGGATTAAACGGATAGGTTGGTTTGTTTAGATTTCGTGAATTTGAATGTTGTGGACGTGTAGCATGAGTTTTCGTTTGATGATGTATTCCTTTGTACGTACCCCCTTTGTGTCCTCGACGACGGTTTGCCCTGATGCATTGTCGGTATAGACGAAGTCGGCGATGTATCGGCATGAACGTTCGATGAGGGTACGTTTGCCATTGGGTGCGTTGCGGTATTGTGCAGGAATGAGTGTGTAAGACACCTGCTCTCGCAAGTCGGTGATGAGACCCTGCTGCTGCATGAGGCGCAGGTGTGCCGCGCGTCGAGCCTCTTTTCGTGAGGCATAGGCGCCTGATGGGCAGTTGCGGTACTTCGTTGCCCGACTTGCTGAGCGGTGTGTGATGAGCGGTTTAATCATTGTTTTGATTGAGCAGCTCAATGAGTTTTTGGCTGACCTTGAATTTGATAGCCATGTGTGCCGGTACATTCACTATTTCGCCCGTGTTCGGGTTTCGTCGGTTTCGTTCTGGGCATTGGTATGGTTTGAAAGTGCCCAGTCCGCGGATTGTTACTTCGCCACTTGCTTTGATTTCATTTTTGATGATTTCGATGATTCCGTCGATGGCTTGGTGTGCTATGGAGATTGGAAGGTGCTGTGAAACTGCGAGTTCCAGAGCGAGTTGTGCTTTGTTGTGTTCATGAGGTTTTGTGGCGCGTTTGGAAATGATGTCAGCTCCTTGTTGTAGGAGTGTGATTGCAAGTTTGAGGTCAGTGGAGCATAGGTTCATTGAGGTTTTGGAAGAGGGGAAGAGGTTGGCGTTGGTTAGTTGTTCGGTGAAAAATATCGCATTGGTTGCGGAATGGGCATTTACCGGCTTTGGCTTGCAGGTGCGCTTTGTGCCAGTGTGTCCATTCGGTGCATCCTTCGGCTGTGAGGAACTTGATAAGTTGCATGCAGCTAAAGCCGTTGGCTTCGTCGCTCTCGTCGTGCAGGGTGACAATGCCGTTACTTATGGGCTTCATCGTGTGGTGTTTTGGTGTTGTTGAAGCTCATGGTTAGATGTTTTTCGGGTGTGGTTTCGTTCGCACCATAGTCGTGCCATTTGCCGCATCATGTCGGGGAACTTGATGTTGTAGTAGTCGGCTATTTTTTGCAGTCGGTTATAGACAGCCGGTGTTACGCGGAATGTGATTTTTTTGCAGAGTGTCGTACCTTCGGCTTGTGTGTCGAAAGACGTTTCGAAGTCGGCCATCATACCTTCGATGAGTTGGCTGATGTCGTGTTCGATTCCCATGTCGCGAACGATTCGTGGGAAGAGAACCGAGAAGTCGCGCAACATGAATTCTTGTGCATTAGGGTCTTGTGAGATGTAAGTTCGTGTGAACTCACGCCCTATACGATCGATTTGTTTTTCGTAGTCGGAAAGCATTCGGTTGAGCATGTGCCGGTTGAATCCATACATGCAGATTGTGTCCTGCGCCTCGGTGAAGACCATGTTGGCCGCTTTTGCGAGGTGGTGTGAGGCAGTGATGAGTTTTCCGATGCGATGTATGATTCCTTTTTTTTCGAGTTCGGAAACGCATTTGTCGGCCATGCTTCTTTTTTGTTGCAGTGTAAGTTTTGTTTGGGACATGGTGACTTATTTGTTGGGGTTCGATTTTTACAAGTCGATGTTGTAGTCTTCTTTCATTTTTTCCCAGCTGGCAGTGAGAGAGACGATGAGTGCTTCGGCTACTTTCTGCTTATTCTCGCCGATGGCGATAGAATGTAAGATGTGTACCAGTGCTGCGATTGTGGTTTCAAGATTTCCAAGGACAGTAGAGCCTGTGGCTGTTACGTTGTCGTGGTCGTAGTCCTTGTCGATAACTGAGTGTCGTGAGAATCGGTAGGCGGCCAGTATTCCAAGTTCCGGGTATTGGAGTTGCAGGGCGCGCATGCGGTCTGAGATTTCTTCGAAGACTGTTGAGATTTCGTCTTTTGCTTTGAGGGCTTCTTCTTTTGTCATTGGTTTGTTGTTTTTAGTTATGGTGTGTTATTCGTTAATGGGTTTTATGTGGATGGTTATTTTGAATTTTTCGGCCGTTGTTCGCTCTATTGCGTTTTCGATTTCGCAGTGCAGCCAATCGCCGAGCAATGCTTTCACCTTCTGGTTGGTGCTGCCCCGTCCCTCATCATCGTTGAGCGCAGCCACGCGCAGTCCGCATTCGGTGTCGGTGAGTAGTACTCCGTTGTCAATCAGTTCGTATTCAATTTCCATAATTTTAGCAAATGCGTTTGTCTCTAAATCCAACTCCGACAAATCCCTTTTCAATCGCTTTTGAGATTTTTTCGTCAGCCTGTTTGATTGTACAGACTTGTCCTGAGTAACACGCTATCAGAGAAAGATATTTTACTTCATCGCCTAAGGCCCAGCATCTGTAAACGTAAGCACTTTTGCACGCCGAACGTGCTGCACTCAATGTTTTATAAATTTTCTTTGTGCCATAGTTGTAAAAGCACTTGTTGTATTCCGCTTCTACGGGCTTCTTCTCGGCAAATTCAAGGTCTTTGCAGTTCTCTTCGTCTTTTGGTTTCCACATAGTTTGAGTTTGCGAGTGTGTGGGCATGGAAGGTTCGTTGGTAGTGTCGATTAGATGTTCATTGCCATTGTATGGGATACACTGATTAAAGTCTCTTGTCAGGCACTTGTAAGGGCATTCAACACCGCGGACATAGTGAGAGAAGAAGTCGATTTGCCATACATGCTGATTGTCATAGCGTACAAGCACCTTGTCGAATGGTTTGAAATTGCAGTAATTTTCCATGTGTTTGTTGTTTGTTATTTTTTTTGCGCTATGCGCAGACTAATGGTTTGATGGTTACGACTACGTCGATGAGTTTAGGTTCGTCGGTCCATTGCATGGCCGGAGCATTCATTCTGGTGAGCAGGTTGTCGAGTTCGCCAGGTGAGAGCGTGAAAGACTGTCCGTTAGCGACCCATACGGTGCGTAGGCGTGTGGGCTTGTTGGCGAAGAGTGATGCGAGGCCGTTGGCATCGACGGCGAGGTACCATCTGCCGTATGATTGTATGTTCATGGTTGCTATTGTTTGTTTTGGAGTGCGCGTGGGCTTTGTGAAACGGCTGAAATGGCTATTTGCTTTGCTTCTGCGCGACTTTTATTTGTTTGGTGTAATATTTATCTTCTACTTTTTCCCGGTAAAGGAATTACGTTGTATGTTTTGAAGCGATCCACAAGTCGGCCGTAGCCGTCATTGCGCTTGAACCGCTTTTCAAGCTCCTTGTTGTCAAGGTTTGTAGTCAAGTGGGCGAACTTGCCGAACTGTGTCCAAATCTCGTTGCGAGCGTGAAGGAACTCATCAGTGAGCAACCCGGTGTCCATGCCGAAGAACGTGCGGTCCTGTATGCCGATGTCGTTGAGGCACACATTTTCGGGTTTGCACTGGAAGCCCTTGCTTTCCTCCTCAAAGTAAGTGAAGCGGTCGAGGTTGTTGTGGATGGTGTAGTAGTTGACCATCTGTGTGACCGACACGTTGTGAAAGAAGCGAGGGTTCTTAGTGAGCCGCAGATACTCGCTGAATATCTGCATGAGGAGCGTTTTGCCAACACCTACACCGCCCTGGATAAGTAGGTTCTTGTGTAGCTTGTAGCCACGTTCGGGGAACACTTCTTCAGCCAGAGGGCAGTTGTTGAAGTAGAGCAAGAGGAAGCGCAGCACCTGCTTGTTGTCGTCGTCAACGATGAACTTACGGCGTTGCGGAGCCAGCACAACAGAGTTGGCGATATAGACAAGGAAGCTGGAGTGTGCACTATATACGTTAGGGTCGGCAAGGTTGTACGTCTGTGTTCTCGCCTTTTCGCTCTCTCGCCGTAGGTTGAGTGCGCATTGGTGCAGGGTGAGCCACGGCGCATCCTTCTCGCGTTCGTTCTTGCGAAGAACGGAAAGGACGAGAGCGTCCCAGTCTTTGTTGCCGGTAGGCTGACGGCCATACTTGGCAAATTCTTCGATTAGGCATTGTGGATATTGAGCCATAGTCTCAGACATTAAAGGTTAGACATCTTGCCCACCGAAGCCGCCATTGAACTCGTATGACGGAGGTGGCAGCTCTTGTGCGTCTTCCGGCTCGGCATGTGAAGAGTACGCCTTGCGCATCCACGAACAGAAGTGACGTTTGGCATCATTGATATTGTCGTGAGATTTGCCCTCATACTCGCAACGGCAGTGGTTGAGGAAGGAGTCGAGGCGTTTGCCAAGCTCGTCCTCGCGTATGTGGAACTGCATACATACCGGTTCTTTCCAAGAACGATCGGCACGCATTTTTTCAATCTCCTGCTCCAGCGTGAGCGTGTAGCCGGGCGTGACGTTGGGCTTGTCAGAAATGGCAGACGAGACAGCTCTATCCTTAGCAGGGCGACCGCCAAGTTTGCCGAACTTCTTGCCTTTCTTGCCGCCCTCAGAGCGTGCGTTGTTGGCATCCATCACTGGTTTGATAAGGATGAAGACCCCCTTGGCAATGTCGGATAGTCCTTTAGGTTCCTTTCCGTTAAGGGCATACTCCACGATAGCCGGGTAAATCTCGGCCTGTACCTCTGAGGGCATACACTTGATAGCCTCAAGGAAACTGCGATAGAATATAAAACTGTCTCGTGCCATATAAATCAAACCTCTTTAATGCGGATGCCATGCACATGCAGCATGAGTTTCCGCTTGATGATATACTCCTTTGTTCTGACTCCCTTTGTGTCTTCCACGATGGTCTGCCCGGTAGCCTTGTCGGTATAAACGAAATCGGCTACATAAGAGCATGGACGTTCGAGAAGGACACGTGTAGGACGATTTTTGAAATCTTTGCCACACTCACCGTATTGTGCAGGTATCAACAGGTATGATACCTGCTCCCGAAGGTCGGAGATAAGTCCGGCACGCTGCATCATGCGTAGTTCGCCAGCTCGGTAGTGCTCCTTCTTGGATGCGTGGGATCCTACGCGCTTGTTGCCGTACTTATTCCGGCCTTGGAAGGCATGATTATAGAACTTATCCATTAGCTGTGTTAGGCTTGTAACGGAAGATGTCCATAATCTTAGTCTCGTCGAGCGTAGCAATCTCGAAGTCCATGACAGAACCTTTCATGTGTTCAACAACACAGATGTGTGCATTGTTGATGTCGGAGGCACTGACGATGAAGTGAGTAGTGGTCTTCTTCTCCTTGCTAGACTTTTCATCAACGGTGATGAACACAAGTTTTGCCTTGAACCACTTGTCGGCAGAGTCAGCACCATTCTCGACAATCTCGGAGTAGTTGGTGCGTTTGATAGTGACCACATCGAAGTCGCCAGATATGTACGGTTCCATTTCCTTTGTGATGCGTCCTTCAGCCTCGGCAAACGAGCAAGCATCAACAAGGTACAACTCTGTGACTTTCTTATTCATGCCGTTCTCCATCGTCCGCTCGTAACGGATACCACATTCATATAGCATCATAGTGTGGCCTCCTTTCCTTCGTTGATAGCCTTTATCAGTTCCTTGCTTGCACGGAGCTTGACAGACGTGTGTGCTGGGATAACCAAAGGCTTGACGGTATTGAAGTTGTGTGCTGTGCGCTCGGCTACCTCAACCGGGGTGAAGGTGCCGAAGCCACGGATAATAACCACTTCACCCTTGGCGAGTGCTTCCTTGATAACTCTGAGTGTGCCGTCGATGGCTTTCACTGTTGTTGAGATGTGCAGTTTCTCAGATACTGATACCTCACGTGCCAATTCATTCTTTGTCATGATTGATAGAGTTTAACTTGTGAATATTTATTTTGCGATAAATTCATTTTCTACTTTCAGTTGTTCCACCTGTTGTTGCATCTTGGCTTGTGCCTGTTGCGCACGATCGCGCTCGGCACGCGCAGACATGATGCACATGGCACTTGCCGCAGACCCTATGAGTATAACAAGTGCAAGGGCGCACCATGAACGCCGGGTGACGAAAAAGTTGATGGTATTCCAGACGTTGACTGCTATAATGGCATGACAACGTATGAGCTGACGGAACGCCTGAGTGGTGGTCATTGATGTTTTCATATTGTTGTGATTTGATTTTGCCGTTTCTTTAGTTTAACGATAAGTTGTCTGATGCACCATGCACGGCTGGAATAGCGCAAGCCTTGCTGTGCATCGTAGAGTGTTGCTGCATCGGTGAGATACTTGATGACCTTTTGCAGGTCGGTCTTACATAGGTCAGCCATCGTCGTCCGGATTGAGGAAGAGTGACGTAAGCTGGTCGAAGTACATTTCATCCTGTGGGATGTCTTCGTCGGTTGCCATTATCTGGTTGGCGATGGACTTCTTCTTGTGGATGATGGCATAGAGGGTGCGGTCGATGGTTCCACGGCCAAGGAGGTAGTAGCACGTCACGTTGTCCTTTTGTCCGATACGGTGTGCGCGGTCTTCGCATTGACAGCAGTCGGCATAAGTCCATGGAAACTCAACGAAAGCCACGTTAGACGATGCCGTGAGTGTGAGACCTACGCCAGCTGCTTTTATGGAGCAGACAATTAGCTGTGCTTTCCCGGACTGGAACGCATCGACGGCTGCTTGTTTCATCATCATGGAGTCGCGCCCGGTGACGCTGACCGCGTTGGGAAACGCTTTTTTTATCTCATCCACAATCTCATGCAGAGAGCAGAAGAGAATGAGCGGCTTGCCGTTGGCGAGGAAGGTGCGCGTGAAGTCGATGGCTTGCTTCACCTTTCCTTTTGCAGAGAGCGAGCGTAGCGTCATGAACTTGACAAGAGCCTCCATGCGCATCTTGCGTCGTATGTCGATGTCGTCGCACTCGGTATATGTGCGCAGGTATTCTGCAAGGTCGGCTTCTGCAAGCATATACTCGTCGCGGTTGGAGATGTCAACGATGAGGTCGGTGCGCGTTTTATCGGGTAATTGGGAGAGCACTTTAGCCTTTTCGCGACGGATCATGCAGCGTGCATAGAGTTCTGCAGAGAGCCGGTCGAGGTTGCGCGGAGCGTCGTCCTCATCATTTCCTCGTCTCTCTTTGGAGATTTCGCCACCGCCGTACTCGGCAAGGAACTTAGCGCGTCCGCCAAACTCAGGCAAACGTCCCATGATGGAAAGCTGCGCTATGAGGTCGGCAGGACGGTTGACAACCGGTGTTCCTGACAGCAAAATGCGATACTCCTTGCCTTCAGCAATGCCACGTGCAAAAATGGTTTGCTGGGCTGATGGGTCTTTAACGCGGTGACTCTCGTCTATGATGATGGACTTGAAGATATTGATGTCCGGCGTGAAGACCACATCTTTCAGCCGGAACCCACCACGTGAGCCTCCCTTGATGTCCCACACGAAGTATTTGCGCAACGACTCGTAGTTGACGACCGCCACCTGCTGCATGCCCATTCGGAGAAGATAAGGCCATGTGGTAAGCACGGAATTGTCGAGCACAAGGGCTTTCTTGTTGGTGAATTTTTCGAACTCGCGTTGCCAGTTGATTTTGAGCGAGGACGGACAGACCACAAGGCAAGGGTAAGCATTGGCACAGTCAACGACACCGATACTTTGCAGCGTCTTTCCCAAGCCCGGCTCATCACCGATGAGAAAGCGGTGCCAGCGTAGCCCGGCAAGTATGCCCTCCTTCTGATAGTCGTAAGGCTCGACGCGAAGGTTATGTTTCAGAGTTTCAGCCATAAGCATTGATTGTGTGTTTTGAAATCGTTATGTCGTAGCTTTGTATGTATGCTTGCTTGCGCAAGTCGGCGCATGAGAGCATGCAATGGCGAGCTTCCTTTGAGCGAGCGGCCATGTCTGAAGAAGAACGTACCCCCCCCAACCATGCCACCGCATGTATATCTGTAAGAGCCAGAGAACACAGCGAACGGACACATGCGTCTGAGGCGTTTGAGCAGCTGGATTTGTGCTGTCTGTGATAATTTATTTTTCATACTTTGTTGTTACATGAGGTTGAAAGCCCAATATTGGAAGGCAAGTTCTTCGTACTTCTCGCGTCCGCGATTGTAGATGTCGTCGCCACGGTTGATGAACTTCTTGAATATGTTGCAGTTCTTTTTGCTGATTGCGTAGATGAAGTCGCGGTCGGAATGGGCGATGTCCATGTACCATGCCCTGCTACGGTCCCAATCGAAGAAATCTACAGCATTGTCGAACTCCGCTTGTGTTGAGGCGAATGTCGTTTTCAGATCGCCGCCGAAGTTAGCCATTGGCAACCACCAGTCCCATTTGCAGCGTGTGTCCAGATGGAAGGTAAATCCCCCATTGTTGAACTCCTGCTGCTTGTTGACCATGAAGCGTTGTGTATCGGCATGTTCGAGAACCTTAGCGAGGAATTGGTCTCGTCGTGCTTCTGCACGCAGTGCACGCTGCATTTCGCGAGCGTGGAGGAACTCCTCCTCAGAACATTGTTCGCCGTCGATGGTCATGTGCAGGAAGTCAACACGCGAGGGTTCGGTGATGATGGCATCGACGATAGACCCGAAGCGGAAAGCAGCCTCCTTGTCACCGAACTGCATGTGAGGGTGCAGCAGGTTCTTCAGTTCGGTGAGGTCAGAATTGCTGACCTCACTTCTCTGATAGTATTCGTCCGGGTTGTTAATCTTCGTCATAATCGTCGTAATCAGGTTCGTATTCAACTTCGCCCTCACCGTCGCACACCTCGCAGGTTTCCTTTTCGCCCTTGATGATGTGTTCGCCCTTGGCTTTGGCTTCTTCCTCGGTTTCTGGTAGCTGGTCGTATTCCTCTTCGGTACATTCCGCTTCGCGGTCGGCCACAAAGTCGTAGGCGTAGTAGTGATAGCCAGTACCGCCACAAGCAGCACATTCGACCATCGTAGGCTCTCGTTCATTCCAAGGTGCGCGTGGGTCGAACTCCGCACCGGCAGGATAATAACCACTTTCGTACATAACTGATTATTTAGCTTTTACTTCCTCATTATAGGAAACTGATGTTGAACTGATGAACTCCGGGTGGTCCTTGTCGTTAGCCACCTTCTCGCAGAACGTGATCTGCTTCTTGAATATCTTGGCGAGGTCTTCGACCGACATGAACTGTCCCTCCTTGGACCACCACATAGATACGGCAGCGAGAACGCCCTGTGCGTCGTGGAAGTGAATACGCTTCTTGACAGAGGTCTTCGGTTGGTAGCCAGCCGGAGAAACAACCGCTTGCTGACCGAACAGGCTTCCAATCTCGGAAGCCTCGGCTTGCATCTTCTTCTTGGCAGCTTCCTCTTCCTCCTTGCGCTTGCGCTCTGCCTCGATACGTGCGGCTTCCGCTTGCTCACGTGCTTTCAGTTCAGCAGCCATGCGTGCCTTCTCTTCCTCGTTTGCCTTCTGCATACGTTCCAGCTCTGCTTTCTTTGATGGCAGCATATCGATGATGGAGTCACGGTATTCGGCTACCTCAAACTGAAACTGCTCACGGAACTGTTGCATGAGCTTGGCAAGGATGGAAGAACGAATGCCCGGCAGCTGGTCTCTCATGTCGGCAATTTCAGCCGGGATAAAGACTGTAGAGTTCAGCGTGTTTCCATAGTCAGCCGGAAGCGTGACGGGATATTCACGGATAGTCTTGCACTGTGCTTCGTAGTTTTCGAGGTTCAGACCGCTGTTGAGCTTTGTCAGCTCGTTTGTGGCATTGGTCGTATATACATTGAACTGACGCTTGAAGTCGTCCTCCACGTCCTGCTTGTAGCGGCTGAGAGCCTGTTCGCGCTGCTGACGGATAATCTCTTCACGGCGGCGGCGTTCTTCCTCTTCACGCTTACGTGCTGCATAGGCATTGCGCTCCTGCTGGATTTGATAAGGGATAGAGCCGGTCTTGGTAGGATCGACAGAATTTTCCATGCCGGTGAACTCGGAACGTATCAGGTCGAATATCTTGGTGATGGCAGAACGGTTGGTGTTCATCTTCTTCACCGTGTTGCGAGCCTTGTTGATGTAGTTGGCACACTGCATATCCAGTTCGTCGTTCATGCCGTTGGCCTTGATCTGTGCAAGGAGTTTCTGGCCATACTCAGTGCAACGCTCGGACGAGGTTGTGTTGTCCTTGTATATCTGTGGCGCGGATTGCGCTATCATCTGTACGTTTCCCTTGCGTACGATGGTGAGGTCTGTTGTCTGTTCACTCATTGTTGTAAGTATTATAGGGTTAGAATGTGTCGTCGTCGTTGTTGGCGGCAGGGTCAACGGTTACTCCTGCAGACGTGTCGGTCTGAGGTGTGAAGTCTTGCTTCTCTTGGATAATCTCGCCAGTGGCGGTGTCAACCTTTTCGCCATCACCAGTAACGCCGTAGATGTCGTCAGTGATTTCTGTCTCGTCAACCTGCTGTGACTCCAACTGCGTAGCACGACCGACACGTGCCTTCGGGTAGGTCTTGAAGGCGTGCTTGATGCACTTGGCAACGAGGAAGCCGGGGTCAATCTGTCCGCCTTGTGCAACGTAGAGCGCATTGGGTTTGCCGTTCTCCCACGTCTTGGTCTGATAATTGTATTTGCCGTTCTGACGAGCGGAGTAGTTGGAGAGTCGTGTCCAGTCTTCAGGCAGCATAACGGAATAGTCGGCTGAACCATCGGCGCGAGTGATCTTCATGAAGCAAGCAACGATACGACCGGTGGTGTGGGGAAGACGACATGTGTAGTTGACGAATTTTTGTCCGTCGCGTTCGCCAAACTCGAAGCTGTCCTCTTCGTACACGATAACCGGGTTGTCGGCGTGGCGTATCTGGCCGCAGCGTGCACGAAGCACCAGCTCGCCATATCCGGACACGGTGAGCATGCAGTGTGTTTCGTACTTGTTTTTCTTCTGTCCGTTGTCATAGAAACTGTCAACGGCGACGGAGCGAGCGAGGAGGTAGGCTTGCGCCTTTGTGCCGGGGTCGAGGGTGAGTCCGGAAATTGCCACGTCGAGGAAAGCTGTGAAGAGCGAGAACTTTGTGCACGTTTTGCGCACGTCCTCTTTCTCAGAAAGCAGACGGTTGAAGTTGCGTGACTCGCGCTCGTAGGCTGCTTCGCCTGATGTTCCGGTGGATGGTGTCCACATTGCCTCGTAGATCTGGATGAACTTGTCGCGTACATTGTCGTTGCGAACAATCCCAGTAGGTTCCATTGCGTTGATTTGCTCAACTGTAAGTCCTATCTTACTCATAGTGTTAAGAATTAAAAGATGAATATTATTTGTTTGTATGGAGCCGCAGGGAGGAGTTGAACCTACCTAATGTCTCAGGCTTTAATTCCTTTCGTGCCTATCCGATTAGCATGCTATCTGCGGCAGTTGAGGCTACTTGCCAAGATAATCTTGCTGTATCCTCTGCAAGAGCCGCAGGTCGGCTGTTCGGTATTCGACCTTGCCCGGACGCTTGTAGGCTGTTACCTTTCCCTGCTTGCGCCACCGCTCCACATTGCCACGCCCGAACATTTCAAATGCTTTGTTTTGGCTGATGAACTCCGGGTCGTTGGCATCGAGCTTCAGCAGGTGGACGATGCGTGCGGCTAGGTCGTTGAGGAAGGCGGAGTAGCGTACGCACTTGTCGGAGAAGTTGAAGAATATCATTTACAGCTCGCCCTCCTGTCGGCTCATTGGGTTTGGTGTTTCGTCGGCTTCATCACACAGCTTGTCGATGAACTGAAGCAACCAGTCATGCTTGCGCCACTTGTTGAAGAGAAAGATGGTGAGAGCAAGCAGCAGGAAACCGAGGGCCTTGTCAAGGATAAAGTGGAAGAGGAACGCGAAGATACTGTTGTCTTGCTCCTCTCCGAAAAGGAAGAGTGTTCCTGCGCATCCGATGATAAGTAGGATGCAAACGCGGATGATAGAATATGCTTTATTCATTTTTTGTTGTTATTAGTGGTTGCACATGGTGGTGTCTTTGCGTACTCAACGTAACGGTTGAGGAACATGCAGAAACAGCCGTTGAGAGCATTGAAGGACTGTTTACAGGAGGTGCAGAACTTATTAGGCATTAGTTGTAGAGGTTTATGCCCAACTTGTTGAACGCCTTTTTTCTTATGCAACGGATCCGCGCCAAGCGTAGAGATAATCGTTGATGGCTTTCTCGTTGTTGGCATCGGCCTTTTCGTTGTAGCCGAAGTCCTTGCAGAAGGCTGACCAACTGATGCGGTCGAGTTCTTCGTTAGACAATTGGGTTGAGGTGTTGCAGCTGATGAGGCTTGCAAGGATGAGTGCGAGTGTGATGATTTTCTTTTTCATGATGGAGTGGGTTTAATGTTACGAAATTCGGGTTGCTGTGATTGTGCGTTGCTCGCGGTTTGTCGTGGTGGTAAACTTCTTGTCCCACTGGAGTCCAAAGCTGACGCAAATCGATTTCAAGTAGCTTGAACGGCTAACCGATACTGTCAACTCTTCGCCTACTTCAAGGGCGTTCAACTGGCCCAAGAGCGATTTTTTTCGCTGATTTTTAGATGTTTCTGTCATTATTTCGATATTTATTTATAACTTCATGGTGCAAAGGTAATCAAAATGGATTTACCTACATCAAAAACGAGTAGGTTTCTGTTCGGAATTAAGAATTATTAACTATATAATGATTTATCTAAATCGAAAATGCTTATGAATATTGAAAGAGTTAACATCGGTTTAAGCATTGAGCAGAAACTCAATGAACTTGGTATGTCAAAGTCTGAGTTTGGTCGAAAAATAGGCGTACCCCAACAAAACGTGAATAGGATACTTGATAAAACAAGTATTGATACAGACAAACTCGCAACAATAAGTGAAGCCTTGGGTTACAACTTCTTCAAAGAATACACGGATGATTTATCTGATACGTCGATGGAGGTTTCGTTGGCAGGAAACAATAATCAAGTCAATGGGAACGGGGCGCACAACAACATCAACGGTGATGTAAGTACTACTATTTGGGAAGAGCGTATTAAGGCACTTGAAGCTTTGCTTGCAGAAAAAGAGAGACTGATTAAGGTTTATGAGAAGATGGTGGAGAAATTTTAAGAATAGGTTTGCGTATGGAAACGATTAACGACCGAATGGAAATGCTTGTAAATCAAAGATTTAACGGCAATAAAGCAGCCTTTGCAAAGACAATTGGTTTGCCTCCTACCGGATTGTCTAACTATCTGGGAACAAAGAGGCGAAGCAAACCATCTGTAGAAATGGTTACTAAAATTGTCTTGGCGTTAGATGTCGATGCAAGATGGCTGCTCACTGGAGAAGAAACGCCACAACAGCAAGGCGTGAATACCAACATGAACGGCAATGTGACCGACAGCAATGTGGCAATTGGTAGCCACAACTCTGTTGGCAATGTGACAGTTGGTGCTGATGTTGTTTTGTCTGAGCGAGTAAAGAGTCTTGAAGCCCTGCTTGCAGAAAAAGAGAGACTGATTAAGGTTTATGAGAAGATGGTGGAGAAATGAGAAGTGTTTCAGTCCTTTTATTTATTTGTCTTTTGCTGTCATGTTCTGACAAACCAAAAGAAGAACCAATCGACAAAGGATTGATTGGGAAATATTTATACATGTCAAAGGCAGGTCTGCTTCATTCTCAAAAAAGTTGTTTTGCTTTACAGAGAGAAAAAGACAGAGGAGGACATGATGTTAATGGTATTGAATTTGTCGATACAGCATTGATTTGTCCAAATTACAAGTTTTACTATTGTAAAAAGTGCTTTACTGATGAACAATATGAGCACGTTGAGCAAATTATAGAGCGTAATAGAATGAGTGAACTTTCCGATTCTACATCCGTAGCGGAAGAAGATTATTAAACGATTATAAAACAAAAGACTTTATATCTCATATTGAGTACTTTGTTGTTCTGTGTGTCTTGTGGAAGTTCCCATAAGCGTGTTTCCGTTCCTACGGATTCAAATGCAAAAGTATGGGTATGCACTGGTAGCAGTTCGAAGCGTTATCATGCCTACGACAACTGCAAGGGGCTAAGCAAATGCAGAGCGAGCGTAGACGAGGTGACGCTGGAAGAAGCGGAGAGCATGGGGCGCACACCATGCCAGGAAGTGCTATAAAAAATAAAATGCTTATGGAGTATGAATATTACGAAATCTCACGTCTGTATCCTGAAATAGAAGAGATACGCATAAAGGTTACAGAGACTAACGCCTGGTCTTGGAATAGGCTCACGGAGTTCTCTTTAGTGCAAGGCTCAAAATGTAATTTTCACTTTGATTGCCCGATGAGTAAGTGTCTTGGTGATGATAGTGGAATTTACTATGAGCAGCCAATATCGGAGATGGTACGTCAGCATGAAAATCATAGAAAAGTAAAATTGACGTGTGTTGGCTATGGTGGCTACAACCTTACGTTTCATTGCGATTGGTATGCAGTTCTGGATATTTCGATAACATATCGTTAACACGGAACAGCTCGATGACAGACAGCGTGATAAACTCTGCAAGATAGTCCTTTCGTGACCGTATTTCTCGCTCAGCAGCAAGGCGCACAGCCATGTGGGTGGCGGTCTCATCGGTAGAAGGAACACGCAGCGTTGTGGCGATTTGATTTTCAATCTGCTGCAACTCGCAGAATTGGCGTACATAGCTTTCTATCTTCTGAAGCCATTCGGGAAGTGTGGAGATGTTGTTCATATCTTGTAAAATCTAAAAAAATATGGAACTGAAGGAATTTATAAATAACACGTTGACTCAGATAGTGGAGGGCGTGCAGGGTGCTATAGACCAGTCGGAGGGTAGGGGATATTTGATAATTCCTGTAGTGGGCAATGTCGGAGAAACATGTATTGTACACTTCGACCTATTGGTTGAAAGCCAAAAGGAAGGCGGAGCCAACATCAAGGTGCTGAGTGGCAATGTTTCCGAAAAGGTAGCCAACCGAATAAATTTCGATGTCGCTATGACCTTGCCGCACCCAGAGGAACCTGTGAATGAACAAAAGAATTGTTTGCACAGGCAACTGGAAGAGGGCAAGAAGAAGGATGCTATCTTATCAAATCCTCAAATTGATCATTCAACTCCTCGTAACTAAACGAGTGTAAATAATAGAATGCATCCATGGCTTCGCTCGCTGCAATATTGGCATTGTGCTTTTTCATGTAAAAGCGGAACAACTTCCTATACGAACGAGTGTAATACATGTAATGCAAATATCTGGGACTTGTGTATCTCTTGACAAGAGTACAGGCAATCCTAAAATATAGTTTTAATCTTGTGTACATGTGGCAAAGATAGCCGCTGCAAAGTGATTAATGGTTTTAAGTTTTGAGATATGTACTGTACGGAAGATGAATTCTATGCTGAACTTAAAGAAGCTGCATGGAATATCCTGCATGAAAACCCCGGTACAGATTTCGGGGATTGGCAGATGATGCTCATCGAGCAGTACCCGACGGAAGTTGTGGACGCACTCGGTACGAACCCTCCTGAAGTCTTTGCGGAACTTTCCGATTGGTGGGATTGCATGGACTACGACGATGGAGTGCTGGAGATACCGCACACGTTCCGGGAATGGGCAGAGTATTTCGCCACCGAACGCTCCGTGGAACTATACGACCTACTTGTTGAGGCAAAACGCAAATAAGGCGTTTTAAGCGTCTGTTTTCGTCAAAACAATAAAACCCTCATCCGAGCACATAAAGTTCGTCAGAGGGGCAAAATAACGGCTCAGGACGGCATTGTGATGCCGGAGTCAGAGTCGCACAAACAAATGAAATTAGCACGATAAGATTAGTTAATTCACCTCTTTTGATAGAGACGCTTACAAATTCTTCAAAAGTCCCTCATAATGAGAGGGTGAAATCAGCGGCTCAAGCTGCTGTTGAGGAGTAAATCCTCAAAAAACGGCTTTTCGTACACAGTGAACGCTAAACGCATACACTATACATACACTAAATCAGTAAGTTAGTGAATATCAGAAGCGTTTTAGAGCGGCGCAGGCTGCTGTTGAGGAATAATCGACGGATAATTAGTCGTCCCTTAAGAATATCTTTTTCTGTTGATATTCAGTAATTTAGTCT
>ERZ860445.501-NODE-501-length-29310-cov-11.947086_pt1 | contig 29310 bp, 29 predicted proteins | sample MGYA00509977_ERZ860445 | MGnify/ENA primary metagenome ERZ860445 (study PRJEB30046, sample SAMN00715233) | human gut metagenome | study: EMG produced TPA metagenomics assembly of the A metagenome-wide association study of gut microbiota in type 2... | reverse complement strand
AAGTAAAAATACTTCGATAGAATTATATAAAATAATTTTGAACACCTACTTAATATAATAAGGAACGTCCACTTACTGCATTCACCCCCTGTTTACCTTGGTAAGCTCGTTCAATTTGCCTACTTTTGCAATCACCAGCAACAACTGTGGTTACCCATACAAACCGTACGGGAACTCAATTTTTCTTCGACCCCCATTCAAATCGAACAATAACCGTGAGAAAAATTGCTTTCACCATCGGTGCAACAAGCAGAATCGGGCAGGCTTGTGCCCGTAAGTTTGCCACATCGGGCCATAACCTCATTATTAACAGACGAAACACCGAGAAGTTGAAAGAAATGAGGGAAATACTTACCCATTCGGACGTAGAGGTTCTGACCCTACCTGTACTAAGGCAAACAACCTTTCGCCGATGGCGACATTGCCGACGTGATGCTGTACGCAGCCAATACACCCGAATATAGGCAAATAGCCGAGGTGCTGGTGCTGGCAACACATCAGGCCAATGGGCAGCACCATGGTGCGCCAAGCGTAATAGGCAGCACAGCATGCCAGTGCGTTTCGGCTTTACGTGCAATGAGGCAGGCGTTTCAAACAGCTATTTTGCACACAAAGCCGAAGCGCATAAATGTCATACCCATTTAATTTTGTGAAAAAGAAAATGACACCTCCCTCCATCTCAACTTCATCGCGCGAGGAACGGCGTGCCTTTGTCGCCGAACAATGGGAATGTCTGAACTATTGTCCGTCATGCGGCAAATGCGCCATACTCAAGGGGAAAGACCCCGAAGAACTCTATGCCGACTACATCGAGGGTAAACGCTCCTATTTTGATGTTTCGCTGGAGATCAGAAAGCGCTGATGCCCACGTCCCGTCTTTCCCTTCCCCAATCATTATTCACCTCAGTTTTGAACACCCCTTTGCAAATCACCTACATCTTCCACAGCGGTTTTCTGGTCGAAACCGCAACCTGCCTGCTCGTTTTCGACTATTGGCTCGACCCCTCTTATGTCATTCCGCGCATACTCCGCCCCGACCAGTCGAAGCCCATCTACGTCTTCGTCAGTCATTTTCACGAGGACCACTTTACCCCTGGCATTTTTGCCTGGCGCAAGCAAGTGCCCCGTGTCACCTACCTGCTTTCGAAGGATGTGCTGAAACACCGCAGGGCACAAGCAGCTGAGGCCGACGTGTGGCTGGCCAAAGGTGCAAGTTGGCAAAACGAACACCTGAAAGTGTGGGCCACCGGCAGCAACGATAGCGGCGTAAGCTGGATTGTCGAGGTCGAGGGCAAACGCCTGTTTCATGCCGGCGACCTCTGCAACTGGTATGCCCGCTTTTTGGCCGATACCCCTCCGCCCACTTGCGTCCAAACCGAATTCGGCACGCAAGTCAATCCCTTGGCCGAAGAAAAACGCTACTTGGGCGAACTCAAGGACATTCGCAAACTCACCGACCGCTTCGACGTTGTGTTCTTTCCCGTCGATGCCCGCATTGGCAACGGATATACTTTAGGTGCCCGCCAATTCATTGCCCGTTTTCAAGTAGGCCTGTTTGTGCCCATGCACTTTGTATTGAGTGGTTTCGAAAGTGCTTGGCGTATGGAACCCTATTGCCAGGAAAAAAACATCCCTTTTTGGCGCATCAACCGCGAAGGAGCCGTTTGTTCCTTTCCCTTGTAGCAAAAAATAGAATAAATTTGCTGCGGAATGAAGGAAAAAATTAAAACCATCAACGATAAATACTACTTATGAACAACTTATTTCGAATGATTTTCTGCGGGCTGTTTCTGCTTGTTGCCCAGGGAGCTGCTGCTAGTATCCAGTATGCTGACACCATCCGTTTTCGTTTTGCCACAGTGGAAGAGGCGCAGGCCCTCTTAGGCAGCGATGATGCGTTCACCCGCGGGTGGAGCGAATTCGACATCCATTCCCGTTTGCAAAAGACCACCGGGACCAAGGCCGAACTGATTGCTTTCAAGCAAAGGGAAGTGCGGGCTTGGACGGAGCAGGAAAAACAGCTGATTTGGCAGGATATGCTGGCTCTCAATCAGATTATCCGCAATGAAGGCTACCGCTTGCCTTTACCCGATGAGGTGGTGCTGGTGAAGTCGACGATGAAAGATGAAGGGAGTGCCGGCGGCTATACGCAGGCCAACTGGATTGCACTTTCTGACGAATGGATTAAGCAGGCAAATGAAAAGGGACGCCGCACGTTGCTCTTGCACGAACTGTCGCATATACTGACGAGAAACAGTGCAGACTACAAAAAGAATCTGTATGCTGCTTTAGGATTTAGCATTGCTCCCAATGGAATGGAATATCCGGCAGAACTGCTCAAGACCCGTATTTCGAACCCCGATATTGCGGCTTACGACAGCTATGCCCCCTTTACGGTGAAAGGTGGAAAAGTGGAGCAGTGTGCCATGTATCTCTATGCCGACCGTCCTTACACCGGTGGCATTTTCTTTGAATATGTAAAGGTGGCGTTTGTGCCGTATGATAAGGAAATGAAGGCAAAGCGAGATGCAGACGGAAAGGTGATTGTGTATGGCATGGAGGATATCGAGGATTTTGCCCAGCGTGTGGGTAAGAATACCAATTATATCATTCATCCGGAAGAAATTCTGGCGGAGAATTTTGTGCTGGCTTTTCTTGATACCCCCAATGTGCCGACTCCAGCACTGAAGGAGCGGGTTCGCAAGGTATTGTTCTTGAGGTAATGCAGTTGCGTTGTCGCGTGCATACACCTACTTATATAATGCTTTGGTAAACTCGTTCAAATTACCTACTTTTGCAACCACCTACAATGACTGTGGTTACCCCTACAGACCGTAAGGGAACCCAAATTTTCTTCGAATCCCATTCAAATCAAACCATCACCATGAAAAAAATTGCTTTTATTACCGGCGCTACAAGCGGCATCGGGCAGGCCTGTGCCCAAAAGTTTGCCGCATCGGGCTATAACCTCATCATTAACGGACGAAACACCGACAAGTTGAACGAGATGAGGGAAACACTGACCCAATCGGGCATAGAGGTGCTGACCCTGCCGTTCGATGTGCGCGACCGCGAAGCTACCCGAAATGCCATAGAGTCGCTCGTCAGTCCCTGGAACCAATTTGATGTGCTGGTCAATAATGCCGGACTGGCCCTCGGACTTGATAAAGAATATGAAGGCGATTTCGAGGATTGGGACACGATGATTGATACCAATATCAAGGGACTCCTCCATGTTACGCGTATGGTTGTGCCCGCCATGGTGGCACGTAACCGCGGCCATGTCATCAACATTGGTAGCGTTGCCGGTGATGCCGCCTACGCCAATGGCAATGTATATTGCGCCACCAAGGCTGCGGTTAAAACCATTACCGACGGACTGCGCATCGACCTGGCACATACCGCCGTACGCGTCACCAATGTCAAACCCGGATTGGTCGAAACAAACTTCAGCGTCGTTCGTTTTCATGGCGATAAAGAACGTGCCGACAATGTGTACAAAGGCATTCAGCCGCTCACCGGCGACGACATTGCCGATGTGGTGCTGTACGCTGCCAATGCACCCGAACATGTGCAAATAGCCGAAGTGCTGGTGCTGGCAACGCATCAGGCTAATGGCAGCACCATTGTGCGCGAAGTGTAATAAGTAGGTGTTCAAAATTATTTTATATAATTCTATCGAAGTATTTTTACTTTGCATTACGTTCTTGCACCGCATTTGCTTGCTCTGCGCTCAGTCACATAGCCCGCTATGCTCCTTCGCACAGAACAAACAACTACGGCACAATAACGCAATTCAAATGTAAAAATAATTTTGAACACCTACTTATCTAAGAAGTCGTCTAAACTTTTCTGACGAAGATTGAATTTCATAAAAGTCCAGACGACTTCTACATGTGAAATGAATAGTTCCAACATATCAGCTTGTGTTGGGGCGCAACTGAGATTGAAGTACCCATAGCGATGTATATCCGGCAAATACAAGATTATAAAAAACGCTATCTCGATTTACTCTTGTTGGGCGATGAACAGGAGTCTATGATTGACCGCTACTTAGAGCGTGGCGAAATGTTTGTGATGTTCACAAGCAACACTTCGCAACCCATTTGTGTGGCAGTGGTTACGATAGAGGACGACAATCAATGTGAGTTAAAAAATATAGCCGTGCATCCCGAATTTCAGCGCAAAGGCTATGGGCGTCAGATGCTCAATCATCTGTGTGCTTATTTCGGGCAAAAGCATGCAGTCATGTTGGTCGGCACCGGCGATAGTGTGTCGACTATGACATTCTATCAACGTTGCGGTTTCACTTACGCGTACACCATTCCTGATTTTTTTACCCTACATTATGATCACCCGATTATTGAAGAAGGACATTTGCTCAAGGATATGGTTTACTTTAAGCAGGTGTTCAAAATTATTTAATATAATTCTATCGAAGTATTTTTACTTTGAATCACGTTCTTGCACCGCATTTGTTTACCCTGCGCTCAGTCACATAGCCCGCTATGCTCCTTCGCACAGAACAAACAACTACGGTACAATAACGCAATTCAAATGTAAAAATAATTTTGAACACCTACTTACCAAGAATTTGAAGTAGGTGTAATCAGCATGAATTGTGCTCTTTCTGTGTAGCATCCCCAAAAAGGTCGCGACCCAATCCAATGGAGGGTCGCGACCTTTTTGTCTTTTTCGTAGCCTTTTTGTCAGCAAATTATTTCCGCCTGTCTGTATCTGAATACCTCCCTTTGCCTGAAATGTTAATGGTTTGTGTTATTGGAAAGTGAAAACTATTTAAAATTCAAACGCTTCTATGTCTTCGGTTCACCGATGGTTTTAGCACCAAAAAGCACCTTGTAAAATTTACTCCGCGATTGTCGAAATTAGTTCCGAGCTAGTCGAAATTAGTTCCGAGCCAGTCAGAATTAGTTCCGAGCTAGTTGAAATTAGTTCCGAGCTAGTTTGCACAAAATCGGAATCGCTGATAATCAGCGCGTTCCGAAGCGGCACAAAGTTTGATTCCGCAACGCCCATTCCGCCTCCAATTCAGCGAATAAGCCAACTGCTGCGTTTTAGCTTTGTTAGGAAATAAGTTAAAGGCAATGCTGATAAAGCAGGTTCTGTAATGAATGGGGTGTTCTGATAGTTGCAAGGAGCAGGTTTTTATTACACGCAGATTGCGCGTTTACACTGTGTATATAAGCTCTGAATTACTGCATGTCTTCTAAGAATAAGACACGCATTTATGACGCAAAGGTAGTGTTTTTCTTGCATTCATTATCATTTCAGCCAAAGAATTTTCCAAGTTTTTAGAATTTTATAGGGATTTGTTTCGCAAAACTTGGGTGCGTATCTTCCGTAATTTGCTGATAATCAAATACATACTGCCGTGTGCGTGTCTTATTCTTAGAAGACACGCTATATACGGTACAAAAAACCAATTTTAGGTAGTATGAAAAAGGTTGTAGTAGTTATGACCCCTTTATCCTTCGATAGAGAGGTCGACAGGAGATGCTGCACAAATAAAGCGCAGAACAGAACGGAAGCATTTGTTTTTACTTTACCCCTGCAGTCAGCTATATCACACCACATAAAGTAGAAGAGAGTTTATGACACTGGACAGTTCGAATTCTCATTTTACAGCCGACGAAATGAAGGGTATTCCATGCACTGAAAACCTTTCATTTCCAAAGGGCACAAGCATTCCTGAATCAGAAATACATTCTGGCTCAGGAATAAAAACGTGCCCTGAAGTCAGCTCCGGTTTAGCCTCTCAAATCCTTGCCGACCCATGCACATCGTGGTCGTACATTTTTGTACACAATCAAAAAGTACGAGCCATTGAGAGCACGTTGCGCGACGATCAGTTAACCTTTTTCGTACACAAAACCATACGTTACGTACCCCGTCGCGGAAGGAACAACACCCTGCGCGAGGTAGTATCGCCCACCGTCAGCGGACTGGTGTTTCTGCAAGGCAGTCCGCAGAAGTTGCAAGCCTATTTAGATGAAAAAATCCCCGGTTACAAACTTTGTAAAAATTGCAGTACCGGTCGCGTAGCCACCATTCCCTGCAGTCAGATGGAGCCTTTCATGCGCATAGCCGAAACCGACCCCAATCGCATCCGCTTTTTGCTGCGTCCTTTCGTTTACTATGCCCAGAACCGCACCCTACTGCGCATAACCACCGGCGAATATGCCGGACTTGAAGGTTACGTTATCCGCATAGCCCGCGACCGCAAACTCGTGATGGATGTAGGCGGCATGAGCATTGCCATATCCGGCATTCATGCCGAACGCTTTGAAGAAGTCGACAAATCTCCCGTCGCCCCCTCATCCGCTCCCACCTTTTACCAGCGCAACCTTCACGAACGCAACGCCTTTGTCGACCGTTATTTTCATCCCGTCCGCACCCCCCAGGAAGTCACCGCTCAAACTGAAAACATCGAAATGCTTCGTCGTCAAACCCTCTCCGACGTACTCCGTAAGAAGTTAGACCCTCGCGACGCCCTCGAAATATTCAGTTTCATCATCGAAGAAATCGGCTACTACTACGCCCCCTTCCTCGACCATTTCAAAGACAACCTTCTCCCCATCCTCGAAGCCGGAAAAAAAGTATTCCAAGAACTTTCCCACCTCATTTCCACACTCCCCGCCACCGACGATTCCCGCCAACGCAGCGAATCAGCCTACGACGAACTCCGCACAAACTATGGGTATTTGTTTGAGTAGGGGAGGGGATATTTCTGTAGGAAAGTGAACTTAAGTATTTATTAGATTGATAAAAAAACAAATATATGCGCGATTTCAAAGACATAAAAATAGCCGTAGCCGGCACCGGCTACGTCGGACTGAGCATTGCCACGCTGCTTGCCCAGCATCATCAGGTAACAGCCGTAGATGTAGTAGCCGAAAAGGTGGAAAAACTCAACAATAAGATTTCCCCGATTCAGGACGATTACATCGAAAAATATCTGGCCGAGAAGCCCTTGAACCTCGTGGCTACCCTCGATGGCAGAGCAGCCTACGCCGAAGCCGACTTTGTAGTCATTGCCGCTCCCACGAACTACGACCCGGTGAAGAACTATTTCGACACCAGCCATGTGGAAGAAGTAATAGACCTTGTGCTCGAAGTCAATCCCGATGCCGTGATGGTCATCAAAAGCACCATCCCCGTAGGCTACACCCGCAACCTCTACTTGAAGTACGCGCAAAAAGGTGTCAAAAAATTCAACCTCCTTTTCTCCCCTGAATTCCTTCGCGAGAGCAAGGCCCTCTACGACAACCTTTACCCCAGCCGCATCATTGTAGGTTATCCCAAAATCATCAACCTGCCTGAATTCGAGGCCGAAAACGCAGCCATCGAAGCTGTCACCGATGTAGCAATGCTGCAAGCAGCCGCCCAAACCTTTGCCGCCCTCCTGCAGGAAGGAGCCATTAAGGAAAACGTCGACACCCTCTTCATGGGCATGAAGGAAGCTGAAGCCGTAAAACTCTTTGCCAACACCTACCTTGCCCTCCGCGTCAGCTACTTCAACGAACTCGACACCTACGCCGAAGTCAAAGGCTTAGACAGCCGTGCCATCATCGAAGGCGTGGGCCTCGACCCCCGTATCGGCACCCACTACAACAACCCCTCCTTCGGCTACGGTGGTTACTGTCTCCCCAAAGACACCAAGCAGCTCCTGGCCAACTACCAGGACGTTCCGCAAAACATGATGTCGGCCATCGTGGAATCGAACCGCACGCGCAAGGACTACATTGCCGATGCTGTATTGCGCAAGGCAGGTTATTATGCCGAAAACGGACAGTGGGATGCCAGCAAGGAACACAGTTGTATTGTAGGCGTTTACCGTCTGACTATGAAGTCAAATTCCGACAACTTCCGCCAGTCAGCCATTCAGGGCATCATGAAGCGCATCAAGGCCAAAGGTGCAGAAGTAATCATCTACGAACCCACACTGGAAGACGGCACCACCTTCTTTGGCAGCAAAGTGGTGAACAATTTAGCCGAATTCAAGGCACAGAGCAAAGCCATCATTGCCAACCGCTTTGACGATTGTTTGAAAGATGCTGAAGAGAAAGTTTACACGCGTGACATTTTCAGAAGAGACTAAGGCATGGTAACATACAACGTAAATCTTGAAGGAAAAACCGTGCTGGTCACCGGAGCAGCCGGATTCATTGGCAGCAACTTGGTAAAGCGTCTTTTCCAGGATGTGCAGCACATTAAAGTAATTGGTATAGACTCCATTACCGACTATTACGATGTCAATATCAAATACGAACGTCTGAAAGAAATCGAAGCACTGAATCGTGATTGGACATTCGTTCACGCATCGATTGCCGACCAAGCAGCCGTAGAAAAAATATTTGCAGCGCATAATATCGCTGTAGTGGTGAACCTCGCAGCCCAAGCCGGTGTGCGTTACAGCATTACCAATCCCGATGCTTATATCCAGAGCAATCTCATCGGTTTCTATAACATCCTTGAAGCATGCCGTCATCATGAAGTAGAGCACCTTGTGTATGCATCCTCTTCATCTGTTTATGGCAGTAACAAGAAAGTGCCTTATTCAACCGATGATAAAGTAGACAACCCTGTCAGTCTCTATGCCGCTACCAAGAAAAGCAATGAGTTGATGGCCCATGCCTACTCTAAACTCTACAACATCCCCTCTACCGGCCTTCGCTTTTTCACCGTCTATGGACCCGCCGGCCGTCCTGACATGGCCTACTTCGGCTTTACCAACAAACTGGTGAAAGGCGAAACCATCAAAATCTTCAACTATGGCAACTGCAAACGCGACTTCACTTATGTAGACGATATTGTAGAAGGTGTTGTTCGCATCATGCAGCACGCCCCCGAAAAACAGAACGGTGAAGACGGACTCCCCATACCTCCTTATAAGGTATACAATATCGGCAACAACTCTCCCGAAAATCTCCTTGACTTCGTCACCATCCTTCAGGAAGAACTGCTTCGTGCTGGTGTCCTCCCACAGGATTACGACTTTGAATCCCACAAGGAACTCGTGCCGATGCAGCCGGGTGATGTCTCCGTAACCTACGCCGACACCACCCCCTTAGAACAAGACTTCGGCTTTAAACCCAATACCAGTTTACGCGACGGACTGCGTAAGTTCGCAGAGTGGTATGCAGGGTATTATTCAAAGTGATTTATACAAGAACTTATGTCAACCGACCCGCGAGATCAAATCATAGCGTATTTGATAGCACAAAACGAAAGTAAACGTTTAGACTTACGTGCGATGCGTGCAGTGTATGACGATATGAAGGATTTGCTGGCCAAAAGGAAAGCAGAATTGGCCAAAATGAACGATGAGTTGAAAGATATGCATGTGGAGAAAAATACCATTCGTGCTGAAATTCAGCAAGAACGTGCCTTAAAAGAAGCTTTGGAACGTGAAAACCGTCTTCTTGAAGAAGAATTGGCTTTATCAAAAGAAGCTTCTTCAAACTTTAAACGTTCAAAGTCGGGTAAGTCTAAAGCAGCCGGTGCTTCAGGTAAGAAAACTGCTGGCAACAGGAGGAAGAATGCAGATTAATTCCGCTGATTTTTTGCACAAAAAACTTTGAGGGTTGCAGGGATAATACCGCCCTCTTACCCTCTTGTATCGGACTATAATAGTCTTTAGTGTTAAAAATCAATCATAATTTTAAAAAGTCAGTGAAGGTAGGCACAGCCAAGTGGCTACTCTTTGGGGTATGGCCTAAATTAAAAACTTACAAAAAATATAATACATGAGTAAAAGAATTTACATTAGTGCAGACTATGCATACGAAGATGGAGATAGAGTAGTAGTAGATAAACTTAATAAGTGGGGACAAGATAATGTGCGTAATGTTGATTTTGTAGATATGGCTAAGGTTGTAACAGGAACCGTTGCTAATGACGAAGATTGCAGGATTTGTGACTTAAAAGCAGAATTCAATCGTCAAATTAATGCTTCTTCAGCAGTAGTGTTCGTTGTTGGTGATAAGACTGCAAAACGCATTGCAGGGTCAGTTTGTAATCGAGCTAAGTTAGAACAAGAAGTATGTTCTTGTACACCTTATAAAGATAATCGAAATGGTTGTAAACCTTGTAGAGTAAATAATACATTCAATCCTTCAAAGGATGGAGATGTAGGAAATATTAATGCTTATCCTTATTTGAAGCATGAATTTGAACAAGCCAAGAAAAAAAATAAGGTAATTGTTATTCTTTATAATTCAACGCGTAAGGAAGTTTCATGGTTGCCTTCTTATATGAAAGGTTATGAAGATTGTGCAATGCCATTTTGGACTTACAATTCTAAAGGAGTTAAGGATGGTGATTATCATAACATAAAACATGTTTTAGGTTTTGATTAACAAGATAAAAAAGATTTTTTCTTTTGCTTTAGCAATAGTTTCTTCTGCTTTTACTTTTGTCCCAGAGAATTTGTTCTCTATAATTGAATGGTCTATCGTATCTTATATATTAAAGATGTATGGTTGCACATCAGTAGTGAAGCATCTGAATATTACACTTAATCGTGTGCTTTTTTTTGTAATAGTGATTATTACTGTGACATTATTTTATTATCTCTATTTAAAATATAGAAAATCAATTACAATTAAAGGAGATAATTATATTATAAAAGTGAAATATGGTAATATTTTGAAAGAAAGTAATTGTAAGAGAGTTATTGCATTTGATGAGTGTTTTACTACAAATGTTGGCATTCTTCCCAATGAAATTAAGGAAACCTCTATTTGTGGGCAATATCTACGAGCCAATCCGAATCTTAATGTTCCACAGTTGATAGAAGATGCAAAATTGACAAAAGCTAAAAGAAAATCCAAGTTTAAGCATCAGGATTGTTATAAATCAGGAACCATCGTTGCTAATGGTGATGATTTGTTATTAGCGTTTGCTCCACTTGATGAATCTGGAAGAGGTGTATTCCCCTCATACGAGTCATATTTAGATAGTTTGTTTTTATTATGGAAGGAACTAGATAAATATTATGCTCAGCAAGATGTTTGTATTTCCATACTAGGTTCAGGTATTACTCGTATCGGTGATGGAATGGAGTCATTTCTTACACAACAAAAACTACTTGAAATGATAGTGGGGTCGTATAAATTAAGTCCATACAAACTTAAGAAACCTTATAAACTTAGAATTGTGTGTAAAAAGAGAGATGACTTTTCATTGAACAATATATAGAAAACATGTCGGCTATGGCCGACAGATTAATCAACTTGGTGAAACTTTATGGCAGTTTAGTTTGAATCTACCATAGTAATGTTTCAAAAAACTATGAGGAATACATGAATTATTCTTCTTGCTTATCATTGAATAAAATTTCATAAATGTCCCAGATTAGTGAAACCAATAAGCGTATAGCTAAGAATACTGCAATGCTTTACGTACGAATGGCATTCTCTATGATTGTGTCATTGTATACATCAAGAGTTGTTCTTTCTACTTTAGGTATTGAAGATTTTGGTATATATGGAGTAGTAGGTGGCATTGTCACCTTATTTGATTTCCTTAATGCATCCATGTCTGGTTGCACCTCCCGTTTTTTGACTTTTGAGTTAGGTCAGGGAAATGCTAGGAGATTACGAGATACTTTCAGCACTGCTATGTTTGTACATATAGCGATAGCATTGTTAGTATTGCTTATTGCTGAACCTATAGGTATGTGGTTTATGCATCATAAAATGCAAGTAGCAGAAAATAGAATGTTTGCAGCTCAGATTGTCTTTCATCTCTCCGTTGTATCAATGATGATAAATGTTACACAAGTTCCGTATAATGCAAGCATTATTTCACATGAAAAGATGGATGTATATGCGTATGTAGAGATTGTAAACGTGCTATTGAAACTAGGGGTAGTCTATTTACTCCAACTAGGTAATTACGATAAACTCATTTTGTATGCAGTGTTAATTTTCATCGTTACCTTTTCTGTTGCTATGTTTTATCGTATATATTGTATGACACATTTTGAAGAATGCCATATTCGAAAAGTTTGGTGTCCCGATATATTTAAAAAGATGCTTGCATTTTCAGGATGGGATTTGTATGGAAATCTAAGTGTCACTATGCGTACGCAGGGGGTTAATATGCTGCTTAATGTGTTCTTTGGTCCACTGATGAATGCAGCCGCTTCCATAGCAGCACAAGTTCAAGGTGCAGTTATGGCTTTTGCACAAAATGTAACTACCGCTGTACGTCCCCAAATCATTAAACGATATGCGGCAGATGAACGTGAATCGATGGTTGCACTAATTCGCGATGCCGTGAAACTTAATTTTTTAGTTATTCTTCTGCTTTCAGTACCATTGATAACAGAGTTGCATTTCATCCTTCAAATGTGGTTAGGACAGGTTCCTAATTATGCTGTTTCATTTTGTACGCTTACCTTATTATTTAATTTTTTCGCAAATCTTTCAAGTATTATCGTAATAGGTGTACATGCTACAGGTAAGATTTTTCGACCAAGTTTTATAAATGGTACATTATATTTATTAGTAATTCCGATTTCATACTTATCTTTTCGATTGGGAGGTGAGCCTTGGACGTCTTATTTGTTTAATGTGATTGCTGTGTTATTGGGCATGCTCAGTAATGCATATACTCTTCATTTATATGTGAAAGAATTTCCTCTTTTAAAGTTCGTTTTACATGATTTTGCGCCATGTTTGTTACTAATGGGTTTTTCCTTTACGATTTCTCATCTGATAAGCATGGTTTTAGATGAAGGGGGGCTGAGATTTGTGTTGGTAGGTTTAGCATCTACCACAATGACCTCATTATTAGGTTACCGATTTATTTTACCTATATCCGTACGAGACAAAATAACTGAAAAAATTCATAGAAAAATATGGAAAAAAGCTTAGTTTCAGTGGTAACCCCTTGTTATAATACAGGGAGTTATATTGGTAGATTGTTAGAATCAGTACTTCAACAGACTTATCCAAATATAGAAATGTTTGTGATAGATGATGGTTCTACAGACAACTCAGTAGATGTCGTTGAATCATATAAACAAAAATTTCAAGATCGTGGGTACTCTCTTACATTAGTATCTCAGAAAAACTCGGGACAAAGTGTAGCCATAAGAGAGGGTATGAAACTTATCCGTGGAAAGTATTTTGTGTGGCCGGATAGTGACGATTATTATGCTTCCCCTAATGCAATTGCACGTATGGTTGAAGCATTTATACAATTAGGTGATGAATATGGACTTGTAAGAACACAAGAAAACTTATTAGAAGATGAAACTTTTAAAATAATAGGTTGCAATGGAGCAAATGTTAAGGCGAACTATGATAAAATACAGTTATTTGAAGATTGTTTATTTTGTCAGCATAGTTTTTATTTTTGTCCAGGTGCCTATATGGCAGACTTCGAAAAATTGAAAATATCTACCTCCTTGGATATTTATACAGATAAGAACGCAGGACAGAATTGGCAGTTGATGCTTCCGTTACTTTATAACTATAAATGCTTTACAATTCAAGAACCTCTATATAATGTGGTTGTTAGATTGGCATCGCATAGCAGAGGACAATATAATGGATATGAGAAGACAAAAATTAAGTTGAATTCTTATGAACAAACTATACATGAGACATTAAAACGAATTAAAGGAATATCTTCATTAGATAAAAAAAGGTATAGTAAAGAAATTAGAAAGAAATATTGTAAAGAAAGTATTCTTCTTTCATTTAATAATAGAGATAGAAAAGATTTTCAAAGATATTATGATGAAGGAGTAGAGTTAGGATGTATTAGAATGAAAGAGAATTTGATGAGGTTGTTCTTTAATTATCCATTTGTATTAAAAGGGTTATTCTTTTTAAAAAGAATTATAAAACGATGATTTCCATAAAAAGCAAGCAAGATTGTTGCGGTTGCGCCGCCTGTGTGCAGCGATGTCCGAAGCAGTGTATCACCTTGCATGAAGATAATGAGGGCTTCCTTTATCCACAGGTAGATGAGTCACTCTGTATAGATTGCGGATTGTGCGAAAAAGTTTGTCCCGTAATCAATCAAGCGGACGAACGTACCCCCTTAGGCGTGTATGCTGCCAAGAACCCGAATGAATCGGTGCGGATGCAGAGTTCATCGGGTGGTGTGTTTACCATGTTGGCAGAGCACATCATCGATGAAGGCGGTGTGGTGTTTGGAGCCTGTTTTGATGAACGCTGGGAAGTAGTACATAGTTATGCAGAAACGAAAGAAGCACTTGCAAAGTTCCGCGGTTCAAAGTATGTGCAGAGCAAGATAGGTAGCACTTATCAACAAGCAGAAGGCTTTTTGAAGCGTGGAAGAAAAGTACTCTTTTCGGGAACACCTTGTCAGATTGCCGGTTTGAAAAAATACTTGCGCAAGGAGTATGACAACCTGTTGGCCGTAGACTTTATCTGCCATGGTGTGCCAAGTCCCGGAGTATTCAGAACTTATTTGCAAGAAGAAATAAATAAGACATTCGCCCGTCAGGGCGACGGAAAAAATTCGGTTTTGCACCCTTGTATTCCTCTGGTCACGGAAAGTGATGGATTGGATGGACACGGGTTGGAGATTCAATCCATTGCTTTCCGTGACAAACGAAACGGGTGGAAAAAATTCGGTTTTGCTCTCGCTCTCTCCAAAGCGTCAGCTGCCGGAGAGAAAAATACGGTTTCGCTCTCATATAAGCCTTTGAACAAGGACTTGTTCATGCGTGGATTCCTGCGCGACCTTTATCTTCGTCCCTCATGTTATGCCTGTCCGGCCAAAGCGTTGAAGAGCGAAAGTGACTTGACGCTCGGTGACTGGTGGGGAATTGCATCCATTATGCCCGAGATTGATGATGATAAAGGCATCTCTGCAGTAACAGCCAATACAGCAAAAGGGGCAGACGCTTTGCAAGCCATCCAAGCTGAAATGTATGCAGTAGCCTACGATGAATTGACCCTAAGAAATCCGGCATTGGTAAAGTCGGCAGCTATACCCAAGAATCGAGAGGCATTTTTTAAAGAGGATGGACAAACCTTTCAGCAGAAAATCAAGGTACTGGCCAAAACGCCTCTTACTTGGCGAGGGCTTGCTTATCGCATAGCTTATAAGGTAGTGCCCAGTGATGTAAGGAAGAAGGTGAAGCAGATGTTGAAGAAATAAGTAAGTGTGATGAAAATAGGAATTGTAACACAGCCCCTACATGCCAATTATGGCGGTGTGCTCCAGAACTATGCCCTGCAGCAAGTGCTGAAACGCATGGGACATGAAGTGTGGACCCTCGATTATTGGAAGTATGATTGGCTGAATTGGGCAGATATGGCTTGGCGCGTATTGGCGCATAAAATGTTAGGTCATCAGGTTAAGTTTGGACGGACACCTGCTGAACAACGACAGTTTGAAGTTCCCTTACGCCGTTTCGTAAATAAAAATATGTCGCTTACAACACCGCGTACCAAAAGGTTTTCAAAGAAGACGGTACAGAAGTATGCGCTAGAAGCCCTTGTGGTAGGTAGCGATCAGGTGTGGCGTCCTATATATAATTATGATGTAAGCGATTGCTTCTTGAAATTCGCTCAAGGACTTTCGGTGAAGCGTGTAGCCTATGCTGCTTCGTTCGGAACAGATGCGTGGGAATTCACTGATGCGCAAACAAGCGAATGTGCTGCTTTGGCTAAACAGTTTGATGGCATCTCTGTGAGAGAAAAATCGGGTGTGGGGCTCTGTAAAGACCATTTGGGTGTATCTGCTGTCCATGTACTCGATCCTACTTTGTTGTTACAGGCCGAGGATTACGCCGCATTATGTAAAGATATTCCCCAACGCAAGCCTTTTATTTTTGCTTATATCTTGGATAAAAGCGAGGATAAAATAAACTCCATTCAACGTTTTGCTGAGCAACGCGGCTTACCTTATTATATAAAGAGTGCTGATGCAGAAGTAAGTATGGACGATACGATAGAACTATGGCTTTCTTATTTCCGCGATGCCGCCTTTGTCATTACCGACTCTTTCCACGGTACTGCATTTTCTATAAACTTTAATAAAGACTTTTATGTTTTTGGCAATGTTCAGCGAGGCAACAGCCGCTTCGACTCGCTGTTGGGGCAGTTTGAATTGCAGGATAGAATAATCAAGGGGAAGATTCCTGTCGAAACTGATAGTTACATTGATTGGAATAAGGTCAATCAACTGAAGGTGTCAGCAGTGAGAGAGTCTATAGAGTGGTTAACGAAAAAACTAAGCGAATAAAGATATGCCAAAAGTTAGTGTGATAATCCCTGTCTATGGTGTTGAACAGTATGTAGAGCGTTGTGTTCGATCACTTTTCGAACAGACTCTTGATGATATAGAATATCTGTTCATAGATGATTGTACACCGGATAAGAGTATTGCAATACTTAAACAAGTGTTGGAAGAATATCCACAGCGAAAGAGTCAGGTAGTAATTCACCGCATGGAACAAAATTCTGGTCAAGCGAAAGTTCGTGAGTGGGGTATGCGTAATGCAACCGGTGAGTATGTGATTCATTGCGATTCGGATGATTGGGTGGACGTACACATGTATGAGGATATGTACAATAAGGCTATAGAAGAAGAGGCAGATGTAGTGGTGTGCGATTTTGCTATACATGATGGAAATAATATAAATGATGTAATACGAGCATGTGGTTCATCAGATTATCAAGAATTCTTAAAAAGGGTGCTGTTCCAAAGAGACCCCTGGTCTCTTTGGAACAAACTCTTCAAAAGAGTTTGTTCCAAAGAGTTGATATATCCTAAAGGTAATATGGGGGAGGATATGTTGATTTGTATTCAAAGTTTGTTAGCATCCAGATGTATTGCTTACATTCCATCAGTTTATTATTACTATTTCTTTAATAAAAATTCCATTTCCAATAAGAAAGAGATTGCTCATCAAATTCGAAATTATGAGCAGTTAAAAACAAATACTGATGTGCTCATCAAAATACTTGAAAGTAAGTCTGTTCCTGCTAAGAAATGGATCATTAATGGTTTTCAATACAATGCAACGGTACCCCTTTTGAAAGTAATTCATGCTGATAAAAAGTATCGGTTGATGTGGTATAACGCTTATCGTGGAAGCATTTTGCGTTTTGTTTTTAATCCATATTTTGAGAAAAAAAGACGTTTTAAGTGTGCTTTGGCTATATTGGGATTATATCCGTTTCAGAAAGACAGGATATTGTGAAAACCATGTGTAGCTATTAGAACTATTTTTTTTGAATTATAATTTTCGCAAGAAATGATTAATAAATTATTTATTATTCTCATTTATATATCTGCTTTTTTTGCTCCATGGGGTGAAGGCATGCAGCATTTTTTTTCAAGTGCAAGTACTGTATTTCCTGTGTGCGTTTTTGGCATAATTGTATTAAGTATTTTTTTTAGAGTTAAATTACAACGATATCAATTACCTGAAGCATTTAAAGTATTTTTTATCTTTATATTTCTGCATACTTTAGTTTACGTTATGCTTAATCCCTCAGTATTATCATTTGGGACATCAGAAACGATTGTGACCGGAGATAATTTTGTACAAGGGAAAACGAGTTCTGGAGATGCCATATTGAAATTTTTTATGTTTGGCTTATATTCCTGCATTTTGTTTAAATCATTATGTAGTGGAATAGTCAAAGTTCCGCAGTACTTGCTTGCCTATTGTTGTGGTTTTTGTAGTACCATATTGATTGGAGGGTATCAGAATGAATATGCCAATGATTTGGTTAGAATTTCAGGTGGGCTTAGTGATCCTAACGCAATGGCAATGGATGCTTTGGTCGCATTGGTTTTTGCATGGTTCCTAGTGAATATTGCCAAACATAAAGTTCTATATAAAAAGTACCTAACATTTGGATTAGTGGTGATACCAGCATATGCATTGCTCATGACATTTTCTAGAGGAGGAATGTTGTCATTACTAATTATGGTTATTATGTTTCTAAAAATTAAGTATAAAGTATCGAAGATTATATTTAATGTTTTTGTCATTTCTGTAGTTTTATACATAATATATGCTTTTATAATTCCCAGTGAATTGAGAGAAACCTTGCAAATGCGGTTTGACTTCAATGAAGCAAAAGAAACAGGCGGCTCAAACCGAGTTGGTATATGGACAGCTTATTTAGAAAGGTGGATGTATTATTTTATTACGGGGACAGGATTTGGTAATTGCCCTTCTGTTTTACAACAACATAGTGGAGGTGTAAATGTAAGTTTGAACTATGTAACGCACAACCAGTATCTTTTATATTTCGTTGAACAAGGGTTAATAGGATTAATTTTATATATCAATTATATATATAAAGGAATCAAGGTAATCAACAAAACTAAAAATAAAATGGTTTTATTGGCATTGCCTTTTTTAGGGTATGCAATAGCCACTTTCTTTGTTAATTTGAGTGGAGGACGTACTGTTTGGATTGTGTTCGCATTCATGAATTATATTTATGCATACAACAAAACGCAAACTTATGAAAAAAATATTGGTCTACGGATTGTCTAATAATTGGGGTGGAGTTGAGGCTATTGTAATGTCAATTATCAAACGTCTTTCGAAATGCTATCACTTTGATATTATTCATTCAAAATCACCTTCGTCGTACGAGAATAATTATAAGGAAGAAAACATACGGTTTGTGTATCTTCCCACTTGGGGAAGCAACAGAAACGGATTTGCGCAAGAATTAAAGAATTTACTATTGTCTGCAGATTATGATTATGTATGGATAAATGCCTGCATCATGAGTAATATAATAGTTGCATCTGTTGTTAAAAAATACTCGAAAGCAAAAATCATAACCCATTCACACGGCTCATCGTTCGAAGAAAAAAATCTTATTAAAAGATGGATATTATTAGGACTGCACTATTGGAATAGAAATAAATTTTTAAAGTTTTTAAATGTGCCATGTTGTTGTTCTTTTAAGTCGGCCGAATGGTTTTATGGTAAAGGATATGTAAAGAATCACGATGTGTATTTGGTTAAAAACGGAGTAGATTTTCAGCATTACAGATTTAATCAAAGCATAAGAGAGAAATACAGAACTGACCTTCATATAGATAAGGATACATTGGTGCTGTTTCATGCAGGAAGATTAACGCAGGTGAAAAACCAAAAGAAACTGCTGGAAATACAAAAGGCTTTAGTAAATAAAGGCAAGAAATCTATGCTACTGATTGCCGGTGTCGGTGAATTGTATGATGACTTGATGAGTTATGCTGCTGAACTTGAAATAAGTGAATGTGTAAAATTCCTTGGTATGCGCAATGATGTGAATTGCCTAATGCAAGCAGCTGATGTGTTCCTGTTGCCATCATTTCATGAGGGTTTTCCTGTGACAATCGTTGAAGCACAAAGTGCAGGTCTGCCATGTCTAGTATCGGCAAATTTATCAAGAGAGGTGGATATCACCAAGAGTGTTAAGTTTGTTTCAATCGATGCCGATGCCAATGAATGGAGCAATTTTATCGAAGTATATGATTCAGAAAAACGTAGTAGTGTTTCAGATATTGTGAAAAAGTGTGGCTATGATATTGAAGATGTAGCCCATGATTTTAAGGAAAAATTATCTCTATGAAAGTCTTTTTAAACGCATCATACATTCCTTTCAATTTGCTTTGGACTATCCTTTTTATTGATATCTAAGGATGGGTGTGTGCAAATGGGGGGGTAAAACTCAAAGTTGCAGTGATGATGTGTTGAAGAATCGAAGCAAAGAAATGTAGTATGACAGGGACCGGTCCTGTCGGAAATAGTTGCATGATGTGCGAACCTTTGATACTACCTCATGGGTTGTCGGGTATCACAATTGCAAGGAATGTAGATTTTGGGCGACATGTTGCTATATATCAACATGTTACTATAGCAGAAAGTGATAGAAATAAGAAAACGATAATTGAAGATAATGTGATAATAGGTGCTGGGGCGGTAATTCTTAATAATCCTCATATTGGGCATGGAGCCAAAATTGGTGCAAATGCTGTGGTGTTGAAAGATGTACCAGCAAATGCTACAGCAGTGGGAGTACCAGCAAGAGTAATCAATCATTGATTTTTTTAGTATGAATCCAAAGATTTCAGTAATCATACCTGTGTATAATGCAGAGAATTATGTAGGTCGTTGTATTGAGAGTGTGCAAGCTCAAACGTACGAGGATTGGCAGTTGATTCTAGTGGATGATGGGTCAACAGATAATAGTTTAGCGATTTGTCAGAAGTATGCAGAAAAAGACAAGCGTATCGGTGTGAAGCACCAAGAAAATGCAGGGCCGGGAATTGCCCGCAATGTAGGTATCAATGAGGCTATTGGCCAGTATGTTGTGTTTATAGATTCAGATGACTACATTGAAAAGGAATATTTTCAGCTGCTTTCAGAACATGATGAAGATGTTGTGTTCATCAATGTGCGTAACGTTGATGAAGAGGGTCGTGTGGTTAAAGAAGACTTTATGGCTAAAAACAAACAACTCTCAAAAGATACAATTTTACGCCGTCAGATGACGGGAAAAATCGATTGGGGGGGGTAAGAAAGGCGTTGAAAATCAGTGTTTTAAGTGTAAATAATATAAGTTATACAAATCACAAAATAGGCGAGGAAGCACTGTATAGTTTTCAAGTGTTGTGGTATGCAAAGTCTGTTGCATTCATAGACAGACCTCTTTATAATTATGTTCAAAGAGGTAATAGCCAATCTCACTTACGCATGGATGATCCATGGGGAGGTGTAGCTTTGGCAATGAAGGAAAAAGTAACAGCAATGGGACTCTATCCTAAGTTTGCAGACACCATCAATGCTTTCCTTTTAACAGCATCAGCAGTTTCAGCTCATTGTCTTGCCAAGAACTACTCGTTGACAGCATATCTCACGAAAGTGAAAAAATGCAGAAAACATTTAGTTGAGGCAATTGACAAGGAATATCCTATAGATAGCAGTAATATGAGTGGTAAAGCTCGTGTTGTGGGTTGGTTACTTCAACATGGTTTTTATCATAGCATTTGGATATTAACGAAACTGAAGGAACTGAGAAGGTAACTATATTATGCGGTGCTTCCGAGTATAAAAAAATGGAAGCATGGCAAAAATATCAGTTATCATTCCGGTTTATGGAGTTGAAAAGTATCTTGACAGATGTATTGAGTCAGTTGTAAACCAAACGTATAAAGATTTGGAGATTATCCTAGTGGATGACGGTAGTCCGGATAACTGTCCACAAAAGTGTGACGAGTGGACTTTGCGCGATGCGCGCATACGGACAGTCCACCGCGAAAACGGTGGACTGTCCTATGCCAGAAACACAGGATTGTCTTTGGCTACCGGTGACTACATTACCTTTGTGGATAGTGACGATTGGATTGCAAAAGATATTTATGAATATTGCATTCGGTTGTTTGAAAAGCATAAGGAGGCAAATGTGGTGCAGTTTGACATAAGGCTGACTGATAGGTCGGATATATCCGAAAAGCAACCTGTTGAGGATATACACCTATATAATGGAAAAGAAATTTTGAATTATTATCTAGAGTCCTCCACACGGAAAAGCGGAGGCTTTTCCGTGTGTAGATGCCTCTTTGAGGCATCTACAGCCAAGCGCTATAGATTCAGAGAAGGAAAAATCAATGAGGATATAGACTATAAATATAAGGTACTGAGAGATTGTCAACAATGGGTTGTGACGAACCGAATCGGTTATTTCTATTGGCAAGAAGGTGACAGCATATCATCAGGTAAGTTAAAAGCAAGAGATTTTCAATTGTATGATGCAGCTGAGGAATTATACAAAATGACTCAACAGGAAACATACGGTAATATAGCATTCCTAGGTAGAGTTAAAAAAGCGAGGACTGCATTTTCTTTACTCAGCAGAATCGCAATATCGGGTGTTGGAGATAAAACCTTGAATGAAAAAGAAATTGTTAAACAATTGGTAAGTGAGCACAGAGAGAATCTGATGACTCTATTGAAAGCACCATTGCCACTTAGTAGAAAGGTTTTATCGGTAATGTTTGCTGTAAACTTTACTATGACAAGAAGTTTACTTTCGTTTGTAAAGAGTTTTGTTCGCCGTTAAATGAGTAACAAGAATATACTTATGAGTTTAGAGCAGAAAATAAACTACCAGTTGAATAAGGTGCCTGGTTTGAAAAAATATATAAAACGTGCATATCAGATGGGCTGTTATGTAATGAGTAGAAAGATAAAGTCGGAGGGTAATATATTAAAGGTATCGCCTGATGATTCTACCCATGAATACTTTTTTGGTTATTACGATAAGAGTCCTTGGGATGCATCTATGCGTTTTATGATTTGTATGAGAGCAAAAGATACATGGAGTGAACCAGACCCTTTGGGTGAGGCAGATATATTACTTATTGATACACATAACGGAAACAAAGTAACGAAACTTGCTACGACTCATACATGGAATGTGCAACAGGGGTGTATGGCGCAATGGCTGGGACCCGATTTCAAATCGCGTATTCTGTTTAATGATATGCGTGATGGTAAGTATTGTTCCATAATATTGAATATTGATACCAAAGAGGAACGGGTTCTGCCGCTTCCTTGTTATACAGTGTCAGCAGATGGTAAGATGGCTTTATCTCTTGATTTCTCTCGTTTGCATTCCCTTCGTTTGGGATATGGATATGCAGAATTGCCTGAAAAAACAAAAGGGGTGGCTCTTCCTGATGCTACAGCTGTGTGGAAACTTGACATTGAAACGGGGGAGGTTTTAGGACTATTGAAATATACCGATTTCGCGAACTTTAAGCCTCGCAATGAAATGCAGGGTGAAGGCGTAGTGCATAAAGTAAATCATCTGATGATTTCGCCTAATGGAAAACGGTTTATGGTGCTGTACCGTTGGTTTTGTGGTCAACGAAAATATACTCGCTTGATAACTTGTAATATAGATGGTTCGGACATGTATGTACTTTCAGATGATGACATGGTAAGTCATTGCTTTTGGAAAAATGATGAGGAAATTATAGCATTTGAAAATAAGCATGAAAGTGGTACCGGATATTATTTAATGAAAGATAAAACAAAAGAATATATACGTCTATGGCCGCAAATTAGCAATGATGGCCATCCAAGCTATTCATTGAATGGTAAGGTGGTGTTTGATTCTTATCCTAATAAACGTAGAGTACAAGAAATAAAAATCGCAGAAGATTCAGATGTTGAAGGAAAGAATATCAAGGTGGTCGCCAAGGTATTCTCGCCTTTTAAATATGATAATGATACCCGATGTGATCTTCACCCACGTTGGCGTCAAGATGGGAAAGCAATCTGTTTTGACGGAACCTTTGAAGGTCATAGAGGCTTATATGTTGTGAATTTGTAACATTAAAGTAGATATTTATATGAAAAAAATTGCAGTGTTATTACCTGTCTATAAAAAGGATAATCCTAAATATTTTGCTACAACCTTAGATTCACTCATGGCTCAAACGTATCAGGATTTTTCAATATTCTTGGGTGTTGATGGTCCGATAGATGGTGAATTGGAAAATGCTGTAAAAGAGTGTGAGCAGAATCCCAAATTTTGTGTTTGTCGTTTCTCTGCCAATAGAGGTTTGGCTTGTGTGCTTAATGACCTTATAACAGAGGCTCAGAAACAAGGTTTTGAATATTTTGCCCGAATGGATGCAGATGATGTTTGTGTTGATACACGCTTTGAACAGCAAATGAACTTTTTACAGAACCATCCAGAGGTAGATGTTGTTGGTGGGGCAATAGAAGAGGTTAATGAGGATGGTCAAAAAAATGGTAAAAAGGTTTCATACCCTTTGACCCATGAAGCATGCCGAAATTTTTTTCGCTATCGAGATCCTTTAGCTCATCCTACAACGTTTTTTCGAAAGAGATTTTTCGATAAGATAGTAAAAATGAACGGCAGAGAGAATATATGGTATAGACCAGAATATCGTAAAAATCAAGATACAATGCTTTGGTTCGATGGTTTTATGAGTGGTTGTGTGTTCGCAAATTTGTCAAATACAGTTCTGAACTTTCGTGTTGCCAAAGATTTTTATGGACGAAGAAATGGTTGGAAACGTGCTAGGCAAATGATGCATTCTAGGATGGAGATTAATAAGGCAATGAACTACGATTGTAGTGCAAATTTCTTTGCAATAGCAATGGCCTTAATGACGATTTCTCCTACTTGTATAAAAAAAATGTTATACAAGATAAGATAGAAAATGAAGGCGATTTTCTTTGGACTATTACGCTTTGCCATTGGTATTGAAGATACTTTGAAATTTGTACCTTCATCAACGGAATGGAATGCATTATACAAACTCTGCATTAAACATTCGTTGGTAGGAGTTGTATTTCAAGGCATAGAACGTTTACCTAAAAACCAGATGCCAGACAAAGTTCTTTTGCTTCAATGGTATGCAATGGTTGAAAGGATTTTAAAAAACAACATTCTACATTTTCAAAGATGCGAAGAGTTATCAAACATATTCCTTTCAGCGGGATTCCGTTCATGTGTATTAAAAGGACAGGGTACAGCATTACTATATTCTAAACCGGAGTATCGTCAATGTGGCGACATTGATTTATGGGTTGAGGGCGAAAGAAATGCTATCATTGATTTTGTAAGGAAACAGGGTGTTAATATACGTAGTATTGATGTTCAACACTCAGAAATGGATTTTTTTAAAGATGTACCTGTGGAAATTCATTTTAATCCAAGTTATACATTCAATTTTATTGTAGGGAAAAAACTTACGAAATGGACTAAATCAATAGCAGATTCTCAGTTTGAGAATTATGATTCAAATGTTGGATTTGCACATTCTAATGTAGAATTTAATTTGGTCTATTCATTGATGCATATCTATCGACACTTGTTTTCGGAGGGGATAGGTTTAAGACAGTTGATAGATTATTTTTATATACTAAAAAATAGTAAGAAATCTCAGCGTGAAAGAGCTTTTGTAACTTCTTGTTCTTTGGGAATGCGAGATTTTTCAGGTGCAGTTATGTATGTTTTAAAAGAGGTGTTGAATATTGATGAATCGTTGATGCTGTGTCCAATAAATGGAAAATACGGAAAATTCCTGTTAGATGAAATAATGATAGCTGGAAATTTTGGCCATTTTGATGAAAGAATAAAGCATGTTAGTAAACAGAAAAAGTTTAGGAGAGGATTTGAGCAGTTTAAACGAAACTGGAAATTCATGCATTATTATCCGTATGAAGTTCTTTGGTCACCAATTTGGAAAATATGGCATTGGTACTGGAGAAAAACCAATGGGTATTTATAAGTAATCAATGTTGGATATGGTTGTCTTTTTTTGTTTGTCGAGAATATAATAAAGTATTTTATAAAAAACAATACGTTATGACAATGAAACTGCGTAATGTGCCTTTTTCACCGCCAGATATGACGGAGGCTGAGGCTGATGAAGTGCGTGAGGCCATTCTGTCGGGTTGGATTACCACCGGACCGCGCACGAAGAAACTGGAAAAAGAAGTGGCTGAGTTTGTCGGTGCTGATAAGGCCGTTTGCTTGAACTCACAGACTGCTTGTGCCGAAATGGCCCTGCGACTGCTGGGCATTGGCAAGGGCGATGAGGTGATTGTGCCGGCCTATACCTATACGGCCAGTGCTTCGATTGTGGAGCATGTGGGCGCTACGCTGGTGTTTGTGGATGTGCAAAAAGACTGCCTCGAAATGGACTATGAGGCTGTGGAGGCTGCTATCACGGAACGTACAAAGGCGATTATCCCCGTAGACTTGGCCGGTATTCCTTGCGACTACGACCGCTTGAAGGCCATTGTAGAAGCCAAGAAAAGCCTGTTCAAACCGGCAACGGATTTGCAGCAGCAAATTGGTCGCGTAGCTATTTGCTGCGATGCGGCTCACGCATTTGGCGCGGAGCGCAAGGGCGTGAAGGTGGGAGCGATTGCTGATTTCACTTCATTCTCATTCCACGCGGTGAAGAACCTGACTACTGCTGAAGGAGGTGCGATGACGTGGAACTTGCCTTTCGGCAACGAACAGGTGGTAAAGACGCTGGACAAGCAGGAGGGTAACACGTTCTGTGGGGTGCCCGAAATTGAGGGTGAAACGTGGAACGAGAACCTTTACCGCAAGACGCAGCTGCTGAGCCTGCACGGACAGAACAAGGATGCACTGGCCAAGACGAAGCTGGGTGCTTGGGAGTATGACATCATCGGTACATGGTACAAGTGTAACATGACTGATGTGGTGGCTGCCATCGGATTGGTGCAGATGCAGCGTTATGAAGGTATGCTGGCACGACGGAAAGAGATGATTGCGCGTTACGATGAGGCGCTGAAGCCATTGAACGTGGCGGTGCTGGATCATTACAACGAGGAGCATACGTCGTCGGGTCACTTATACCTGGTGCGTTTGTTGGGCCGAACCCGCGAGGAGGCTAACCATGTGATAGAGCAGATGGCTGAGCGCGGCATTGCCACGAATGTGCACTACAAGCCGCTGCCGATGATGACTGCTTACAAGAATATGGGCTTCGATATCAAGGATTTTCCGAATGCTTACCGCATGTTCGAGAACGAAATTACGTTGCCGCTGAATACGCGTATGACGGATGAAGACGTGGCGTACGTGATTGAGAATTTTGTTGATATTGTAACTAATTTAAAATAAGTAGATAACCCTGATTCGTTGAGGGTATCTGTTTGAAATCAAGGGCTTGGAGATGAAATTCCGTGTTTTGTCTTCAAGCCTTTTTACTTGCATTATACATGAAAAGATTATTCGACATGGTTGCTTCAGGCTGTGGTCTGGTGGTTTTAAGTCCCTTGTTTCTGATTCTGGCTATTTGGATTAAACTGGACTCGAAAGGTCCGGTGTTCTATCGTCAGGTGCGTGTGGGTCGCGGTAATAAAGACTTTCGCATCTTTAAGTTCCGCTCCATGCGTGTGGGTGCTGACAAAGGTTCGCTGGTAACGATAGGTGGCCGTGACCCCCGTGTAACGCGTTCGGGGTATTACATACGTAAGTATAAGTTTGATGAACTACCTCAGTTAATCAATGTGTTCATTGGTGATATGAGTTTGGTGGGACCACGTCCTGAGGTGCGCCATTATGTGAATTACTGGACACCGGAGCAGATGCATGTGCTGGATGTACGTCCCGGTATTACGGACCCGGCGAGTATTAAGTTCCGCAACGAGAACGAACTGATGGAGCAGGCCGAGGATCCGGAGGATTACTACATTCATGTAATCATGCAGGAAAAGATTAAGCTTTATCTGGAGTACGTTGAGAATAGCTCGTTTTGGTATGACATCAAGTTGATATTCCAGACGTTTAAGGTAATTGTAACGGAGCGATAAGTGGAGGAATAGGTAATGAAAATGGATAAAGCATTTTTGGACGGCTTGTTGGTTCAAGCCCAGGCTAATCCGCGTTTGCGACAGCATTATGATTTGCGCACTTCGCCGGCAGATACGAGTCAGCGTTTGCTGAATGCATTGATGCCGGGTACGGTGGCACCTATTCACCGGCATGAGGATACTTCGGAAACGGTAATTTGCCTGTGTGGCAAACTGGACGAGGTAATCTATGAAGAGGTGGATGCATTGCTTTCGCCTTTGACGGCGGAGGAGGCAGCTGCTTTTGACCGGGGAATGGATGCACAGGAGGTGACGCATGAGAAACGCTTCAGAGAGGTGCAGCGCATTCGGCTTTGTCCGGCTGAGGGACAATATGGTTGTCAGATTCCGCAGGGAGCTTGGCATACGATTGAGGTGCTGGAGCCGAGTGTGATTTTTGAGGCTAAGGATGGGGCTTATAAGTGATGCGTAGGTGGTGAAGCTGCATGTACTTGGGGATATGCATAGCCTTGGAAGTGGTTTGCAGAGGTAAATAATGCATATCCCTATTTCACTTTTTTCTTTTCTGAAAGTTGGTTCTGAAATGATTGAGAATCAATATATAAGGTGGTGGGTAGATGGGGTGTAAAAAAGTGAGGTGCGATATCAGGTGCTCGAAAAATTTGGATTTCGGGGTGTTTAGGTTGTATCTTTGCTTCACGAAGTCAGGCTTCACCTCAGCATAGCTTTCGAAAACGAGTTTTCAAGTTCTGCATTCGGTTTGCACTGACATTGCGTTGCGAAGTCAGGCTTCACCTCAGCCTTGATGGATGAAAAAACTATAGAATCCTTATTTATAAAGTGATCTTTGACATTTTGTGACAACAGAAAGTAAGGCAGGTAGGCCTGTCTGAAACATCAACGCAGAGTTGAGTTTAAATTCACGCTTTTTAGGCTGAACCATGATAATGCGTTCTACTGATGAAGGAGGATGGTAATGGATTCAATAAAAGATGCTCAAGATGAGTGCCGCTGCATGGCTTCTGGGGCAGCACTGTCGGTAGCACCGTCTGTTCCGGCATGCTCCGTTCTGTAAACGATATATTCCAACATTTGCTGTCTAAAATCAGCACAGCAATTTAGCGAAAGGTCCATGGATATTTTGTGATATCCGCGGACCTTTCTTGTTGGTGTTGTTTACAAACTAGACTGAAAAACGAGGATTTTATACGTTTTCGGTTGATAAACAGATGGATTGGTGAAGAAATGCGTAACTTTGCCAATCAATAGAGTCTGAGCGACCGATGCCTGTCGGCACGGCTGTCGGGCTGAAGTCATACGATTTGGTTTATAGAGTTATGGAATATAAGAAACATTTTACAGATGAAGAGTTAGACGGGGTGTTGCAATGGTTTGAAACGCATTGGGACGATTTGCCCGTGTCGGCCTCGTTGGATAAGGCTACGGTTATCAAGGATTTCAAGCATACCGTCCGCCTTTACTTTGACATTGTGAATGAACATCGGAACAATCCAACGTACAGTGGACAAATATTCCAGATATTCAAAATGCGTGATGTGGCCGAACAGGCTATGCGCGAAAAAGGTGTGCTGTAAGTTTCGCAGGTGTTTCAATGATTCTGTCGAACAATTAAAAAACATGTAATCGCGTTCGTGCACCGCATCTGCTTCGTGAAATCAGGCGGTGCTTCAGCTTAGTGCTTGCAAACAAATTTCTCACATCGATTTACAGATTTCCCACATCGACTTACTGAAGTCGTCTAAACTTTTCTGACGAAGATTTGATTTGGAGATTTATCTTTTCTAAATTCAATCTTCACCTTTCTTTTTGGCCTTTTTTTGACCTTTCATCAGTTGTGTAGCTCGCTACACTCCTTTTTCAAGGCCCAAAAACGCCTCAAAAATTAAAGCAAATCTTGAATTTTATAAAAGTTCAGACGA
>ERZ860445.493-NODE-493-length-29538-cov-4.299698_pt1 | contig 29538 bp, 20 predicted proteins | sample MGYA00509977_ERZ860445 | MGnify/ENA primary metagenome ERZ860445 (study PRJEB30046, sample SAMN00715233) | human gut metagenome | study: EMG produced TPA metagenomics assembly of the A metagenome-wide association study of gut microbiota in type 2... | reverse complement strand
GCTACTATGCCGCCGCCAGTATGCACCAGCTGGCGGAAAAGACCGGCGTGGAGATGCCCATCTGCCGGTGCGTCTATGAGATATTGTACCGGCAGCGGCCGGTGCAGGAGGTGGCCCGTGAGCTCATGGGCCGGGCCAGAAAGGGCGAGATCGAGGACGGCTGGCGCTATCCCGTGGGATAACGCCGGGGAAGGAGGGGCTTATGGAGCGGATCCTGCTGGTGGAGGACGATGCCCAGATCACGGCATCGCTGTCGGCATTTTTGCAGAGTGAGGGCTTTTCCGTGGAGACGGCCACCGGGGAAACTCAGGCCAGGCAGCTGGTGGAGCAGACGGCTCCGGGGCTGCTGCTGGTGGATGTGCAGCTGGCGGAGGGCAGCGGCTTCGGCGTGTGCGCCTATGCCCGGAGCCGGGGGCTGCCGGTGATCTTCCTCACCGCCTCCGGCGACGAGAGCAGCGTGGTGCTGGGGCTGGACATGGGGGCCGACGACTACATCGCCAAGCCCTTTCGGCCCAGAGAGCTGGTCTCCCGCATCCGCAGCGTGCTGCGGCGGTACGGCAAGGAGAAGACGCTGGTGCCGCTGGGCGGTGTGATGGTGGATACGGAGAAGGGCCGGGTCACACGGGATGGACGGGATGTGTATCTCTCGGCGCTGGAATCCCGGCTGCTGCTGGTGTTTCTGAGCCACCGGGGAAAGGTCCTCTCCCGGTCGCAGCTGCTGGAGGAGATCTGGGATGCCGCCGGGGATTTCGTCAATGACAACACCCTGACGGTGTATATCAAGCGCCTGCGGGAGAAGATCGAGACCGACCCCGCAGACCCACAGATCATCCGGACGGTGCGTGGCATCGGCTACATGGTGGACGCATGAGCATCTGGAAGAACACGGAGGTGCGGCGGACGGCTCTGTGGCTGCTGCTGGCCACGGCGGTGTGCTCCGTGGCGGCGGCCCTGCTGTATCCCATCTGCGGCCTGCTGACGCTGGGGCTGGGGGCGGTCTGCGGGGCCATCTGGTACGGCTCCACCCGGCGGCGCTACCGGGAACTGGAGTGCATGAGCCGGGACATTGACCGCATTCTCCACGGGCAGGAGCAGCAGATGCTGCCCCAGCAGGAGGAGGGAGAACTGGCCATCCTCCGCAGCGAGATCGGGAAGATGACGGTGCGGCTGCGGGAGAACGCCCAGCGACAGCAGGAGGAGCGTGTCCGGCTGGCGGATGCCATGGCGGATATCTCCCACCAACTGCGGACGCCCCTGACGGCCATGCGCCTGACCCTGTCCCTGTTGGAGCAGGAGAACCTGACACCCCAGCGGCGTCTGGCGCTGATGCGGGAGCTGAAGAAGCTGACGGGCCGTATGGAGTGGCTGGTGGAGGCCCTGCTGAAAATGGCCCAGCTGGACGCCGGGACGGTGGTGTTCCACCCGCAGGACACCACGGCGGCGGAGCTGGTGCGCCGTGCGGCGGAGCCGCTGGAGGTCCCCATGGAGGTGCGGAGCATCCGCTTCACCGCTCAGGCGGGGGAGGAGCGGCTTACCTGCGACGTACCGTGGAGCACGGAGGCACTGGGAAATATTCTGAAAAACTGCATGGAGCACGCCGCCTCATGGGTGCAGGTAACGGCACGGGAGACAGCCATTTTCACAGAGATCACGGTGCAGGATGATGGGCCGGGCTTCGACCCGGAGGAGCTGCCCCGGCTTTTCCAGCGGTTTTACCGGGGCAAAAACGCCGGGGAGAACAACTTCGGCATCGGCCTGAGCCTCTCCCGCCAGGTGCTGGCCCAGCAGAACGGCACGGTGCAGGCGGAAAATGTCCTCACCGGCGGCGCACGGTTTATCCTGCGGTGGTATAAGGGCACGATATAGATGCCCTCATAAGCCCCACCAAGCCGGGGGAAAAGTGCAGGATTAAAGGAAAATTTACCTTCTATTCATAAAAACCGCCGGGAAGTGTGAAATGACCTGCCGCCGCCGGTTGCATTTTGCCGAGGGTTGTAGTATAATTTCACAATATGTAAGTCCGCCCAACCGGGCGCAGACTGAAAAACAACGAAACGGATCAAACCGACTAAGGAGTGCGTATCGATATGCGAAATATACCCTTCAGCCCTCCGGATATCACGGAGCTGGAGATCCAAGAGGTGTGCGAGGCCCTGCGGTCCGGCTGGATCACCACCGGCCCCCGCACCAAGCAGCTGGAAAAGGAGCTGGCAGAGTACTGCCATGTGGCGAAGCTGGTGTGCCTGAACTCCGCTACGGCGGCGGAGGAGATGAACCTGCGGGTGCTGGGCATCGGTGAAGGCGACGAGGTGCTGGTGCCGGCGTACACCTATACCGCCACGGCGGCGGCTGCCATCCATGTGGGGGCCACGGTGAAGTTCATCGACAGCCAGAAGGACTCGCTGGAGATGGACTATGACCAGATGGAGCAGGCCATCACCGAAAGGACCAAGGCGGTGATCCCGGTGGATCTGGGGGGCATCCCCTGCGACTATGACCGCATCTATCAGGCGGTGGAGGGGAAAAAGGCACTGTTCTGTCCCAAGGGCGACGTGCAGGAGGCACTGGGCCGGGTGGCCGTGGCGGCCGACTGCGCCCATGGGCTGGGCGCCTCCCGCCATGGGGTACCTACCGGCGCTCTGGCGGACTTCACCTCCTTCTCCTTCCACGCCGTGAAGAACTTCACCACCGCCGAGGGCGGTGCATCGGCGTGGCGCACGCTGCCGGGTCTTGACGACGAGGAGCTGTACCACCGCTATCAGCTGTTGAGCCTCCACGGACAGTCCAAGGATGCTCTGGCCAAGACCAAGCTGGGGGCGTGGGAGTACGATATCGTGGGGCCGTGGTATAAGTGCAACATGACGGACATCATGGCCGCCATAGGTCTGAAGCAGCTGGAGCGCTATCCCGGCCTGCTGGAGCGGCGGCATCAGCTGATCCAGCGCTATGATGAAGCCCTGCACCCGCTGGGCATCCGGACCCTGCCCCACTTTACCCCGGACTATACCAGCTCCGGTCACCTGTACCTGACGTGGACCCCCGGCATCGGGGAAAAGGAGCGCAATGAGATCATCCTGCGGATGGCGGAGCGGGGCGTGGCCTGCAACGTCCACTATAAGCCCCTGCCCATGATGACGGCCTACAAGGCCATGGGCTTCGATATCGCTGACTATCCCAATGCTTACCACCACTATGAAAACCTCATCACCCTGCCTCTGCACACCCGCCTCTCCGACGAGGATGCGGCCTATGTGACGGAGCAGTTTACGGACATCGTGAAGGAGTACCTCCGGTGATGCTGCGGAAGTGGGAGGATCTGCCGCAGGAGATGCAGACGGAGGAAGTCCGCCCGTATTATGACCTGCTGCGAAGGAAGCAGGGGAGCCTGCTTTGCAAGCGGCTGTTCGATATTCTGGCGTCACTGGTGCTGCTGGTGCTGCTGAGCCCGGTATTTCTGGTGCTGGCCATTGCCATCAAGCTGGACTCCCACGGCCCGGTGTTTTACCGGCAGGTGCGGGTGACCCAGTACGGGCGTGAGTTTCGCATTTTCAAGTTTCGCACCATGGTGCAGAATGCCGACCGCATCGGCAGTCAGGTGACGGTCAGCGGCGACAGCCGCATCACACGGGTGGGCAAGGTCATTCGAAGCTGCCGTCTGGACGAGATCGGCCAGCTGCTGAACGTGCTGGGCGGCTCCATGTCCTTTGTGGGGACACGGCCGGAGGTACCCAAGTACGTGGCCCGCTACACCCCGGAGATGATGGCCACCCTCCTGCTGCCGGCAGGAGTGACCTCCGAAGCCAGCATCCGCTACAAGGACGAGGCGGAGCTGCTGGACAAGGCGGAGGACGTGGACGAGACGTATGTGCAGCAGGTGCTGCCGGGGAAAATGGCATATAATCTGGCGAGCATCCGGCGCTTTGGCTTGGGGCAGGAGCTGCTGACCATGCTGCGGACGGTCAAGGCCGTGCTGTAAGAGGGCGGACACAGAGGTTGCAATTCCGGTCCGCAGGGAGTATAATACTCCGTTGCGGTGATAACCGAGGAAGAAAAAACAGAGAGGACGCCGCCTGCCCCCAGCGGGCCGGGTGGCGGTGAGAGGTCAACTATGGAAGAAAAGAAAGAGGTCACCATACAGGAGATCCAGAGCAAGCTCCTGGAGATCCTGCTGTATTTTCAGAAGTTCTGTCAGGAGAACGGACTGGGCTTCGTGCTGGCCGGCGGCACCTGTCTGGGTGCCGTGCGCCACAAGGGCTTCATCCCCTGGGACGACGACGTGGACGTGTTCATGCTGCGGGACGACTATGAAAAGCTCTGCCGTATCTGGGACGAAAAGGCGGACACAGAGCACTACTCCTGCGTCCGCTCCAACGATCGATTCAACATCCGTCACTCCGCCACGGAGATCAAGGACAACAACACCACCTTCATCAACCGCCACAGCGTGGATCTGGATATCCATCAGGGGCTGATGATCGACGTGATCCCGCTGGACGCCGTACCCAAGTCCAGGTGGAAGCAGCTGTGGCAGATGGTGGATTCCATGATGTACTGCTGCTTCAACTTCCAGCGCCTGCCCGCCCACAAGGGCAAGGTCACCTACTACGCCGAGAAGCTGGCGCTGACGCTGGTGCCGTCCTTCAAGGCCCGGTACAAGATGTGGAAGGGCGCCGAAAAGCGGCTGAGCCGCTACTCACTGGCGGATGCGGAGTACGTCTCCTCCTTCGGCGAGGGCGCCACCATCATGCGCCAGCGGTTTCCCATCCGGTGGTTCCGCCACCCGGCGTATCTGGAGTTCGAGGGCCATCAGATGCCGGTGCCGGAGGACTATGACAAGTGGCTGACCATCTCCTATGGCGACTATATGCAGCTGCCGCCTCCGGAGGAGCGGGTCTACCGCCACGATGCGGTATTCATCGATCTGGAGCACAGCTACAAGCAGTATAAGGGCATCCACTACTGTGTGGATGAAAAGAAAGCGTGAGAGTCATGTCGAAGCTGAGAAATATGTTCTCCACCCGGAAGTGTATGCAGATCGCACCGGAGACGGAGATGATGCACGAGCTGACGCCGGAGGAGCTGAAGGCGCTGCAGGCGTGCTTTCTGGAGATCATCAAGGACATCGATCGGGTGTGTCAGGAGCACGGCCTGTGCTATATGGCTGCCGGCGGTACGGCCTTGGGTTCCGTGCGCCACAAGGGCTTTATCCCCTGGGACGACGACGTGGATATCCTCATGCCCCGTGAGGATCTGAACCGCTTCGTGGAGCTGTTCGAGGAGTGCATGGGGGACAAGTACGAGCTTACCACCCCCAATTCCGACAAGTATCAGCTGGAGAGCATGATCTCCGCCGTATATAAGAAAAACACCCTGAAAGCGGCGTTTCTGGACTATAACACGCCGTTTCCCAAGGGCGTTCACATCGATATCTTCGCCATTGAGTCCGTGCCCAGAAACCCCATTGTCCGGGGCATCAAGGGCGTAACGGCCATGGGCCTGCAATACATTGCGGTATCCACCCTGTTCTACCACTACCGCAGCCCGGAGAAGAAGAAGTTCTTCAGCCAGTCCTTCGCCGGAAAGTTCAACTACCGCCTGCGGTGTACAGTGGGCTTCCTGTTCTCCTTCCGCCCCTATAAGAAGTGGGGCGACCTGTTTGACCGCTTCGTGCGGTGCAAGAAGGACACGGGGCTGTGGGCCGTCCCCACGGATATCGGCCACTATTTCGGACATATTATGCCCAAAGAGGTATATTATCCCCCCATCAAGGGGCCGTTTGAGGACTTTTCCATCAACCTGCCCCATGATCCGGACACCTATCTGAAAAATCAGTACGGCGACTACTGGGTCATCCCGCCGGAGGCCGACCGGGAGAAGCACTATTCCGTGGGCTTCTGTCTGGACTGCGCCGCCGAGGAACAGAAAAAGGACGGAGCACAGGACCAATGAGTACGCATCCCATTGACATCGTGATCCCATGGGTGGACGGGTCTGACCCGGTCTGGCAGGCGGATCACGCCAAATACCGGGCCTCCAAAAGCGCCGACAATCACCCCGCCCGCTACCGGGAGTGGGGGCTGTTTCGCTATTGGTTCCGGGGCATCGAGCAGAACGCCCCGTGGGTGCGAAAGGTACACCTGCTGACCTACGGACACCTGCCTGCATGGCTGGAGCCTGACCATCCCAAGCTGCATATCGTCAATCACCGGGACTTCATCCCGGAGGAGTATCTGCCCACCTTCAGCTCCCATACCATCGAGCTGAATATGCACCGCATCCCGGATCTGGCGGAGCACTTCCTCTACTTCAACGACGACGTGTACCTGATGAAGCCCTCCCGACCGGAGGATTTCTTCCGGGACGGCCTGCCCTGTGACACGGCGGTGATGGGCGTCATCAAAAACAACGACACCGCCAACTTCATGCCCTATATCATGCTGAACATGATGGCGCTGGTGAACATGAGCTTCGATAAGCGCAGCGTCATCCGGCAGAATTTCGGCAAGTGGTTCTATCCCGGCTACGGAAAGGGCCTGCTGTATAACCTGTACCTCCTCCCGTGGGGGGACTTCACAGGCTTCCGCAATTACCACTCCTGCGTCTCCTTCTGCAAGAGCACGCTGGAGGAGGTGTGGGACAGGTTCCCGGAGGTGCTGGACGCCACTTGCCGCCACAAGTTCCGGGACCGGGCGGACGTGAACCAGTACCTGTTCCGGTACTGGCAGCTGGCCAGCGGCCGGTTTGCCCCCAAAAAGCCCGACAGCACCTATCTCACCATCGGCAAGCAGAGCGAGTCGGAGGTGGAGCGGCTGCTGCGGGGCGGGAAGTACCGGGTGGTCTGCGTCAACGACGACCCCATGGACTTCGATTTCGATACGGAGCGGCAGCAGCTGGTGGATATCTTCCAGCGGGCCTTCCCGCAGACTTCCGCCTTTGAGCGGTCATGAGCCGCTCCCGAAACTGAGAGAACGGACGGATGCTATGAAAAAGCTCTCACGAGCCAAAAATACCATGCGGAATACCCTTTGGGGCGCCATCTACCGGGTGGCCACCCTCATCGGGCCGTTTGCCATCAAGACCATTATCATCAAGGAACTGGGGCAGGAGTATAACGGCCTGTCCACCCTGTTCACCTCCGTGCTGACGGTGCTGAATCTGGCCAATCTGGGCTTTAACAGCTCCTTGGTGTTCACCATGTACAAGGCCATTGCCGAGGATGACAAGCCGGCCCTGTGCGCCATGCTGAAATTCTACCGGAAGGTCTACCGCATCGTGGGTTTGGTGATTCTGGGCATGGGTCTGGCGGTGATGCCGTTTTTGCCATGGCTGGTGAAAAACGAGTGTCCGCCGGATGTGAACCTGTACGTCCTCTTCGCTATCTATCTGTCGGAGAGCGTGCTGGATTACCTGATGTTCGCCTATAACAACGCCACGTTTACCGCCTTTCAGCGCAACGACGTGACGCTGAAGATCTCCACCGTGCGCTATGTGGTGCAGTATACCCTGCAGGCGGCGGTGCTGCTGATCTTCTCCAATTACTATGCCTATATCATCCTGCTGCCGCTGATGGTGATCCCCAACAACGTGGCGGTGTATCTGGCGGCCCGGAAGCACTACCCGGACATCGTGTGTCAGGGTGAGCTGGACCCGGTGACCAAAAAGGACATCTATAAGCGGGTGGGGACGCTGTTCGGCCATAAGCTGGGCAACACCTTTCTGGTGAGCATCGACAGCATCATCATCTCCTCCTTTCTGGGACTGACGGCGCTGTCGCTGTATAGCAACTATTACTATATCCTCACCGCCGTCAATGGCCTGGTGGAGATCGTCACCAACGGCAGCCTCTCCGGCATCGGCAATAAACTGCTGACGGACTCCCGTGAGGACAACTACCGGTTCTTCAAAACCATGACCTATGGCTGGGTGGCGCTGGTGGGCGGCGCAGCGGCGTGTATGCTGTGCTTTTACCAGCCCTTCATCGCCGCCGTGTGGCTTGGCCCGGAGTATCTGCTGGATGAGCGGCTGATGATGCTCATCGTGCTGTACTTCTTCTCGTGGATGTTCCGCATCATGCAGCTGACCTACCGGGATGCAGCGGGCCTGTGGACGGAGGATTGGCTCAAGCCCTATGTGGGCATGGCCGTGAATCTGGTGGGCAGCATCTGGATGGTGAAGGCCACCGGCAGCATCGCCGGCGTGCTGGTTCCCACCATTCTGGTGTTCTTCTTCATCTATACCCCGTGGGAAGCGTGGGTGGTGGTGAAATACCAGTTCTACCGCAGCTGGAACGAATACATGGGAAAGCTGCTGGGCTATGTGCTGCTGGCCTTTGCCGCCTGCGCCGCCTGCTACGGTGCGTGCCGGTGGCTGTCGCCGGACAATACCATCCTGTCACTGCTACTGAGGTGCGTCATCGTGGGCGTTATCTACCCCGGCATCTGGCTGGGCGTCACCGGACGCACGGCGGAGTGGAAGCAGCTGTGGGGCATTCTGCTGCGCTTTTTGCCCAAGGGGAAAAAGGCCGCATAATCTATACAAAGTAGGAGTTATACCATATGCAAAAGAGAGAACTGCGGCGTGCGGTATTCGGGGATGAGAGCTGTATCGGACGGCTTCCGTGGCTGAACACGGCGGTGCTGGTGTATGTAGGCGTGACGGTGGTGAGCTTTGTGCTGCTGCAGATCGCCCCGGTGCTGACGTGGATGGCCAAAACCCCGCTGTACCACATTTCCACCTATTTGGGACTGATAGGCGCTGTGCTGATGGCGCTGGATCTGTTCACCAACCGGGGCCTCTGGCGAGGTATCTGGTGCTGGCTGCTGTATGGCGTGGCCTTTATGGATGTCATCGCCTCCCTGCGTACCATGCGCTACGGCGTGAAGGATAACCTTTTTGACCTGTGCTGGGTGGTGATCCAGTTTGCGCTGGTGTACAGTCTGGCCCAGCGGGTAGGCAGGGAACGGATGCGCCGGTTCCTGCGGGACCTGTTCTATGTGGTGCTGGTCATCTGGGGCATTGCCTGCTGCGTGGGCCTGTATCAATATCTGTTCCGCATCGGCTATACATATGTCGCCAATCCCAATAGCACCAGCCCGGAGCTGACACGGCAGGGCTATTATCAGAGCCGCCTGTTCGGCCTGTTCATGGGTCTGGACTATGCGGCATATACCAGCATGTTCCTGTTTGCCGGCTGTATGCAGGGGGTCGTGACCCGTGGAAAACACTGGGCGGGCCGTGCGGCACTGGCCGTGGCGGCGCTGGTGCTGGTCACGCACGTGATCCTCAGCGTGTCCCGCAGCGCCCTGATCGCCCTGATTCTGTATGCCTTCTGCTTCACGGTGCTGCTGGTGCGTAACCGCTGCGGCAGTATGAATCAGCTGAAACGGCTGGGTGTCAGTGTGTTGGCCGGTGTGTGTGCCGTGGTGGTGTGCTGGGGCTGTACGGAGGGTATCTGGGCTGGTATGCAGCATATGGCCGTGGGTACCGTCATCGAGGAGCCGGATGCCATCGAGCGGTCACAGGAGGGCGATGTCTCCAACAACCGCTTCGAGATCTGGAGGGACTATATATCCCTTGCCGGTGAGATCGGCCCTGCGGGACTGTCCCTGTCCAACTACAACGACTATATCGGCGACCAGCATCCGGAGATGTACATCGTGCGCTACTTTACCGATCAGTTCAAGGATACGGTGAAAACGGATCTGGTCTACGAGTCCCATAACAACTATCTGTTTGTGTTTATCAGCACAGGCTTTGTGGGAGCAGGGCTGTTCCTGTGCTTCCTGGTGCTGGTGCTGGTGCGGGTGATCCGCTATATCCTGCGGCATCCGCAGCTGTCCCTGTGGACGATCACGACACTGGCGGTGGTGGCCTTCGGACTGGTGGAGGCGCTGTTCATGAACAGCGTATTCCTGAAGATCAATGATGTGTCCTTTATTTTCTGGCTGGCGCTGGGTGCGCTGATGCTGGAAACGGAAGATAAGGTGCCTGCGGCAGAGCGTACTCTGTGACAGGTACCGGTGAAAGGAGAATATAGTTTTATGGACATCAAAAAGGATCATATCAACTTTGCGGTGGGTCCGGTTCAGATCTCGGAGGAGATCTCCCGGATCGGTGCAGACCCCGTGCCCTACTTCCGCACGCCGGACTTCTCCGCCCTGATGAAGGAGAACGAGGCGCTGCTCAAGGAGTTCATGGATGCTCCGGAGGATGCCAGAGCGGTATTCCTCACCGGCTCCGGCACGGCCTCCATGGATGCCGTCACCCAGAACGTGTTCACCAAGGACGACCGGCTGCTGGTGGTGGCCGGCGGCAGCTTCGGTCACCGCTTCTGCGAGATCTGCGAGGTCTACGGCATCCCCCATACGGCCATCGAGCTGCGGCAGGGCCATGCTCTGACCCCCGCCGATCTGGCCCCCTATGCCGGACAGGGCTACACGGGCTTTCTGGTGAATATGCACGAGACGTCCACCGGCGTTTTGTATGATATGGACATGATCTCCGCTTTCTGCCGTGAAAACGGTCTGGTGCTGGTGGTGGATGCCATCAGTGCATTTCTGGCCGACGACGTCAGTATGAAGCGTTGGGGCGCCGACGTGGTGTTCACCGGCTCCCAGAAGGCGCTGGCCGGGCCTCCCGGCATCTCCATGATGGTACTCAGCAGCCGGGCTGTGGAGCGTATCTACGCCAACCGCCCTGCCTGCTACTATCTGGACCTGAAGGCCGCCCTGAAAAACGGGGAGCGGGGCCAGACCCCCTTCACTCCGGCGGTGGGCATCCTTATCCAGATCAATGCCCGCCTGAATCAGATCAAACGGGACGGCTTTGCAAACGTACAGGCCAAGACCCGTGCCATTGCCAAGGATTTCCGCTCCCGCATCGGGAAGTATCCCTTCCACATCGTGTCCGATTCCCTGTCCTATGCGGTGACGCCGCTGTCTCCCAACAATCCGGAGGTGTCCGCCCACCAGCTGTTCCTGACCCTGAAGGACGAGTACGGCATTATCATCTGCCCCAACGGCGGCGAGCTGGCGGATAAGGTGTTCCGGGTGGGCCACATCGGCCACCTGACCGTGGAGGATAACGACGCACTGTTCCGGGCCTTTGACGACCTCATGGCCCGTGGGATTCTGAAGGCTTGAAAGCGCAGCATAGAAATCTGGAGATAGACCTTCTCAAATTTTTGTATTCGTGGGTCATCGTGTTCTACCACTTCTTTCAGGATAGTGTAGGATCGGAGGGTCCGAGGTACTTTATCGGCGGGTATTACGGCGTAGAGTTCTACCTGCTGACAGCGGGAGCCTTCCTGTTTTTGACCTACGAAAGGCAAAAGGAGAGACAGTCTGTCCGTATGCCGTACCAGTATTTGAAGCAGCGGTTTCTGCGGCTGTTTCCCTGGGCGCTGACCGCCTTTCTCTTTACGGTCATCACCAGACGCATCCTTTTGGATCACGTTACCTCACCGGGGGATCTGCTGGATTACTTTTCCGGGGACATCTGGGAGATTTTGCTGGTCAACTGGAACGGCATGAACGACGACGCACTGGCACTGAACGTCCCGGCCTGGACTCTGAGCGCCATGCTGCTGGTGGGCTTTGTCATCTGGTGCTGTCTGTACTTTGACGAAAAGCGGTTCCTGCACTTCTTCATGCCGGTGTCCCTGCTGCTGGGCTATGGCCTGTGGCGACACATCCCCGTGGGAACTACTCAGACATGGATCGGCTTTACCACCGTGGGGACCTTCCGGGCCTGGCTGGCCATGAACATCGGCTTTTATTGCGTGATTCTCGCCCGCAGCCTGTCGCAGGTCCCTCTGAGTAAAGCGGGGAGGGTACTTCTTACGGTGGGTGAGGTGGGCCTGCACGTTTTCTGCCTGTGGGCCATGCTGAACCGTGATACCCGGTATTACCAATGGCTGGTGACGTTGCTGCTGGCTCTGGCAGTGGCCATCGCCCTGTCGGGGAAGAGCTGTCTCGGTCCGCTGCTGGCCAGACTGCGGGTGATCCCGTTTTTAGGGGAGATCAGCCTTTCTGTCTACCTGACGCACTATGCGGTGTTGGAAGCGAATCATCGCCTCTGGCAGCATATGGGACAGCCTATGGAGGAGCATATCCCCCTGTTCGTACTGCTGGTACTGGCCTTTGCACTGCTGCACTATTTCCTGACCAAGCTTTTCATGAAGCTCTGCCGCAGCGGCTGGGCCAAGCTGCGCCCGAAGCTGCTGACGGATGAAGCACATACATTCTGATCATAAGCTACACATTACAAGGAGGAAGAAACATGAAAGTTCTGTTGCTTGCGGCGGGTCGAGGCACCCGCATCAGCCGGTATCTGGCCGGCAACCCCAAGTGTACCGTGGACATCGGCGGTCAGAAGCTGATCCAGTACACCATCGAGCTGTTCCACAAGAAGGGCATCACCGACATTGCCATGGTGCTGGGCTACCGGGCGGAGGTCATTCAGGAGACGCTGAAGGACTACGAGGGCATCCGCTACTTCTATAACCCCTTCTTCGACGTCACCAACAGCATCGCCTCGGCGTGGTTCGCTAAGGACTTCCTGTCCCAGTACGATGACACCCTCATCATGAACGCCGACGTGTATCTGGAGGAGACGCTGCTGGACCGCATTCTGGAGTGCCATAAGTCTCCGGTGATGTTCGCCGACGGCACCCGCAAGGAGGAGGCCGACTACAAGTATAAGTACGAGAACGGCCTGCTGGTGAAGTACGGCAAGGAGCTCACCGGCAGTGATATCACCGGCGAGTACATCGGCATCGGCCGCTTCAGCAAGGATTTCATGCCGGAGTTCATGGAGAAACTGGACGGCATGATCCGCACCCAGCAGCACAGCGTCTGGTGGGAGAATATCCTCTATGAAATGGTGGGCAAGCGCCCGGTATATGTGGAGGAGATGGACGGCCTGTTCTGGGCCGAGGTGGACTATGTGGAGGACTATGAGCGCATCCTCCGCTTCCGTGGCTATAAGGCAGACTTCTCCCTGAACGTGGAGAAGATCTGAGGAAGGACAGGCGGCCCGGCGTCAGCCGGAGCCGCCGGAAGGAAGAACGGATGAAACAAGAAAACGGCAAAAGAGCCATGACCGCCGGACTGCGGCGGACGATGGTGATCTTCGTGCTGGATATGCTGTGCATCGCCGGGTCCTTTTTCCTGGCGCTGTGGATGCGGTTTGAGTTCCGTCTGGGGGCCATCCCTCAGATGTACCTCAACGAGTATTTGAAGATCATCGGGCCGTGGATCGTCATCTGTCTGGTGGTGTTCCAGCTGTTCCGGCTGTATAACAGCATCTGGAGCTTTGTCAGCATCGACGAGCTGTTCCGCATCATTCTGGCCTATGGCGTGCTGCTGGCAGCCGGACTGGCCTATGTGCTGATCCTGAAGATCGATATGCCCCGCTCCTTCTACTTTGCGGGCTTTATCATGAGCTTCATGTCCACCACGGCACTGCGGTTCTCCTACCGATTCATGCGCCAGCTGATGGCGGGGATCAGCACGGAGAAAAGCGAGCGGGACCGCATTCTGATGATCGGTGCCGGTGAGGCCGGACGCCAGCTGATCCGGGAGATCAATTCCAATCCCCGGCTGGGCAGCCGGGTGGTGTGCATCATCGACGACAACCCCAGCAAGCGCCGCCGGTATCTGGACGGTGTAGAGATCGCCGGCGGGCGGCAGGAGATCCCCGATGCGGTGAAGAAGTACCAGGTCAATAAGATCATTTTCGCCATCCCCACCTGCGACGGACAGGACCGCAAGGAGATTCTGGACATCTGCAGCAAGACCGGCTGCCGGGTGCAGGCGGTGCCGGGGATGTTCCAGCTGGTCAACGGCGAGGTCAGTGTCAGCAAGCTCCGGGACGTGGAGCTGCAGGATCTGCTGGGCCGTGACCCTATTCAGGTGAATCTGGAGGAGATCTGCCGGTATATCTCCGGCAAGGTGGTGATGGTCACCGGCGGCGGCGGCTCCATCGGCAGCGAGCTGTGCCGCCAGATCGCCAAAAGCAACCCCGAACAGCTGATTATCTTCGATATCTACGAGAACAACGCCTACGATATCCAGATGGAGCTGCGCCACACCCATCCGGAGCTGAATCTGGAGGTGCTCATCGGCTCCGTGCGGGACATGGGCCGTCTGGACGATGTCATGGCCAAGTACCGGCCGGAGCTGGTATTTCACGCCGCCGCCCACAAGCACGTCCCCCTGATGGAGGACAGCCCCAACGAGGCCATCAAGAACAATGTGTTCGGCACCTATAAAATGGCCATGGCCTCGGTGAAGTACGGCGTGAAGAAGTTCGTGCTGATCTCCACGGATAAGGCGGTGAACCCCACCAACATCATGGGCGCCTCTAAGCGCCTGTGCGAGATGGTGGTGCAGATGATGAACCGCCGCAGCCCCAATACAGACTTCGTGGCGGTGCGCTTCGGCAATGTGCTGGGCAGCAACGGCAGCGTCATCCCCCTGTTCAAAAAGCAGATCGCTGAGGGCGGCCCGGTAACGGTGACGCACCCGGAGATCACCCGCTTCTTTATGACCATCCCCGAAGCGGTGTCGCTGGTGCTGCAGGCGGGATACTACGCCAAGGGCGGCGAGATATTCATTCTGGATATGGGCCAGCCGGTGAAGATCGACACCATGGCCCGCAACCTTATCCGCCTGTCCGGTCATGAGCCGGATGTGGATATCAAGATAGTCTACACGGGCCTGCGCCCCGGCGAGAAGCTGTATGAGGAGATCCTCATGGCGGAGGAGGGCCTGCAGGAGACCTCCAACAAGCTGATCCACATCGGAAAGCCCATCGTCATGGACGACGAGGAGTTCTGCCACCAGTTGGATCGGCTGGAGAAGGCCTGTGAGGAGGAGACGGAGGACATGAAGGACATCGTGGCCTCGGTGGTCCCCACCTATCGCCGCAAAAAATAATTCTGCAATGACAAAAGCCTTTCAAGGACAACAGTAAGAACAAGAGCAGCCCCGGCGGAGTTTTCCGCCGGGGCTGCTCTTTTACTGTCGGGAGACTGCTCTGTAAGGCTGCTCTGAGAGACTTCCCTTCCACCGGGACGGTTTTGTGACGTTTTTGTAATGAAACCTGTCACCGAAACGTCACCTTCGTGTGGTATACTGGACAACAGAAAGTCAAGGAGGGACACGACTATGGAGCTGATGCAGATCCAGCATCTCAGTAAGGTATACGGACAGGGTGAAAATCAGGTGCGGGCGGTGGACGACATTTCCTTCACCGTAGAGAAGGGGGAGTTCTTGGCCATCATCGGCCCCTCCGGTTCCGGTAAATCCACTCTGCTGCACATTTTGGGCGGTGTTGACTGCCCCACCTCCGGCAAGGTCTTTGTGGATGGGCAGGATGTCTACGCCCAGAACGAGGATCAGCTGGCCATTTTCCGCCGCCGGCAGGTGGGGCTCATTTACCAGTTTTATAACCTGATCCCCGTGCTGAACGTGGTGGAGAACATGACCCTGCCGGTGCTGATGGATGGGCGACAGGTGAATCAGGAGCGGCTGGAGGAGCTGCTGGACGTGCTGGGTCTGCGGGGTCGGGAGAAGTACCTGCCCAATCAGCTCTCCGGCGGCCAGCAGCAGCGGGTGTCCATCGGTCGGGCGCTGATGAACGCCCCGGCGGTGGTGCTGGCGGATGAGCCCACCGGCAATCTCGACAGCAAGAACAGCCAGGAGATCGTGGAGCTGCTGAAGATGTCCAACAAGAAGTACGGCCAGACGCTGGTCATCATCACCCACGACGAGAACATCGCCCTGCAGGCCCACCGGGTCATTGCCATCGAGGACGGCCGCATCACACGGGATGAGCGCATCCGGGAGGTGCTGGAATGAACGTCTTTCACCGCTACACCCGGCAGGCCCTGCGGGAAAACCGCTCCCGGACATGGGTGACCATCGTGGGCATCATCCTGTCGGTGGCCCTGTTTACCGCCGTGACGGAGGGTGCTTACAGCGGCGTGCGGTATCTCATAGGGGCCGCCGAGTACACCGTAGGCCGGTTCCACGGCTGCTACCAGAACCTCACGGAGCAGCAGGCAACGCAGCTGAGCCGTGATGAAAAGGAGATCACGGAGCAGTCTGCGTGGCAGCTGGTGGGCTGGGGGCAGGTAGGGGCGGACAATGCTTATAAGCCCTATCTGAGGATCATGTCCATGGACCCCGACCTGCCGGATCTTCTATCCATCCGCCTGACCCAAGGCCGCCTGCCGGAGAAGGCCGGGGAGATCCTCCTGCCGGAGCATCTGTGGTCCAACGGCAGCGTCCGCCATGCGCTGGGGGACACCATGGAGCTGGAGCTGGGCCACCGGACGCTGGACGGGGAGGAACTGACGGCCGATGACCCCTATACGAAGGGGGAGACGCTGACAGATACCACGTCCCACACCTACACCGTGGTGGGCTTTTACCAGCGGCTGGATATGACGACGGAGCCCTTCTCCTGCCCCGGCTATACTGCCCTGACCTGTCAGGAGCAGGGCTATCAGACGGATGAATTTTTCCGGGTGGCCCATCCCAGCCGCTTTTACAGCTATATGGAGGGAAATGCCGAGAAATATCCGGGACTGGCGTGGTACTCCAACTCCGACCTGCTGAATTACTACGGCGCCACCACCTTCTTCTCCGTGAACCGGATGATCTACAGCTTTGCGGTGATCCTGCTGCTGATGATCTCCTTCGGCTCGGTGTCGCTGATCTATAACTCCTTCTCCATCTCCGTGGCGGAGCGGACCCGGCAGTTCGGTATCCTGAAATCCATCGGCGCCACCCGCAAGCAGATTCGGGACAGTGTCCTCTATGAGGCACTGGTGCTGTGCGCCGTGGGGATCCCACTGGGTCTGCTGGTGGGCTGTCTGGGCATCGGCATCACTCTGTACTGCCTGCGGGACAGCTTCGGATTCCTGATGGGGGAGAGCGGCAACGCCCTGCAAATGCACTTTGTGCTCAACGGCTGGGCGCTGCTGGCGGCGGCGGGCATCGGCCTTGTGACGGCCATCATCTCGGCATGGGTCCCCGCCAAGCGTGCCGTGCGGGTGTCGCCGGTGGAGGCCATCCGCCAGACCAAGGACGTGAAGCTCCGGGGCCGGGAGGTCAGGACCTCCCGCCTGACGGAAAAGCTCTTCGGTTTTTCCGGGATGTTGGCCGCCAAGAACTTCAAACGCAACCGCAAGCGCTACCGCTCCACGGTGGTGGGCCTGTTCCTCAGCGTGACGCTGTTCATCTCCGCCTCCTCCTTCTGCGCCTATCTGACGGACGCCGTAGACCAACTGGGGGGCAACAGCACACTGGGCGTGCAGCTGTATTACAGCGAGGCCCTGCCGGAGGGCGTGACGCCGGAGCAGCGGCTGGGACAGCTGGCCGCCGCCGACGGCGTGGAATCGGGTTTCTACACCGCCGACAGCTACGCCAGCCTGCACTTTGCCAAGGAGGACATGGATCCGGACTACTGGAAGGACACCGGGCTGGAGGGAGACCGCAGCGCCGCCATGTACTTCCTCCGGGATGAGGATTTCCGGCAGCTGCTGCGGGACAACGGCCTGTCGGAGGAGGATTACTTCCGTGCTGATGCACCTCAGGCGGTGGCGTGGGATATGCTGGACATCTGGCGCAGCACCGAGGACAGTAAGTACAATAAGCTCTACCATTATCACCTGCTGAACGGCAGCAGCCTGCCCATCACTGGAACGGAGAGCAGCTATCAGCCCATGGATGGCTGGTTCACCACGGGCGACCGCATCACACGGGACGGTACGGAATATGTGCTGTACTATCCGGAGGACTATATAGACGATTACTATACCGCCCGCAGCGAGGGGGAGACCCCGGACGAGAGCCGGGCACAGGCGGTGCCGGCATCGGAGGCCGTCCTCACCCGGAGCTATACCGTGGGTGCTATTTTGAAGAAGGCTCCCGACTTCCTGGGTACCGGCGACCTGTATCTGCTGTACCCGTACAGTATGTATGAGACCGTCACCGGGCAGGCCCCTGCCGCCGACGCCTTCTGGTTCAGGAGCAGCGACCACGCCGCCTCCTACGAGAGCATGGGGCAGATCATGATGGAGCTGGGCAACAGCCGCTCTGAGCTGCAGGATCTGGCCGCCAACGGCGAGAGCCAGCGGGCCATGGTGACGGTGGTGAACGTGTTTTCCTACGGCTTCATCATCCTCATCTCCCTGATCTCCATGACCAATGTGTTCAACACCATCTCTACCTCCATCGCCCTGCGCCGCCGGGAGTTCGCCATGCTGCGGTCCGTGGGACTGACCCAGCGGGGCTTTGCCCGGATGATGGACTACGAGTGCATCATCTACGGCGCACGGGCGCTGCTGTGGGGCCTGCCGGTATCGGTGCTGGTGACCTATGGCATCTATCGCAGCGTGGCCCAGAGCATCGCCGCCCGGTTCTACATCCCGTGGTACAGCGTGGCCATCGCCGTGGGCAGCGTGTTCGTGGTGGTGTTCGCCACCATGCTCTATGCCACCCGGAAGATCCGCAGTGAAAACCCCATTGAGGCGCTGAAGCAGGAGAACCTGTAAGGCCCGTCTCGCAAGTCGAAGCAACAGCAGCCCCGGCAGAACTGCCGGGGCTGCTGTGCTTCTGAGACACTCGTGATCACCGCCTGCGCCCTGCGGCGAAGATGGGGATTGACAGGCGGCGGCCGGGAGGCTATCATGAGGGCAGAAAGAAAAGGAGGGCCGCCATGTCACAGGTCACCAAGCGGGCGCTGGAGGCGTCGCTGAAGCATCTGCTGCTGCAAAAGCCGCTGAACAAGATCACCATCAATGATATTGCGGAGGACTGCGGCATCAACCGCATGACCTTCTACTACCACTTCAAGGATATTTACGATCTGGTGGAGTGGAGCTGTCAGGAGGACGCCAGCCGGGCGCTGGCGGGGAAAAAGACCTATGAGACGTGGCAGCAGGGCTTTTTGCAGATCCTTCAGGCGGTGCTGGACAACAAGCCCTTCATCCTGAACGTCTATCGCTCCGTCAGCCGGGAGCAGGTGGAGAACTACCTCTACCGGGTCACCTATGACCTGCTGGAGAGTGTGGTGGAGGAGGAAGCTCAGGGGATGTCCGTGCGGCAGGAGGACAAGGAACTCATCGCCACTCTCTATAAATATCTGTTCGTGGGACTGATGCTGGACTGGATCAAGGGGGACATGAAGGGCGACCCACAGGTCATGGTGCAGAAGCTGGAGCTGGTGCTCCACGGCAATGTGGTGGCCGCCCTGCAACGGATGCGGACGGACAAGCCTGCATCAAACGGAGCGGAATGATAAAAAACTGAACATCTCCCATCCCGGTGATAAAAAACTTATCACCGGGATTTTTCTGTTTATTGAACAAATTGCGCCCAAGGTGTATGTTTTCATCATCAAAGGAAAACATACCGGCGAGGACGCCGTTGCTCCCCATGCGAGTGCTGAGAAGGGGACGGGCGGCGCAGCGGTCAACAGAAAGGAGCGCATTTCTATGTATTATTCCAGTGGTAACTATGAGGCCTTTGCCCATCCCAAAAAGCCGGAGGGCGTGGACAACAAATCCGCCTACATCGTGGGCAGCGGCCTGGCGGCGCTGACTGCCGCCTGCTATCTGGTGCGTGACGGCCAGATGAAGGGCGAGCGGGTCCACATTCTGGAGAAGGGCCCCACTGCCGGCGGCGCCTGCGACGGCTGGAAGTTCGAGAACATCGGCTATGTCATGCGGGGCGGCCGTGAGATGGACAACCACTTTGAGGTCATGTGGGATCTGTTCCACTCCATCCCCTCCATTGAGACGGAGGGCGTCAGTGTGTTGGACGAGTACTACTGGCTCAACAAGGCCGACCCCAATTACTCCCTGTGCCGGGCCACGGTGAACCGTGGCGAGGACGCCCATACCGACGGTAAGTTCGACATCTCCGACAAGGGCGCCATGGAGATCATGAAGCTGTTCTTCACCCCCAACGAGGAGCTGCAGGACAAGCGCATCAGCGACTTCTTCGACGATGAGGTGTTCGGCAGCAACTTCTGGCTGTACTGGCGCACCATGTTCGCCTTCGAGAACTGGCACAGTGCTCTGGAGATGAAGCTGTATATCCAGCGCTATATCCATCACATCGGCGGTCTGCCCGACTTCACCGCCCTGCGCTTTACCAAGTACAACCAGTATGAGTCCATGATCCTGCCCATGGTGAAGTATCTGGAGGGTTTCGGCGTCCAGTTCCACTTCGGCGTGCAGGTGACCAACGTGGAGTTTGACTGCACCGCCGAGCGGAAGGTGGCCAAGCGCATCGACGTCCTCCGGGACGGCAAAAGCGAGGCCATCGACCTGACGGAGAACGATCTGGTGTTCATCACCAACGGCGGCTGCGTGGAGAACTCCTCCATGGGCAGCCAGAATACACCCGCCCCCTACAACACCGAGATCAAGGAGGGCGGCGGCTGGGATATGTGGCGCAAGATCGCCGCTCAGGATCCCTCCTTCGGCCATCCGGACAAGTTCTGCTATGATCCGGAGCAGACCAACTGGATGAGCGCCACGGTGGAGACGCTGGATCAGCGCATCATCCCCTATATCAAGAATATCTGCAAGCGGGATCCCTTCACCGGCAAGGTGGTCACCGGCGGTATCGTCACTGTGAAGGACTCCAGCTGGCTCATGAGCTGGACCATCAACCGCCAGCCCCAGTTCCGCCAGCAGCCCAAGGATCACTGCTTGGTATGGGTGTACGCCCTGTTCACCGATAAGCCCGGTGACTACGTGAAAAAGCCTATGCGGGAGTGTACCGGTAAGGAGATCTGCATGGAGTGGCTGTACCACATCGGCGTGCCCACCGACCAGATCGAAGAGCTGGCAGAGCACAGCGCCAACACCGTGCCGGTGATGATGCCCTATATTGACGCTTTCTTCATGCCCCGTGCCATGGGCGACCGCCCCGACATCGTGCCGGAGGGCGCTGTGAACTTTGCCTTCCTGGGCCAGTTTGCGGAGACCAAGCGCGATACCATTTTCACCACCGAGTACTCCATGCGCACCGGTATGGAGGCCGTGTACACCCTGCTGAACGTGGACCGCGGTGTGCCCGAGGTCTGGGGCAGCACCTACGACGTGCGTGACCTGCTGAATGCAACGGTCAAGCTGCGCGACGGCAAGAAGATCACCGACATGGACCTGCCGCTCATCCCGCGTCTGGCCCTGAAGGAAGCTTTGAAGAAAATCGAGGGCACCGACCTTGAGAAGATCCTCAAGGAATACAACGCCATTTAAGGCCCCCTTTCTCCGGCCTTTTTAAACGGATGGGAACGCCCCTGCATGCTGAGACGGCTGCAGGGGCGTTCTCTTTTTTGATACGGCGATGATGCACAATGCAAGAAAGACGGCTGATATGTGAAGGAAAATTGAACAAAACGGCATGTTTTGTCTTGCTCTTGGCGCGGTTCTGTGTTATGCTTGAACCAGTCAGGGGCAGGGGAGAGCCTGCCCCATCAAATGCCAGAAAAAGAGGAGGTCGTTTTCCCGTGAAACATCTTATCTCCCGCCGCAATTTCCTGAAGGCCGCCGGTGTCACCACCGCTGCCGCCGCCATGGCCGTCGGGGCCCCGGCTGCGTCTGCCTGCTGGACCGGTGAAAAATCCGAGGTCACCATCCTGTACACCAACGACGTGCACACTTACATCGACAAGCAGGCCCCGGAGCTCACCTATGCGGCCATTGCCGCCCTGAAGCAGAGCTATCAGAACGCAGGCAAAAAGGTTCTGCTGGTGGACGCCGGTGACCATGTGCAGGGCACGGCTTACGGCTCCATGGACCAGGGCGCTTCCATCATTGAGTTGATGAACGCCGCCGGTTATGATGCTGCCACCCCCGGCAACCATGAGTTCGACTACGGCATGGACCGTGCCAAAGAGCTCATGCGGGATGCCGACTTCCCGTACCTGTCCTGCAACTGGGTGGACCTACGCACCAATCTGCGGGTGCTGCCGGAAATCAAGGTGTTCGTGCGCGGTGGTGTGCGCATTGCCTTTGTGGGCATCACCACGCCCGAGACCTTTACCAAGTCCACCCCGGCCTACTTCATGAACAAGGCCCAGACCAAGTACATCTACGACATCCTGGGCGGCGAGGACGGCCAGAAGCTCTACAGCGCCGTGCAGAAGGCCGTTGACAAGGCGAAGTGCCTGGCCGATGTGGTCATCGGCTTGGGTCACTTGGGCGTGGACCCCTCGTCCTCTCCCTGGACCAGCGAGGAGGTCATTGCCCACACCACTGGTTTTGATGCCTTCATCGACGGCCACTCCCACACGGTGATGGAGAATAAGCAGGTGGCGGACGCTTCCGGCAGACTGGTCACCCTGACCCAGACCGGCTCCTACTTTGCCAATGTGGGCGAGATGACCATTGCCCCGGACGGCACCATCTCCACCCGGCTGGTGTCCACCTACGATCAGGAGGATGTCGCCGTGGCAGCAGAGCAGGCCGCATGGGTCAGCTCCGTGGACGAGATGCTGGGCGAGAAGATCGCCGTGGCCGATACCAAGTTTTACATCACCGACCCTGCTACCGGCAAACGCCGCATCCGCTCCGGCGAGACCAACCTGGGCGACTTTGTGGCCGACGGCATCTACACCTACTTCAATGAGGTGGAGCAGCTGCACTGTGACATCGCCATCATGAACGGCGGCGGCATCCGCTCGGACGAGGACGCCGGGTACTGGACCTTCAAGACCTGCAAGCAGGTCAGCCCCTTTGGCAACGTGGCCTGCCTGATGTCGGTGACCGGCAAGCAGATCCAGGACGCACTGGAGTTTGCAGCCCGCTTTGCCGGTGCAGAGGGCAAGGAGAACGGCGGCTTCCTGCAGGTGGCCGGTGCGACCTACGAGATCCACACCGACATCCCCAACACCGTGCAGACCGACGACAAGAACGTCTGGCTTGGCGGTGCCACCGGCACCCCGCGCGTCCAGAACGTGAAGATCTACGACCGCGCGAACGGTACTTATGTGCCGCTGGACGAGAGCAAGACCTACGCACTGGCCGGCATGAACTACACCCTGCGCAATCTGGGCGACGGCTTTGCCATGTTTGACGGTGCTGAGCTCATCAAGGACTATGTGTCGGAAGATTACCTTGTCATGTCCACCTACGCCATGACCTTTGGCGGTGTGGACGCAGAGGGTCTGCCGCACCTTTCCAGCGCCAACAGTGTGCTGGCAGAGTACCCCGGCTACCTGCTGGACTACGAGAATCCCTACGGTGCAGGCCGCATCAGCATCCTTTAAGAGGTGTTGACATGACCTGCAAAAATTGTGGCTATGAAAACCAATCGGGGGTCCGTTACTGCCAACGATGCGGAGAATACCTGAAGCCAAAAGCTACATTGGCACAGGAAATCAAATCGTGGGACTTTCGGAGCCTTGCGGGTTCGGGCCGCAGAGATGTGAATATCGCTCCGCTGTTTACAGCACCTGATAGTGAAGCATCTGTAAAAAAGCATCAGACTCCATCGCCGGTTGACCCGATGCCGGATGGCCGGTGGTACTGCCCGGACTGCGGAACACTCAACGCTGCTTCTGGGCGGTCCTGCAAAAACTGCGGCAAAGTCCGGTGATCATTTCATGAATTGAAAAAGCACCCGCACTGCATCTCCCAAGAAAAGGGAATGCGGTGCGGGTGTTTGATTTGCCCAAAGACCTTTGGTACAGTGCGGTGTGTTCACTGCGTGAAATCGGCAGAAAACAAAACAGAAAAGCCACCCGATTGTTCATCGGATGGCTTTGTTCTGGTTGGGGATGAGAGAATCGAACTCCCACAAGTAGAGTCAGAGTCTACCGCACTACCACTATGCAAATCCCCATCATTTGGTTCGCGTTTTGCGGCGTGAGCCGCTCAACGTGTGCTATTATACCTGCAAATGCGGTGCTTGTCAAGCCTGTTTTTGAAAAAAATTGCACTTTTTTGGCAACCAACGCAGCAACGCAAAAGTTTTCTGCACTCAAACGACAACCCCGCCCACAGAAGGACAGAAGCGACCGGTCCGTGGGCGGGGGGCGTTTATTCGGGCTTACTGCTCCAGAAATCGGCCAGCGCGGTTTCCAGTGCGGCAGGGCCGGGCAGGTATTGCAGGTGTTTCCAATGGGGCGGGAACAGCCGCTGATAGTCCGGCTTTGCAAAGCGGTCATCCAGCAGCAGAACCACGCCCTTGTCCTCCGGGGTGCGGATGACCCGTCCGGCGGCCTGCAGGACCTTGTTCATGCCGGGGTAGCGGTAGGCGTAATCGAACCCGGCCCCGTTCTGGGCGTCGTAGTAGCGGCGCAGCATCTCCTGCCGGGGGTTCACCTGCGGCAGGCCCACGCCCACGATGGCACAGCCGATGAGCCGGTCGCCGGCAAGGTCTACGCCCTCGCCAAAGATGCCGCCCATGACGGCAAAGCCCAGCAGGGTATGGGCAGGGTCTGGCTCAAATCGTGCCAGAAAAGCGGCGCGGGCGGCGTCATCCAGTCCGCTCTCCTGCACAAGGGTGGAAATACCCGGATAGCGGGCGGCAAAATCTTCCTGCACCTGCCGCAGATAGGCGTAACTGGGAAAGAACGCCAGATAGTTGCCCACCCGGCTCTGCGCCAGCCGGGCCAGTGCATCCGACACGCTCTGTACGCTGCGCTCCCGGTCACGGTAGCGGGTGGAGATGCCTGGCAGGCAGAACAGCCCCAGGTTCCCGGCGGGAAACGGGCTTTCCAGCGCCACAGCCCGGGCGTCGGCACAGCCCAGCACGCTGCGGTAGTAGGCGGGCGGGGTGAGGGTGGCGCTGAACAGCGCGGCACTGCGCCCGGTGGAAAGGCTGGCATCCACGAAGGGGGCCGGGTCCAGACAGAGCAGCTGCAATTCCAGCTCTCTGCTGCGGGCGGTGAGCTGGGTCACAAAGTGGCTGTCGTACCGTTCGGCAGCCCGCACCAGATCCTGTACCGCAAAATAAAGCTCCAGCATCTGCGGGTGGGCGTCGGCTTCCGGGTTGTCTTCCAGCCAGGCCTGCAAAGGGGCCTGCACCGCCCGCATGGGTGTCAGCAGTGCGGCGGGCAGCTCCTGCAAAAACACCGTGCCGTCCTGCGCATACAACGGCTCCGGCAGGGCAAACGCCGGGGCATCCGGTTCCGGCAGAAGGCTAGTCTGGGCCGGTTCGCCGGGGGCGTCCTCCGCGTGCCTGCGGGGTGCCAGACGCACACAGGCCTGCCGCGCCTCCCGCATGGCCTTGTCGGCCTTGGTCAGGGCGGTTTTCAGGGCACTTTTGCCCTTGCCAAGCGTGCGTTTTGCGTCGGTCAGGCTGCTCTTGCAGAAGCGGGCCGAGTACATGGCGCGGGCGCGGTCGGGCAGATTGTGTGCCTCGTCGATCAGGAACAGCCAGTCGCCGGAGGTGTCGAAGAAACGCTTCAGGTGCACCACCGGGTCAAACAAATAGTTGTAGTCCCCGATCACAACATCGCACCATTCGCTCAGGTCCAGCCCCAGCTCAAAGGGGCACACGGTGAACTGTCGGGCGGTGTCGGCCAGTGCGGCACGGCTGAATTGGCCGCTGCCGTCCAGCAGTGCGGCCAGCGCATTCTTGATACGGTCGTAGTAGCCGTTTGCATAGGGGCACACCTCCGGCAGGCAGGCCGGATGGCCCTCGGCGTCCGGGTGCAGGCAGGCTTTTTCCTTGGCGGTCAGGGTCACACTGCGCAGGGCAAGGTCGGGCTGTACGGCCCGCAGGCGGGCAATGGCATCCTCGGCGGCGGCCTGTGTGGTGTTGCGGGCGGTGAGGTAAAACAGCTTCTCCCCGCAGCCGCTCCCCATGGCTTTCAGGGCAGGGAAGAGCGCACTCATGGTCTTGCCGATGCCGGTGGGGGCTTGACAGAACAGCCGTGTGCCTTTTTTGGAGGGGGCGGCGGTGCAGGCCCGCCAGACCTCGCCCGCCAGTGCCCGCTGCCCGGGGCGGTAGGCTTCAAACGGGAACCGCATGGCGGTCAGGTTGCCGCTGCGGGTTTCCTGCCATGCAAGCTGACGCTGTGCCCAGGGCAGATACCGGTGCAGGAGTTTGTGCAGGAATTGCTCCAGCTCCTGCCGGGAAAAGTGCCGTACAAAGCGGAGGATCCGGTCGGTGTCAATCTGATAATAGGTCAGCCGCACATCCACGGCGGGCAGGTTTTCCTGTGCGCTGTAGATGGCTCCGTACACCATGCCCTGCGCCCAGTGGCAGGGGTTCATGTCCTCGCAGATCTCTTCCTCGGGCACCGCGGTGGTCTTGATCTCGTCAATGGTCACAACGCCGGTTTCGTTGGTAAAAATGCCGTCGGCCCGGCCCTCCAGCGTAAAGCGGATGCCGTCGACTGTATAATCGGCGCAGAGGGGCACCTCGGCAGCGTAACCCTCCCCGGCGGCCTTCTGCAGCCTGCGGTGGATGCGGGCACCCTCCAGTGCACGGTCAAAACCGGCAAACCGGCTGTCGATGCTGCCGCTGCGCAGCAGAAACTCCACCAGCTGCCGGATGGGCAGACGGATGTCGGACATGATTTCACTTCCCTTATCATAAAGAACTCAGCAGTCGGGTGACGGCGCTTCCAGCCCGAACAGCTCCGCGCACCGGGCGGCAGCTTCGTCCACCTGGGCAAAGTCCACGGTGGTACGGTAGTAAGTCTCCAGTTCGTCGTGGCAGCTCTTGGCCTGTGCCATCAGGGCGGTGGCCTGCTCCAGCAGTTCGGCGGCCGCCCGCTCGTTGAACCGCAGCCGGGCGCGGTAGCCCGCCAGATTTTCCCGGTCAAGGAACCGGGTGCACCGCACGGCCTGCATGCCGGGCAGCTGCACCGGGTGCCACCGGTTGTCGGTGAGGAAGGCCAGCCGCAGCTCCGGGATCAGGATATGGTCGATCTTATCCTCCGGGTGCATGGCACAGGGGCAGGTGATGATGTGATAGCCCCGGGCCAGTGCCTCGGCACGGATCAGCTCCAGCAGCAGGCGCGACACGGCACCGTATTCGTCCCGGAACACGATGAACCGGTCGGCCAGCGCCTGCGCGGTGTGCTGGTAGAACACCTCACCCTTTGGGGTCACAGCCGAGAGCAGCCGCAGCTCTTCGCGGGCGGTGTTCTCGGTGCGGGGCAGCAGCCGGGTGCACAATCGTTTGACGTAGCGGCGCACTTTTTCAAAGTTGGCACTGCAGGCCTCGGCCCGGCGGCTGTCCAGCAGCAGGCTCCCGGCAGAAGCAACATACCGCGCAGCCCGCGCCCGCAGCGCAGCGTTGCGGGCAAACAGCGCCTTGACCTCTTCAGCATGGGGGCGCAGGGCGTCGGCCTGAATGGTATGGTACAGGCTCAGCACTACCTCGTCGGCACCGGGCGCATCCGGCTCTATGGTGTGGGGCGCGGTGGCATCTACGATGGCCCGGCGCTGCCGAACAAAGATCACGCCGTCAAAGCTGTCAGGGTCGCTGGCGCAGTGGATGCACTCCACCGGTTCACCCTGCTGGATGGCCCGGCGGGCCAGCTGCTTCATCAGGGTGGACTTGCCGCAGCCCGGCCCGCTTTTGATCAGCACCATCTGCATGCCGGGCTCCCGGCGCAGCGGCTCAAAATAGCCCTTGAACCCGGCGGGGGTGGTGGCCCCCAAAAAGAAATCGACCCGGTCAAACGAAACACGCTGCATAAAAAACACCTCGCTTTTGCTTTAGAGTATGCAAAAAAGAGGCGTGGGGTGAATGAAAATGAAACCCTCTCAGTCATCGCTGCGCGATGCCTGCTCTCCCGAAGGGCGAGCTTTTCGCCATCTGGCTGTTACGCTGCCAAAACCTCCCCCCTTCGGGGGAGGTGGATGCGAACGAAGTGAGCAGACGGAGAGGATTATTCATTCATAGGTATGCTCACACACTTCGTGGATCTTGTCCCGCAGCGCCACAAAGTCGGCAAAGGCATTGGGCTTGTTCTGCGGGCCGCGCAGCAGGGCGGCCGGGTGGAAGGTGCCCATGAACAGGATGCCGTTCTTCTCAATGAACTGCCCGTGCTCCTTGGTCACCGAAAAGTCGGAACGGATCATCCGCTGGGCGGCGATGCGGCCCAGGCACACCACGATCTTGGGCCGCAGCAGGCGGAACTGCTCCCGCAGCCAGGGCATGCAGGCCTCGCTCTCGGCGGGCAGAGGGTCACGGTTCTGGGGCGGGCGGCACTTGACGATGTTGGCAATGTAGCAGTTCTTTTCCCGGTCCAGGTCGATGGCAAACAGATACTTGTCCAGCAGCTGACCGCTGCGGCCCACAAAGGGCAGGCCCTGCTCGTCCTCGCTCTGGCCGGGGCCCTCGCCCACAAACAGCACTTCGGCGTCCGGCACGCCCTGCCCGAACACCACATTCGTGCGGGTCTTGCACAGCTCACAGCGGCTGCAGGCAAGGCAGTCGGCTTTCAGCGTTTCCCAATCCATGGCGGTTCGATCTCCTTCTGAAACAGTATGATATTTTATTCACAATTTGAAACCTGTTTTCTCTTAAATATTAGCACAAAAACACAATTTTGTCTTGAACTTTTTGCCCGGTGTGTTAGAATAAAGAAGAAAGGCATCCTTGTGTCCAACAGACGCGGGGTGTGAATTTTGGAAAGTAAATTCGGAGGTAATCACAATGGCTGATATGTTTGCACCGCTGGTAGCACAGCTGAAGGCAAATCCCAAGACGATCGTTTTCACCGAGGGCAATGACCCCCGCATCCTGGAGGCAGCAAGCAAGCTGCTGGCCGAGGGCGTGCTGAAGGTCGTCATGGTGGGCAACGAGGCAGAGTGCAAGGCTGCTGCCGCCGCCGGTAACTTTGATATTTCCGCTGCTGAGATCATTGACCCCGAGAACTACGCCGGTTTTGACGAGATGGTCAACACCATGGTGGAGCTGCGCAAGGGCAAGCAGACCGCTGAGGAGTGCACCGCTCTGCTGAAGAAGTCCAACTACTTCGGCACCATGCTGGTCAAGATGGGCAAGGCCGACTGCCTGCTGGGCGGCGCTACCTACTCCACCGCTGACACCATCCGTCCCGCTCTGCAGCTGGTCAAGACCAAGAAGGGCGCACATCTGGTGAGCTCCTGCTTCATTCTGGACCGTGACTGCGGTGAAGAGGGCCTGAAGCGCATTGCCATGGGCGACTGTGCCGTCAACATCGACTACACCGACACCATCGACAAGGCCACCGGCGAAGTCAAGGTGTCCGCTGCTTCCAAGCTGGCTGAGGTGGCCGTTGAGACCGCCAAGACCGCAAAGCTGTTCGGCATCGACCCGAAGGTCGCCGTGCTGAGCTTCTCCACCAAGGGCTCCGGCAAGGGCGGCACCGTCGCTCTGAGCCACGACGCTACCATCAAGGCTCAGGAGATGGACCCCGAGCTGGCTGTGGACGGCGAGCTGCAGTTTGACGCTGCCGTTGCTCCGGAAGTGGCACAGGTCAAGTGCAAGGGCAGCAAGGTCGCCGGCCAGGCCAACACCTTCATCTTCCCCTGCATCGAGGCCGGCAACATCGGCTATAAGA
>ERZ860445.485-NODE-485-length-29837-cov-4.150494_pt1 | contig 29837 bp, 20 predicted proteins | sample MGYA00509977_ERZ860445 | MGnify/ENA primary metagenome ERZ860445 (study PRJEB30046, sample SAMN00715233) | human gut metagenome | study: EMG produced TPA metagenomics assembly of the A metagenome-wide association study of gut microbiota in type 2... | reverse complement strand
TATGGCAGCGGCTTCATCTGCCGAAGCTGCTGCTTCTTTCGCTATGCCGGCAGCCGCAATAGCTTCCCCTGCGGCAGTCGAGGCTTCATTCGCTGCCTGATCAGCCTTTTCAGAGGCGATTACGCAATCCTCGATCACTTTGGCAGCATCCTCTTCGCGCTGGGTTTCGGCTGCCTGACGGGCCGATTCATTCTGCATGCGCGTCTGTTCATCCAAAACACGTTGTCCTTCGGTGGAGACGCGCAGCTGCTCGGCCGATTCCCGGCCTATTTCAGCCTCCACCCGCTTCGACTCGGCCTCTTTAATCTTCGCTTCAGTACCGAGAATCCATCCGGAAGATTCAAAATGCAGACACACGGATTTCAGCAACGAATCGCCTCCGTCAAGTTTTAATACCAGGTTTTCGGGCTTTTGCATGTTGTTTGTCATAAATTGTCAATTATTCCGATTCTGGATTCCACAATTTCGAAAGCAAAGGCTTTATCGCTGACAATGACCTTATCCCCCTTCGTAATTTTGCATTCGACAAAATATTTTCCGATCATACAACGTGTCATATCACCATCAATTTGAAATACCACCGTTCCATCGTCCTGTAATTCCAACGGATAAACCCCTTCACGCGGTGATGTAGAAAAGCGTAATTCCTTATATTTTCCGCTGATAAGAAAGGATATTGTATATTCTTCAATGTCCATGACAGGGCCTGCGCTTCCCGTCAAACCGGCTATTCCCGTCAGACATTCGCCCTGTTTGACAGATTTTGTCGGTTCACAATGAGATATATCAGTATTGGAATGCTGCATAATTGTATGACTTCAAAATAGTTCAAAAAAAGAAAGATCTACGAGATGTTATTGGCTGCAAAAAAAAGAGTACGTTCTATAACGGGCTACATGAAGCGATAATATACTGAAAGACACGACCGAGGGTATTCACAGCACTCTTTTTTTATGGGTTATGATATTACAGCAACACGGATAACAGGTTCGGGCGATGCCCTTTTAACCACAATCAGTTCGATGTGCGCTATGTTGGAAATTCGCGTCCATCCTTCACCGCCGAATCCCGTTTTCCTGAACAGTGCCACGCCGATACGGTGTTTTATGTTCCGGGTCGCGGCAAACCGTTTTTTAGTCGGAGAGATCGTCAGCGGTAATACCTGATTCAATTTCCGACCATCGCGGAACCACGGAACGATCCGTCCGGTCACCGGCCACCATGTGTCGGTTTCGGCAATCGTGCTGTGGACGTCTCGTCCGGTGGGTTCTGCCTGAACATAGGGAAGCATCGGGATTCGCCACCTGCGGCCCTCACCTGCATGCTTCCGCTCCTGCATCAATACGAGGCGGTACGTCCCCGAATCGGCCAGCAGCGGCAGATCCTCATCCGCAACCCCTTCTATCACCGTGTAAAAATCATAAGGTCCGACTGTTGCTCCTTCCACCGGAGAAACGTTGCTCTTCTTGGTATGAATACAGAACTGTTCTGACTTTACCTGCGGCAGACTCCCCGTCGTCAACAGTTCGAGGTTCGACGTTTCGAGGTTGACTGATTCTGTCGCCAGGTTGCTATCGTCGCTTCCGCCTTCGTCGCAGGTAGTCCGCACCAGACAGAAAGCATCACAGCAATCCACCGCCGTCTGCCCCTCTTTGCCGAAATTCTCCCACAGCGTGAAGCTGTATTTTCCAACCCTCGACTGGCCTATGCCCGGAACGACAAATTCCAACACGTTCCCGCTGCGCGTAAATTCGACCTCCTCGGTCGTATGGAACGGCGTATGGCATTGCAACTTCAGGTCACGTCCTTCGAATGAAAGCGCCTCCTTGTTGGTCAACACCGACCAGCGGACCCGAATGTCCTTACCTATGCGAATGTTTTTCATAATGCCCCATCAGAAATAACGCAACCGGCGTGTGGTGCAACTCGGCGCAAACAACGACCGCAACTCCTCCCCTGCGGTCTCGGCCTGCTCGGCCTGCTTCTGCCACAAATCCGGATTGCGCAACCGATACCACCATGCCAGCATCGTAGCTTTCATGTAATCCTTCATCCTCCGTTCCATGATCTGCCGCGGCAGTTCGCGGGCTATCGTCACGTCGGCTGCAAACCGGTCCTCGGTCAGCGTGCATGCACGCACCGACAGCGGAAACCGGGCGCATAACTCCGCCGCCACCGACTGAAACTCCACGACAAAGGGATCTTTCTCGTCCGTTGAAAGCATATAATCGTCGTAGTATTTGTCGGCAGCTGCCGCATCATTTACTCGCAGCGCCCGAAAATCGAGCGCCACCTGATTGATGCACTCGTCCAATATATCCTGCACCTGCAGCGTCACATGGTATGTTTTCATAACAGTTGCAGTATTTCAGCTACTTTGCCGGCGCATATCTGCATGGCCGCGATGTCGTTCATCACAGCCATCACCAACTCCGCCGTTTTCCAGGCTGTAATGTCGGCCAGTCGCTCGGGATAGTCGTCGTCCACCTCCGTGAACCCGAAATAACGAGCCTCTTCGACCGTGGCCCCGGCACCTTTCGACGAACTGAAATACTCCAGCCGACGATCGTCCTCGCATAATGCCACAACAGGCTTGCAGTCTCCGCCGCGGAGCACGGGATTGAACTGCTGGGCATACCGTTCGTCCGTGTCTCGAATAGGAATAATCACGGGCCGGCACCACCCTTTCATCCGGAATCGAAGCAGCCGGATGAAATCTTCCGGCAACAGCAGCGATCCCGTTCCGTCCTCCCGGGCTTCCAGCGACTGCACCGATAAATTCGTTCCGGGTCCGAGCGCTTTCAGCGGCACGGCGTGAACCACCCACCGGGCGGCTTCGTCGAGCACCCTGTCGACCGGAAAAAAGGAGGCGTTGCCAGCCTCCGACGTGGTATAAACCTCGTCGATGCACACCAACGCCTTCTCTTTTATGTCGTCCCGTAAAGCCATCTTCGGATTATTCCCAGTTGTCGAATACTATATTATAAACATTCCGTGCCTCCTCCTTCATCGCTGCGATGTCGGAGGTCTGCGAGAACGTCGCGCCATGCTTCTCCAGCAGGTAGGCAATCGCCTTGTTCTTGCTGGTGACACTCTTTTCGTGCGTCAGGTTGTCTTCGGTTCCGGTCTCGCTGTCGGGGGCTTCTTCCTTGTCCGTTTTCGTCCCGGTGGCGACATCCGTGTTCCCTATGCCCCTTGCTTCAATCCCCTCTTTGTCGGGAATCGTTTTTCCCTCCTCCTCGATGAAAAAGAGCGAACCGAAATCCCTGTGTTTTTTCAGCGCTTCGACCACCTCCGGATCGGCCGTTCCGAACTGGCTGTTTTCCGTGCGGCCGAACATGACGATCGGCGAGAAATCCACTTTCACAATACCTCGTCCGGTCTTGACGAAAGTGGTATAGTTGCGGTTGAACCTCAACCGAAAAATCGTAGTACTTGCCATATATGAATCGAATTTAATGCGGGCGGAAGATCGCTCCCCCGCCCGCGGTTCGTGTTTAGAGGAACATCAGCGTATGCGTGTCGGGGTTCGTCACCTCCATCGTGAAGGCTTCGAGCACACGGGTGTCCTTCGAACGGCGCTCGCCCGCAGTGTCGAGGTCGAGGTCTTTGGTCTGGAGCGCCAACTGCTCGACCTTGCGCACGTTGGCCACATCGAGGATCAGTCCGGCGCTTCCGTACCCAGCCAGAGCCAACCCGGTGTGCATCTTGCAGAGCAGGCGTCCCGAGTTGGTCTCCACCTCGTTCCAGGTAATACCGAACTTCATGACGGTCTTTCCTGCTTCGAGCTGTTTCTGGAAGGTCGCCGATTCACTCAACCCGATGCCGAACTCCGAACCGTAGAACATCACGCGGGTGTCCGAGCCGTTGTTGGCGTCGAAGGTCTTGGCTACGGCGTGAATCAGGAACTTCTCGACACTCTGCTCGGCGTCGCGCACCAGCGTGTTTCCGACCTTGCGGATGATACCGTCCATCATGTACTTGGGTTTCTGCGAGATCGGGTCTACCAGCTCGCGCTTCACGCCGAACAGGGCGTTCATCTCGTTCTGATAGCGGAAGTCGAAGAGCGCCATCTCCTTCATGTCGGCCATGCCCCACTCGGTCTCCTTCTCCTGCACCTCCTGGGCAAAGAGCTGCGAGATTGTACACATGTTAGTCTGCACGTAGTTCTCGTCGTAGGTAGGCATCACAGTCGGATCGCTCGAACGGGCCGCCTCCTGGTCCATCGCGCTGCCCATACGGTAGAACGTCGTGTCGGCTTCGAACGCCGGGACTTTCGAAGCATTGACCGGATAGACCTTGATCGTCTTGGCGGAACGGTCGATCTCCACGATGTGCAGTACAAGCGGCAGGGGCGACACCCCGCTGGAGACTTTTTTCGCCACAGCGTCCGATCCGGTCGCAGTGTAGTTCGGGACGAGCAGGTTGCCGTTGAGCGACAGCGCATGCACCGATACCATTTTGATCGTCGCCACATCCGGTGCCGTCGCTTCCGTACTCAGTTCCTTGACCTTTGCCTGGACGCCGCGTGCAACGACTGACGGATATTTGTAAATGTCCGATTTGGTGGTTCCGGTGCCGATCTCGCGCAAAATGGTGTCCATCGGGAATCGTGACGGGAAAATCTTCGCCAGTTTCTGACTAAACGTCGGTTTGTTCACCTCCTGACGCACGAATCCGTCCGTTCGGGATTCGTCCTTCACGGTTCCAACGACGCCTTGCACGGTCTGTTCCTCCGGAGCTCCGGCGAATACAGCCATCACGCAGCCACCGCCGCCCGACAGCAGTTCGAAAATGTAGTCCTGCGCCACCACGGCCATCGCCAGCAGCACAACGAAGCAGATGGTTCCTGCTACGAAAAGAATTTTTTTGGTTTTCATGTTCTGATCTGTTTGAAAGTTTGATTTTCTGTTGTATTTTTTCTTGTGATTACTTCAGCATGTTGTACCGCCGTTCGTTCCGTTTCAGTATCTCGTCGATCATGTCGCTTGGCTCCGCCGGTGCGGGCGGTGCGATCTGCCCCGTCGAGCTTCCGGGACCTGGCAACCCGTCCGTCGCCTCCTGTCTGCGCTGCCGTTCGGCGTCGATATTGGCATTCATTCCTTCGACCTTTCCGACCTCACGGGCATCGGCCACGTCTTTCGAATAGTTCATGGCGTTGCGGAACATGTTGAGCACATCCACGGTCAGCCGCCCGTCCAGATACGCCTCCATGATGTCGTCCACGTACTTGCCGAGCGCTGCGGCCTCCTCCTCCGACATTTCGTTGTCGGCAAGATACTTTTCCACAATCTCACGGCTTGCTTCCAGATTCCGGTCGAGTTGCTGCTGATACTCCTCGCGGGCCTTGCGGCGCGACGCACGTTCTTCCCGGGACTTGCGCAGTTGCTCGAAACCCGGATCGTCCTCCCCAACTTCCAACTCGTCCTCGTCGATATTGCGCCGGATCGCCACTCCGAGAGGCATCCCTGGATTCTTCGCCAAGTCATCGGCAATCGCCATGATCTCGGGATATTTTTCCGCGATGCTGCGGATTTTCTCGTCAGCCGTCCGGTAATCCGCCAGCGACTTGTCGGCCTCCTCCAACCAGTCGGCCACACCGTTTTCCAGTTCCGCATCGTCCTCCCAGGGTCGATCGGGGAATTTTGCGAGCATAAAAGCCCGAACCCGTCCCGCCGGACGTTCCGTTGCCGGAACCGGCGTTGCTTCGTCAGCCTCCTTTGCTGCTGTTGCTGCGGCTTCCGAAATATCTGTTTCTGGAACCTGCTGCTCTTTGTCGTCTTTCTTTGCCATCTTTTTGTCTGTTTTTAAGTCGAAAAAACGAGTTCAATAACTTTTCGCTGTAAATGTAATTATTTACTATATTTTTGATAAGTAAATTAAATCACTTACTTTTGCTACGAAAGCACAAAAAAATTCCACGGACAATGGATATAAGGCAGGAACCACAGACACGTCAGGAGTTCATTCGCAACAAGCACCGGGAGATTTACCGGAAATACCTCGAACTGCTGAAAAAGGAAAAGAGCGAGAATTCCCTTCGTGCAGAGCATATCGGCAAGCTCTACTATGCCCGGATCATCGCACGGGACATGATTCCGCCGATGGCTCCGAAATACATTCAGAAAATAATAAACAGCTGTTTGCGGGAAAGTGATAACCGAGGTTAGAACCCCCGAGGGCATCCGGCAGGTGCTCCGGGAGAACGACGACCATAACCGCCGCCTTTTCGAAAAATACGACCCGCTTACGGGGGCCGGCTCCCCCATCCCGCGCGAGAAACTGCGGATCGACACCGAGCGTTTCATCCTCGTTCCCGACTACCTCTACCGGACGCCCGTTTTCCAACAGATCGCCGAGGCCGGGTCGCTTGCGGCCTTCGCCGCACGGAACGGTCTGTCGTTCGACAAGTGCTGCGATTTCCTCAACGGCGAGCGCATCCATTACGATTTCGAATACTGGGCGGCGACGTGCGCCCGGATCAAAGACAAGAAATCGGGGAAAATCATCCCCTTCGTTCTGCGGCGGCCGCAGTTAAAATTACTCAACGAGTTGATTGCGGCCCTTTTCGCCGGGGAGCCGATCCGCGTGATCGTCCTCAAAGCCCGCCAGTGGGGCGGTTCCACCCTCGTCCAGCTTTTCTATGCGTGGATTCAGCTATTCCACCGCATCAACTGGAACAGCTGCATCGTCGCCCATCAGAAAGACCAGGCACGCAACGTGCGGGCCATGTATTCGCGCATGGCGCAATACCACCCGAAAGAGGTGTTCCCGGTCCGTTTCCAGAATTTCGAGGGTTCGCAGTCCAACCGGCAGCTGGAGGAACGCGGGGCCGTCGTCTCGATTGGCTCGGTGCAGAATCCCGAGGCGCTGCGCTCCGACGACCTGAAACTGGCCCATTGCACCGAGGTCGGACTGTGGGAGGACACCCCCAAGCGCAAGGCCGCCGACGTAATCCAGAGCGTCGTCGGTTCCATCCCCGACGATCCCTACACCAGCGTCGTGCTGGAAAGCACGGCAAAGGGCGTCGGCAACTATTTTCACGATACCTGGATTAAAGCGGAGAAAGGTGAAAACGGCTTTAAACCCGTCTTTGTCGCCTGGTTCGAGATCGACCTCTACTACCGCCGTTTCCGTACCGAGCAGGAAAAGTCCGACTTTGTGCGCAGCATGACCGAAGAGGAAATTTATTATTTCAACCTCGGGGCGACGCTCGAAGGTCTGAACTGGTATCGTCAGAAACGCCGCACCATGCCTTCCGACTGGCGTATGCGATGCGAATATCCCTCCACCCCTACCGAGGCATTCGCCACTACGGGCCGCAATGTCCATAACCCGAACGACATCCAGCGAATGACGGCCCAATGCTGCGACCCGATCCACCGGGGCGAACTGATCGCCGACGCCGCCTACGGCCCGCAGTCCATCGACGATTCCCTGACCTTCGTTCCGAACCCGCAGGGCACGCTGTGGCTGTGGGCGCTTCCCGACAAGAGCCGCCATGTCGCCAACCGTTACGTCGTCTCGATGGACATCGGCGGCAAAAGCGACGATGCCGACTGGACCGTGATTCGCGTGATCGACCGCTACATGAAACTCTTCGGCGGCGACGAAGAGTGCATCGGCACGTGGCGTTTCCACATGGACCAGGACCTCGCCATCTGGAAAGCCGTGCAGCTGGCCGAGTTCTACAACCACGCGCTGTTCGTCCCGGAGTTCAACTCCATCAAGAAGCATAAACCCGAGGACAGCGATTTTTTCTACACAATCCTCGACGAGATCGTGGACGTTTACGACAACATCTATTCGCGCGACGACCCCACGAAAGTCCGCGAAGGTGTGCCGCCCCGGTACGGCTTCCACACCAACAAGGCGACGAAAGATGACCTCGTTACACAAATGCAGCGGCGTTTCCGCGACCAGCTTTACGCCGAAAACGACCTCCGAGCACTCGACGAGGCCATGACCTACGAACAGAAGGCCGACGGTTCCTACGGCGCCGTGGACAAGTTCCACGACGATATTTACATGGCAACTGCCATCGGCCTGAAAGTCTCGTCGGTCATGGACCCGCCCGTTGAAATTCCCCTCAACGAAAAACCCCGGTCTAAAAGGACCGAGGTTCGCACACATGCAAATTTCTGACCTATGCCGCGGGCTTGTTCAGCATCCCGGGCACTTGCCCGGAAGATTGCGCCCCGAACATCCGCGCCAGCAATGCCGTAGCCTGCGGATTCGCCCTCTGTGAGGCTTCTGACTGCACTTGCGCCATCGCCTCCGGATCGAGCTGCTGCCCCTGCTCCTGCTGCTGACGGAGCGACTTGATCTGCGCGGCGAGTTTTTTGCCGAAGGGCAGCGTAGTGTTTTCGAGAAACAGATCGAACGGCAACCCCAGCTTCACGAACTCCATCAGGTAGTCGTCGATCCGCTGGCGGAACACCGGTGCATCCGCGGCCTGCGCTATCACCAGCGCGTAGTTGTCGGCAATAGCCTGCGCCTTCTCGGGAATGTATTCCGCTGCCGCGTCGCTGTATGTCTGCCCGGACACGGACAGGTGACGCCGCTTGTCGTAGTACTGGATCAGCACTTTCAGCAGCTTATCGTCGCGCTTGCGACCAAATTCGTTGAAGCGATCGAACAGAAGCACAAAATTCAACAGGGCGTTCTGCGCCTGCTGGGCATACAGCGATGAAGGTGTCCCCGCTTTTGCGACCTGCCCCTGCAAAGCTCCTGTCAGTCCGGCGATCTCCTTGGCCTGCTGCATATCGAAATTCAGTATCTCCCAGACGCCGATATTCGTCGAGTTCCGCGACAGATATTCCGGCAGCGGCACGCCAGCCTTCGCTTTGTATCTCACCACGCCGTTGATTCGCTCGATCTGCTCGGCATAATCTTCCAGGGTCAGGTCTGCGGGTATCTGCTCCTCGGCGATGAACAGCGTGTTTTTCGCGCTTCCGGCGATGATCGCGTCAAGCATGGTTCGCTGCCGGTTGATATTGCGCTGAATGTCGATCAGGTCCGACAGCAGCGGTTTCGCCAACCCGTCCACAATCGGCATAGCCGCAAATACATACGGATGCTGCTGGTGCTTGTAAGGGGTCTCCATTTCGAGCAGACATACCCCCTGCGGGGTCAGGTATTTAACATACCAATACTCCTCGTACCGGCGTTCGTACTCGATCCGCGCATCCTCGGCATCCGCTTCCGTCAGCCCCGCGGCCAGCGCCTGCTCGCGGCGTCGGTCGTTCTCGGCCTCCGCGGCCCGCTCCACGGCATCGAATCCCTCCAAATACTCTTTCGGCAGGTCCGCCGTAGCACGGTCATGCACCCACAGCACCCACCGGCCCAGTTTCTGCCACACCTCGATCACGCGGCATTTGTTCAGCGCCGAAGTGTTCTGCCAGAAATCCAGCGTCGCAAGGGTGTCTACCGCAGTCTGATTCACCGTTTCGGCGATGCTTCCGCGGCTGAACATCGGAGCATACAGTTCGCGCAGCGCCTGCTCGTCCGACGGTGTTTTGGCAAAATTCGCCAGCAGCTCCCCGGGCGTATAGTCATGCAGTTCGAAAATACGCCGCAAGTCGAACATGCGCGGGTCCTCACAGTCCTGATTCCATCCGATACGGTTCTGATTCACGAAATAGATTTTTCCGTCCGTGTCGTTTCGCTCATCCCACGCTGTATATGTCACCTTTCCCCACGATATGCCCATCGACAACAGGCAGAACAGGTGATTGATGTCGAGCGTCGGATTTTCGTTCAGTTCCAGACACGCCTGCAACGTATTGGTGAGCATTTCGGCCACCACGTCGTCCTCGCTGCGCCGAGCCCTCACAACCGACTGGTATTTGTTCGAAAGCATCTGCCCGAGGATGTTGCGGATGAACTCCTGCATAATATTCAGCGAGATCGGCGTTATCCCCGTCCGGGAGATCAACACCTCTTCGCGGATCATCTTTCCCGCGTTGTCCGGATCGGCCACCAGGTCGCTCCATTGATCGCCGCCCATGTAACGCATGAACCGTTCGTGATCGCGGCGTTTCCCGTCCAACTGCGACCAGTCGTTCAGGCAGGCATACAGCAAGTCCATGTTCTCGCTCCTCTCCGCCTGCGAGCGGCGGATCTGCGACATTACGCCTTTCGGATATTTCGCCGCTCCGTTCTTCCTGCCCGACGCCAACGCCCGCAAACGCCGGATGTCTACACTCTTTTCAGCCATATATTACTGTTATTTGTTGTTTTCCACATCGACCATATATTCTCGTTTCCGGTCCATCAATTCCCGCATCCGCTCCGCATAGCGTTCGTTGTACACGATCACCGCATCGAGTTCCTTTTCCTCTTTGTTGATTTTCCACGCCATCCGTGCCCGCTTCTGCCAGCGTTTCTTCTGTTCGGGGGTTAGCCCCTCCCAGTCGTAGTCCGTGCGCATACCCCCCGCGGCCGTCACCCCGGAGTTTTTCAGAGCCGCCGCATACTCCGCATCGAGTTGCTTCAACTCCGGAACCGTTACATTTCCGTAGATGTCGCGTTCGGCCTGTATCCCCAGCGCTTCGGCCTGCCGGTAGGCGGTGTAGTTGCGCGTCCACTTGTCGCGGCGTTTCTTATCTACTCGTTCAGCAATGCGCCGCTCAATGAAGATCATCCGCTCGTGATATTTCTCTTCGGTCTCCCCTTCTTTGGGTTTGCCGGCAAGGAGTTTCGCCTGCGACTGCGGAGCGTTGAGTATCCACATCAGGTCCTCCACATCCACCCCGTCGCGGATCATGCCCGCGATTCCCTGATACATGTTAACGAACGATTCGAGATCTATTCCAAGTCCGTTCGCCGAGAGCGTTTGCAGGGCCAGATAAGCCGCCGTCTCGTTCCACGCATCGGGATTCTCCTTTTTGACGATGCGCCACAGCCGGTTCGTGAATGAGATCATGTCCGACAGCAGCACCGAGGGATTCGCCCCGTAACCGCTGGCGAAACCTTCGGCCAGCGATCCGACCGTCGTATTGCGCACGGCAGCCACGAAGGCCGATTTCGCCAGTTCACCGGGTATCTCGTCCCGGGTTTCCGGAGCAAAGAGATATTTCCATACGTTGTTGCCCAGCCCCCACAGGATATTCAGCCCGAACATGAATACTACAATGTTGAACAGCGCCCCGAGTTTTGCCTCCACGACCTCTTTCAATGCCAAGTCGGAGGCCTCGTCGTCCGAAAATCCCTGCTCCTTGTAATACTCCGTCCGATTTCTGCGTTCACGCATCGTGTCGCGGAACAGTTCGTCGATTCCTTCCAGTTGCTTGCGCAGGTAGGCGAAGTTCGAGTTTTGGAACGTAGACATGGACACGCTCCAGAAATCCCGGTCGGCCTGCATCTGCCCGATATACATGCCTTCGCTCGATTGCTGGGTCGTGTTGATCGACACCGCAGCGTCAATGCGGGCCATCCGTTCGGCTTCGGCCGCGGATTTTCCGCGCTCCATGTATTCGGTCCGTCGGAAATCATATACGGCCTTCGCCCCGTTCGCACAGGTCAGCGCATCCACGAAAGCATTGGGCAGCATTCCGTACTTATTCATCTTATCGAGCCATTTGTCGAGCAGCGGCGCAGTCATTTGCGCCAGCTTCTCGTTGCCGGCCATGCGGCCCAACCACCGTTCGCGGAACGACGGAATGTTGTCTATACACCAACGGAAATTCTTCGCCCAAGTAGTTGGTGCGAGGTTCTTCGTCAGCTGCGCCCAGAATTTCGGATTCGGGGAATAGGCATAGAACGCCGGATAGGAAAGCACCTGTTTCAGCGCCGTGTTCACGCGGAAAGCGATCTTGCTCGACGCGGCCAGTTTGCCAAGCGCAATCCATGCGCGGTTCACGTCGTTCGCCTGTGGACGGTAACTGTCGGCTGCAAGCTGCGCGGCCACCTTCAACCGCTTGTGCAACCCCGGATTTCGGGTGTCGAGCATCCGCCGGAACTTCGTGCTCGTCAGCAGCGCATTCATGTCGAGTACGACCCGCGTAAAGGCATTCCAATGTTCCATCTGCTGCCCGTGCTCCAGCATCAGGTCGAGAGCATTCGTGTGCAGGTTCAGGATTTGGTTGTTGCGTGTACGCCTGATGATCGACCCGGTAATAGCCGACGGCAGCGTGTCCGGATCGGGTTCCGAACCGTCCACCACCTGTCGCACGTAACTTTTCTGAATTTTCAGCGGCACGTAGTTCTCGATCCGGGCCATCTGTGTCCCGAAGACAGCAAGATGCGTCGCATTATAGGTTTTCCGGCGCTCGGGCAGGAACTCGTTCTGGAGCCAGTCGGCGAACTGCACGTAGCGCGCCGGAAGAATTCCGACCAGCGCATCCACTTCCTCCTCCGTTATTCCCATGCGTTTGAGTTTCACCTGCCCGTCGGTCATTTTGTTCGTCATGTAGATATACAGCGCTTCACCGATCGTCGGGTTGTACTCCTCTGCCGCGGCTACCCTTTCCGGATTCCCGGCATCGGTCCCTTTCTGCTTATCCCGCTCCGGCTTCCGGGGCGCGGCGTTCGTGATCGTGATCGTCGCTTCCGTGGGTACGTTGCTGTCTGCCACGACCTCGGGATAACTTTTACCGAATACGGCCCGTGCCTTTTCGTCGAGCGCCCGTTTGAAATCCTCGTAACCGATATAATAACGGCCGCGGGCCTCCACGTAGCCGTCCGCACTGCGCATGAAATGATCGTACAGCGCACCCTCGCCCTTCGGGGCGTTCACGCTTATCGTCTTCAGCAGGTAGTCCATCGAATAGGCCGGGGAGAGCAGAAATTCGACCGTTCGCCGATACCCCTGCGTCCATATGCCGGGCCGCTTGTCGAGCACCGGAATTTTCGTTCCGTCGTCCACATCGTGAAACGCATCGTTTACGATCTTCTTACGGCGCTCTTCTTCCTGCTTTTTCCATTCGGACAGTATCTCGCGGCCGGCGCCTATCTGTCCCGAAAGCAGCCCCGCCGTCTCTTTGAGAGCCCCTGCCCGATGCCCCTTCGTTTCGACACGCTCGGCCTCCAGCGCATCGATCAGTTCGTTGTTATAGAGTATCTGCTTTTTCAGTAATTCGAACAGTTCCTTATGCCCGACCTTGTTGGCCGCGATCCGCTCCCGGCGCAACTGCGTATTACGCGCCCGCAGCGCTTCGACCTCCCGGTCTATCTCGTCAACCTCCCGACCATAACGCACGGCCTCCTGATAGGCTTCGAGGGCGCTGACGGCATCCAGGTCGTAGAGCATGTCGGCATCCTCCTGTTCGCGCAGATCCCCGGCGACTTCCGCCGCGGGCCGGTCAAGGTTGTTGCGGAAAATCTCGAACATCCGCCGTGTTCGGTCATCCACCTCTTTCGCCACCGAGACCCCGCGCGGCCCTTCGCCCTGCACTTTCAGTTTCAAAAAGTCGTCCACCACTTTCTGCAAACGCTTTATTTCGAGGTCCGTCACAACCTCGGCGATGCGTTGCAGGGGTTTCTCCACCTCCTGCCGGGCTGTGGCCTCCTCGATCTGCCGGACAATGGCGTCGAACTCGCGCTTGCCCATAATCTCCACCAAGTCGGTGCCGACCTCCTTGCGGACGCGGCGGCTGACGATATGCGCCACGGAACGGGCTGCGGCCTTGCTTTCACGCACGGCACGCCGCAAGTCGGAGATCAACTGCTGTTGTTTGGTAAGTTTCGGGGCGTCATTCCTCGAATCTCCGAATGAAAAACTCGGACGCTCTAAATCTCTTCCACGTCCACCAATACGTCCTCCGGCGTCCGCGGCAACTCCTGCTGCGCCTGCTCCAATGCGTTCCGGAACTGCATCCCCTGCCGTTCCAGTTCTTCCGCCCGTTTCATCTGCCGTTCCGTCGCCTTCGCGGGCAGGAAATAATCGAGAATCAAGTTGTCTCTCAACTTCTCCCGGGATATTCTGTCTCGTTCTTTCTGTGCCATATTGATCCGCTTTTATGTTTTGCAGGTTCTCAACAATCAAATCTTTCAGTCGGGACGGAACGCCGTGTTCTTCCATGTACATGATTACCGGATAGATCGGACCATTCTCCGTAGCGAAAAACTCTGCCAACAGTCCCTTTCTGTACAACAGATCGACACCGCGGCTAATCATTTCATTCGCGCCCTGAATCATGCTCTCGACGCTGTTCTCGTCCACATGGTACGAAGCATTACGCTCTTCGAGACGCTTATTCATGTAGTCCGCTCCCATCTCCTCGGCTGCATCGTACAACTCATCCGGAGTGAACAATGCCTCCGTGATGTCATGCGCCTGCTCATGGATATAAATCACTCGGGCATGCACCTTGTCTGCAACAGCGTCACCCCGGATGACGATTTCGCCTCGCCATTGCGCACCCTCCGGACAATGTTCGGGAGAGATTCCTTTCAGCTGTTCATCCGTAGCCCCCATTTCCCGCAGTCGGGCGATAAACTCATCGGCATTGCGTACTACGACAGTCTGTGTCGGAAGGTTTATTTCGCGCTGCATATCGTACACCGTATCCTCCACGGCCTGCAGATGGGCATCGCCCGCGCCATCCTTGCCGAACGTCTCGGCTACCGGGTCCGACTGCATGTATGCCTCGATTTCGGCATCCACCGCAGCCAGTCGTTCGTCAAAGTTAGCAATATTTCCGCGGTCGGCAATCAGCGCATCGCGCTTATTTTCCAACTTTTCGAGCGTCGTCACCCGCCGCTCGGTAAATTCCCGCGCATTCGCTAAACTTGCGGCTCCGCCGCCCAACGCTTCGCGTAGAATAATCTGATCCTTCCGGGCCACATCCTCCGTCTCCTCGGCCAACGACGCCAACCGTTCTTCAGCCGACATCCCAAGGCGTTTCTGCACATTACGAGCTTCAACCTCACCAGCAATATTAAAATATGCTTCACCTGGAGACACCCTTCGCGATGCTTGCGATAACCGATTGTATTCCCGGCGTAGTTCTTTATCGTCCATTGTCATAATGTCGCGCGAAATGCTCTCGCCATAACGCGCTTCATCCGCAGCCATGTTCCGCATGAATCTCGACAATGGATAATCTTCGCGCATCGTGTCCTTCAGGCTTTCATATGTAGCAACGTCCTCTATAAAATTACGTTGCCAATCCGTCAGCGAATCTCTCTGTTTCGCAATACGTTCCCCTATGGTCAGATTTCCGCCTCTCGCAAAGCCCTCAATATCTTGAATCGCATGTTGAATTTCGTGTGACAAAACCGATCTGGCACTCTTTCCGAACGCTTTTTCCGTAGAGCCTTTTCCCCACATTAGGTCGTAATACTCCTTGCCAATATCGGAAGTGAAAAACTTTTTCATAGCCATGTTCATCTCCGCCTCTGTTGCATCTTCGGCATCAAAAACATTGCTATATTCTTTGTATTCCGCAGATCGTTCTATTTCGCCGATACGTTTTTTTACATCCTCTTTCTTATCTTTATATGTATCAATGTTTAATATCAGTACATTATTGTGATAACTTCCAGATTCCCCTTTGGGAAGAGTCTGTATTCCAACTTCAATACCCGCGAGTTGTGGGTAAGCAGTGAACAATTCCGGAGCATCAATCAATTTCCCGAGTTTTGTCTTATACCAGACATCCCCTTCTTCGGTCCGATTAACCGTCATTTCAGGTTGCCTTATCACCTTTATGTCGGGTATTTCATACCTCCACTTCCCGTCAGTACCCCGCTCCCAGCCGGTCGCCATCTTAATCGCAAGTGCATCCTTCCCGGCCGTCTCCATACTGCGGGCTGCGGCCAGGTTATCGAGCCTTACGGATGCCTCTTCGGCCTTGTCGAGATTTTCAGCACCCCGTTCACCGATAAAACTGAACCGAGCTTCGGGATTGCTCCCGACTTTCGCATATTGCCCCTCATCGGATGTTATCCATGCCACATCATCTACAGAAACCTCCTTACTGTACACCGGCCCGCCTCCGGCATAATCCGCAGCATTCAGCCGCGATGGCGAAACGAATACTCCCTGTTTGATGGGATAGGAACTATACACGGTTATCCGGCCTGTTTTTGCCGCTTCTTCCAGTATGTCCAAGCCAATGTCAGGATATGCCGTATCACCCTCTGATTTGGCTTCGTTTACGACCTCTTCGAACGACTTTATATCTTCGATATTTCGGATACCGGTATGCACATCGTCTCTCATCGGATTATAACGTTCGATGATCTCCAACTGCATCTGCTTATGCCCAGCAGCCCGCTGCGGCTCCGGTTTGGGTCCCCGGACTTTTTGCAGGTCTATCCCTTCCACAAAATCACGCAAAGGCATCTGCGCGAATTTTTTAGGCGTAAGATCATCCAATTCACGCTTCGTCCATTTTGCAAACGTGCCTTTCAGAAACCCCCAAAATTTGCGCATCCACGCACGCAATTTACCCAACAGCACCGATGAATCGGTTATCGCGTCTTGTTTTCCGGCAAATTCGTCGGCAACGATGCGCGAGAGCGTTTCACTCACCCTCAACTCTTCGGACAACTCTTTGTAATTCGGATCGGCGTTCACCTCGTCCCAAACAAGGGTATGCTTCATCAACTCCACACCGCGCATCCATAGTTCAGGATTTTCCCGAGCCACGATCTGCGACCACAGCTCCGTGTATTCGTGCATCGGCGTCGCAGCATTCATCCGCTCGCTGTCGAGGTATATTTTTCCGCCTGCCGTGAATCCGTACACCTCGCCCTCCGGAGTCCGGAAATAGCGCGTTTTTTCGTCTTGTGGAACTATATTTTCCGGCCCGATCTTTGGATTCTCGAAATTTGTTACTATCTTTACAACAGTAATAAGCCTTTGATCGGATGCACTTGGGCCGAAGGAGCCCCCCGTGATCAACCAATCAGAGGCTTTTTCTTTGTCCACCCATTTCAGATTTTCCGCACCGAAATCCGTCAGCGGCGTGTTCATATCGGTCAGTAACCGATCGATCGACTTGCCATGCACACTTACCACCTTATTGATCTTGATACCATCCACCGTTTGCCGGAATCTTAATGCGACTGCAATACGTTCGGTTTCACGAGGTATCTCGGTTATAACGATGGTCGTTTTTACCTTGTTCCCCCACTCATAAACCATGATCGGATTTTCCAGCGCGACAGGCAGGTTCCTAATGTCATCAGCCGTCAATCCGTGCTTTTCCATGTGATCCTTTAATACCCGCTGTGCAATCGTCATGTACGCATTACGGATGCCGCATGCCAACAACGTCGCCCCAGGATAACCGAGGTCTATTTTATCCCCCGAGGGTAGTTTTCCTTCGGTGAATAGATCCAACTGCGTATTGTAGCGCTCGTTCGCCTCGGCCACCTGTCGCCGCCGTATCTCCATACCGCGCCCCATAATCCGGTCATAAGCCGCCCGGACCGCGGCCGGATCGGTCACGACATTCTCCGCTCCGATCACCCGCCGCAGTTGGTCCACAATCACCTTCCACCGTTCGGGCGTTACACCTGCCGGCGCCACCGACGCCTCGCCTATTACCGAAAACGGCACATCATCTGCGCCCGGCTGCGGGGCTTCTGGTCCCTGCTTCATGGTTTCGTTCCGCTGCACATCATACGCTTCCATAGCCGCCAGGTCCTCTGCATCCCGCGGGGCCGCGGCGTCCTCCGTCACCCGGGCTGCCATGTCGCGCAGCTGCTCCATTGCCGATGCCCGCGACGGCGTGGCGAGTAATACGTCGATCACCTCGTCACGCAGCTCCGCATCGTCCATGTCGAAGGCATATCCGTTGCTGTCCTGCCACAAGTCATGCACGTACCTGCTGACGTGCTTCGCCCCTGTGGCCTCGCTCCCGAGCATCCCGAACCGGCCCCGGCGTTCGCTTTCGTTCCCCGTAAATCCGAGTTCCGTCGCCACGCCGCGCTTCACCCCGTCCGGACTGTCGTTCCATACGAACCGCTGCCCGCGGGCGATGTCGGCCAGCACCCGCGCCCGAACATTCGGCAATCCGTCCGGAAACAACCGGTCTATTTCCTGCGTGAAAGTCCCCGCCGGCGTCTCTGCGACGGCAGGCTCCTCGGCCGCTCCCAACTGCTCCAGCGCCCCGGCCAGCCGGGCATCTTCCTGCTGCATGGCGGCGAGGCGCTGCTCCACGGCCATCGCCTTGTTCAGATCGCCCATCCCGTCCAGTGACTTGCGCAGTTTATCCATGCTCTTCGCATTGACCCCTCGGGCCACTTGCAGACGCTCCACGGCCTTGTCATGCCCGACTGCCGCCGACAGTTCCACGGCCAGCATGTCCGCCGGCATGGCGTTGAAATCCGGCTGTCCATTCTTCTGTCGCGGGATCTCCGGTCCTACGGCCTGTTCCTGCGCTTCCTCCGGAGCTTCCGTTTCATCTGCCACTATCGGAGCCGTGTTCCCGTCCGATCCGACTGCCTCCGGCACAGATTCCTCCCCCACGGGTCCGACAATATCCCCGGCCTCCACTCGCCCGGTCACAATCCGACCTTCGGCATCCTGCACCGCCACGTTGAAACTGCCGTCCTCGTTCACTCCCTCGACGGCACCGATGCGGCCGTCCTTCAGCTGCACCAGGCCGCCAGTCTCGACCGCCTCGGCCAACGCTTCCTCGCGGGCCGCCGTGTCGAGCTGTTCGCGGATCGCCTTCAACGCTTCCGCCCGGGCGTCGTTCGTGCTCACCGCCTCAACGATCATGTCGATCTCCCGGACCGACACCTGGCGCATCTCCCCGTCCTCATAGCGCACGACCACGGTAGGGTCCGACTGCGTGGCATCCACCTCCCCCGTCTCCGGATCATAGACCAGATTGGCGCCCTTGATAATGTTCGCCTGCCGCCCGTCCTGCATCGTCGCCGTGTAAACCACACCGTCGTCACGGTTCTGCGCCTGCGTAATCGCCTGCTCCGCCACCTCGACCAACTGCCTCTCGACCCGCTGCTCGGGCGTCGGCTCCGGCCGCAGTTCCTGCGTAGCTATCTCTTTCAGCCGGGCAGCGTATTCGGCCACCGAGGCCCGCTCTTCGGGCGTCCGAACCTCCTCGCGCCGAGCCAACGCCTGTTCGAATTCGCCCTCATGGAGACCGTGTTTCCGACCGATCTCTGCGGCCAGCATCCCCGGAACATCCACAATCCCGGTACCGGCCTGCCCGGAGAGCTCCACGACCCGCCGGACCAACTCTTTGTCATACGGCTGTCCTCCGACGGCTTTCCGCACCTCGTTCTTCACGGTTTCAATCGGCACGCCCCGCTCTACGGCATACGCCTGCGACGCCTCGTCGAACGCCTGCACCCGGTCGATCAAGGCTTCGTAATACTGAATACTGTTGACCTCCCGCACACCGGCGCTCTCGCGCTCGAACGCCTCCGCGGCTTTTTCCGAGGAGAACGCGCGCCGCTGTACCAGGTTCCCGGCCGGATCGAGCAGGTCCACCGTTGTCCGGCCGTCCTCACCCACGATCCGCCGCACGTCGGTCGTCAACGGCAACCGTTCCGGAATACGTCCCTCCACCAAATACATCAGCTTTGCTTTCGCCGACACGGGAACCTCCGGCGACCGCATCACGTCGGCATAGCGGTTTCCCAGCTGCTCCGCGGCCCGCTCGGCAACCTCACGCCCTGCGGCGGTTTCTTTCGCGTTCAGCAGGTCGAAAACGGCCCGTTTGTACGAACGCCCGTCCACCCCGGCACGGCCGAGAGCCTCCACCTCTTCGGGTGTAAACTCCGTCTCGGCAATCACCTTATCGTAGAACCCGGGATTCTTCGCCCGTCCCCGTTTCAGGGAGCCGACACTCTTCATAATGCCGAGCACACCGACGCTGTGGGCGAAATCCTCGGCCAACTGCTCCGGCGAACCCCATTCTCCTGTGCGCAACCCGTCGTAAAGGGTCCCCATACCTACGAATGCGGCATTTTCCGCCGCAAACCCGCCCAGTTCCGCAGCATAGCGTCCCAACCGTGACGTGGCCGCATCGGCCACGCGACCCGTTGCCATCCCGATCCCGGGCAGCAGCGCCCCCGTAGCGAAACCGCGGCCCATCGCACCGAGCACATCCCCGGCCCCCGGGCTCTCTCCCGCCGCAGCCTGTGCCAGCGGCGTCGCCACAGCATCGTAAGTCCCCAATGTCGTACCGCTCGCCACCGCTGCCTGTGCAAGACGTTGAGCCGTACTCCCGGCCACCAACCTCCGGGCTATTCCTTCGGCCCCCTCCGTGATTCCCCGCGCCATCAGCCGCTTTATTACGCTTCGCTCGGCTATCCGGCGCAGACCTGCGGCCCCAGCTTTACCCAATGCCCCGCCTGCGGCAAACACCGGACCGCTCGACAGTAGTCCGGCCACTTCACCGCCGATGCGGCTTGCGATCGACGGATCGTACTTTTCCAATGCCCGTTGCATGATCTGCGCATGCAGGGCCTTGTCGCCTCCTGCTGCATTGCTGACGGTCCACTCCGTCAGCATCCCCGGCACCGAAGCGTTGAGTGCGATCCGGGTAAATGCGTCCAGTTCGCTCTCGGGCATGTTACGCCGGGCCATTTCCTCCACAAGCCGTTCAGTTATCCCCTGCTGGAACTGCTGCGCCTGCCGTTTCCATGCGGCATCCGCGGCGTTCTGAAAGGCTTCCTGCTCCCCGACTATCCGTTTTTGCTCTTCCGCCACGGCTTTGTCATACTGCTTGCGCTGTGCAGGCGACAACGCAGTCTGCAACCGCTCGATCTCTTCATCCGATACCTCCCCGCCTGCGGGTACAACTCTCTGTAAACGGTCGGCCGCCGCCGCAAACTCGGGATCGTCGGCCAGCCTGTCGGCAATGTAAGCATTCGCCTTCCCGGGGTCAATTCCCGACAGGACCTCTTCCACGATTCGCGCAGGTCCGCGTTCCCTGCGGCTCGTCGCAGCCGGCCGTACCGCATCGGCCACATAATCCCCCACCGGGTCGATATTGAAATGCTCCAACCAGCGTCGATCCCTCGCTTCACTTTGTTCGGTAAGCACTTTGCGGGCACGTTCGTCAGCCGCAGCCTGCATCGGTTCGATTCCGGGCATGACTTGTTCCCGGAAAAATTCGTCCAGATCCCGGTCGCTCTTTCGCAGTACCGTCCCCGACGGCAGCGCCATGTCGCCCGCCGCCGGAGCCTCGCTGCGTTCCGGATCGAGCAGCACACCCGACCGAACCGGAGTTGGATTCAGTATGCCACGCACATCGAAGCGCTCCACGGGCATCCGTCGTCCCGTTTTCTCCGCAGGGACCGACACGGCTCCGGTCTGCAACGTCTCGACAGTCTCCGACGCAGGCATGGATTCAGCAGCCCTCTCCCCCTGCCAACCGTCCATCATCCGCTGCGACTGCTCCAAAAAAGCCAACTTTTTCTTTCCGCGGAAATTCGGCGTCCATCCGGGTTCCCGCTCTTGCTCGGGCCCTATCCACGGATCACTCGGAACCCAAAATCCAGGATCGGCCGGCGATAATACTGCCGTATCGGTCCTTTCCTTCGACAACTCTTTACCCGTGCCGAATATCTCTTTCAGCGGACGTGCCGGCTTGCGCTCCATCCGGCGCTTCCCGGCACCTAAAATCTCCCCCAGCGGTCGTTTATTCTGATGTGCCATGATGTCAGTTCGTGCGAATGAATAAAACAATGTCGTCAACGCTATACCCTTCGGCCAGCGCATCGGCGATTTGCTCCCAGCCTATTCCGACGGAAGGTTTCGCTGTGATCGCCTCTTGCAAAATCCCGATGTCGTAATCCGACAGTTCATACCGCTTTCGGATCGGCGCGATCTGTCTTGCCAGCGCCGTAGCGGCTGCCACTTCTTGCTTGTTGTACGACGTGACATCCCGTACTGTCGTCATATCGAACTTTCCGCCGCTCGTGGTCGAGGTCCGAGTTTTCGGCAACAGCAATTTCGTCAGATAGGCCACATCGTCGTCCACACCCGTACCGGTTCCGCGACCGTTCCCTTTCAGTATTGCGGCATTTCGCTGTTCTATCAACCGCTGCTGGTGCCGTTTCTGTTGCAAATCAGCACGAACTACGGCTTGCCGTTCGTATGCGTCCGACCGATTACCGGCCCGCATCGCCTCACGGTCCATGTAGTTCTGCGCCGTGCGCAGCTGCTTTTCTTCAGCAGCAGCATCACGCCACCGCTCCCGGGCGGCTGCCGCACGATCCCCTGCGTTTCGTTCCAGCATGGAGCCCATCAGATTGCGGTATTTTTCATTGGCGAGAATATCGTTATCGCGCAGCTGCTGCAACCGCGCCAGCGTATTACGGTACAGTCCCGGCATCTTCGGGACATATCCGCGGCCCGATCTGCTTCCGAGGCCCTGAATACCGCCGAACAGCGCCCCGACGAACTCCCCGACGGCCTGTCCGATAGCCAGGTTCCGAAGTCTGCGCTGTTCTTTCGCTGTGTCCTCGGATTTAGGTTTGGCGGCGTTCACCAGCGCCAGGCGGGCGCTCTTCTGCTCTTCCAGCGCCTTCTGCCAGCCACTCAACGCCTCCTCCCGGCTCCGGGAAGCCTGCGAACGGCGGGCCGCAAGGCTTTCAGACAACCCACCGAACTCGGCATAGGGAGCCGCAACAGTTTCGGATACACCCAAGGGTTTCAAAGGGGCATCAGGCACGGCCGGTTCCTCCCTGATTTCGGGAGCCTCCGGCGTTTCCGGCTTCAGATCTGCACCCGCGACCGGCTTATAAACTTTCTTCCGTATTTTTTCAGCCATAGCGTCACCCTATTTTGTATCGGCCCGCCCACGCGGGAATGCCTGCGGCATTCTGCGCCATAGACTGCACCTTTTGAGACACCCCTACTCCCGGAGATGCGGGAGCACCCGTCCCGCCGCCCAAGGCACCGGCCAGCCCTGCAGCGGCTCCCGTAATCCCCTGTACCATGTTATCCACCCCCGAAGTGTCCATCAGATTCTGGATTTTCAGGTAGTCGAGATTCCGTGTTTCATCCATGTACTGTTGCTGCACCCGGTCTTTGTGCCGGGCTCCGGCTCCAGCTATCTGACTGACGACATCGGCATAATTCTCGTTGAGTTTCGCGGCTTGTGCCACCTTTGCCTCGTCGGTCATACCAGACTTCACTGCATTCGTGTTCGCCGCCTTCTGCGCTTCTTTATTATGTTCGAACACGCGGCGCAATGCGGCTCTCGAATCGGCCCGGTCGAGATAGTTTGTGCCCATCTCCGCATCCCGCCATTCGGCCAGTTTCTTTTTCTGTTTCTCCAATTCGCGTTCAGCCTGCCTGCGCCTCCTGTTCGCTGCCGCCGCACCGAATATACCCGAGGCGGCCGAGGCAATGCCGCCGATCAAGGCCCCGACAAACGAAACATACACCTTCGGGCTATCTATTGCAGTGAATCCAAGACGATCCAACGCGACGCAAAGGGCCCACACCAGCAAAATCCAAATATTCCGCCTATACATAGTATATTAATTTATTTACATGATTGCTCAAAAATAAACTATTATATTTACTTTTGCTACAAAAACGTAGCACAAAAAAACGCGAAAACCTTATGACCGCTCCGGTGAAAAAAACCGCTTCCCGTCGTAAGACAGCAGCCCGGAAGCAGCAGGAAGCGCGCCTCGAAAAACAGGAACGCGACAAACTGATCTGCTACCGATATGCGCAACTGCGCAATGCTTCCCGCGTTGCACAAGAGTACGGAGTCAGCCGGATGTACGTCACCCGCACCTGGGAACGCCTCTCCCCCGACGAACGGGAAGCACTGCTCTCCGTCCGGGAACAGGTTGACGAGGACCTGAACCGCCGGATCGTAACAGCCGAAGCTGCCGCCGGCGATGAATTTACAGCGAACGTCGTACAGGCCCGCGAACTGCTGGGCAAAGAGCTGATCCGGCGTTGTACGAGCGTATCGCTTAAGGAGATCTCCAGCAAGGATTTCACCTCCCTGCTCCGGCTTGTCGCCACAATCGCGACACCGGGTAATAATTCCGACAAACCGAACGGCCCCGAAGAGGATTTCTTCAATGCTCTGCGGCAGTCGATCCAAAAGTCCATCAATCAAAACGACGAATAAATCATGGCAAAGCAAGAGAACAACCGCAGGCGTATTTCCGTTCCCGTTTCGGGCCTCGATACCTCGACGCCCGATCTGACCGTTGCCGACGGCAAGTGCGAAGAACTCCACAATCTGCGCTGGGAAACGGGCGGCTGGCATAATATCGACCCGCTGAAGATCAAACATTCTCTTCGGGTTCCAGGCGAGGACAAGGAGTGGCTCCCGAAAATCTCAATCATCTACCACCACCCGGCCGCTGGTGACGACACCTACATTGCCTCCGTCCCTTATGACGACAGCGCAATCTACCTGCTTACCGTCATCATTGATAACGAAACAATCTACTGGGACTACGGCGATGTCTTCACCGAGAGACTGTCCTCCGACATCCGGATCACGCATTTCGGCAATGTTTTGATCGTAATGGACAACACAAACCGACAGGTTGTGCATTACTACCTCAATGGCGACACCTACAAGGAATTTCAAATTCCCCGGCCTCCCGTCGTGCGGCAGTCCACCATTCTGGGACTGGAAGGATATGGAGGAGTAGATTCTTCCAACAAGCCGATTACGTGCACCGGCATTGCAAAATACAAGACGAACGAAGTGAAGAACGGGGTCCCTTTTTACAATGTCTCGACGGGGTTGTTCTACATTTCGCAAATCAGTGCGGAATATTTCTGGGGTGAAATATGCTTTTTCGCAGCATTCCAGATGGCCGACGGCTCTCTCGTATCACCATCGGCCCTCGTCATCGCCGCATCTGAACCGTTCGCCGCAGGGGAGCAATATCGCAAATACATTAATTTTTCCTTGAAAAAGACGATTCAGCCAGGCGTGTTGTATACCGAAAGCGTAGATAATGAAATAATCGTCAAAGTCAAGACTGAAAGCGGGGACGGAGACTGTACCCCTTTCACTTTCTGGATACGCCCCTATATCACTATCACGATTCCCGACAACCTCGATACGAATCTCGTCAAAAGCATCATCATCTATTCCACGCGGATCAATCCCATCTGGGACAGCGAGAAACTCAACCGGCTAAATGCCGGCATAACAATCGGCAATAACATGATCCATAAATACTGGGCCGACAACCGCCTCCCCGAGCAACCCTTCTATTTTGTCAAATCAATTCCCATCGATGACTTTTCCGACAGCGCATACAACATGTATCTCGGTGCTGACCTGCTTAAAGACATCGAACAGAACGGCGCCTACGAGCCCGTCGATGCCCATTCGCTCTTTTACGATGTAGCCAAAGAGTACAACTCCCGGCTGCATATCGGGGGAAATGCCGAGCTACGTCTCTTCGAAGGTTTCGGGGATGCCTTTTTTCCCGTCTCCACAAATCCTCCTCAATATAACATCATCACCAACATACGTATCGACAATACCGACTACCGCACCACGGCGGCCGCAACGCTGCCGCTCAACAGTTACACTACGTTCGTTCCGAATAAAATACTCTCTTATCCCGATTACCGGGCAACATTCATGTATGCACCGGTTTTAGAAGAGATCCACACAGCACCTTATAAAATAGACTTGCAACCCGCCCAAACGAACAATTTCGCTTGGGCGACATACGGGGACGACAGCGAACTATACGACAACGAGACCTATCGTTACGTGAAATATTCCTCGGTCATATTCAAAGGCATGAAACCCGCTAGCCAGACAATCCATGCGACCGCCACCCTTGTCCCCCAGCGCAACAAACTCCGCGTTTCGGCTGCCAACAACCCGTTCTCGTTTCCGCTGGCCAATTCCTATGCCATCGGCACAGACAGCAACCGCATCCTGGGTGTAAACTCCGCGGCGATCGAAATGTCCGATGCCAAGTTCGGCGAGTTTCCGCTCTACGTCTTTACCGACGAGGGCATCTTCACGCTCCAGTCCGGCAGCGGCGATATACTGTATTCGGCGATGATCCCGCTCAACTACGACCGGATCGTCAACCCCGAAACGCTCGCCGTCAATCACAACGTACTCTACGTTACGGCGCGGGGTATCATGGCGATGTTTTCCAACGAGAGCCGCCTGATCTCCGAACCGCTGAACGACCTGCACAATACACCGCCGCTCGACTACCTGCGCACGGCGAGGCTATACTACCAGCCGGCCCATAACGAGGTGATCGTTTGGAATCCCGCCCAAGCCATCGGGCGGGCCGCTGCGGGAACCCGCGCCTATGTCTACTCGCTCGACGGAAGCTATTGGTCCACGCGCGACTTTTACGGAGCAAAACTCAACACCAACGAACTGTTCGTCCGCCTGGCTCCCGGTCATATCCAGCTCCTCAACCTCGACGAGGAGGAGGCATGGCCCGACCAGCCCGTCCGGATCCGCCTGGTCACACGTCCGCTCAAATTCGGCTCCACGGAGTACAAACGGCTCGAAAGCATGATCCTCCGCCTTCACACTCCCAAAGCCTATCCGATGCAGCTCATTGTCGAAGGGAGTACAGATTTGAAAACATGGACCACCATGCGGAACACGGACCTCTCTGCCGCTGACCGCGACATCCTGCTGCGCCGGTTTCCATGCTCCATGTGTTACCTGCGTGTTACCTTCGAAGCTGCGGTCAGTTTCCGGCTCGAATTTACGCAGTTCGACATGGAGTACTACTTGCGCTTCCTGCACCGTCTGCGCTGACAACGTGCTACTGCACACAAAAGAGGGGGTATTGCACAAATTACTGCACAATGCCCCCTCTTTTGCGACCTTCACTCTACTATGTAGAGTGGCTTGCGTTGTGCACTCGATGTTTCCGGGATGCACATTGCACGCTTTCCTTCGATTTCAGACCGTTTCCCGCCAAATCATCCCCACGTCCAGCGAGGTGTCCATCCGCTCCGAATAACGCCCCGAAACGGCCAATAACTGCACCTTCTCCCCGTCGTCGTAAACAACCTCCATGTAACGCTTGTCGTAAAGCGAATAGAGGCCCGTGATCAATCCTTCCCGGACGTCGCCCCGGTGATCGGGATAGCTCGCTACCCGTGCGCCCACAGCGGCCAGCCCTTCGTCGTATGTCACCCAGCCACCCATCACGCACACACCTCCTTTTCCCGCGTTGCGGCGTCGATCTCCGCCGCGGGAACCGACTGCTGCATCGCCTCCATCATCCGTCCGACCCCGGCGGCGAACATCATTTCGCATAGTTCCCGGGCAATAGCCCGGAACATTTCGCGCGTCACCCCGGCGGGCGGCACAAGTTCCATTTTCTTTTCCAGGTATGCCCCGATCTTCGGCCGTTCATCCCGCAACAGCGTCCCGACATCTATTGTAATTCGTCTGTATTCCATCTTTTACGTGTTTCATGGTTCATTGTTTATCGTCCGGCACTTCTCCCGAGTGCTCCCGGCAAAATCCGATCGACCGAATATCCGGTCCCCGTTCGTCCTCGAATACAATCACGACGATCTCTCCTTCCGTCCTGCACCCCACGAGCCTGCATCCATCCGGCACACCCACCCGCAGTTCATATTCTTTATCCGATTTTTTCATCCAAAATGCGCTTTACCATGCTTTCTTTCCACCCTCGATTGTTATTGAATCCCCAACGACGGACAACCGGATTCTCCGTTTCCACCGGTTCCCAAATCGAATCCACCTGCACGTTTTTGGTATGACCGCAGCGCGAACAGGTTTCGTATTTCGTCATTATGATCCGTTCTTTTTTTGTCGTTTTATCGACACCCAGGAGTGCGCTGTAACGATCCCGATAATCATGCCCGCATACGTGGCAAATCAGTTTTTCAAACATATCTTTATGTTGTTTTCGATCTTATTCTTCATTCGAAACCGGACTATCTCCACACACCTCGTCGTCCGCATCTGCCGGCCATTGGTGAAACCCGCACCATCCCGCATCAATCCCGCCCTCGAACCACTCGAAGAGCGGACACTCCCCGCACACCCTATTTTCGTACATGGTCGCCGGGGTTATCCTCCAACATCGAACAATCGACATAGATATTGCCTATTTTCGTATGGTTCCGGCACAACGTCAGCACATGTGCGTTGTAGGCGTTGTCCATATCGTAATCGGGTTTCCCCTTGCGCAAATAGCCTTTCCCCGCGGTGTAGAGCAACCGCCGGTAGGTCCCTTTGTCGCAAACATACAGGGTGTCCTCATGCCCCTGACACCACATACTATCTTCGTAGGTGGCGAATATGTCGCCGTCGAATACATCCATATACCCCGACTGCCCGCATGAAATCTTCTCCACGAAATCCAACGCCGCAACGATCTCGCCCCCCTGCCGGAGAATCCCGGCGTATGCAATTACCTGCGACGCTTCATTGAAATCCACCTCAACGGACTGCAACTCTTCACCTTCGGACCGACGATAGTAAATCTGCTTGCGGACCGGCTTTGTGTGCTGCTTGACGTGGTACGGAACCGCCTCGTTCAGCCCGATCAGCCGGACGATCTCTCCCGCCTTGTCGAGCAGGTCGTCGAGCACGGCATGGAAATCCGGGTTATGGACAATCCCCGGAAACCGGTTGAACACCTCCCAATAGTGTTCGATGCGGCTTTTCTCGAAGCCGTACAGGTGTTCGAAATAGTAGAAAAACCGCTCCCGCGACAGCGAGTGCTTGTAGTCGATAATATCGGCTATCTGTTGTAAAGTAAAGGTCCTCATTGTCTGTTTTATTTTATGTACTCGAATGATGCAATGTCGCCGAAATAAAACCCGGTCAAAGATTTTCCGTTCACCGATTCGCAGGCTATCAGATTCGTTTCACAATCCATATATCCGATGATCGTATCTCCTTTCCGGCTTATAAACTCTGCTTTTCGGTTGAACTGAATGTATTTCGCAGGATTTTTGTAGAAATCGTCGTTATCATAAATCGGTGTCATTCTTTCTTGGAATTTTCTATCGTTGCAATCTCGTCAGCCATTTCGGTTGATATGGGCATTATGTTTCCATGAATCTCGTAATAATCGAAACAAGATGCAGCAATCAACAATCGAGCGGAAGCCGCCGGCTGCTTCCCATAACCACTACCGCAATGATACGGTCGACAATAAATTCCGGACGGTTCCACGTAAATTTCAAAATCATACATAGCACAATAAGAATTTTCCCCGGATTTGTAATGCGGTATATCGGGATATAAGTCTAATTGATCTTGATAACTGACCTCGCTCCCATCCGGGCGGATCACCCGGAAATTATTCCGGTTCCAATAGGGATGTCCCCCTTGTCGAATAAGTTTTACGATTCTCATTCCCCGTTCAGTTTTTGTTCGAATTTTTCCAGAACAGCCCCCGCATAGTTGACCGCCCCGATTACGAAATATCCGTCCGTCGCCTCTTTGAACGCGGCCACGGCCCTGCCGCGCAGCTCCTGCGACGCCCTGCGCAGGTCGGTTATCACCTTCTGCTGAATCTTCTCCCGCTCCAATGCCTCGTCGAGCGCCTGTTTGTAACGAGCAATCTCGGCCGATTCTTCGTGCTTCCGGATGAACATCTGTCCGTCCCCGGCCAACAGCCACAATTTGTCGATCTGCGGGAATTTGGCACAAATCCGTTCCGCCACGTCGAGCGAAATGCCATTGTTGCCCCGTTTGATCTGATAAAGGTTTTCACCCCGTGCAAGGCCAATATACCGTGCAAACCCGTTCGTGGACATCTTCGCCCACCCGATCACCGCCTCGATCCGCTGCCAGCAATCCATATCCGTATTTTTCGCTTTCATACTTTTCGCTTTACAGTTCAAAATTTCGGTGCATCTTTGGTTTCACGCCTCAACGTCCGTATCGCCCGGTCTATGGCATCTCCGATAATCGTGGGGTTCG
>ERZ860445.481-NODE-481-length-30070-cov-3.843212_pt1 | contig 30070 bp, 25 predicted proteins | sample MGYA00509977_ERZ860445 | MGnify/ENA primary metagenome ERZ860445 (study PRJEB30046, sample SAMN00715233) | human gut metagenome | study: EMG produced TPA metagenomics assembly of the A metagenome-wide association study of gut microbiota in type 2... | reverse complement strand
ATCCTCAAGGGTAAAACCAAGAAGATCCCGTACTTCGATTTAGAGATTCCTGTGACGGCTGAAGGCGCCCATGCAGAAATCCTCGATCCCCGCAATACGTACAAGGATCCGACCGAGTGGGACAAGCGCGCTAAGGCATTGGCTGCAAAATTCATTGAAAACTTCAAGAAGTTCTCGGCAACCAATGAAGAATGCAAGCGCTTAGAAAAATACGGTCCGCATCTCGATTAGAGATCCGAAAACCACGATCCCGGCTTCGCGCCGGGATTTTCGTTTCTATAGTTTTACGGCTTTGGTGTTTTCTTCGGTAAAGAAAGCACTAAAACATTGAGAAGCACGAGGCAGATACCCGCAGCTTCCCACAGCCCTATTCTTAGATCAAAGGCAAAAACGGAAAGCAAATAAGCACTCAGAGGTTCAAAACAGACCATCAGACCGACGATAACCGCTGAAACGTATTTGAGGCTTGAGAGGTAGCACCAGAAAGCGACAACAGTTCCAATCAGGACAACATATGTGAATGCCGAGATAGACAAGGCAGTCCATTGAACATTCATTGTCCAAGGCGGATTCATTACGGATGCAACAAGACCGCCGAAAAGCATTCCGAAACCGACAACGGGTCCCACGCCGACTTTAATGATGAGTTTTCTCGGCTGAATCGAATAAGCCGCAGAAAAAACTGCCGAGGCCAGCCCCCAAAGCACACCTTCAAACGAGAAATCCAAGGAAGTGAAATTTCCTTTGGTCACGATTAAGAAAACACCGGAAGCCGCAAGAACAAAACAGATTCCTTCCCGAATGGTCAAAGGACGCTTTTCGGTCAATGACAGCCAGCATGCGCAAATCAGCGGAACAAGCGTCAGAACAATGGCGGCGGTACCTGCATTGGAAGCTGTCACAGAAAGCATGAAAGTAAGCTGAGAAACTAGGATTAACAAACCGGCAACTAAGATTCCGACGGTTGTCTTGGCATTCCGAAGCGGAGAAATAATGTTTCTTCCGAAAACCACTCGCTCCATGATCAGCAGGATCAAACCGGCCAAAACCAGACGCATAGATACCAAGTCCAGTGGTGTAAATGAGCACTGTTGAAAAAGATATTGCGCGCATACGCCCATCGAGCCCCAGAAAACTGCGGCGGCGATAGCCAGCCCGATGCCCTTGCTAAAAGATGAATCTCGCATGTCTTTTCTAAATACTTTGGAAAAAGAAAAGACTCACAAAGGAGCCTTCTAAAAATTATTATTGGTTTTCATTGAAATTTTGCGATGTCGAGGATACCTCAAAAAACCTTTGCTTCCTAAACTTTTAAGAGAATAACTGAGGCGCCGCATTAATCCGAGAGGAGAATCCAGAATCCGGCGCATAACAAAAACTCACGAGCGGCCGACTCGTGAGTTTTGATTTAGATCTGTCGTCAGACTAAGTTAGAAACCGCAGACAAGGATTGCTAACAATGTGCCCGGCCACAAAAGAGCGCCGATAACGACATACATGATGTTAAAAGCAAAATCCAACAGACTCGTCCAGAGAACGGAAAGGACCGGAATATTTGCCCAAAGAAAAGCCAGCATTGCGAGAGCGCCCAAGAAATAAAGGCCGCTCACCCAATTAACAAATTTTTGAGTTGTACGCAGAACCATAATGTTCCTCCCAAGATCTTGAAGGTCAATTCATCATCCTTTCCCCAATAGGGTTAACGAGATGATAAATATGATCGTTAGCCAACAGTAGCATTCTAGACCTTAAAAAGCCTAAAAACGAACAAATCCTTAAAGACAACTTAACTCTTGGTGGCTAAAATGGGTATCGGAAGCGGGTCATGAGCCTGAACCCGCCGGAATGACTAAAGAAAGAGAGACATGTATGCTTCAGAATAACCCGGAAAATGACCCTTTAGCTGAAAAACTGATTGACAGCGGAATCGCCTACAAAGGATCTTTCCTTCAGCTGCACAAAGACACTGTTAAAACCCCGGACGGTGTCGTGACAACCAGAGAGTATCTCCATCATCCGGGCGCCTCCATGATCATTCCGATGTTCGAAGACGGCACTGTCATACTTGAACGCCAATACCGCCACCCTTTGCGCAGAAGCTTTCTCGAATTTCCCGCTGGAAAATTGAATCCCGGTGAATCTCCTTTTAACTGCGCCAAACGAGAATTAATGGAAGAAACAGGATACGAAGCGCAGATCTGGAAAAAGCTCGGCCGATTTAATAATGCGATTGGTTATTCTGATGAAGAAATCACCGTCTTTTACGCCGGAGATTTGAAGTATGTGGAACAGCATTTAGATGCCGGAGAAGTTCTTGACATTATTAAGATGCCCCTCTCCGAAGTCCTTAAACAATGCTTGAACGGCGAAATCACCGACGTCAAAACTATCGTCGGTGCCTTCTGGCTCCAAAACTACCTCAGCACTCAGAAAGAGGCAGAAAGGTAGTCTTCTCCTCTAAATATTAGTGTCCTGTTACGGGCCGGCTTGCAGAAGCGAGTCGGCCCGATTGCACAATAATGGCTTCAATGATTAGAGGAGAGGTCTGTTTTGAGCAAAGGAACATGGGAAAGGATTAAAGATCAGGGTGTTAAGGGCCTGCTGCGATTAATCGTGCTGATCTGTTCCCTCGTCCTGATCGGTGTTATTTCTTACGACACTTTTGTCTACAACAATCCGTTTTACCAGAGCGAATTTGCAGAGAAGGTGCAATTTTGGGTCTGCATCTTCTTTATGGTGGATCTGGCACTTGAGTTTATCCTTTCCAAGAGAAAAGCTCGATATATCACGACTTATTTGCTCCTCTTTATCGCCTGTATTCCCTATGGGACACTTCTACCGAAGCTAGGCATTACCTTACCGCGGGACATCGGATATTTCGTTAGTTTCATGCCGCTCATCCGAAGCTGCTACGCTCTGGCCATTGTTGTCGGATGGTTCGCCATTCAAACATCTTCTAAAATGTTTGTAACTTATGCCATCATCTTGTTCTCCGGGATCTATCTGGGGAGCTTGGGCTTTTACGTCTGTGAAACCAATGTCAATCCCGGCGTCAGAACCTATTGGGACGCTTTATGGTGGTCCGTTATGGAAGCCATTACGATCGGCTGCAACATCGAAGCCGTGACCACCGGAGGCAAAGTCCTTTCTGTAATTGTGGGTGTGCTCGGTCTGTTAATCATTCCGATGTTTACCGTGTACGTTAACAATATCGTGTCTGTCTTCCATACCGTGACGAGCGCAGCCGCTGAAGCGGCTGCCGGAAGTCCCGAAGAAAGGGCTACCGCAAACGAAAACAACAAAAAGGACAAAGATCAAAACAACAGCAGCAACGGTTAACATGAGATTTGCAAGCTTAGATTGGGTTATGTCCTTAATCGGCTGAAAGAAAAAGATTATCCTGAGAGGGACGATGATTTCAGGAGGATCTATGGCATACAAAATCATTGATATTCAAGGCATTGGCGAAGCTTACGCACCGAAATTAATTGCAATCGGAATCAAAACGCCGGAAGAATTGCTCGAAGCCTGCCTCACGCCTTCTGCACGTAAGAAAGTAGCGGAAGAAACCGGTATCTCGGGAAAGCTCATTCTTAAATGGGCTAATCATGCAGATTTATTCAGAATCAGCGGTATCGGCCCTCAGTATGCAGAATTGCTTGAAGCAGCCGGTGTTGATACCGTTAAAGAGCTGAAGCACAGAGTTCCGGCCAATCTAACAGCTAAGATGGTCGAAATTAATAAGGCAAAAAATCTTGCTCAGCGCGATCCATCCGAAAAGGAAGTCACTAAATGGATTGAAGAAGCCGGCAAGCTTGAAGGAAAAATTACGTATTAAACGCTAGGCGTAGATTGCGGAATTCGGGCCTCCAATGGAGGCCTTTTGTATTTCTTAGAGGATGCCTTCTTTTGTCTTCTGCGCGATCATCTGTGCAGATTTATCGAGAAGTTCTTTTTCTTCATCCGTTAGTCCCAAGCGATGGACATATTCCACGCCGTCCTTTCCAATTACTGCCGGATATCCGACATAACAGCCGTAGTCTTCTAAATAAACAGAGGCCGGGCAAGCAAGTTTTGCGTCAGAGAAAACGGCTTGAAGGAGTTTAACTGCGCAGGTTGCAATGGCGTAGCAAGTGTATTTTTTACCGTTAAAAACAAGCCAGCCTCCGCCTCTTGCGGCCTTATCAAGCTCCGCCAACTCAAGATGCTGGTCTTTGGCAATTTCTGTGATCGGCTCACCCTGAACGGTAATTGTCGACCAAGCTGCAAACTGTGATTCTCCGTGTTCGCCCAATACATAACCGGCAATGTTGTGCGGGTTCTGATCCAGCGCCATGCTAACGGCTCTTTGCATACGGGCTGTATCCAAGAATGTTCCTGTTCCGAAAACCTGCTGGCGGCTCAAGCCGGTGTAATGCTGAAGCAGACCGGTAATGACGTCACATGGATTCGAAATATTGATCAGGATTCCATGGAAACCGGCTTCTTTCAAGGCCGTTCCGACTTGTTTAACCTGCCGGCAGTTGAAAGAGTATTCCAGGAAGCGATTTCCGCCTTCGGCCAGGGCCTTGATGTCTCCGAAAGATGTAATGACAACATCCGCATCTTGGAGAGCCTGATAGTCGTTCATGGAAAGCTTTGTATAGGTATCCAAGCGGCCTAAAGAATCCAGAAGATCGTAAAACTCGGCTGTGCATTTAGCCTCATTTGAATCGATGAGCACCAGTTCGTCTGCGATTCCTTTTGTCACCAGAGTATAGGCAACGGTAGAGCCGACATGACCCAGACCGATAACACCAACTTTTCTCATTTTTCCTCTCTATGTTGCTACCTAAGATGCAATCGATTCTAAGTAGAAACCTGGAGGAATCTAAAATTGTTGATAGGATTTTTGCATCCGTAAAGGCTCTTTTTTCCTCACCAGATTTGTCTGGACAGGGAACCTTCTTTGCTCAAATTGCTTGTTGCTTTAGTTTTGTTTCTGGATTGTTAGGCACTACGGTAAAGGCCTCAAAGCGAAAGTTGCAGGGGTCAAGTGTTTTAGAGGCCCTGAAAAGAGCTCCACCCCCCCCCTGAAACTTATTATCAAAATGCAAATTGAGATATTCTCGGGAAAACTCTAAAACGCGATCTAGTTATATCTTTTTGCTAAGAGGATGAAAAGAGAATTCAGCTTGAGTATTTATAGTGGTGCGAGTGGACGGACTCGAACCGTCACGTCGAAGACACTAGAACCTAAATCTAGCGCGTCTACCAATTTCGCCACACTCGCAAGAAGACGAATTGTACCTGAGTTCTCAAAGTAGCGAAAGCAAAGGAACAAGCAATTTGACAACAAGCAATTTGAGCAGCCGTCGCTTAATGCGCTTTGCTTTAACAGAGGCGTGAGATTGATGCGCAGGCATGATCTCATCCTTACAAGGCGACTCCGGAGTGCGATCCGAGAGCCGTTTTGCTTGGTTTCTACAAAGATTGAAAAGATAACCAGCAACTTTCTAATTCCTCAGCCGTCATGCCCTAACAACTTCGGCTCGAGTTTCTTGTCAGATTGACCATTTAAAAAAGCTTCCCACACCATTAAATGAACCTAACCTAAAGGAAACACCCATCTAACCAATAAAAAAATCCTGCCGGGTGAGCATAATTTTCATAAAAATGAAAAGGTAAGCTTGCGGTATGTTGTTAATAATGATTTAAAGGCTGAAAATCTTAATCGTAAATAAGTACTCAGCCTGCCCTCGCCTTGTTACCAATATCTAATTGAAGCGAACTTAATGGAAATTATTATCTTCGGAGAACTGTTTGCCCCTACAGTTTGCTTACAACTCCTCAAATGTTCCTTTCTTTAGCAGTTTCCCTTCTGAAAGGTGCTGTTTTCCCCTAGCAAACACTGAACGTAATTTCCAATCACAATCAGTATCGAAGAAGCATATATCTGCATCAAAGCCAGCAGATATTTTTCCTTTTCCGCCTAAACCTAAAGCATCTGCAACATTCGATGTCACCAACGGCAGGATCTTCTCCGGGGCCTGCCCGCGTCCTATCAGTTCTCTCACAATATCTAAATTTCCGGTAACGCCGCCGCACCGCAATCCAATAAGCTCTCCGTTTTCATTGAATCTAGGTTTAGATCCATGGCCGTCCGTACTCATCGTAAGCAAGTGAGGGGGAACCTTCTCATCAAAAAGAATCTCTACTGCATCGGCAGGACTGGAAAAATCACAAATTCCGCCGGAAGTCACATCAATGAAGCCTCCTTTTCTCGCAAAACCAATCGCATCCTGAAGCAGCCATTTCTTTCTAGCCACATGCATTGGTCTGATGTGTTTGATCGGAAAACCGCGGTCAACAATTTCTTCTAAAAGATTGAAGGCGCCTGGAACGTCGCCTAGGTGGATATGCAAGAAGCCAATTTTTCCGGCAAGCATTGCGGACACTCTAATGTCCGTCAAAACTTCCAGAAGTTTCTCTGCTGTCGGAAATGAAGAACGATGGTCTCCGAGGGCAATCTTGACGCCAAGCACCTCAGGCACGCAGTACAGATCGCCTTTCACGGATCCCGTCAGCGTTTGCGGCGGAAGCAAATAACTGCTTGTATGCATCCAAGCACTTATGCCTTCTCGTTTTAAAGCGCGAGATTTTGTGAGAACGGAAGAAGGCGTTCTTGAGAGTCCGTCCGTTCCTAAAACACCGACAACAGAAGTAGTTCCGCAGAGAATGAGTTCTGATAATTGAAGTTCTGGACATCTGGTTTCAGGGCCTCCCTCTCCTCCTCCGCCCGTGATATGCACATGCTGATCCATGAAGCCGGGAGTGAGGTTCAATCCTTTCGCCTCAATGCCTTCCAGATTTGGAAGACTAACCTGAGACAGGTCGTCTTCAATAGCAGCAATTTTTTCTTCCAGAATAAGGACGTCCTTTTTTTCCTAGAAATTTAGGAGTAAAAACATTTGCTCCCTTGATTAAATAAGGCATGTTCTTTCCTCCAGACAGTTTTTGATTTTGATGAAATCCGAAGACTCGTAAGAGCAGACTCCTATTGTTTGAATAAGAATAAATTTGACGTATCGATATGTGAATAAGGAAGAATACGAACGAATTTTGTGGCCGCTAATTGCCTTCTCTGCCTTGTCCGTCAAAAATTTTCAAGAAATCTGATTAGTTTTTTCTCCCGCCCAGCAAAAATTCACTACCCATTATTTCTGGCCTCAGACGACAGTCCGAAGAACAGTTCGAACCAGAGATGATTGCTTACAGATGAGAACATTTCCTTTCAAAGGAGGCTAGGGATTACAACTAGAATCACCACAATATTTTTGAATTTTCATAGGTGGATTCAATGCTTACAAAACAACAAATCGAACTCGTTAAGGCTACTGTTCCTGTTCTTCGCGAACACGGTGTTGCACTTACTTCCCACTTCTATAAGAGAATGCTTTCTCACAACCCGGAACTGATGCAGGTCTTCAATATGGGCCATCAGCGCGCCGGCTTCCAGCAGCAGGCTTTGGCGGGAGCTGTTCTGGCTTATGCAGAAAACATTGAAAACCTTCCGGCCTTGTTGGACGCTGTTGCTCACATCGCCAACAAGCACGTTTCCGTCGGCATCCGCGCCGAACACTATCCGATCGTCGGCAAGCACCTCATCGCCTCCATCAAAGAAGTCCTCGGCGATGCTGCTATTCCCGAACTTATTGATGCTTGGACAGCCGCTTACATGCAGCTTGCCGACGTCCTTATCGGCGCAGAAAAAGCTATTTATGACAAGAACGCTGTTGCAGAAGGCGGCTGGACAGGCTGGCGTTTCTTCAAGGTTGCTGAAAAATCCAAGCAGACCGACAATGTTACTTCCTTCAAGCTTGTTCCTGTCGACAACGGCAAGATGCCTGAAGTCAAGGCCGGCCAGTACATTTCCGTTCGTGTGTTCGTGAAAGGACAGGATCTGATTCAGCCGCGTCAGTACACTGTTGTTAAGGCTGACGCCACTTCCCTGACAATTGCCGTCAAGAAGGTCGAAGCCGTAGAGAAGTCTCCTGCAGGTATGGTTTCCAACACTTTGCACAACGACATCAACGAAGGTGATGTCGTTGAAGTTTCCTTCCCGGTCGGCGAATTCAACCTGCCCGAAGGCAACGGCGAACTCTGCCTGCTCTCCGCCGGTATCGGTATCACTCCGCTCTTCGCAATGCTCAAAGAAGCCGTGCAGAAAGATCCGACTCGCAAGATCTCTTTCGTTCACGTTTGCAAGAATAAAGAAGCTATCCCGTTCCGCGAAGAACTCGCTCTCGTCGTTAAGGAAGGCAACGTTTCTTTCGAAGTGTTCGAGACTTCCGAACACGGCCGTCCTTCCGAAGACTTCTTCAAGAGCTTGGTTTCTCAGGGCGCTGACTACTGCATCTGCGGTCCGGTTCCCTTCATGAAGCTCGCTGCTTCTGAACTGGTTAAGAACGGCGTTGCAGAAAACAAGATTCACGCTGAGAAATTCGGCACAGGCGCTATCTAATGGTTCTGAGTCTTCTTTGAGGTCGCTATAAAGACTTCGTCGAAACAAAAAGACCTGAGGCCCGGACATTTTGTTCGGGCTTTTTCTTTTTTTAATGAAGTTAGGAACAATTTCCCCATATGGTACTAATTAAATATTCAACTAGAAAAAGAATAAAAAAATTAAAGAAATTCCAGGAGAAACAATAAATTTTTAGAAATTATCTATTGGTGGGGGAATATTATTTTTTAACAGAATCTTGCTGTTTTTAGGAAGGATACATCAAATATAAATTTCGCTGCGAAGAAAAACTTTCATTAAGTGAAAATTAAGATCCACAATAAAGAAAGTTCAGCCAATCGGATGAAATTCCTCCCATATACCTAAAATTCAGTAGTAATATTTCCTTAATCTTGCTAATATCTCCTTGAGCCTCATTGTTTCTTGAGGAATTCCATCCTCACTTGAATACTCTGATCCTCACCCGATAACCACATCTTCGGAAGAACAATATGAATAAACAGCAATTGATTGAAATTATTGCGGAAGAAAATGAAATCACTAAGGATATGGCTACCCGTACCCTGAATACAATGATCCGCTCCATCATGACATCCGTCAAAAACGGAGAGCCTGTCGTGTTAGTCGGTTTCGGAACCTTCCGTCAGGTAAAAAGGAAAGCACGCGTTATCTGCAATCCCCATACCGGTGAAAAACTTGAATTGAAGCCCCGCAGCGTCCCCAAATTTGTTCCGGGTACTTTATTCAAACAGATTGTTGACGAACAAAACAGCTAACTTTTGTCCTTCAGACAGATTTAGCTCTTAAGTTTGATCCCGTAAATTGGATAAACGGTTTGCTCGGGTGAGAATGGTGTTGTTGCCGTTTTAGGAACCTTGAAGATAGACATACCTTCGATTTTCCGGGTTTCACTTGTAGCACATACGAAAATCCCGAACTCTTCGGAGTTCGGGATTTATTTGTGTCAGGATAACTTAATCCTAGAGATTAGAGTTTGCCGCCCTGCTGTGCCTGCGGTGCAGGAACGCCCTGCTGATACATGCCGTAGCCGCCATGGTGCGGACCGCGGTGTCCGGGACCGAAGCCGCCTCTCGGACCTCTGGCGTGGGTACGGGATTCGATCGAGTCAAACACCTTAACCTGTTCCGGAGTAAGAACTTTCATGAGTTCCTGACGAGCGTCAATAGCTTTCTGAAGCGCTTCAACTCGGGCTTTTTGGAAAGCCAAGCGCTGATTCAAGATGTCTTGACGTGTCTGGCCTTGTGCAGCAAGGGGACGCTTCATCTGGTGATAAGCATCGACAGCGCCGAAGTAGGCTTCAAATGCAGGTTTCTGAGCATCAGTAAGATTCAGCGCACCGCGCAGATAAATTTTTCTCTGTTCAAAGCCGGGACGATAGTCTCTAGGGCCCTGAGCACCCTGCTGCGGACCGTAAGACCAGCAGGGATGTCCCTGACGCATCATTCCGTTGGGACCGTACTGGCAGCCGCGATTCGCGCCTTGGGGACCGGCTTGACAGCCGGGACCGTAGCCCATCATGGGGCCTGCTCCGCATCCCCATGCAAATGCTGCACCGGCGGCGAATGTAAGGGAGGCAGCTAAAGCTGCAGAAGAGATAACCTTTTTAGTATTCATCGTTGTCCTTCCTTTGAGAGTGGCGCCAAATCAGCGCCGCAGATTCACTATATCAGGCCTATAGTAGCCCGAATTTCGAAAAGTTAAAGTTTGTTTCGGGTTTTCAAAAAAGCTTACAATTACGAACTTTTCATGCTAAATAGTTACATTTTCTCCGCTCTTCAAAATTCTCTATACTTGGTCTCTCTTGGAATTTCTCCTTTTAGATACCGGTTTTTTCAATGGCTTCTGATTTCGACTTTGATCTTCCTCTGAATCAGTATTTTTTAGCTGAGATCGCGGAACATCTTGAATCTAAAGGAATAAATTGCCTAGACGATTTGATCGACGCCATGTACGAGGATCCCGAGCGCTGGGCGACGCGTCTGGACCTGAACAAAGAACGAAGCAACGGAATCCTTTCGTGGCTCTACTCTAAAAAACTCAACGGTGCTCCGATAGATTTCCCGCCGGTTTTAGAAACCCGAGCTCGGGACCTCTCCAAGTCCTATTACGGTCAAAAGATCGAAGACGTCGGCGCCCCGCTTTGGTCCGAAATCAATAAAAAGCAAAAAGCCGGGCGCCGTCTCGGTCAGCCGCTTAAAAACGACGAAATACGTCCGCTTGAATTTTTAGCGCCTCCAAAAGGCTTAGACGGTTCTTCAGGAACCAACCGAGGCGACCGACAGGACTGTGCCTTAAACGTCAACACCGACATTGAAGCTATTCGTCTCTGGCTTAAAGCAAAAGGCACCAATGCCAATACTCAGGCTGCCTATCGAAGAGAGGCCGAAAGATTTTTGTTATGGTGCCTCTTAGAGAAAAGAGTCGCCCTTTCCTCCGCTCGTCTTGATGAATGCGCGGATTATCTTAAGTGGCTCGAGATGATCGGCAGAGAAACACCCGAGAACTGGCAGAAATCCTGGATCTATCCGCAGGAAACTTGGATCGGACCCAAGAATACGCCGCGGGAATCTCCGGATTGGAAACCTTTTAATTCTTCCCTTGCCTACACAAGCCGAAAAGCCGCCTCGACGATCATCCGACAGCTCTTTTCCTTCCTTCATAAGACAGGCTATCTGAAATTCAATCCTTTTGATCAGATTCCTGCGAAGGTGCGTTTTTTGCCCGGCGAAGGCAAACCTAAAGAATTTGCGGACCGTTCTTTATCTCCGGCCCAATGGGAGGAAATCGAAACACACCTTGCTCGGCTGCCTCTTGATCTTGTCCGCATGCGGCTCGAGGTTCTTTTTGTCTTAGGTAAGGAACTCGGTATGCGAGCGAGCGAAATGATCAACGCCCGCTGCGGCTGGATTGAATACTCACGCTTCGGCGATGAAGAAACTGTTGTCATCGACATTGTCGGTAAAGGCGATAAACAAAGACGCCTCCCGCTGTCTTCAGAACAAGTTGAGAAAATCTCGAGATACCTTGCTGCCAGGAAGCGCCCTCCGCTTTTTGAGCCGGCCGGAAAAGACGTCCCTCTGATTGCGAGCTTCCGCATCGGCAACAAAGGAGCGGATAAGGAAGGATTATCTCGTTCCGGACTTTATATCGTCCTGCATACCTTCCTCGAAGAAGTGGCCAACGACGTCCGAAAGAAAAATCCGCGCGACGCAGCCAAGCTTCTCGGAAGTTCACTGCACTGGCTGCGCCATACCTTTGCTGTCGCCAGCTTGGAAGTGATGCCGGTCAACGTCGTTCAAACAGCCATGGGACACGCTTCGGTTAATACAACCACCAGGTACATCTCTCCGGATCAAACAGAGGTCCTAGAAGGATTTAAGAAGCTGAAATCCTAATTTTTACGCGCGTCAGCCAGCGTCTTTGCCCAGGTGATGAACAGATCCTGGAGAACCAGACGTTTGCTTAAAGGATGATCTTTGCTGCGGTTGGCCTGCATCAGCGTTTGGTTAAATGGAACCAGCTTCTGAAAATCCGTACCCTGCGCCTGACGTTTATAAGCTTCGGCGTGTTCCGGAAAATACCTCGGCTCAGCACCGGAGAGCACCGCCATCAGATCCCAGTACCAGCGCTGCATGACGGAAACCACAGGACCGACCGGCATATCCTTCTGAAAAGCCGACAGCACCTGAACGCTAGATAGCGCAGAGCCAAGAGCAAGCATTTCGAGATACTTGGCTTCGTCTTTTTTATCCAATGTGAGATTGGGGTCAGCCTCATGAATCAGAAGCGGTCTGCCGCTCAAACGTGTGAGCTCTCCCTCCGGATTTCGGACCTTCTGGGACTTGAGGTAAGCGATGCCCTGCTCACGTGTAGGCGGCGTGCAGCGAACCAACTGGCAGCGGGAGCGGATCGTCGGAAGAATCGAGTTGATGTCATCAGCAACCAGGATAAGTACTGCGCCTTCGGGCGGCTCTTCAAGCGTTTTAAGCAGGGCCGAGCTTTGGTCTCCGGACATGGAATCTGCCGGATAGATCACGACGGCTCGGTGGCCGGCGCGATGCGCCGTAACAGAAAGATATTCTCCGATGCCGCGAACCTGTTCAATCAGAATTTGTTTAGACAGACTTTTGCCCTTCGGAATCTCTCCGAATTTACCGTTCCAGGGTTCAGGATGAAGCGCGGCTTCGGTTTCGCTTAATACGTAGCGAAGGTCCGGATGGTTTCCGCTGAAGATGAGTTTGCACTCCTCGCAGATTCCGCATGGCGCGCCGTCTGCCGGGTGCTGACAAACTACGGCTGCCGCAAAGCGGGAAAGCCAGTTCAAACACGCCGCATCCTCGCGGACCATAAATAAGGACACCGCCCGGAAGTTTGCCGAGCATTTTTGAGAGCACTTCGGCCGGCCGTTCCAGCCAAGGGTACGGGGCTAAACCCATGTGTCAACCTCCTTGAGGACATGCGCAGAGACCTCTTCCGGCGTTCCCTGAGCATCAATGACGACACAGCGCTCGGGTTCTTTCTTTGCGATTTCCAGATAGCCTTGACGCACTCTTCGATGGAAGTCTGCGTCTTCCTGTTCAAACCGGTCGAGCTTGCGGGACAAGCGGGCTGCTGCAACTTCGGTCGGCAAGTCAAAAATGACCGTTTTGTCGGGCTTGATATCGGGATGTACGAAGTCAGCGAGCATCTCGATTTCTTTCAAGCTGCGCCCACGGCCATACCCTTGGTAGGCGACAGAAGCATCCGTGAAGCGGTCGCAGAGAACCCATTTACCGGCTTCTAAAGCCGGACGAATGATTTTGGCAAGATTTTCCTGACGAGCTGCAAACATTAGAAGCAGTTCGCACTTTGCGGTCATGGGTTCGTTTAACAGAAGCTCTCGGATCTTCTCGGCGCTTTCCGGACCGCCCGGCTCTCTCGTGCTGACAAAATCAATACCTTTCTCTTTGAGCGCATTAGCGATTACTTCGAACTGAGTGCTTTTGCCGGCGCCGTCCACGCCTTCAACCGTAATAAATTTCCCGCGTTCCATGATAATCAAAGTCCTTGGCTTCTGAGATACTTCTGCACGGCCGCATTATGCTCTTTGAGTGTCTTAGAGAATTTAGTCTGGCCGCTCTTGCCCATGGCCACAAAGTATAAATAATCCGTATCAGCCGGGTGTGCGGCCGCTTCAATCGCGGCTAAGCCGGGGTTGCAGATCGGCGTCGGGGGAAGACCCGGACGCGTGTAGGTGTTATACGGATGGTCCGTTCTCAGGTGTTTCTTTGTGATTTTGCCGTCAAAGTTTTCGATTCCGTAAGTTACCGTCGGGTCAGTCTGAAGCAGCATGCCGCGCTTCAAACGATTGTTAAAGACGCTGGAGACTAAAGCGCGATCGGAGTTCTGACCGGTTTCTTTTTCAATAATGCTGGCGAGGATCAATAGTTCATAGGGAGATTTAACGGCAACATTCGGGGAACGTGTTTCCCAAGCCTTGCTAATGCGTTCCTGCTGCTCGCGGTAAGCGCGTCTTAACACCAGCGTATCGGGAGAACCTTTAGCAAATACAAAAGTATCTGTGGCGAACTGCCCCTCCGGGTGCGTGCCTTCCGGCGCGTGGACGGTGGACATGACTGTTTTGAGGTCAAGATCGGGGTCCGCGTGATCTAAATCTTCAGAGTTTTTAATGCGTGTCAGGAATTTTGCAGTTTCTGTACCCTCAACCAGTGTGAACTTGCTCATGATCACATCGCCGGAGGCGAACTTATCGACGATCTCTCTGATCGTTGAAGGATTCGGGATTCGGTAGTAACCGACATGAACCGATTTGTCCTGATCGTAAAAAGAGAATGCTCGGGTAAGGATTGACGGATCAACATCTGCCCCGGCTTGCTTGAGCGAGTTGGCAATTGAGCGGATCGTACTGCCCTTGTCTACTTTAATCACGACCTCCGGAGGGTTTCCTTCAAAAGGCACCGGCCGCACGTTTACGTAATAGTAAGCACCGCCGAGAAGTCCGAACGCCAGCACGGCTACAAGGCCGCAGGCGGCCAGCAGTTTGACCACAAATCTCATACTCACACGCAATTGAATTAATACAACTCAAACAAGCATGATAGCGACAATTTGAGATTTGTCTGCTCACTTTGTCGAGGCTGTCAGTCGTAATTGTTTTCGATCTGTTAATTTATCGACATGTTTTGATTAAGGAGTAATGCACAAATGAGCATGCTTGAACTAAATTCCTGGACATTCAGCGAAGAACAAGATTTTGTATTTGTCGCTGTTCGCGGCGAAGACGCTGAAAACTTTCTCCAAGGAATGCTGACCCAGAATGTAAAGACAATGGGACCGACAGACGCTCGCTGGACGGCTGCTTGCAACCACCAAGGACGTACCGCCGCTACCTCTTTAATCGTCAGAATCCCGAACGGCTTCGGAATGCTTATGCCGAAATCCATTTCTCAGGACGAAGTCGATCGTCTGAGCAGGTTCATTTTGAGAAGCAAAGTCGAAATCGAAATTCTTCCCGAACCGATCACCTATTTCTGCTCCGACGATGCCAAGGCTATCGACCGTCCGTGCCCGGCCCTTCCGCGCGAACCGATGCAGGCCTTTGTCGGTGATTCCGTTATCGTTGTTCGTCTTCCCTCCAATGACGCACAGGGAATGCACGGCAAATTTGTCGCCATCGGAAAGATCCCTGATGACATGTACGCTCCGATCAAAGCCCACAACCGCCTGGCTCGCTCCCTGATGGAAGAAACCCGAATCTCTCGAATGGCTGCCGCAGGCACTGAATATGGACTTGATCGGCGGTATTGCCTTTAACAAAGGCTGCTACACCGGTCAGGAGATCATCTCCAAGACTGAAAACCTGGGCAAGGTAAAACGCCGTATGTTCTTAGGCGTTGCCAGAGGCGTTAAGGATCTCGACGAAGGCACGGAAGTCTTCATGGAAAACGAACCGATGGGACGCGTTATTCAGAGCGACGGCGAGCATTTCCTGTTTGTCCTGACTTATGAATATATGGATTCCGAACTTTATGTTAAAGATGTCCCGGTAGAAATCCTGCCGCTGCCTTATGAAGTCACAGTTCCTGCCAGCGTGATCTAATCTAAACGCTTTTCTCTAAAACACCGGAGTTCGTCAGCTCCGGTTTTTTGTTGTCTCATTCTTTTTGAAAAAACTTCTTCATTGCCTGCCGCACAACGCTTTCTCCTCCTTGATTAGAATGAAGGATTCTTGATTGTGTTTTACGGAGCGGAGATGCCGATCTCAAAATCGACGGAAAGAATATGGAAGCGATTAAACCGCGACCTGACCGGCAAGCCCTCCTATCGAGCCAATAAAACCGGCTCTTCTCGGCGATTTATTCCTAAAGAACGCTGTGCCAACCCCGACACCGTCACGTTTATCACCGAGCTTTTGTCCGCAGAACACCGAATCTCACTGCCCGACATCATTTACACCCTCAGCTGCCTGTTGCTGGATCGTTACTGCTGTGATCGAAAGCTCTCCGAAAAGTTCAAAACCGAATACGGCCGAACGCATACTTTCGAACAGCAATTTGCGAAGCTTGAGCTTCCGGAAGAGTTTGATCTTCTCGGCACGATCTACCAGTCTTTCTTAACAGAAGGCGTCAAGAATTCCACCGGCTCTTACTACACGGAGCAATCCGTGGCTCAAGAGCTGCTGAATTCTTTAGGCACAAAGCCCGGTGCAGCATTTTTGGATCCCTGCTGCGGCAGCGGCACCTTTTTAATGCTTGCGCAAGACATGGGATTAAAAGTCAGCGGCATGGACAGCGATCCGATTGCCGTCATGATTGCGAAAGCGAACCTGATTCTTGCAGGAGCGACAGAATACCCGGATGTCCGCGTCACGGACTTCGTCAGCCGTTGGAAAAGCGAAAGAAGACGTTTTGACTTTGCGGCCACGAATCCGCCGTGGAGCTCAAAAACTAAAAACGTTTATGCCGATGTCTCGAGCTTTTTCTTCATGAAAACGCTCTCGCTCCTTAAATCCGGCGGCAGGCTTGCCTTCCTGATGCCGATTTCCATGCTGAACATTGCCTCGCATCGGCTTTTCCGAGAGCAATTGTTTAGCGACTGCAAGCTTCTTGAAATACGCAAATTCGACACGAAATTCAGCGGAGTTCAAACTGACTTTGTTTCTATCCTCGCAGAGAAAGCAAAACCCGCGGAAACGTTCAGGATGATTGGGACCGGGGAAGTCCGAGAAATTCCGCTTTCGCTTTTCCAGCTCACGGAGCAAAAGACGATTTTCAGCGTGACGGAACCGGAAGTAGAAATTATTTATAAGATCCTTTCCAAAGGAGAGCTTTCTTTAGCCGGCAGCAAATGGGCGCTGGGCATTGTGACGGGGAACAATAAAAAGCATTTAAAAGAGCTGCCTGGACAAGGTCTTGAACCGATCTACACTGGTAAAGAGATTCGCCCGTTTTACATCGACAAGCCGCGGTATTTTGTTCACTTCAATCGCGCGGCGTTCCAGCAGACGGCGCCGGACGAAATTTATAGGACAGCTCCAAAGATCATCTACCGCTTTATCTCCAATCATCTTGTCTTTGCGGCAGAAAGAAGCGGAGCGCTGGTGCTCAACAGTGCAAACATCCTTATTCCGAACATTCCGGAGCTTTCTTTTGAAGCCCTGCTCGCTCTTTTAAACAGCAAGGTCTACTCTTTTATCTACCAAGTCTTGTTTGGTCAAATCAAAGTGCTTCGCAGCAATCTTATGCAGCTGAAGCTCCCCCGCATCTCTGCCGAGCAGGATGAAGAACTTAAAGGCTTGGTGCTCGCGGCAGAGGCGAACCCTACGGAAGAGATCCAAGAAAAAATCAATCAAGTAATATTCAGTATTTACGACTTGACGGATGACGAGATAGAAGTAGTTCTCAAACGTTAAGGAACTTAAGAAGCTCCGGCTGGAGCTGGTGCAGAAAGATTTGCAACCTGCTCTGCGGCGCCTCACACCTCTTCTGAACTGATCCTTAAGTGTGAAGCGCTGCATCAAAGTTTCATTTTTTTGAAAAAGTCATCCACAGAGTCATAAGACTTCAGCTTCCCGCTCTCTGCTTCCTCAATAGCCGCCAATGTCACTGCATTTGGAACTTCGTAGTCAAAAGGAAATTTTTTCTCCGAAGCAAAACAAACCAAGAACATTCTGAGGACATCACTGATTGTGAGTCCCATTGCTTCTGCAGCTTCAGATGCCTCTTTTTTGAGGTTGGAATCAATCCGCAGCCTGAGAACTTCAGCTTTACTCATTCAGACCTCGCCTTTTGATTAGGCACGTGCACCGCCGCAATATGCCATTTTTCAAAAATATTATCCAATCTGATTCCAAAAAGAAATCCCAACAATATTTCCGTCGAAGCATTGAACATCTAAGTGAACTAAAACCTTTCAAGCTTAGGAAAGCTGCAGCAGTTCCAAAATTTCCTCCTTAGAAAGCTTCTTAGCGACATCGCTTCCTTCGAGCAGTGCGTCGGCAAGATTCTTCTTCGTCTTATGCAATTCGAGGATTTTCTGCTCCACTGTCTTTTCCGAAATCAGCTTATAGATCGTCACAGGACGCTTCTGTCCGATTCGGTAAGCACGGTCAGAAGCCTGATCTTCAACAGCAGGATTCCACCATGGATCCAGGTGGATCACGTAGTCGGCTGCCGTGAGATTAAGTCCCGTGCCGCCTGCCTTCAGACTGATCAGGAACAACGGTATGTCGCCGTTTTGGAAGGTTTCCACAAGTTTCTTGCGCTGAGCGGCTGGAACGGAACCGTCCAAGTAGAGGTATTCGATGCCGGCTTTGTCCAATGCCTGTCGAACCAAAGCAAGGAAGGATGTAAATTGACTGAATACCAGAGCACGATGCTTGTTTTCTTTCAGCTCGCTAACCAGCTCCAGAAACACACGGATCTTGGAGGACGGAATTGTCAGATGTTTGTCGACAAGTTCCGGACTGCAGGCAGCCTGGCGGAGCTTTGTCAGCGCCATTAAGGCTTCAATCGGATTGATCTTTTCAGACTGGAGACCGGAAAGCGTTCTCGTACGAATGTTTTCATAGATCGCCATTTCTTCTTCGGAAAGCTCGACCGGAACGATCAGCTCGGTTTTCTCCGGCAGTTCATCGAGCACCTCTGCCTTCGTACGGCGAAGGATAAACGGGCTGATCAGCTGTTTGAGCAAATGCTGCTTTTCCCTGTCTTTCTTCTTTTCGATCGGAAGAATAAAGCGGTCACCGAACTGCTGGTATGAGCCTAAGTAGCCGGGATTGGCGAATTCAAACAGATTCCAAATTTCCGAGAGATCGTTTTGAATCGGCGTACCGGACAAGAGGATTCGGCCTTGAGCATTGATCTTCATCACAGAATGAGAAGTCTGTGTGGCTTTATTCTTGATTGCATGCGCTTCGTCTAAAACCGCCAGATTCCATTCAACCTTACACAGAGCTTCGATCTCGGTATTGAGCACACCGTACGTGCACAAAATGACATCGTAGTCTTTGAGGTTTTTGAGGATCTCTTCTCGGTTGCCGCTGTTGAAGTCGGCAAACCTCAGACCCGGCGCAAACCGCACCATCTCTGACTTCCAGTTGTAGAGCACGGCGGTCGGAACCACGAGTAAGGACGGCCCGAGAATTTTCCTTCCAAGCAGAACAGCAATCGCCTGCACGGTTTTGCCCAAGCCCATATCATCGGCCAATATGCCGCCGGCGCCCCAAGTGCAAAGCCGCATAAGCCATTCAAAGCCTTCTCTTTGGTATTGACGAAGCTGCGCCTCCAGACCTGAAGGAATAAAGAACTCGATTTCCTGAGCTTTCAGGATTCGCTCCTGCAGGTTCTCGTAGCTCTTGTCGCCCGTGACTTCTGAACCGTTTTCTTTAAGTGCTTCCAGCGCGGTACCGCTGAACTTGGAAATCAACAGTTCATCCTTCTTCTTAGAAGAAACGTCTTCGAGAATCTCTAACTGTTTCAGCAGTTTGTTCGTGATGAGAACGTATTCCGATCCTTCCAAATGGATAAAGTTGCCGACGCGGTCTTTGAGCTTATCCAGGATTTGATTGATCTTGAGCTGAGTTTTGCCGTCAATGGAAACCGTGCCGTCCAAAGAGAACCAGCGGTCAACACTGTTCACCTTGAGCCTCAGATCCGGGAAGCTGATGGGAGCGCGCCTAACCGTCAGCTTGGCGCCTTCCGGCCACTCGATATCTGCAATTTTGGAGGCTTCACGAAGAGTTTCCATGAATTCCAGACACCCCATCGTGTCCAGCGTCCAAAGACGATCTCCGCCCTCCCACGCTGAAAACTCTTCTAACTTCTCGCTCATCTGCTCCCAGTTAGCCTTTTCTGCCTGGAGGTTACGCAAAATTCTCATCGGTTTGCGTTTAACCAATGCGGCCAAGGTGTCCAGTCCTTCACCCGGGGCTACGGTCAATTCACAGCCTTCCGCCGGACGCACAAAAGCTCTGACGTTAAATTCGGTTGCGGAGGAATCCGGAATAATCTGGAAGGTAATTTTGCTTGAAGCTTTGAGCGCTTCAAGACCGGAAGAAGATTTCAGCAGTTCTGAGGAAACCGGAATTTCACCGCTGATGTTCTCCAGAATCTCTGCAAGCTTGCTCTTAGCTTCACCCGGGAGTTTTCGGATGTTGTTCAGCAGTTCTAGAACTTTGTGTTCTTTGTCGGTTATCTTATAGATGGTCAGGATACTTCCGTCTAATTTAAAAGCGTAGTGCGGATCCGTGCGTAAATTTTCTGCGAAGTCAATATTCGTCGTTGTTTCATAACTTCCGCCACTGTCCTTTTTGACTTCGATACGAAGGCGATCTCGATGAATTTCAAACGGAACTTCCGGTTCAAGCATCAGAAAAGTCCTGCCTGTATCGGCAAGTTCATAAAGAACCTCGACGCCTCTGAGTCGAGCGACTCGAGAATTGACTCGGACAACCTTGGCGGCAGCGATTTGGTCGGCTTCATCCATTTCCGGAAGCATCTCTGCAAAAGAAGACATGGAGACCGCAGTACCTTTCGACCAGGTAATACCGTCTTTGGACTTCTGTCTGTATGGCTGAATATCGAACGTATCAATATCAACCAAATAAACAATGCGAGCACGACTAATTTTGGACGTCGGTTTTTTGAGTATCTTGCTGTAATTTAAAAGCTTATCCAATCCGAACTGCCATTCCGAAAGTGTGGCGTAATGCGACAGAAGCGGAGGACATTTGAGTTCTGCCGTCAATTTCGAGACTTCAGGATCGTCTGGGTTGAGCGCATCAAGAGCCTGCTGAAGAATGTACTTCAAAGGCGGATTGTTCTCCTTTTTGCGTTTTGCCAAATGAGACTCGAGAATAGATCTGTAGTCCGCATAAGAGAATATCTTGCATAGCACAGCCAACACAAAAATCGCAAGGCTCGAATCATTCTCTTTTAATCTGGAAGCCATTGCTTCGTGATCGAAGGGTGTTATCTTTTCTGGATTATCGATAAAGGTAAACACAAGCGCGGCCATATCCGAGGCAATATCTTTTGAAAACTCCTCAGTTTTCTTTAAAAGGGAGGATATTTTTCTTGCCGTAGACGCCGAGCCTCTGTCCAAAAATAAAACTGCTGTCAGAAAGACATTTCGAATAGGTCGGAAGAAAATAGGATTCTTATAGTAGACAAAATGGCCTCGGTGATACTTAACATCTTCCTTTAAAGCAGAAAGTACGCCTTTTTGGCCTTCTTTAAAGTTTCCATGAGAAGCCAGAAAAATCCCCTTTAGTAAATCCTTCGTCCAATAGTCATCAGACAATTGATCAAAAGTAAAACCACTAAAACCGGTCCTATATAGATCGTATTCACTTGCAAACCACGTAACCACGTCCTCTCGAATCGTGTCCCCGAGAGAGAGAAAAAGTTCTTTAGAACATCCTAAACTAAAGTCCTCAGACTTGCCGGCTGCTGCATCCATAAAAAGGTTCCAAGCTAACACTTTGTTTTCTTTGGATAGTTTGGCAAACAGCGGATGCCACTCTTTCCTGCAGGCCATGACAAGGATCAAGCCTTTTACAGCATCTCTGGACCGGAAAAACGGGTAGAGCGCAGTGTCTTTACAACGGGAGAGAACACCGTTCAAATCTCCCTTACCACTAAGTTTGAAGGAAGAAAGCTGCAAAAGAAAATCAATATAAAAGTCTTGAACCTCATCTCCTCTTGTAAGCACCCTTCCAAGCGTCCTCTTAGCTTCTTTGATGAAAGAAGGCGTATAGACCTGAGCGTAGTCAAGAATCACTTCGGGTTTGATTGCGTATTTACCTTTGTAGTGACTAGGAAAAGCAATTGCAACATTTTTATCCTGCAAAAGCTTAAGAAATCCATGAACGGACTGCCTGTTAAGCGATTGTTCAATCACTTCTTCAGCCGCGTATTCATGAAAATATCCCGGAATAATTGAAAAAATCAGAGCGTACTTACCGAGTCGAGGATACTTGCTGAGCGGATCTTGGACGATCATTTTGAATTTCAGAAAGGAAAGATTTTCCAACTATACGGCAGTTGCGGCGACCCTTGGCACCTCAACCGTAAAAAAACTCCTCGAACCGTTAAGCACGAGGAGTTCTAAAAGCCTAAGCGTTTTACGACTTCTTGACGAAAGTCACCGATTGAGGACCGAGCCATTCGTAGTGACGTTTGATACCGTCCGCGCAGGCGGTGCAGCCTCCGCATTTGGTTCCGTCCATATCGACTTTGGCCATCAGCCCTTTGTCAATCCAGCGGCGCGCCATCGGTTCGATCACCGAGGGCTCGACCCGGAAATGCATGGCGATTTCCAGTTCCGAGACAATGCGCCGAGCTTGAACGTATTCCTTTAATTCGGTTAATGTCACTGAGCCGCATCCTTGCCTTTAACACGAAGGCCGATAATGATTGCAAGAATTACCGCCAGGCACACGCCGATGCATACCGAGGAATACACGGGATGCTGATTGAAACGGCCGATCTGATAAACAATCGTTGCTGCTCCATAGCCCATAGCAATAGTCCAGAGGGCTGCAAATGCCGTCCAGCGGGCGCCGACCTCTCGATACATAGCACCGATCGAAGCGCAGCACGGGATGTACAGGAGAACCATCAGCAGATAAGAGAAGGCGCCTAAGTCACCGTCAAAGAGGTGTTTCATCGCACGGAACGTACCGGTGCCCACCTCTTGCTCTGCGGCTTGTTCATCGACGTCGGTCAGGTCTTTTTCAACATTGACGCCGAGCGGATCGACAAAGAAGTCACCGAGTTGGGATAGATTTTCACCGATCGATTTCACAGCGCGAATGGCTTCGCCGGAGAGGCTGAACGGTTCTTCCTCTTCTTCAGGCTTGGCTTCACCGTTCTTTTCCTGGTCGGCCGCACTCATGCGGTCGCCCATGCCGGAATAAAGACTGTCTAACGTACCGACAACGGCTTCTTTCGCCAGGATGCCGGTGAAGACGCCCACCGCAGCAGGCCAGTTTTCATTGCTGATACCCATCGGCTGGAAAGCCGGAACAATGGTCTTGCCGATCTGAGAAAGAACGGACTTATCGGTGTCTTCGTTGCCGAAGCTGCCGTCCGTGCCCAAAGAGTTTAAGAAGGCCAATACTGCAACGATGATGACGATCAGTTGACCGGCTTTCACGATAAAGCTCTTTAAGCGGTCCCAGGTGCGAAGGCCCAGATTCTTAAGGGTCGGCATGTGGTACGGAGGAATTTCCATCACGAAAGCTCCCGCCTCGTCTTTCAGCGCGGTTCTCTTCAGAATGAAGCCCGTGAGAATCGCCACCAAAATACCGATCAGATACAGAGAGAAGACCAGGTTCTGTCCTCCGAGCGGCCAGAAAGTCGTCGCAAACAGCACGTATACCGGAAGACGAGCGCCGCAGCTCATGAACGGAGCCATCATCACGGTCGTAATACGGTCGGATTTTTTCTCCATGGTGCGGGCGGCCATAATCGCCGGAACGCCGCAGCCGAAGCCCACGATCAGCGGAACGAAGGATTTGCCGGGAAGTCCCAAGAAACGCATCATGCGGTCCATCACGAAAGCGGCACGGGCCATGTAGCCGGAGTCTTCCAGGAAGGAGAGCGCGAGGAACAGACAGGCGATCACGGGAATAAAGGTCGAGACTGTCTGAATACCGCCGCCGATGCCGTCAGCGAGAATCGTCTTGAGCCATTCGGGACTGCCGATGCTCGTCAGAAGATTACCGAAGCCTTGAACGAAGATGGCTCCGAAAAGAATATCGAAGAAATCGATAAAGGCCGATCCGATGTTGATCGAGAAGATGAACATCAGATACATGATGAACAGGAAGATCGGAATACCGAGCCAGCGGTTCAGAACGATCTTGTCAATTTTATCGGTCGTGCTCTGGTCGATCTCGCCTTTGCGGATCATGGATGCGGCTGTTGCCTGAGATACAAAGCTGTAGCGAACGTCAGCCATCGCGATATCGAGGTCGCCGTTGTACTTCTGATTAATTTCCGCAATGATCTTATCGACTTCGGTCAGGTCCACTCCTTTCAGGTAGTCGCCCATACCGGCGTCGCCTTCCAGCAGCTGCTCGGCCGTCCATTCGGCGCGTTCCACTTTCTGAGCAGACAGAAGCTTGGCAATTTCAGCTCTGGCCGCCTCTACGTCATCGGCAAAGACGATCGGGTTCTTCGGAATACGAAGGTCATCGAGCTGGGCGTCGATCGCGGCACACAGTTCTTTTAAGCCCTGCTCTTTCGCAGCGACAATACCGATCACAGGGCAGCCCAAGGCTTCGCTGAGTTTGTGCGGATCGATTTCGATTTGGTGGGCAGCAGCCATATCCAGCATATTGAGCACCACGATCATCGGAACCTGCATTTCGAGAAGCTGCGTGGTCAGATAAAGATTGCGCTCGAGGTTGCTCGCGTCAACGATGTTGACGATCAGTTCGGCTTCATCCTGCAGGATGTAATCACGGGCAACGCGTTCGTCCTCACTGGAAGCAGAACTCGGCTGAAGGGAGTAAATGCCGGGCAGGTCAACGATTGTGATCTCTCTGTCTTTATAAGTGAACTCGCCGACAATGCGTTCGACGGTCACGCCGGGCCAGTTGCCGACCGTTTGATGAGAGCTGGTCAGACCGTTAAATAAAGTGGTTTTGCCGCAGTTCGGGTTGCCCACAACTGCAATGATATTTTTACGCATGGTTTGATTTATTTGATCGGTTCGACATCCAAAATTTCAATCTCGCCCTTACGGACGCTGATTGAAGAACCTCTTAATTTGATTTCGACCGGATCGCCGAGGGGAGCGACTCGCTCAACCACAAAAGGCGTTCCGGGAAGAGCGCCCAATGCCAAAAGTCTTTTGCGGTATTCGATTAAGCCGGGTCTGAAGGATTTGATTACGCCCTTCTCGCCGGGCTTCATATCTCTAAGCAGCATTTATTTTTCTACCTCTTTGTTCCATAGAACTTTGAGTTCCTTCGCTACCGGACGACCGATGGCGACGTGTACGTTGCTAATGGCTACGACGACAGGGCCGGAAATCGTTACGCTGGACACCGTCAGAGGAAGATCTAAATAGATACCGACATCCGTGAGTTTGCGAATGTCTTCCTGACTGAGGTTTCCCCAGCTCACGAGATCAACCACTGCTCCGACGGGTGCGTCTAGAAGGCTGATCTCAGCGTCGTTTGTTTTTTCCATGAAAGCTCCTGCTTTATATTTCGAATAAATCAAATAATAATAGTAACGATTCTCATTATTCAAAAATTAGATAAATATTTTGAGCAATTTAACTTATAAATGCGATGTTAATAAGTATAAGCCCTAAGCAATTTTTACTTTCACTTTTAAGGACCTGAAAGAAAGGATAAAAATGTTCAAAAAGGTCTTTCGGTGTTATCGATATTTGCATTCGTTATCGGCAAGGACGTCGGTTTGCCTCATCAGAAATCAATCGACGAGGTTCTTTTTTAGCCGTACGATCTCTTTGCCTAATTCAATGCGCCAAAAATTAATATCGCAAATTCAAAGGTTCAGAGCAGGTTTTCGAGCGATCGGCAACAAGCCGAGTGAGGCACTGCAACTTGAGGAAAATTTTCCGCCCTTCCACGGCGTACCGTAATGCGGTTATTACCTAAAAATGTGATTTTTCTTAGCACTTTCAAATTCCAAAAAGCTCAAAGCGCGTAATTCTAATGTTTCTAAATATTACATAAAATGCAAAAAACCATCCGTATTAATACGGTTATTTAGCCAATTTTTTGAGGATTTTTGACATTATTTTGAAAATATCTTCCCATTTAGCACGCTCCGTGAATTTTCTGTGAAAGAACAAATTTTCGTGCCAATAAAGGGCGGATCTCTTTGATTTTGGGGTTTTTACTAAATCTGCATCATGTTTCTTTTGATTCTATCGATTTATTCGATGGAGTTGTTTACCCCATAATTATTGTTATTTTGTAGCCCTGTGTAACTATTCGCAAAATTATCCTTATTTTTCCGTTGTTTGCAAAACTTATCAGCCTGCTCATTAATCTTCAAATCTTATTGACACCTTATGAGTCAGGCGCCTAAAGTGACCGCAATCGGCGCAACCGCCGAATCCACCCCAGGACTTGTGCAAATGTTGCACTTGTATGCTAAAGGACACAATTTATGCGCACATCTCGTCGTATATTTTTAAAATCTGCTGTCGGTTTGACCGGCGCGGCTACCGCATTCCACGCATCTGCGGCCTCCCGCTTCCTTCCCGGTCAAATCGGCAAATGGAAACTGGCAGATACCAAAGAATACTTAAACATCTGCTGCTACTGCTCCGGCGGCTGCGGAACCATTTGTTCCGTCCGCGACGGTCAGCTTATTAATATTGAAGGCGACCCTGACAACCCCGTGAACCTGGGCGGCCTTTGCCCGAAAGGCGCCGGTCTGACCGGTCTGAGAAAGATCGTTGATAAAGACCGCCGCTTAGTGATGCATCCGCACCGCCTCACACAGCCTCTGGTTCGCCGCCCCGGCTCCAGTGAATGGGAACCCATTTCCTGGTCTCAGGCTATCGACGAGATGGCGCGCAAAATTAAGAAAACTCGTGACGAGAGCTACACTAAAGAAGAAGACGGTGTTACCGTCAACCGTTGCGAGGGTATTGCAAGCTACGGCGCTGCTCAGCTGAACAGTGAAGAAGCTTGGCTTGTTCAGAAGTTTGCCCGTTCTCTTGGCGTCGTTCAGATCGACAACCAGACTCGTGTCTGCCACTCTTCTACCGTTTCCGGTTTAGCCCCGACCTTCGGACGCGGCTCCATGACCAGCCACTGGTGCGACTTCCAGAACGCTGATGTCATCATGACCATCGGTTCCAACAACGTTGAAAACCATCCGCTTTCTTCCCGCTGGTGTCATCGTGCCGTTGACCGCGGAGCCAAGTGGATCGTTGTTGACCCGCGCTTTACACGTACCGCCTCTCAGGCCGATATGTACGCTCCGATTCGTCCGGGTACCGATATCGCCTTCTTCGGCGGCATGATCCGCTACATCCTTGATAAGAAGCTCTATCAGAAAGAGTACGTGATGAACTACACGAACGCTACCTTCCTGATTGATCCTTCCTATAAATTTGATGTTGCAGACGGTCTCTTCTCCGGTTGGGATGAAAAAGAAAAGGCTTACAGCAATAAGACTTGGATGTATCAGACTGAAAAGATTATTCCTTGGAGCACAGAACCCGGTGCACCCGGCGCTTGGGCTGACAATCCCGGAGTACCTAAGTTCAACCATCCTGCCCTCAAGGTTCCTAAGAAGGATGCCTCACTTCAGGATCCGAACTGTGTTCTGAATCTTCTTGCCAAGCATTATGACCGGTACACACTGCAGAAAGTCAGTGAGGTAACCGGTATTAAACCTGAACTGCTTGAAGAAGTCTATAAGACGTACGCTTCCTCCGGCGCCCCGGAAAAGAGCGGCACAATCCTGTATGCGCTCGGCCAGACTCAGCACTCCTACGGCAGCCAGAACTGCCGCGCCATGTGCATCATCCAGCTGCTCTTAGGCAACGTCGGTGTTGCAGGCGGCGGTATTAACGCCCTCCGCGGCGAACCGAACGTTCAGGGCTCTACCGACGTCGGCGCCACCATGGACTACGCTCCGGGCTACCTCGCTTGGCCGATCCAGCAGAACCATCCGACATTGGATGCCTACCTTTCTAAAGAAACCTATGCCGACGGCTACTACATGAACAAGCCGAAGTTCATGGTTTCCATGCTGAAAGAATGGTATGGCGACAACGCCACAGCAGAAAACAACTACTGCTATGACCTTCTGCCGAAACGCTCCCTGAAGCACAACGACTCCACGATCCCGACTTTCCATTACATGGCAGAAAACCAGATCAAGGGTTACTTGGTTTGGGGTATGAACCCGGCTCATTCCGAACCGAACACCAAGTACTGCCGCGAAGTTCTCGGCAAGCTTGACTGGATGATCGTTGCTGACTGGTTCGCAACTGAAACTGCTACCTTCTGGAAAGCTCCGGGCATGAAGCCTGAAGAAATTCAGACAACCGTCTACATGCTGCCGGCAGCCCTGATTTACGAAAAAGAAGGTTCTATCGCCAACTCCGGCCGCTGGCTGCAGTGGCGTCAGAAAGCCGTTGAACCGGCAGGACAGGCTAAGAGCGACTTCGAAATCATGACTCGTCTCTTCAACCGTATCGCTCAGCTGTATCGTCAGGAAGGCGGCGTCAATCCTGACCAGGTTACCAAAGTCAACTGGGATTACCGCAATCCGCAGGGTCAGCTCGATATCAAGGCAGTTGCTCACGCCATTAACGGCTACAACACCAAGACCGGCAAACTGCTGAAGGGCTACGGCGAACTCACAGCCGACGGCGACACAGCCTGCGGCATGTGGATTTACGGCGGCTACTTCAACAACGAAAACGAGAAATGGGATGCTATGGCTCAGCCCTGCACCCGCCGCTCTCTGGCTGATCCATCCGGATTGGGCCTTTACAGCGAATTCTCCTTCTCTTGGCCTGCCAACCGTCGAATCCTCTACAACCGTGCGTCTGCCGACATGAACGGCAAACCTTGGAACCCCAAGAAGATGCTGGTTGAATGGAACGGCTCCCGCTGGATCAACAATGACGTCGGCGACTTTGTTGAAACCCGTGTTGAAGACGGTAAAGTTGTTCCGGTTCCGCCGAACAACAAGGCCTTCTTCATGACTTGGGAACAGGACGCCCGCTTGTTCAGCTACCCGATGAAAGACGGTCCTCTGCCCGAACACTATGAACCGTACGAGTCTCCAACGAAGAACGTGATGAACGGCCGTCAGGACAGCCCGATGGTTCAGTTCACGAAGTGGAAGGAATCCATCAAGCGCGGCAACAGCGAAGAGTACCCGATCGTTGCAACGTCTTACTCCGTCTGCGAACACTGGCAGTCCGGCACTCAGACCCGCAACATTCCATGGCTCGTCGAGATCATGCCGAGACCTTTCGTTGAAATTTCCGAAGAATTAGCTAAAGAAAAAGGCATTAAGAACGGCGATGAAATCCGTGTTTGGAACAATCGCGGCTCCATTAAGGCCTTCGCGATGGTTACCGTCCGCTACCAGCCACTTGAAATTAACGGCAAGAAGACGCATACCATCGGTCTGATTCACCACTGGAGCTGGGCCTCTGCCTATGCCACCGGCGATACCATGAACGACCTTTCTCCGAACGTGGGAGATCCGAACTCCTACATTCCTGAATACAAGGCCTTCCTGGTCAATGTTGAAAAAGCCAAATAATTCGGAGGATCTGTAATGTCTATCTACACAAGAAAAGAAATGGCGATGCTTTACGATGCCTCCAAATGCACAGGATGCAAAGGATGCCAGGTCGCCTGTAAACAATGGAACGTTCTGTATTCTGACCTCGGAATGAACGCTTTCCCGTTCTCCGGAAGCTATCAGAACCCGCAAGACCTGAACGGCAGCAACCGCCTGGTCATGACTTTCAAAGAAAAGAAGTCGGACAATCAGCTTCGTCCCGTGGAATGGGCTTTCGGACGCCGTTCCTGCTTCCACTGCACCAACGCCGGCTGCGTTACGGTCTGCCCGACGGGTTGTCTGAAGTACGAAGAAAACGGTGTTGTCTCCGTTTCTCCCGAAAAGTGCATCGGCTGGCCTGCCGCTACTGCGAAATGGCCTGTCCGTTTGACGTTCCCCGTTACTACGGCGATGAACCGAAGATCGACAAGTGCACAATGTGCTGGGATCGTTTGGAAAACGGCATGCTTCCAGCCTGCGTCAAGACTTGCCAGCCGGGGGCTTTGCACTTCGGTCCGCGCGACGAGATGATCAAACTCGGCAAGGAACGCGTCGAATTCCTGAAGTCCCGCGGCTACGATAAAGCCGAGCTTTATGGCGAAAACGAATGCGGCGGCCTGCATATTCTCCAGGTCTGCAAGTTCGGTGCCGAAGCTCAAGGCCTCGTCAAGGGTGCACAGCCTAGCCCGCTCGCCACACTGAGCAAACTGGCTCAGCCGGGTGCCGGTTTGGCTGG
>ERZ860445.471-NODE-471-length-30514-cov-2.843856_pt1 | contig 30514 bp, 29 predicted proteins | sample MGYA00509977_ERZ860445 | MGnify/ENA primary metagenome ERZ860445 (study PRJEB30046, sample SAMN00715233) | human gut metagenome | study: EMG produced TPA metagenomics assembly of the A metagenome-wide association study of gut microbiota in type 2... | reverse complement strand
GCCGGCGGCGAGCGTCTCAAGCACGAGGAGACGGGTTTCAAGGAGATCGCCATCTTCAAGACGGGGGTGACGTTGTAGCGTGTAATTGCGTTCACCGAACCTATGATGAAATCCGCTGTAATCATAACGATCCTTCTCCTGTCCTCGTTCGTCGCCTCGGCAGAGACGGTCTATACCGTCGACTGCAACGGCGGCGGGGATTTCCGGACCATTCAGGCGTGTTTCGACGCCCTGCCGTCGAAGCCTGCGGAGTGGCGCACGGTGCGGATTATGCCCGGCGTCTATCGCGAGAAGGTGACGCTCGACGTCTATAAGGACAAGGTCCGGATTCTGGGCGATGAAATGGCTGAAACCCGCATCGTCTGGGGCGACTATGCCGGCAAAGTCGTCGACGGCCGCGAGCTGACCACCTACGACAGCTATACGATGTCCGTTCAGGCCGACGATGTCTATCTGGATTGCCTGACCGTCGAGAACGATGCCGGAAGGGTAGGGCAGGCCGTGGCGCTCGAAACCCGCGGCGACCGCATCCATCTGTATCATTGTGCGCTCATCGGCGATCAGGACACCTTCTTTGCTCGCAGCTACGTTTCGCGCGTACATGTCGAGAATTGTTATATCGAGGGAACCACCGACTTCATTTTCGGCCCTTCGATCGTGCTGTTCGAGTGTTCGACGATCCATTGCAAGGCCGATAGTTTCATCACGGCCGCTTCGACCACCGAGCGCAACGAATACGGATTCGTCTTCTCCTGCTGCCGTGTGACGGCGGCCGAAGGGGTGACGCGGGTTTACCTCGGGCGTCCGTGGAAATCGACGGCCCGCACCGTGTGGCTGGAGTGCGAATTTCCCGCGGCGATCCGTCCCGAGGGGTGGCGCGACTGGCACGACGCGGCCCGTAAAGGCGATGTGTACTATGCCGAATGGCGTTGCGAAGGACCCGGCGCCGACCGTTCGGGCCGCGTGGCGTGGTCGCGGGAGCTGACCGATGCCGAGGCCGACGTTTACGACAACCGGTGCATTTTTGCCAAAAAGACCGGCTCCGAGCAGTTCCGCGACGACTGGGATGGCTTCGCGGAATAGACGGTCCGGAAGGTCTCGTTTTTACGGTTTCGCCCCTGCCGGAAGCATCTCCGGCGGGGGCGGTTTCCTTTTCGGAGGCTTGTCCGGCGCTCGTTCCGTGCCGGCGGGCGGTTGTCCGGGTCCTATGCGATCTTGTCGTAGATGGTTTTCAGCCGGCGGGTCATAAAGAACTGGATCACTCCGCGCAGGAACATGTAGAGCGTGAAGGCCAGCCATAGGGCATTGTTGCCGATCAGCGGGTAGCAGGCGTAGTAAATGGCGAAATAGGCCGCCGTGGCCCAGAACATCGAGTCGCGCATGACGCGCGTTTCGGTGGCTCCGACCATGATGCCGTCCATGATGAAGGGCATGGCCGAGGCGATCGGGATGAGGATGATCCAGACGATGTAGCGTCCCGCCAGTTCCTCGATCACCCCGGCGTTGGGCGCCGAGTGGTCTACGAACACGCCCACCAGGTCGCGCCACCAGACGAGATAAATCCCCACGAAGGCCACCGATACGAGCGTTCCCCAGGCGATGCACCTCCGCAGGCAGTCGCGCAGCGACACGCTGTCGCGCGCCCCGATGAAGCGTCCCGTGAGCGCCTCGGCGGCGTAGGCGAAGCCGTCGTTCATGTAGGAAAAGAGCGTGAAGAGTTGCAGCAGCAGGGTGTTCACGGCCAGCAGCGCGGGGTCGTCCATGCGTGCCGACGCCCCGGTGAAGAAGGTGTAGACCGCGACGATGCAGAACGTGCGCAGGATGATGTCGCGGTTGATGATGAAGAACGTCTTCAGCGGTTTGAGGTCCAGCACCTCCGACCAGTCGATCCCGGTGAGGATCGGACGGTATTTGGCGGCGAGCAGCAGCGCCGAGAGCGCCACGCCGGTCCATTGGGCGATCACCGAGGCGTAGGCGATGCCCACGATGCCCATATCCATCCCGAAGGCGAACCAGAGGCTGCAAAGGATGTGCACGATGTTGACCGTGACGGCCGTCAGCATGGGGAATATGGCGTTCTGCATCCCCGTGAACCAGCCGTTGAACCCGAAGAGCACGATGCCCGCCGGCACGGCCCAGATGCGGGCGTAGAAGTAGTCGCGGGTCATTTCGCTGCCGTTCATGGCCCAGAGGGCCAGTTCTCCCACGGGGTATTGGAGCAGGATCATCAGCACACCCATCACCGCCGACACCGACAGCGCGCGGGCCAGCATGTTGGTGCACTCGCGGAAGTCGCCCGCGCCGAACGCCTGGGCCGTCAGCCCGCTGGTTCCCATGCGCACGAACGAGCAGTTCCAGTAGATGAAGTTGAAGATCGAGACGCCGATGGCCAGCGCGCCGATCGTGGCGGCGGAGTCGGCTCCCCAGTGTCCGGCGATGGCGGTCGATACGATGCCCATGAGCGGCACGGTGATGTTCGAGACGATATTGGGGAGCGCAATGCGCAGTATTTCGCGGTTCATGTTCATAACGCAGGATCGGGTGTCGCAGCCGATGCCGGGCGGCGCGGGGCTTCTGCCGGAATGCCGCCGGTCGTCGGGGAGTTATTTTTCGGCAAAGATACGGCAAAAGCAGGCGTTTTGTCGCCTTCCGGCGCAATTATTCCCAAAACGGTTGAAATCGGGCACGTTATGTGTTATAATCCGGAAAAATGGATTACCTTTGCCGGGTGGAAACCGGCTCGGACGGGCTGCGTCCGGTATCACGCGCGTGAACCCGGTCGGCACGTTCCGGTCCCTGCCCCCGATAATTTATTAGACGAATAGAAAATGAAAGATCCTAAAAACGACTCGACCCCGGTGCTCGAACGCTTCGGACGCGACAAACGCAAGCGCACCGTAGTGGCTACGGCGGAGCGTGTCGAGCGTCGCCCGCGTTTGCAGCGTGATGCCGCCGATTCGGAGCAACCCTCCTTTGAAAACAGGCCCGAACGCCGGGCTTCGTATAACCCCCATTTCACGGCCGACAACCGTCCGGTCTTCGAGAAGCCGCACTACGGCGACAAATCCCGCGGGGAGGGCGCCCGCCCGCGCCGTTCGTATGACGACCGCCCGCGTCCCTATGGCGACCGTCAGCGTCAGTATGACGATAAGCCGCGTTCGTATGGCGACCGTCAGCGTCAGGACGACGACCGTCCGCGGCGTTCCTTCGGAGATAAACCCCGCTACGACGGTGACCGTCACCGCAGCGACGAGGAGCGTCCGCGCCGCAGTTACGGCGACAAGCCGGCCTACGGCGAGAAGAAATTCGGACCCAAGAAGTTCGGCGACAAGCCCTACGGCGAGAAGAAGTTCGGCGAGAAAAAATTCGGGGATAAGAAATTCGGCGACCGGAAGTTCGTCGACAAACCGTTCAAACCTGCCTATAAGAAACACGACGACAAACCGGCGTCGTATCCGAAATTCAATCCCGAGAAGCAGACGGGCGAGATGCGCCTGAACCGCTTCATCGCCCAGTCGGGTATCTGCTCGCGCCGCGAGGCCGACGATTTCATCACGGCGGGCGTCGTTTCGGTCAACGGCAAGATCGTCACCGAACTGGGAACCAAGGTGCTGCCGACCGACGAAGTGCGGTTCAACGACGAGCCGGTGCAGGGCGAGAAGAAGGTCTACCTGGTGCTGAACAAGCCCAAGGGCTACGTCACTTCGCTCGACGATCCCCATGCCGGAAAGACGGTCATGGAGCTGGTCTCGGGCGCCTGCACGGAGCGCATCTACCCGGTGGGACGTCTCGACAAGAACAGCCTCGGGCTGCTGTTGTTCACCAACGACGGCGACCTTACGAAGCAGTTGACGCACCCTTCCTACAAGAAGAAGAAAATCTACCAGGTGACGCTCGACAAACCCCTGACGCGCGCCGACATGGACCGCATCGCCGAGGGCGTCACGCTCGAAGACGGCGAGATCTTCGCCGACGAGATTTCCTACGTCAAGGAGAACAAGCAGGAGGTGGGCATCGAGATCCACTCGGGCCGCAACCGCATCGTGCGCCGTATTTTCGAGTTCCTGGGGTACACCGTGACCAAACTCGACCGCGTTTACTATGCGGGTCTCACGAAGAAGAACCTCAAGCGCGGAGCGTGGCGGTTCCTGACCCGCGAGGAGGTGGAGCGGCTGAAGTCCGGGCAGTATGAATAGAAAGTCCGGGCTGTATGCATAAATGAAAAGAGCGATTCGTGAGAATCGCTCTTTTCATTTCATTTAATGCGTGTCCCGATACCAGTTCGTCATCCGGTTTTCGGCGACGTACTTCGTCGAAGGCTCGCTCACGGAGACGCCCGTATAGAAATGCACGGGGTTCGACCCGTTGTTGTATTGGGAATAGAACTGCTTCGTGCACAGACGGCTTTCGGGGGGAAATGCCCGGTCGAGTTGCGTCGTGAATTCCTTGACGAGCGCCGGGTCGCCGCAGCTCAATTCGACGTAATGCCCCAAGTCGTAGAAAAGGTGTGTCATCAGTCCCTCGTAGTACTGGAGCTGCGAGAGTTCGAACGGCTGTTTGCCTTTTTCGTTGATGCGGCGCATCACCTCCGCCAGCGCGTCCAGCTGCGACGTGACGGCCAGTGAGATGCAGCCCGACTGCTCTTTCCAGGTCGTGCTCTGGTATTCGTTTTCGTAGAGGTTCCAGAACTCCCGGCAGGTTTCCGCGAGCCGGTCCGCGACCGGTCCCGTTTCGAACAGGTGGGGGACGATCCGGTCGTAGGGGAATCCGTCGCCCATGACCTCGCAGGGCGACGCCACGATGTAGCCGATGACCGAACGCAGGTCGTAGAGCGTTTCGATGTTGGCCATGAAGCAGTCGTCGAAGATCAGGTAGTCGAAACGGAACTGCTGCGCTTCGAGCGCCTCCTTCAGCTCCGTGATGTTCAGTTCGTAGCCCTTGTCGCCGAACGAACGGGTCTGCTTGGCCCCCGGGGGCGTGGCCCATAGGTCGTCCTCGGCGGAACGCCGCATCGAGTAGGAGAGCGAGCCGCTGGCGACCGGAATCCACGCCTTGCCGTGGCAGCCGATGATCAGCCCGTAGTTTTGGGCCGGAGCCAGCTCCGCGGCATCGGCGAACAGCTGCCGCACCTTTTCGGGGTTTCCGGCGTTGAAGCCGTCGTAGGTTTTGAGCGTCGTTCGTTCGCACCGTTCCGTCGCCGGGTCGTAACGGATCTCCTGCAGGACGGCCGACGAATGTTTCTCGGGCTGGTAGCAGACCAGAATGCGCCCGTCGCCCGGGATTTGGTTCGTCACGGCCGCACTGACGCCCTCGATGTTGCGCTCGTAATAGTTGATCAGGCCTCGTCCGGGCATGTACAGCAGAAGGGTCTGTGTCGCCACGGCGGGCCGTTGGTAGACCTCGACCGGATAGCCGTCCTTGTTGGCGGGGTGGCGGACGGTTATCGTGCCCAGCTTCCGGCGCGCCTTGGCGGAGTTGGGTTCGGAGGCGGTCACCGTGACCGTCGTCTCCCCGCGGGCGCCGCCGTCCGGCGTCACGGCGAATCCCTCGCCGGTATACGACAGCGTCCACGGTTCTTCGGCCGACACGGTGAACGTCGTTCCGGACGAAGCGTCGCCCGGGAGGTGAATCTCTCCCGTCGAGACCTCGATTCGCGGCTCGCGGTCTTTTTCGCAGGCCGCGAGCGTCAGCAGCAGGGCGAGGCAGAGCGTATGCCGGAGAATGCGGATCATTTATAGGTGCGGGGTTTGAGGTTGTTGAACTGCCACGTGCGGTCGCGCTGGTAGGTGTAACCCTCGGGTTTGTTCCAGTAGACGCGGCTGAAATCGAAATAGAATCCCTTGCGCTTCTTGCCCTCGACCACATAGGGAACGACCAGCGGCACGAACTCCACCGTGCGGCTGACGATGCGCGCCTTGCCGAACGAAAGCCCTTCGGCGGCCAGCACGTCGAGCGCGTGGTCGAACATCAGCACATGGCGCGGGGTCTTCTGCGTGAATCCGTCGCCCGAGCCGAGGATCGTGCGGATGACGCCGTTCATGCGGTCCGACCAGGCTTTTTCCTGCTCCTTGTCGCCCAGCGCACCGTAGGCGAACGACATGAGGTTGAGGATTTTGGGGCTGAACGGATCGCGTTTCAGGGCGTCGTTTCCCACCGAGACCATCGTTTCCAGCGTGGCCCTGTCGGGTTTGTCGGGGTCGATGCCCGAGGCCAGCATCAGCATTTTGTCCAGATCGGGGTTCACGGCCAGCGGCTTGTATTCGTCGCGGTAGGCATATCCGTAGTAGAGGTAGTGGTAATCCTCGTCGGTCAGCGTCTCGTCGCCCGCGTTGTAGCGCATCATCAGCGCGGGGTAGTAGAACGCGGACTGGGCGTCCATCGTCCGGTCGAGGATCATGTCCTCGTCGGGGACTCCGGCGGCGGCCAGCGCCGGAACCAGCAGTGAGAGAAGCAGCAATCGTTTCATAGCGGTCGTTTCCGGTACAAACGCAAAATCAGCGCAAATCGTATCTGGCGATCAGCTCTTCGAACTTCGCGCGGAGTTTTCCCGATCCGGCGACCAGCGGCAGGCGCATCGTGTCGCCGATGCGTCCCATCACCGAGAGGGCGCACTTCACGCCCACGGGGTTGCCCTCCTCGAAGAGCGCGTGCACGGCTTCGTCCAGCGCGGCATAAGCCTTTTCCGCCGCGTCGAAGTCGCCCGCCTTGGCATGGTTCACGCACTCCATGAACCGCTGCGGAAAGGCGTTCGCCGCCACGGAGATCACGCCGTCGCCTCCGCGGCGCATCAGCTCGATGGCCATGCCGTCGTCGCCCGACAGCACGAGAAATCCCTCGGGACGGTTGTCCAGGATGCGCTGCATCTGCCCGATGTCGCCCGACGCCTCCTTGATGCCGATGACGTTGCGGAAGTCGGCGGCGCAGCGGAGCGTGGTCTCGGCGGTCATGTTGACGCCCGAGCGGCCCGGGATGTTGTAGAGGATCACCGGCAGGGGCGAATGCTCCGAGACGGTGCGGAAATGCTGGTAGAGCCCCTCCTGCGAAGGTTTGTTGTAATAGGGCGTCACGCTCAAAATGGCGTCGGCGCCCCGCAGGTCAAATTCGCGCAGCTGGTCCAGCACCTCCGAGGTGGAGTTGCCGCCGCAGCCCATCACTAGCGGCACGCGGCCTGCGATCTGGTTGGTGATGAACATGGCGATCACGGCGCGTTCGGGCATGTAGAGCGTGGGGGTCTCGGCCGTGGTGCCGAGTGCGACGATGTAGTCCACGCCGCCGTCGATCACGTAGTCGATCATGCGGGCCAGCGCCTTGTAGTCGACGCGGCCGTCTGCCGTGAAAGGGGTGATCATCGCGGCGCCCACGCCGGAAAGTTTGTGTCGTAGCATAATGTCTCTGATTGTCGTTTTATCTGTTGTCGTTTTGCGTCAGTCCTCAAAGCAGGCGTCTTGCGCCTGTCAGAATAATTCCTGTTGTGCGGCCTTTTCCACCGGGCCTCCGCCTTCGATCATGGCGATGAACTCCTCCTCGGAGATGATCCTTACACCCAGCTTCTCGGCCTTCTTCAGCTTCGCCGGGCCCATCTTGTCGCCCGCCACGAGGTAGTCGACGCTGCCCGACACCGCCGCGAGGTTCCGGCCCCCGTGCAGTTCGATCAGCTCCTTCATTTCGTCGCGGCTCCGCGTGAACTTGCCCGAGACCACGAAACTCCGGCCCGCCAGCGCCTCCGACGCCAGGCGGCGCGCCTCGGCTTCGAATTGCAGCCCCGCGGCGCGCAGGCGGCGGATGATCCGCAGGTTGTCCTCCTCGGCGAAGTATTCGATGATGGCGTCGGCGATGCGTCCGCCCACTTCGTCGGCCTCGGTCAGCTCCTCGCGCGTGGCTTTCATCACGGCGTCGAGCGAGCGGAAATGCTCGGCGAGGTATTTGGCCGTGGTCTCGCCCACGAAGCGGATTCCCAGCCCGAACAGCACGCGCTGGAAGGGAACCGCCTTCGAGCGTTCCACCGAGCGGATGATGTTGTCGGCCGACTTCTCGCCCAGCCGGGGCAGGGGGGCCAGCTGTTCGGCCCGCAGGTCGTAGAGGTCCGCCACGTCGCGCACGAGTCCGTTTTCGTAGAGCAGTTCGACGGTCTCCTCGCCCAGTCCCTCGATGTCGAGGGCCTTGCGGCGGATGAAGTGGATGATGCGCCCGATGATCTGGGGCCGGCATCCGCTCTGGTTGGGGCAGTAGTGCTTGGCCTCGCCTTCGTAGCGCACCAGCGGCGTCCCGCACTCGGGGCATACGGTGATGTACTCGAACGGACGGCTGTCGGCCGGACGCTGCGCGAGGTCCACGCCGATGATCTTCGGGATGATCTCGCCGCCCTTCTCGACGTAGACCGTGTCGCCCGGGCGGATGTCCAGCTGGGCCATCTGCTCGGCGTTGTGCAGCGTCGCGCGCCGCACGGTGGTTCCGGCCAGCAGCACCGGTTCGAGGTTGGCGACGGGCGTCACGGCCCCGGTGCGTCCTACCTGGAACGACACGCTGTCGAGCCGCGTGGCGGCCCGTTCGGCCTTGAACTTGTAGGCCACGGCCCACTTGGGGGCCTTGGCCGTGAATCCCAGCTGGCGCCGGACGGCGAAGTCGTTGACCTTGATCACCACGCCGTCCGTCGGGAAGGGCAGGCGGCGCCGTGCGGCGTCCCAGTGCTCGATAAATGCGTCGATCTCGGCGACGCTGCGGCAGATGCGCGCCGCGTCCGAGACCTTGAACCCCCACTGGCGGGCCTTTTCGAGGCTCTCCCAATGGCTCGTGAAGGGCAGCTCGTCGCCCGCCAGCTGGTAGAGCGTGCAGTCCAGTCCGCGCCGGGCCACCACGGCCGACGACTGCTGCTTGAGCGTCCCGGCGGCGGCGTTGCGGGGGTTGGCGAAGAGCTGCTCGCCGTTGGCCTCGCGCTCGGCGTTGAGGCGGTCGAACGAGGCGTAGGGCATCAGGATCTCGCCGCGGATTTCGAAGAGGTCGGGCCAGTCCGTGCCCCGCAGGCGCAGGGGCACCGTGCGCACGGTGCGGACATTGGCCGTCACGTCGTCGCCCTCGACGCCGTCGCCGCGGGTCACGGCGCGCACGAGCCGTCCGTGCTCGTAGGTGAGCGAGATGGCCGTGCCGTCGAATTTCAGTTCGCAGACGTAGTCCGTGGCCCCGGCTTCGCGCTCGATGCGGCCGATGAACTCGTGCAGTTCGTCCAGCGAGTAGGTGTTGCCCAGCGACAGCATCGCGTAGCGGTGCTTCACGGTCCGGAACTCGGCCGTCAGGTCGCTTCCCACGCGCACCGAAGGCGAGTTGGGGTCGGCGTATTCGGGGTGTGCGCGCTCCAGATCCTGAAGTTCGCGCATCATCGCGTCGAACTCGAAATCCGAAATCTCGGGGGCGTTTTCGACGTAATATTTGAAGTTATGCAGTTCGAGCTGCCGGCGCAGCTCCTCGATCCGTTCGCGTACCATAATCCTTAAATAACGTGTGTAAAGTTACATATTTTGTCCTTAACAACGGGTGAATTTGGTGTAAAATCAAAAAAAATGCAAAAAAAAATTGCAGATGTGGTGCGATATTCAAATTTTGCTTATAATTGCAAAAAATTTCGAGACACTACCATGACTAAACCGAATATCGTGAAGAAACATATTGCGACGAGTTTTCATAACCTCAGCCCCGAGTTGCAGGAGGCTGTGAAGGCGAAATACCCGCTGGGATTCACCGATGCGATGATCCGTGTCGACAAGCCCAACGGCGATTTTTTCTATGCCGTTCCCTATGATACGGACGAGATAGCCTACATGGTGAAGATCGACGTGAAGGTCGACGACAATTCGCACGACGACGACGACAAGGACTACTACGACGACGAGATCAAGGGGGCCGACGACATTCAGGGCGACGACGACAGCTCGGACGCTTCGGACGCCTCCGACGACGACGTGAACATCTGACGCCGCCTATGGTCCGCGCCCTTCCCGTCCTGCTCCTACTGCTCTCGGCGGCCTGCGGCCTTGCCGAGGACGAGCGCGACGAGAAGAACAGATACATCTACCTGACATTTTACGACAAGGCCTTCGAGGCCTACTGTCTGGGCGAATTCGACGTCGATGGCGACGGCCGCATCTCGCGCTACGAGGCGCAGCGTGTCCGCACGGTGGAGTGTTCGAAACGGGGCGTCGCGTCGCTCTCCGACCTCAAGGAGTTCACGCGTCTGGAACGGCTCGACTGCCGGGGCAACGCGCTCACGCGGCTGAACGTCACGATGACGCGCCTCGAATGGCTCGACTGCTCGGACAACGGCCTTGTGTCGCTCGACGTGAACGGCCTGCGCGGCCTCGCATACCTCGATTGCGGCGGCAACTCGCTGCCGCGCCTCGATTTGCAGTCGAACGCCTCGCTCGCAACGCTTCTTTGTCCGGACAATGCCCTCGCGGGGTCGCTGGACGTGACCTCCTGCGCCTCGGGGCTGCGTGCCGACGTGCGCGGCAACCCCTCCCTTGCCACGGTCTACTGCCTCGCCTCGCAAAGCGTCGACTTCAACGGACCGACGGAACTCGTCCGCAAGTGATTTCCGGCATGCAACGGCCCGGCGGGCCGTTGCGGGGATTTCGATTCCGGGCGGAACGGCCCCGCTTCCGAGTGCGTTATTTCCCCATTTACGACAAAAAACCGTCCGAAAAGGACGGTTTTTCTTCATAATTTGTTGAAAAGTCCGTCGCGCGGCTTGGGCGTTTCGGATAATAATTCGTACCTTTGGATGCAAAAAATGTCTTTTGCAAACATAAAACAGAACCGGATACAATGAAAAAAGTTGACGTTATCCTCGGCCTGCAATGGGGTGACGAGGGCAAAGGGAAGGTTGTGGACGTGCTGACGCCTCGTTACGAGGTGGTGGCCCGCTTCCAGGGCGGGCCCAATGCCGGTCACACGTTGGAATTCAACGGCGAGAAATACGTGCTCCGCTCGATTCCTTCGGGCATTTTCCAGGGCGGCAAGACCAACATCATCGGCAACGGCGTGGTGATCGACGCGGTGCTTTTCCGCGAGGAGGCCGAAGCGTTGGCTGCCAGCGGCCACGACCTGACCAAACAGCTCTGCATTTCGAAGAAGGCCCACCTGATTCTGCCCACGCACCGCATGCTCGACGCCGCATACGAGGCGGCCAAGGGCAGCGCCAAGATCGGCACGACGGGCAAGGGCATCGGTCCCACCTATACCGACAAGGTAAGCCGCAACGGCATGCGCGTAGGGGATCTGTTGAGTCCCGATTTCGAAAGCATCTACGCTGCGGCCAAGGCGCGCCACGAGAAGATTCTGAAGAGTCTCGACTATCAATACGACATTGCCGAGCTGGAGAAACAGTGGTTCGAGGCGGTCAAATACCTCCGCTGCTTTCACATCATCGACAGCGAATATTTCGTCAACGACTGCCTCTCGCAGGACAAGTCCGTTCTGGCCGAAGGCGCGCAGGGAACGCTTCTGGACGTGGACTTCGGCTCCTATCCGTTCGTCACCTCGTCGAACACCGTCTGCGCGGGCGTCTGCACCGGGTTGGGCGTCGCCCCGAACCGCATCGGCGAGGTCTTCGGCATTTTCAAGGCTTATTGCACGCGCGTGGGCAGCGGACCGTTCCCCACGGAGCTGTTCGACGAGACGGGCGAGCGGCTGTGCGACATCGGCCACGAGTTCGGCGCCGTCACGGGCCGTCGCCGCCGCTGCGGATGGCTCGATATGGTGGCCCTGAAATATTCGATCATGGTCAACGGCGTGACGCAGCTGATTATGATGAAATCCGACGTGATGAACGATTTCGACACGATCCGCGTGGCCACGGCCTACGAGATCGGCGGCCGCACCACTTCGGAGTTCCCCTATGAAATCACCGGCGACCTCCGTCCGGTCTACACCGAGTTCGAGGGCTGGAAATGCGACCTGCGCCGGTACGGCAGCTACGAGGAGTTCCCCGAGGCGTTCAAACGCTACGTGGAGTTCATCGAGCGGCAGACGGGCGTCCCTGTGAAGATCATCTCCGTAGGTCCCGACCGCGGCGAAACGATCGTCCGATAAGCAACCGCGCATCCCGGCTGCCTAGTGGCAGGTTAGGGATGCGTTTTTGTGTGATTTCCGCCCGTCCGCGTTTCGGTCGGAATCCCGGTTGACGACCCGGTCGCATTGCGACAACTGCGGTGACAGGCGGGGGCAGTCGCTTGCGGATTGCCGAGCCGCCCAAGCAGAAACGGGGTGTGTTTTACGCCGTAAGTCCCTCCCGCGGGAGGGCTTGGGGCGGGGCAGATTCGCGAACGCGACGGAACGCCGCGACGACAGCGGTGAAAGAAGGAAAAGGATTCAATATATAACCATTACTTACTTATATGCAACAACAAAACCTCAAAATTCTTGTTTTGGCCAAGCAGGTTCCCGATACCCGCAACGTAGGCAAGGACGCGATGACTCCCGAAGGGACGGTCAACCGCGCGGCGCTTCCGGCCATCTTCAATCCCGAGGACCTCAATGCGCTCGAAGCCGCCCTGCGGCTCAAGGACCGTGTGGCGGGTTCCACGGTTCATATCCTTACGATGGGTCCGCAGCGCGCCGCCGACATCATCCGCGACGCGATGTTCCGCGGGGCCGACGGCGGCTACCTGCTTTCGGGCCGCGAGTTCGCCGGCTCGGACACGCTGGCCACCTCCTACGCCCTTTCGTGCGCGCTGAAGAAGATCGCCCCCGACGTGATTTTCGCAGGCCGTCAGGCCATCGACGGCGACACGGCGCAGGTGGGTCCGCAGGTCGCCGAGAAGCTCGGTCTTCCGCAGGTGACCTATGCCGAGGAGATTCTCGAAGTCCGTGAGGGCGCGCTGGTCATCAAGCGCCGTCTGGAGCACGGCACGGAGGTCGTCGAGTGCCCGATTCCGGCCGTTGTGACGGTCAACGCCTCGGCCGCCGAGTGCCGCCCGCGCAACGCCAAGCGCGTGATGAAGTACAAGGGCGCGCTGGCCGGTTCGGAGATCGCCGCCGCGCCCGAATCGCCCGCCGCGCAGCGCGCCGCCGCGAAGGAGTACCTCCGCATCGTGGAGTGGGCCGCCGCCGATGTCGATCCCGATCCCGCGCAGCTCGGCCTCCAGGGTTCGCCCACGAAGGTCAAGAGGATCGAGAACGTGGTTTTCGCCGCCAAGGAGGCCAAGAAACTCACTGCCGCCGACAACGACATCAATGAACTTATGGTTGAACTCATCGCGAGCCACACGCTCGGTTAATGCGTTTTTTTTGAGATGAACAATATATTCGTATATATCGAGATGGAGGGCGGCAAGGTCGCCGACGTGAGTCTCGAACTGCTGACCAAAGGCCGCGAACTGGCCACGACGCTCGGCGTGAAACTCGAAGCCGTCGTCCTGGGCCACAACCTCGCCGGCATCGAAACGGAACTGGCCAAATACGGCGCCGATACGGTCTGGGTTGCCGATGATCCGTTATTTTCCCCGTTCCGCACGCTGCCCCACACGGCGGTCCTGTGCGGTCTGATCGGGCAGGAGAAGCCCCAGATCGCGCTGTTCGGCGCCACGCCCGTGGGCCGCGACTTCGCACCCCGCGTATCGTCGGCCCTGCACAGCGGTCTTACGGCCGACTGCACGCAGCTCGAAATCGGCGACCACAAGGACGCCAAGACGGGTACGGAGTATAAGAACCTCCTCTATCAGATCCGCCCGGCGTTCGGCGGCAACATCATCGCCACGATCGTCAACCCCGACCACCGTCCGCAGATGGCCACCGTCCGCGAGGGCGTCATGCGCAAGGAGTACGCCGCACAGCCCGGCGCGGGCGAGGTGAAGGCGATCGACTGGAAGAAGATGGTCACGGACGCGGACCTCGCGGTGAAGATCATCGACCGTCAGATCGAGGAGCGCAAGATCGACATCAAGGGTGCGGGCATCATCGTCGCCGGCGGCTACGGCATGGGTTCCAAGGAGAACTTCAAGTTGGTGCACGAACTGGCCGACGTGCTGGGCGGTGAAGTGGGCGCCAGCCGCGCCGCCGTCGATGCGGGCTTCACGGAGCATGCGCGTCAGGTGGGCCAGACGGGCGTCACGGTGCGTCCGAAGCTCTACATCGCCTGCGGCATCTCGGGTCAGATCCAGCACACGGCCGGCATGGATCAGTCGTCGATGGTCATCTCGATCAACTCGGACCCCGAAGCCCCGATCAACAAGATCGCCGACTACGCCATCACGGGCGATGTCAATGAGATTATCCCCAAGATGATCAAGTACTACAAACAAAACTCGAAATAGCGATGCGCAGGCTTTTGACGGTAATCTGTACGCTTCTCCTCTCTGCGTCCGTTTCCGGACAGCAGATCAAGAGCCGGCCTGTCGGGTTCGACGACTTCCGCTCCCTGCTGGAAGCTGCCGGTTACGAGGCGTTCGGTTTTGACCTGTCGGAATTGCTCGAAGGACCGGGCCGCTATGACATGACGGTATATATCAAGGAGTACGAATCGGGCGTGGAGATTCGTTCCCGGGAGTTTCCCTGCGGGCCGAACAAACTGCTCGTAAGCGATTTCCCCGAGAAGGTGCGCGGCGAAATCCTGCCCGGCGAGATGGCCGATCCGCAGGCGGGCATTTACATGCTGGCCAAAAAACTGACGATTGGATTCTATCCTTCGGGGACGGATTCGACGGCGATGCTGAATTTCAGTATCCCGGAGATGCGGGAGGCCAGTCAGCGGCTCAAACTCCGCAGCGTGACTTCGTCGAGCGGTTATACGCTTACCAAGTACTGCACCCGTCCGTTCGGGATCGACTCGTTCGAGGCCGGAAAGTTCATTCCGCTGGTCTTTTACGGTTCGATGTGGTTCGATGCGGAGCACAATCTGTTCCGTTTCTGCGGCGAGAACGAGATCGCGCCCGACCTGTCGGGCGAAATTGTCGGCAACATTCCCCACTTCTATGTCATAGGTATTGAATTTACCCCAAAACAGGAGCCTACGAATCTTAAAAACAACTAATTATGGCTAATTTCTTTTCAGATAACAAGGATTTGCAGTTCCACCTCCAGCATCCGTTGATGCGCAAGATCGTGGAGCTGAAGGAGCGCGGTTTCGCGGAGAAGGACCTCTACGACTATGCGCCGCAGGATTTCGACGACGCGATGGACAACTACCGCCGCGTGCTGGAGATCGCCGGCGAGGTCTGCGGCGAGGTGATCGCCCCCAACGCCGAGGGTGTTGACCACGAGGGTCCGCGCGTGGTCGACGACCATGTGGAGTACGCTTCGGGTACGGTCGAGAACATGAAGGCCGTCGTGGACGCGGGGTTGAGCGGCATGACGCTTCCGCGCAAGTACGACGGACTGAACTTCCCGCTCATCTGCTTCGTGATGGCCAACGAGATGGTGGCCCGCGCCGATGCCAGTTTCGAGAACATCTGGGGGTTGCAGGACTGCGCCGAGACGTTGAACGAGTTCGCTTCGGAGGAGATCAAGCAGAAATACCTGCCGTGGGTCTCGGCGGGCGCGACGTGCGCCATGGACCTCACGGAGCCGGACGCCGGTTCGGACCTCGGAGCCGTGATGCTCAAGGCCACCTGGTCGGAGGAGCGGCAGACGTGGCTGCTGAACGGCGTGAAGCGCTTCATCACCAACGGCGACGGCGAGGTTTCGCTCGTGCTGGCGCGTACCGAAGAGGGTACGACCGACGCCCGCGGCCTCTCGATGCTGGTCTACGACAAGCGCGACGGCGGCGTGAAGGTGCGCCGCATCGAGAATAAGCTCGGCATCAAGGGGTCGCCGACGTGCGAGCTGGTCTTCACGAACGCCCCGGCGCAGCTGGTCGGCGACCGGAAGATGGGCCTGATCAAGTATGTGATGTCGCTGATGAACGCCGCACGCCTGGGCATCGGCGCACAGTCGGTGGGTCTCTGCGAGGCCGCTTACCGCGAGGGGCTGAAATACGCCCACGAGCGCGAGCAGTTCGGCAAGCCGATCATCCAGTTCGCCGCCGTTTCGGAGATGCTCTCGAACATGAAGGCCAAGGTGCAGGGCGTGCGCGCGCTGCTGTACGAAACGGCGCGTTTCGTCGAGGTCTACAAGCAGTACGGCCATATCTCCCACGAGCGTTCGCTCGAAGCGGAGGAGCGTCAGGAGATGAAGTTCTACAACCGCCTTGCCGACGGCTTCACGCCGCTGGTGAAGCTCTTCTCGTCGGAGTACGCCAATCAGCTGGCCTACGACGCCATCCAGATCCACGGCGGATCGGGTTTTATGAAGGACTATCCCTGCGAGCGGTTGTACCGCGACGCACGCATTATGAACATCTACGAGGGAACCTCGCAGTTGCAGGTCGTTGCGGCGATCAACGCCGTGACGAAGGGCACGTTCCTGGAGCAGATCGGGCGCTATGCCGCCGAAAGCTACACGGAGGCGATGTGCCCCGTGGTGACGAAGCTCAAGGAGCTGACCGTCAAGTTCTCGGAGATGCAGGCCCGTGTCGAGGCCGGCGACAAGGAGGTCTGCGGATTCAAGGATTTCCATGCCCGCCGCCTGGTGGAGACCGCCGGACACATCATCATCACCTACCTGCTGGCCCGTCAGGCCGGTGAGGCGGAGGAGTATGCCGCTTCGGCGCGCGTGTTCTGCAAGCTTGCAGAGGCGAAGATCGCGGAGGCCTATACCTACGTGATGAACTCCACGACGGAGGACGTCGCGCTGTTCAAAGCTGTCGAAAACGAGGTTTAAACACACCGGACCGGATACGATGCGGGGGATCCTGAACAATCCTCCGCATCGTTTTTCATGCCGGGGCACAGCCTTGCTGTGCAGGGTCTTGCAGTCTGCTCCGGTATCCGGGTCCGATTGTCGGATCAATGTATGAAAGCGAGATTATTGGCATTGTATTTGCCTCAATTTCACCCCATCCCGGAGAACGACCTGTGGTGGGGAAAGGGTTTTACCGAATGGACGAACGTGGGTAAGGCCCGGCGGTATTTCAGAAATCACTATCAGCCCCGAGTTCCGGCCGATCTGGGGTATTACGACCTGCGGGTCGCCGAGACGCGCCAGGCGCAGGCGGATATGGCCCGCGAATACGGCGCCCCACCCGTCGAGGGCTTCGTCTACTGGCATTACTGGTTCGGCAACGGCAAGCGGTTGCTGGAACGCCCCTTCAACGAGGTGCTGGCCAGCGGCGAACCCGATTTTCCGTTCGCGCTGGCCTGGGCCAATGAGAGCTGGCGGGGCTTCGCCCACGGGATCACGAACCGGAACATGCTGATCGAACAGCTCTACGGAGGCGTCGAAGACTATACGGCGCATTTCCGGGCCGTGCTGCCCGCTTTCCGGGACCATCGTTACATTACGGTGGACGGCAAGCCGCTGTTTATGATCTACAAACCGCTGGCGGACCCCGAGGTGAAGGTTTTCATCGCCACGTGGCGGGAGCTGGCCGAAAAGAACGGCCTGCCGGGAATCTACTTCGTCGGGCACGAGAACGCCCCGGTTCCGAACGTCGGGGCCATTTTCTCTACGGGGGTCGACGCCGTGAATCCGCTGCGGCTGGTCGGGTATTTCAATGTAAGGCATTCGTTTTTCGAACGGCAGCGGGTAAAATTCGACCGCTGGCGGAAGATTCCGCTCCATTATCCCTATGAACGGATGGCCGCTTATTTTCTCAACGGGGACGAAGACACCCGGGAGAACGTGTTCCCCTCGGTCATTCCGAACTGGGACCACACGCCGCGCAGCGGGAAAGAGGGGTGGATCGTGACGGATTCCACGCCCGAGCTGTTCGGGAAACACCTCCGGGAGGCTGTGGAAATGGTCCGGGGAAAGGCTCCCGAACACCGGATCATCCTGCTGAAATCCTAGAACGAATGGGCCGAGGGAAATTATGTCGAGCCGGACCTGAAATGGGGTCGCGGGTATCTCGAAGCCATCCGGCGGGAGGTGATGGACGAGTGATTGTCCGTGATGCGTTGCCCGTTCCGCGCCCGTTCCGTGCCCGTCGTGTACTTGTTCCGCGCCCGTCGCGCGCCTGTCCGCCGAACGGATTGATTTCGTTGCGTGATTTTTGCTATATTAGCAGTCGTAAAACCTGAAAAACAGAGAACAATGATCAAGAAATTGCTGATGGCGGCGGCCGTCGTCGTGATGGCCGTTCCCGCCGCCGCCCAGGGATCGCGCCGCAGCGAGGTTTCGGTGTCCTACGGCGTCGCTCCCGTCACCGACTGGATTGACTCGTACAGCGACATGCTGACCGGGCTTTTCACGAATGCGAATACCGACCTCGAGGGGTGGGGCGCCGTCACCGTGGGTTACAGTTTCCGCCTGATCGGCAGCCTGCGCCTCGGCGCGCAGGTCGTCTACTCCTCGAACACGCAGGAGGTCAGGGGCGCCGGCTCGGAGATCCGGAACCGCTACTGGTCGCTGCTGCCCAACGTGAAGTGGAACTGGATGAACCTCAAGGTGGTTTCGTTCTATTCGCGCCTCGGTGCGGGAGCCTCGTTCTCCAGATCCGAGGTCGGGGGCGAGAGCGACAAATCCACGCAGTTCGCCTTCCAGGTGTCGCCCGTCGGCGTCGAAGTCGGGGGACGCGTCGCGGCCTATGCCGAGGCCGGTATCGGTACGTCGGGCTGCCTGCTGGTCGGCGTCCGCTACCGCTTCTGACACCCTGTCCGGATACGGAAAAGGGGCGCATTCCTCGCAGGATGCGCCCCTTTTCGTCGGCGGGTCTCCCCGCAGGGGAGTTCTTACGCCTTCACAGGCTCTTTTCCGGCCATCACGCAGCGCGTCGTGCCGAAGACGTTGAGGTTGAGGTGTCCGGCGATGAACGCCAGCGCCTTCTGGGCCTTCACCGAGTTGCCGGCCCCGTCGAGCGGGGGCGCGAACGCCGCAACGCCCATCACGCCAGGCACGACGCCCATGATGCCGCCGCCCACGCCCGTTTTGGCCGGAAGTCCCGTCGTGAAGAGCCAGTCGCCCGTGTGCTCGTAGAATCCCACGGTGGCCATCATCGAGGCGATCTTGGGCGTCAGCTCGGGCTTGAACACGGCCTTTCCGGTCACGGGGTTCACGCCGCTGTTGGCGATCGTCGCGGCCATCGTGGCCAGCTGCCGGGCCGTCACGCCGATCGAGCACTGGCGCGTGTAGATGTCCAGCGCCATGTCGGGATCGTCGTAGATGCGGTTGTAATTCTTCAGCAGCCACGCGATCGACTTGTTGTTGAAGTTGGTCGCCGTCTCCGATTTGTAGAGTTCGTCGATCACCGCGACGTCCGATCCCGCGAGGTCGGCGATGAACGAGACGATGGCTTTCCATTTGCCGTCGCTGTCGCCCACGGGCTTGATCATCGAGCAGGCCGAAATGGCTCCGGCGTTCACCAGCGGCGTCGAGGGGTGGTCGTTTTCGAGCAGGATGGCCATGATCGAGTTGAAGGGGAGTCCCGTGGCGTCGGCGCCGATCTTGCCGAGCACCTCCTGGCCGCCGTACTGGTTCATGGCGAGGATCGCCGTGGGGACCTTCGACACCGATTCGATGCCGAACTTGTAGTCCGTGTCGCCCACGGCCACCACGTCGCCGTCGGGGAGGCAGGCCGCGATGCCGAACAAGTTTGACGGCACATCGGCCAGATAGGGGATATAGTCGGAGTTTTTGCCGCCGGTTTCGTTTTTGCAGCGGTCGTATGCCATCTGCACGGCATCCTGAACCGCTTTTTTGTCGATCTTCTGAATCATGTTATGAAATTTGTAAAATGGTTTGTATCCTCTTTCCGCTGTGGCAGGCCGTAGTCACGGCGTTCCGCCGTGTTTGCAGGCTCGCCCCGTCCCCAAACCCCCGCCTCGACGGGGGTTTAAGGAGTTCGGCGGCATTTCTTCGGCTGTTATTTGTTGCTACCGGGTTTCTGCTGTGCAGATGCGGCTGCCGCGGGGGCTGCGACCTTGGCCTGCGCTTCCCAGTGGAAGGGAGCGAAATCGGCGGCGGCCTCGGGGTCTTTCCACGACGGCTTGCGCATGGAGTAGATGACGAACGGGGCGCCCACGACCACCACGCAGCCGATGATCAGCACCGAGAACCAGACGGTGTTGCTGCCGGTCGAAATCTGACTGGGCGGCACGAAGCTCAAGACGAAGGCCAGCAGTGCGCCGCAGAAACCGAGGCATCCGAGGAACCACATCAGGCCGTTCTTTTTGCCCAGGCGGAACGGACGGGGCGTGCCCTTCATCTTGTAGCGCAGGACGATGGCGGCCGAGAACATCAGCATGTACATGATCAGGTACAGCAGCACGGTCAGCTGCGAGAGGATCTGGTAGAACGACTGCACCGAGGGCATCACGACGAACAGCAGCGCCAGCAGCGTCACGACGCAGCCCTGGATCAGCAGGATGTTCTTCTGTACGCCGTTCTTGTTGGTCTTCTGGAAGAACGGGGGCAGGTAACCGGCCTTGCCTACGGCGAAGATACCCTTCGAGGGACCCGCCACCCACGTCAGCACGCCTGCCAGCACGCCGAACATCAGGGCGATGGCAATGATCGGGCCGGCCCACGAAATGTGGAGGTAGTGGAAGTAGTTGTCGAACCCGACTAACAGCGACTGCGTGAGGCTGATGTCCTTGGCGGGGATGATCAGGCCCAGTGAGAAGGTTCCCAGAATGAAGATCAGCACCGTGACCAGCGAACCGATGATAATGGCCTTGGGGTAGTTCCGCGACGGGTTCTTCACGTCCATGACGTGAATGCCCATCATCTCCATACCCGCGTAGAACAGGAAGATACTGCTCGCCAGCACGAGGTTGTTGAATTTCGACAGGTCGGGGAAGAAGCCCTGCGACATGTCCATGTGGTTGTGTCCGCCGGTCGAAATGTAGATGATGCCCAGCACGATCAGCAGGCCCGCGGGAATGATCGTACCGATCATGCCGCCCCATTTGCTGATTTTTCCGACCCATCCGAGACCTTTCAGGGCGATCAGCGTGGCGATCCAGTAGATGGCCAGCACCATGCAGAGCGTGAAGACCTTGTTCGAGGCCAGCAGCGCGTCGTGCGTGTCGTTCATGCCGATGAACGCGATCGACACGGCGCCGAAGGTCAGCACCGTCGGATACCAGATCGTCGATTCGATCCATTGCAGCCAGATTGCGAGGAATCCCGTGCGTGCGCCGTACGCTTCGCCGACCCAGCGGAATACGCCGCCCTGCTTGTCGGCGAACATCGCGGCCAGTTCGGCGGCGACCATCGCCGTCGGAATCAGGAACACGATGGCTGCAAACAGGTAGTAGAATGCCGACGAAAGTCCGTAGACCGCCTCGGCGGGCAGTCCGCGCAGACTCACTACGGCAGTCACGTTCATAATTGCCAGTGTCATAACACTCAATTTGAACCCTGTGCTTGTGGTAGTTTTCTTTACATCCATAATGAATTGATTTGGTTTTTTGTCGCTGTTGGGTGTTGCAACTACCGTGCAAAACCGCCGGGAAGTCGTCTTTGTGGCCTTCGGGTGCACGATTGTTGCCGGAAATTTCTATCTTTGCGTATAAATAATCACCATGCCCATGCAACGCATCCTGATCATCCTCCTAGCAGCCCTGTGCGTCGCCGCGTGCGGCCGCCGCCGGAGCGCTCCCTCGCAGGAGACCGCGGCCTCCGCATCCCGTCCGCGGGTTTTTCTCCCGGCCATCGCCCCCGCGGGACTCTCTCCGGACGAGCAGCGCGACTATCTCCGCCGGCACTACTGGGACCGTTTCGACTTCACCGACACGCTTTTCGTCTCCGAGGCCGACACCGTGCAGATGATCGAGGCCTTTGCGCGCTACATTGCGGTGCTTTCCGACCGTCCGGCGGATTCCGCGCCGATGGATTCGCTGATGCGTCGGGCTTCGTCGTCGAAGCCGATGCTCGACTATTTCGCGATGCTCGCCGGGACGGTGCTGCACGACCCCAACTCGCCGCTGCGCAACGACGAGTTCTACATTCCCGTGCTCCGGGCGCAGCTCGCCAGCCCTTTCTACGACGAGTACGAACGCATCGCCCCGCAGTACGACCTCGAAATGGCCATGCAGAACCGCCTGGGCCAGCCTGCCAACGATTTCCGCTACACGCTCGCCTCGGGCGCCTCGGGGACGCTCTACGGGCTGCAAGCCGAATACGTGCTGCTGTTCATCAACAATCCCGGCTGTGCGATGTGCCGTGAAATCCGCGAGGCGATCACCTCCTCGCCGATGCTTTCGGAGATGATCGAGCGGGGGCGGCTGAAGGTGCTGGCGCTCTATCCGGACGAGGACCTTACGGAGTGGCGCGACTACCGCGACCACATACCGGCGTCGTGGATCAATGCCTACGACAAGGGGTGCGTCGTCCGCGAAAAGAGCCTGTACGACCTCCACGCCATTCCGGCCCTCTACCTGCTGGACAGCCGCAAGCGGGTGTTGGTGAAGGATTCGACCGACGTGGCGCAGATCGAAGAGATAATAGACCGCCGGGCGTAAAACGCTTGATAGACGGGCTTTATGGGCGATGGATGACCCCGCGCCTCTTGTCCTGTTCTGCGCTCCCCGGCTTAAAAAGCCGGTTTTTGAGGCGACCGGCGGTTCACACGCCTCCTGCCCGGTTCTGCGGCGCGGCTATAAGCGCAGCCTATCCCGCCATCAGAAAAGACAATCGGAAACCTATACGGATTCCGAACGGATTTGCTATCTTTGCACTACAAACAGAATACAATCACACACATTAAACAGTAGAAGATTATGGCAAAGAAATGGCGTTGTACCGTATGCGGTTACATTCACGAAGGTCCCGAGGCACCCGACCAGTGCCCGATGTGCAAGGTAGGCAAGGAGAAGTTCGTGGAACTCGTTGAGGCCGAGGGCGACCTCGATTTCGTAACGGTACACAAGATCGGCGACGGCAAGGGCGCCAGCAAGGAGCTTTGGGAAGGTCTCCAGAATCATTTCATGGGCGAGTGCACCGAGGTGGGCATGTATCTGGCTATGAGCCGTCAGGCCGACCGCGAGGGCTATCCCGAGATCGCCGAGGCTTACAAGCGTTACGCCTGGGAGGAGGCCGAGCACGCCTCGAAGTTCGCCGAGCTGATCGGCGAAGTGGTCTGGGACACCAAGACCAACCTCGAAAAGCGCATGAACGCCGAGTGCGGCGCTTGCGAGGATAAGATGCGTCTGGCCCGCATGGCGAAGGAGGAGAACCTCGACGCCGTTCACGACACCGTTCACGAGATGGCAAAGGACGAGGCCCGTCACGGCAAAGGTTTCGAAGGTCTTTACAAACGCTACTTTAAGTAGGTTTCGATTTTACAGGGCTTTTTTGCCCTGACATGTCCGGCCCGAACGGGAATACGTTTGTATTTTTCGTCCGGGCCGGATTACGTTAGGCCGAAACACGAACCGCTGAAATCGGAAACGCAGTTCGGAGCAAGTTCGAAAGGCCCGTTCTGCGAGGGTCCGTGCGGAGATGGCGGTGCAACCCTTCGCGGAAGGCCTGAAAAAGCCGGAGCAGCAAGCTGCTCCGGCTTTTCATTTTTTCTGCAACTCCTCGCGGAGCTTCAGAAACAGAGAAACCTTTCCGGCGAGCCATTCGTAGCCCGTTTGCGCTGCATGGGCCACCTCGTAAACCGTTTCGGCCTGCCTGCGGATCTGTTCCACGGCGTCGCGGATCGCGAACAGGTAGACGAGGAGTGCGAGGACGGCGAAAAAGCCGCCTGCGATCAGCGCCGAGGCGATGAACGAACCCGTAACGGACGAAAGCCAGATAACCAGCGCCGTAAGCAGTAGCAGGATGGCAATGCCCGCAGTCGTTGCGAAAAACAGCAGCGCGGCTATGAAACGGCCGCCGGAAGGTTTATTCTCCATTGTTGCGTCGTGCCGGGAGGGTCATTTTTCGTCGCATTTGCAGCGGGCTTCCTCGATCTCCCTCTCGACTTTGCCGAGTTTGTCTTTCACCTTGTCGATCTCGTCGTCGATCGAATCCTTGATTTTCTGGCGCAGTTCCGGACCGGACTGGGGCGTGAAGAGCATTGTGAGGGCCGAACCGATGATCATGCCGCCCACGAGCGATACGATGGCAATTCCTGTGTTTTTCATAGTTGCTGAAAGTTTTAATTCAGCAATGGGGCTTGCAAAGTCCGGGCCAAAGCCTTACCTTTGGACGCATGATCGCCGATTCCCGCACATCCGTCGCCTTTACCGGCCATCGCACCTATCGCGGCGCGGCTGCGGACGCCCTGCGCCGGACGGTGGGGGAGTTGTACGCGCGGGGTTTCCGGAACTTTTTGAGCGGCATGGCCGTGGGTTTCGATTTGGCCGCCGCCGAGGCGGTGCTGGAACTCCGGGAGCGTGCGCCCGGCGTGCGGCTCGTCGCTGCGGTTCCGTTCCGGGGGCAGGAGATGCGCTTCTCCCCGGCCGACCGCGAACGCTTCCGGCGCGTGCTGGCCGAGGCCGATTCCGTCGAAGTGCTTGCGCCGGCCTACCACCGGGGCTGCTATGCCGTGCGCAACGATTTTCTGGTGGACAACGCCCGCGTTCTGGTGGCGTGGTACGACGGTTCGCCCGGCGGCACCCGCTACACCGTCCGCCGCGCCCTCGGCCGGGGACTGGAGGTCGTCAACCTCTGTCCGGCGGCTCCTGTGCCGCCCGCCCCGGACGCTCTTCGGATAAAAAAGCGGCCCGGAGGCCTCGCGTGGTCGGCAGATTGTGACAAGCTGTTACATTGAGTTTTACTCTTGAATAATCGCTCTGTTTTTCAACCCGAAGCCAGCGGAGTGGCAAAACATGTATGTTGCAGCCCTCCGCAGCCGGGGGCTTGCCTTCGGCTTCCTCCTTGCACCTCGGTAAAATCAGCGAGCTGTTTTACCCTCGGTCGCTGCGTCGGTTCGGGCTGCCGGACTTGCATTGCAAGAAAAAATAACAAACCCTCTGTCGGATTATTCTGAATATCTGTTGATTACGATCTTTTGACCACTCATGGCCCGGAGGCTGCCCTTCTCTGTCGTGCGAATCATTTTTATTCTGCCGTTCCTGCCGTCTCCTCCGGCTGCGTCAGCTCAATGCCTCGGAGCAGTTCTTCGACGCGTCGGAGGGTACTCGTCTTGCCGTATTCCTTCGAGGGGTAGCTGATGCCGACGGTGATGAGCGACTGCCCCTGTTTGAGGTCGTAGGCCGTGAATACGAATCCCGGATATTCGGTCCGGCGGCCTTCGCTGTACAGCATGTCGGTGCCGTTCGATACGAGGGGGCGCGAGGCCTTGATGATCCCGCCGTCGTAGTAGGCCGAATCGCGGCTCGCGCAGTAGTCCGAGAGGTCGGCGATGCTCTTCGCCTCGGGATCGAAGACATCTTGCAGGGCGTCGATGTTGAATTCCCATTCGCCGTCGAGGACGTACATCGTGTAGCGGGCGTAGGTTGAGTCGGTTTCGGGTTCAATGCTCTCTTCGAGGGCGGAGTATCCGGCCGGAATCCGGATTCGCAGCCCGAGGTCCGTGCAATCATAGGTCTGTTCGGTGTCGAGCAGCGGCAGCTCGCCGCCTTCGTCCACCAGCTGCGTGGAGAGCACCGTGAGGTATCCGATGAGCAGGGCGGTGCAGACGGCTGTTGCGAGCATGCGCCAAAAGGCGGCGTATTCGCCGGCTCCATGCTTGATTTTCAGCCAGACGTATAATCCCATGATTGCTTGCCAGGCACCCCAGAGGATGGCTCCCGTGGCGATGACGTAACGGCCTCCGGCTTCGGTGAGGTAGTAGGAGATGAAACTGAAAGCCAGTCCGCCGACGCACCACAGCAGTCCGACGAGGATGTTCTTTTTCGCTTCGGCGAGCGATGCCGCCGGCTGTCCGGCGGATTCGGAGACCGTGGATGCCGGCTCCGCAGGTGTTTCGGGCATCGGCTCGAACACCGGTTTTTCGGTCTTTTCCATGATGAATTGGGTTGTTCTGGGATGCAAATATACGAAATCCCCCCCCCGAGCAAATATTTTGCGAAAAAAATCCCCGCCTTGTTGAGGCGGGGATCAGAGTATGGGATTGCGACCGGATTATTTCCAGTTCAGGATCTTGTGGAAGTCGTACTCCTCGGGATTGGGAACGTAAGCCTTGGCGGCTTCGTAGTCGGCCGGGGTGATGGCGTTGAGAATGGTCTCCACCACCGACGTGAACTTGTCCGACTTGATGTCCACCAGACGGGGCGGAATCTTGCCCGTCGTGGGGTCCTGCAAGTCCTTGAGGTAGAGCGGCGAGACGTTGCCCTCCGAATCCACGTAAACCATGCAGCCCGTCTTGCCCTCGGCGAAGAGCTTGTGCACGCCGATACCCAGCTCCGAGCAGTAGGTCAGGTCGTAGGCGATCGGGGTCTGGCAGCGGATTTCGTAGCCCAGCTCCACCGGACGGCTCTTGACCTTGAGACCCAGCTCCTTGAGCTTCATCTCGATCATCTCGTTGAAGATGTGGGCCTTCGACACCTTGCCCAGCTCGGGATGTCCGTGCTCGTCGTAGGTGAAGTGGATGCCGCTCTTGCGGATCTCCTCGTCCGACAGCGCGTGGAACACGCCTTCGGAAATCACCGCTGCGCCGTAGTCCATGCCCATGATCTTACGCTTGATGATCGACGAAATCACCAGGTTGACGATCTTCTCGACGGTGATTTCCGTCTTGTCGAACATCTCGGGAATGACGATCATCGGGTAGTGGCAGGCCTCGCCGATGCCGAATGCCAGGTGGCCGGCCGAACGGCCCATGGCAGCCAGCACGAACCAGTTGCCGCTCGTGCGTGCGTCGACGTAGACGGCGCGGGCGATGACTGCGCCCTTGTCCTTGGCCGACTCGTAGCCGAACGTCGGCGTGCCCTTCGGAAGCGGCAGGTCGTTGTCGATGGTCTTCGGCACGTGGATGTTGGCGATGGGGTATTTCTTGGCCTCGAGGAACTTGGCGATACGGTTGGCGGTCGAAGCCGTGTCGTCGCCGCCGACGGTCACCAGCAGTTTGATGTTGTTGTCGGTGAAGAACTTGAGGTTGAAGTTGTTCTCGAAATCCGAGTCCTTGGGTTTGAAACGGCTCATCTGCAGGAACGAACCTCCCTGGTTGAAGATGCCGTCGGCCATCGGGTAGTCGATGTCTACGGTGCGGGGCGAGGGGTTGAACAGGCCCGTGTAGCCTTCGTGCAGGCCGATGACGCGATAGCCCTGGCGCAGGAACGTTTTGGCGACACTGCCCACTACGGTATTCATGCCGGGAGCCGGTCCGCCGCCGGTCAGAATTGCGATTGCTTCTTTCATGGTTTTGATAGGGTTTTTATGTTTTGAGAACCTTTTTTTCGGTTTCGGACGCCCAAAAGTACTGCTTTTTTTTCAAACGGGCAAGAAAAAAGGAGGCCTCCGGTTCGAGGGGACCTCCTTTTTTGCTCTCTGTAATTATAGTTTGCGCGATTACTCAACTACAGTTACGTTAATAGCCTGTTCTCCCTTGGCACCGGAGCCAACTTCGAACTCGACTGCCTGACCTTCGTTGAGCGACTTGAAGCCGTCCTTTGCGATGCCCGAGAAGTGTACGAAAATCTCTTTTCCGTTCTCCGCCGTAATGAATCCGTAGCCTTTCTTGCCATCGAACCATTTTACCTTACCTGTCATAAAAATAGAGAATTAAAGTGTTAATGTGTTCGGCAAAGTAAAATAAAAAACATTGGCTTTCAAAACTTTTTGGCATGTTTTTTCGTCTTGTGCGGAAAATTCTTATCTTTGCATTGAGAATGTTAAACCTCATGGCGTTATGAACAGAAATCTGAAACTCGCGCTGGCAGCCCTTCTGGGCTTCTCCGCAGCCTGTACGTCGGTGAAAAACGCTCCCAAGGAGGACACCGCGAAGACGCAGGGCGCCGATACGACGGCCGTAAAGGGATACCCCGAATTTCCCCGCCGCGTGGTGGTCATGTACGGCGTGCGTACGCCCCGGCAGGACAGCGTCCGCAACGAGCGGCTCAAACGCCTGGAACGCGAACGTCCCGATTCGCTGCCTCCCGTGGCCGAACGTCCGCAGGAGGAGGACCCTTCCGTCGGCAGGAAATAAGCCATGTCACGCCGCCGGCTGGGGCTTCGCAAACGACTGGCCCTCAATATTTTTTCCGAACTCTATGCTTCGACGGTGCGCGAACACCGTCTCGATACGCTATTCTGGGAGTGCACGCTGCGCTGCAACCTCTCGTGCCGCCATTGCGGCAGCGACTGCCGGGTGGACCCCGGCGTGGCGGACATGCCGCTGGCTGATTTTCTGAAGGTGCTCGACGAGGAGGTGACGCCCCACGTCGATCCCGCCGACGTGCTGGTCATCTTCTCGGGCGGCGAAGTGCTGGTGCGCGAAGACCTCGAAGAGGCAGGAGCCGAGGTCACGCGCCGCGGCTACCCGTGGGGCATGGTGACCAACGGCATGGCCCTGACCCCGGAACGTTTCGGCCGTCTGCTCGACGCGGGGCTGAAATCGGTTTCGGTGAGCCTCGACGGTTTCGAGCGCGAACACAACTATATCCGCGGCAATCCCCGCAGTTACGACCGCGCGCTGGAGGCCGTGCGGATGATCGTGCGCGAACCCTCGCTGTCGTACGACGTGGTCACCTGCGTCACGGGGGCGATGGTCCCGCAGCTGGAGGCCTTCCGCGACATGCTCCTTTCGGAGGGGGTGCGCCACTGGCGGCTCTTCTCGATTTTCCCGATGGGGCGTGCCAAGAACGACCCGACGCTGCGGATGACCGACGCCCAGTTCCGGGAGATGCTGGAGTTCATCCGCCGCACGCGGCAGGAGGGCCGGATCGAGGTCAGCTATGCCTGCGAAGGCTTCCTGGGCGGTTACGAGGCCGAGGTCCGCGACCATTTCTACCAATGCGCCGCGGGTGTTTCGGTGGCTTCGATCCGTGTCGACGGGGCCATTTCGGGGTGCACGTCGATCCGCGCCAACTACCATCAGGGAAACATCTACCGGGATCGGTTCTGGGACGTGTGGCAGAACCGCTTCGAGCCGTTCCGCGACCGCGAATGGGCGCGCAGGGGCGAATGCGCCGATTGCTCGATGTTCCGCTACTGCCAGGGCGGCGGCATGCACCTGCGGGGCGACGACGGCGAATTGCTCTACTGCCACTACCACCGGCTGTGACCGTTCAGAGATGGTTCAGATAGCCCCGCCGGACCAGGTCTTCGTCGTTTTCGCACGGATAGGCCTGCCCGTCGGCCATTACGTACAGCCGGTCGGCAATGCCGGTCACGTGGCGGTACATGTGGTCGGTGAGCAAAATCCCTTTCGTGGCCTTTTCCTGCCGGATGAGTGTTTGGAGCGTTGCAACGTGCAGGGGTGCAATCTGCGAGAACGGCTCGTCGAGCAGGATGAACCGGGCCGGGCTGCGCAGGATGATGAAACATTCCAGAATCCGCTGTTCCCCGCCCGACAGTTCCCCGATGCGGGTTCCGCGCAGGGAAATGAACTCCGGAAACCACCGTTCCAGGTCTTCCCTTTGCAGCCCGAAATCGCCGAGCGCGCGTTCCAGCCGCAACCATCCGGGAATGAACGGATGCTGCGGAAGGTAGCGAATCTCCTTTTCGGTAAACCGTCTGTGCCATTTCCCGTCGATGCGCATCGAGCAGAATCCCGCTTTCAGCGACCCCGACAGAATCTTCATCAGACAGCTTTTTCCGCATCCGTTGCGCCCGAGCACAGCCGTCACGCCGCCTGTTTCGACGAGCAGGTAAACTCCCGAGAGAATGCGCCGTTCGCCGAACGCCAGCTCTGCGGAGTCGATTTCGAGAATATGTTTTTCAGCGGGCGGCATGCAGCAGGGCGGCGGAATAGTTCAGCAAAAGACAGCATAACCCGAAATCCACCGCGCAGCTTACGCCCAGCAGTGTTCGGCGGCGGATGCCGAGGTTGCGGTAATAGTAGAATTCATCGGAATAGCGCGGGATGATCCACACGTAGAGGAAAAGCGGGTAAATCAAGGCCTTTCCCAGCAGCAGGGCCGGGACGATCGGCGTTCCGTGGACCTTGGCGACCCATGCCAGGGCGAGGCTCGCCGCTCCGCAGAAGAGGAGCATCGTCGAGCGGTAGAAGCGGAGTATGAGCAGCAGTTTGGCGGTCATTGTCTGTAAACATGAAAAAACGGGCGGCCGCAAAACCGGATTGCATCCGGGGCGGTTGCGCCTCCTGGCTCGTGAAAGCGTCGTTGCGGCATCAATATACGAAAAAAATCGGTCTCTTGTTCCGGAAGCCGGGATTTTCCTCCTCCTCCTCCTCCTCCTCCTCCTCCTCCGCCGCCGCCGCCGGGGCGGACCGGGCGCTGCGAGGCTTGCTGCGAGGCTTGCTGCGAGGCGGCCGCGATCGTCCGCTGCGGGGCTTTTGAGTCCGGTCCGTTATTTTTGAAGAATGTTTTTTCGGAAATAATTTTGTCTTTTCGGATTTTAAACTTATCTTTGTGCGCTCTTAAAACGATAAGGGCACTTGTTCGGGGTGTAGCGCAGTCCGGTTAGCGCGCCAGCT
>ERZ860445.455-NODE-455-length-31516-cov-14.003655_pt1 | contig 31516 bp, 37 predicted proteins | sample MGYA00509977_ERZ860445 | MGnify/ENA primary metagenome ERZ860445 (study PRJEB30046, sample SAMN00715233) | human gut metagenome | study: EMG produced TPA metagenomics assembly of the A metagenome-wide association study of gut microbiota in type 2... | reverse complement strand
AAGGTCATTATACTTATCCTATGGTGGCGCAATTTTCAACTGGAATATTGGCGCATTTTTCAATTAGTATCTACAAATATGATGTAATCAAGTTTGTTTCAGACTAGATGATCCGTTACCGGAATGATGCCGGGGATGCTTATAAGGATCTTTCTTCTGCCATCATGAAAATCGTTCCCAAAGACTTTATGCCTAAGGCTATGCAGAAGGTCGGTGAAGCCTTGAACTGGGTTATCTTCAACAGTCATGAAAAGATGCTGCGTAACAAGCATGGTGAAGAGCAAAAACAACGTGAATTGTGGCAGCTCGAAAAGAAGATTGCTGATTTGGTCAATGAAGGTTTCTTGACCGACTATGAAAGCCTTATCGGGTATCTGAGACTTCAATACTAGAAAAGGAACTATCCAAAGGTCTTTGCTAATGCTGGATAAAATATTACAGAAATAACAAAAGCCGGAGCGTTATGCTTCCGGCTTGATTTATTTAATTATAAGATTTTGTCCTCAATAGGATCATATTTTATTGCAATGTTCTTTTTCTCTATTCGAAACCCCTTTATTTTTGATGAAAGAGAATCTTCTAAAGTCTTTTTTGCTTTACGATATGTACCATCATTAGACGGATGACGGGAGCTTACAATAACTCCTATTACTTTTTTATCTTTTAGATAATTATGAGTATAGAAAAGATTAACTGTATTTCCTATTTGTGTTACGGCATGGGCAATATCAGTACCTTTCAATTCAACAAAGATATAAATCTGTTTAGAAGAATCCGATGTATAAACAAATAAATAATCACATTTTCTATGCTCTGAGGAACAATCGAAATAACCATCAATTTTAATCTTATCAACCTTGTTTAAGTCTTTTGAATTTATAGTGAATTTACTTTTATTCTCAGTAACGGTAAAACGTGAACTACACTTACATTTAGAAAGTTCATATCGTTCTTCAAAAGGCGTTGCCTCTGAAAAGCTAGGTTTATTATCGAAACATTTACAGCTCATCTCTTTCAATATTGCAAAGTTCGTCAAATATATATCCTAATTCATTCGATGCTTCATCAATATATTCTGCACCTAAAGATTTTATATCTGTATCCTTAATATCTTTAACAAATCCATTTGAATTAAAGAAATAAGATGACACTTCGTTGAAATCTACTAGTGCCATTGATGGAATGATTTCTTTTATCTTAGAAACCACTAATTTCTTATCTGCACTTTTCCTTAATATTTCTTGAGCTAATATTAAATTATCTACTACAGATAACACATAAGGACTATGAGTCGTAATGACAATACTACCATTTGACTTTCTCATTTTTTTCATAATCCAGTCTATTAAAAAATGTTGAGTAGAAGGAAATAAATTTAATTCAGGTTCTTCTATAACTAACATTTGTTTTTTCTTGTTCTCAACATACTGATTAAACACAACCCATAAAGGAATTATTGATTGTATACCACTTGAAGTCTGAGATAGTTCCAATTCCTTGTTCTCATTCATTAAATAGACTTTGTCACCTTGTTTATCAAATGAAACTTTTATATTTAATATATCTATATCTATATTTTTATATTGATTTCTAGCTTTTTCATACAAACTTCCAAAATCTTTTATGCAATCAGGGATACTAGCACCTGCTTGGAGTAAAGAGAATATGCTATTAGAAAATGTTGATATGAGCAATCTTTCTGCAGGAATGTATACAGGGATACATTCTTCATAAATATACTCCATTAAAAGAGATTTAACAGCATTCGTAAAATAAGAGTTTTCTTTGAGAGAACCGCTGTTTTGTAGAATAGATTTTAAAGGATTGATCAATTCAACAAAAGATTCTTTTCCTTCTTTTTTCTCTATAAATTTTAAAATAAAATCGTAAGAATCTGAATTGTTAGCCATCTCTAATAAATCAGCATCTTCATAATTTGTATGGAATTTATTTAAACTAATTTCCCAAAAATATTTATCGTTTATATACCGGATAAGAGTGTTTGAACCAAATTCAAAATTTATATTATACTTTTCAAGCATTTTACGAAATGTATCAACATCTCCTTCTTTAATAGTCCAAAATGATGCATTACTAAATATTGCTAAAAGTTTGGCTACTGTACTTTTCCCACTGGATGTGTGACCAATAAAGAAATTATATTTTCTTATATCAATTGTAGCACTTTTTATTGCTCCAAAATTTTTTACTATTAATTGTGACATATTCTAGACCATATTAGTATTTGAAACAAATATAAGAATAAATCCTATACTGACAACTTGGTTGAATCATTAAAATTATTAAGTTCTATAAAATTAATCAACAAACTAAGGTAATTTGTATTATATTTATAATATGTTATTCTATTAGACTTATATTCATATTACAGTACTTGCAAAAGTGTATTTATTTTGGTCATTTCTAGTATTTCGAAAAAAATATTCCAAAATAACTACTAATGTTGCTCATAAAAAAATAGCATAGTCTAATATCTATTTATTAAACATTCAATTCCAGCAACTTTCTTAAATCCTCAAAAGAGTGAACTTCATAAAGAGTTCCTTTAATTTTAACGTAGCCGTTTACTTCGGAATCAGGTGTATTTCTCACAAACAGTTCCGTTATATCTACTTCTAAGGTGTTGGCGATACGTTCCAAGGTTTCTAAAGTTGGATTCCCATTGATGTTTCTTGTTAGGGTATCCCTGGTTACTCCTAACATTTCAGCAAACTGTTGCATCGTCATACCTTTTTGCTTAATAAGGTCTTTTACTTTCAGATCCATAAATAATAATATTATAATCGTGTATGCAAATGTAGTTTTTTTTATATAGCACGATATTATAATACCGTTAAATAGTATTAAAACGACAATAAAATATCGTTTTTGATTTGTAGATACGATATCATAACGTATCTTTGCAATGTAATAAACGACATGATAATATCGAATTAATTAAATACACACGATTATGAAGACATTAAAAGAACAAGTAGAAGAGATTAAGAGCATGAAAAGTTCAAGAGCAGCAAAGAAAGCAGCTTTCGTCAAATTGGGTTTGAGAAAATACGAAGTTGAACTTCTTATGTCTGAAATGCCTAAGACTATCAGAGAAACTCACAAATTTACTTTTGGTGTTGAGATTGAATGCTTGGTAGCTGCAAGCCTTATGAGAGAATGTGCAACAAGAAACGAAATGCCTTTTCAGTATGAGGGTTATAACCACGTTGACAATAACCACTACTACAAGTTTGTTTCTGATTCTTCTATCAGAGGTGAGAATTCTATCGAATGTGTTTCACCGGTTCTTACCGGCAAGGCAGGTATGAAAAGTCTAGAAACTTGCTGTAAGGCGTTGAATGAAGCAAATGCGCAGGTGAATATATCAACAGGCTTACACGTTCATATCGGGGCTGCAAATCTGTCTGATGCAGCCTATGTGAATGTATTCAAGAACTATCAGAAATTAGAGAGAGTGATTGATACTTTCATGGCACGATCAAGACGGGCCAACAACAGCCAGTGGTGCAGAACTCTTCAAAGCAAGAACTTTGACTTATGTATGACAAAGCATGATGTCCTAAGCGTTATGAACGGTAACAGATACTTCAAGGTAAACGCTTGTTCTTATACTCGCCACCAAACAATAGAGTTCAGACAGCATCAAGGTTCTACGGACTTCGAAAAGATTTCTAACTGGGTTAACTTCTGCGCTAAACTGGTGGCTTGGTCTAAGAAGAACGTATTGGGCTCAGAGGTTGCTTCTATAGACGAAATACCATTCTTGACAGCTAAAGAAAAATCATTCTTCAAATCACGTGCTGAGGTTCTTGCATGAGCCTCACACAATTAAAATTTGTTTGATATGTGTTGCATTATCTATAAGCCAAAGGGTGTTCAGATGCCAACTCTGGACACTTTAAATAAAGTTCAGAGAATCAATCATCATGGGTACGGCTTTATCTCTTCAAAGCATAGATACAAGACAATGAACTATCAGAGATTTTTGGATCATCTTTCTAGGGTAGGCGTAAATGAAGAGTGTATCATTCACATGAGATGGGCTACACATGGTTCTAAGTGTAGAAAGAACTGCCACCCGTTTGTCGAGAATGGCGTTTATTTTGCCCATAATGGCGTTTTGCCTATTCAGTCAGTAAATGATATGACAGACAGCGAAATCTTCTTTAGGGATCAGGTTTACCCACTTGTAATAAAATATGGGTATGATTCTAAAACAATAGAAGCCATGATGATAGCTGCCGCCGGTAGCTCTAGGTTTGCAATGATGTATAAAGGCAAAGTAAAGCTATATGGTGATTATACTAAGTTAAACGGTATCTATTATTCTAATTTAAGATGGTTATGAAAGAGAAAGAAATCCTGCAAGAAATAATCGAGTGGCTGGGTAATGATACCAGCTACTTGTCTACAAGAACTGATTATGCCAGAGGGTATAAATCCGGTATAGAATGTGCAAAAGAAATTGTTGAAAGCATCATCAATAAACACGACCCTGATGTATTAGCAAACAATTAGCCAATTGTTTCGTATGTGTTGAATCGTTATTTAAAATTGTCTTCATAATGGGGTACCTTTGTGATAAAGGTACTATCGCGGGTTAGAGCAGTGGACAGCTCGTCACTTTGACTTGGTGAAGGCCGGTGGTTCGAATCCATCACCCGCAACTAAATAATAATTTTCAAAATAGCACGATTATGGAAATACTTACTCTTATCATTAAACAGAAATTCTTTGACGAAATCTTGTCAGGCAAGAAAACACAAGAGTTCAGAGAAATCAGACCTACAACTCAGAAGAAATACTGCCAGTTGGACGCTGACGGTTATTGTGTCGAAAAAGACGGTGTTTTGCAGCCTAGACGCTACGATGCTATCCAGTTCTTTGTAGGCTACAACAAAGACAGATCCAGCGCACTGGTAGAAGTCAAAGACGCAAAAATAGAACTGTTTGAAGATGAGAATCACAATCTGATTGAATACACCTATCAGGGTGAAATATACTTGGCCGCACAGGTCATTTATGATCTTGGCAGAGTGATTGAAAAACATGTTTAATCCTTTAAATTTTTGTTGAGTCAGAACAAATAGAAGCACATTTTCAACTGGTGGCTACCGTGGTGGCCGTAGAGGTTTGACCACAGAGAATGGTGGTTTGTCTCAGGGTGGTAGATTTATCACCCGAAGACAGCAGTATTATAACGTCCGCACAGGACTTGGCATGTCAGGTGGATAATGTCACTACAAGAAAGGACATACAGTTATATTGGCCTCGTCAGACAGAAAACTGACGGGGTTTTGCTGTTTCTGTCGCTGGGTAAGGATTCGCTGGTCTTATTGGACATGATCTACCCGAAGTTCGACAAAATAGTCTGTGTGTTCATGTACTTTGTCAAAGGTTTAAAGCATATTGAAAGATGGATTGGTTGGGTGAAAGCCAAATATCCGAAGATAGAGTTTGTGCAAGTTCCACATTGGAATCTTACTTATATTCTTCGTGGCGGTATGTATTGTGTACCTAATCCAAAAGTAAAGCTTTTGAAGCTGGCCGATGTAGTGAAGGCTATGCAGCTCAAATACGAACTGTATTACACTTTCTTGGGTATGAAGAAAGCTGACGGTATGAATCGTAGGCTGATGCTGAAAAGTTATGAAGCGAACGGATATGAGAACAACGGTATGTGCTACCCTTTGGCAGACTGGACGCAGAAAGATATTCTGTCCTACATGAAGCAAAATGGCTTGCCTGAGCCGGTGAGATATTCACTCAAAGCCAGTTCGGGTGTAGGCTTTAACTTGGATTGTATGCTATGGCTGGAGAAGAATTACCCACAGGATTTACAGAGAATTTACAAAGTGTTCCCGATGGCTGAAAGAATACTTTGGGAGCATAAGCAAAAGCAATAGGTATGGAATTGAGCAAATATATTAAAAGTGAATCGGTGGAACTTAATCGTTCCGCCATTCGCTTTGCGGATTATAATCCCCGTAAGTTGTCTGAGGATTCCCGCAAGACTTTAAAACGGGGCATCAAGAAATTCGGTCTGGTAGGTGGTATTGTCGTCAACAAGCGGACCGAGCTAACCGTAGTCAGCGGTCATCAGCGTCTGGCAGTCATGGATGAACTGCAGAAGTTTCCAGAAAACGACTACAGAATCCGTGTAGATGTGATTGACGTGGATGAAAAGCAGGAGAAGGAATTAAACATCCTGATGAACAACCCTAACGCTCAAGGGCAATGGGATTATGACGCTTTAGCCCGATTAGTTCCTGATATTAATTACCAGGATGCCGGCTTGACAGCTGCTGACCTTAATATGATTGGCTGTGATTTCCTTCTCCAGACAGAAGAAGAAAATTCCATTGCGGATGCACTGGAAGATATGATGGCACCAGTCACAGAGCAGAAAGAAGCCGAAAAAGCAGCCAAACAGATAGAAAGAGCTGAAAAGGTAGCTCACATGAAAGAAGTAAAGCAGCAGGTGAAGAATGCAGCCCAGAAACAAGCCCAGGATATGGACGCTTATCTGATGCTTTCCTTTGATACATTTGAAGCTAAAGCAGCCTTCTGCGAAAGATTTGGTTATGATCCATATTCCAAGTTTATCAAAGGTGAGGTATTCGATGAACAGGTAGAAAGGATTGAATAAAAAATTAAAAATATAGGAGGAAAGCCGAGTTAGAAGAAAAACATATAGTCAGTTGTATCAACAATCAAGACGAATAATGTACAACGCTGGAAGGCAATACGGGCTTGCCACAGACAGACAAAGAAGTATAAGAGATAGAGCGAAGTCTATAATGGAAAGATATGCGGCAAGGATAGACAGCTATTTCTCAAAAAGAGGAATTGACATCTATGGGGATAAGCCTGTATCTCGCCGCATTTATATGGGTAACAATAACGGATGATTGATTATGAAAAGTGAATCTCAAAAAAGTAAACATACTGGAAGAAAGCCAAAATTCGATTACAAGAGCGAAGAATTTCTCTCTCAAGTGGAAACGTATGCCAAGAAGGGATTCACGGACAGAGAAATCGCTTTTGCGATTGGATTATCTCCCCAAACTTTCTGTGAGAAGAAGAATGAGCACTCTGAATTATGCGAAGTATTAGCGCGCGGGCGTGCAACCATCACTGCAGCTGTACGTGCCAAGTTCCTTGCTGTGGCTTTGGGCGGTATCAAGACAAAAAGCACTGTAGTAAGGAAACTGAAAGACCAAAACGGAAATCTGACCGGCGAAGAAGAACTGCAGGTAAGTGAAAGCGAACTGGCTCCCAACCTTCAGGCTATGTCTGTCTGGCTGTATCATCACGACGATGAATGGAGGAAGGTTGAACGCCGTCAAGACGAAGACTCCGATATTCCAAAGGATATTGACCACGGAATTTCTATTGACTCATGGATTAAAGATAATCTGAAATGATTGTACCCCAGACGATATATCATCCGTTATACACCGACAGTGAGAAGTTTATCATTCTCATTACCGGTGGCCGTGGCTCGGGGAAGTCTTTCAACGCTTCTACCTTCATAGAGCGGCTGACATTTGAAATGACCCCCGTAGAGAAGATTGTCCATCAGATTCTTTATACCCGTTACACGATGGTATCGGCCGGTATGTCTATCATTCCGGAAATGATGGAAAAGATAGATTTGGACGGTACCACGAAATATTTCAAGACAACTAAGACGGACATCGTAAACCGAATGACCGGTAGTCGTATCATGTTCCGTGGTATCAAAACTTCTTCCGGAAATCAGACAGCCAAGCTGAAATCCATTCAGGGTATCACCACCTTTGTCTGTGATGAAGCTGAGGAATGGACCAGTGAGGAAGAGTTCGACAAGATTATGCTCTCCATCCGTAAGAAAGGAATTCAGAATCGGATTATCATCATTATGAACCCCTGCGATTCCAACCATTTCATTTACAAGAAGTATATCGAAAACACTCATCGACTGGTAGAAATTGATGGTGTACAGGTTCAGATATCAACTCATCCGAATGTTCTCCACATCCATACGACTTACTTCGACAACATTGAGAATCTCTCTCCTGAGTTCCTAAGAGAGGTAGAGGAAATGAAACAGAAGAATCTGGAGAAGTACGCCCATGTAGTCATCGGCCGGTGGGCAGATGTAGCTGAAGGAGCTGTATTCAAGAAATGGGGTATCGTGGATGAGTTCCCAATGTGGTGCAAGAAAGTCGCAATCGGGCAAGATTTCGGTTATACCAATGACCCATCAGCTTCTATTCGCTGCGGTGTCATCGACAATGCACTCTATTTAGATGAAGTAGATTATAGAACCGGATTACTTTCCGGAGATATTATCAAGACACTTCGTCCGTGGAATCTGAAAGTGATAGCAGACAGCGCAGACCCGCGACTCATTCAGGAGATCCACAACGGAGGTATTAAGATTTACCCGGTAGAAAAGGGAAGTGGTTCTGTCAATGCAGGCATAGACAAGATGCAAGGAATGGAAATCTTCATCACAAGACGTTCCTATAACCTGCAGAGGGAGTTTAGAAATTATGTCTGGGCAAAAGACAAGGACGGAAACTATATCAATGAGCCGGAAGATCACGACAACCACGGTATAGACGCTGCACGCTATTATGTTCTGGGTGAACTGCTTGGTAAGATTATGAAGCCCAAAGATGTATCAGGAATATTTGGACATTAAATTTTAGAATATGAGAACCTTAGAAGAAATTTTAGCTATACCAGAAGTAGAAAGAAAAATCTACTATCTAAAAAAAGGACGTAAAACCGAGCTTCCTAATGCTCACGCCCTTTATAACGACTGGAATCCGAACAGACACGAGATTGTGATTGATGAAGAGAAATACCCGAAAATCAAAATCACTACCCAGCCTGAGAAACGTATTACAGACCCAACTACCGGGAAAGGGTATGTAGAACCTGCAGTAAAGAAAGAAGTTGATCCGAACCGGATTTGTCTTCCTATCGAGCAGGACATCGTGAATATTCAGACAGCCTTTACGGTCGGAACGGAACCGGTTCTTGACTGTCAGCCGGACCAGTCAGAAGAGAATCTTCTTTCGGCGTTAAAACAGGTATTCAAGAAAAACAAACTGAAATACCAGAACAAGAAAGTCGTCCGGGCATGGCTGGCCGAACAGGAGGTGGCCGAATACTGGTATGTGGTTAAAGATGATGGTTTCTGGGCCAAACTTAAACGTAGGATTGCAGGAATCTTCGGCAAATCAAAGCCTGAGTATCGTCTGAAAAGTGCCATCTGGTCCCCGTTTCGTGGTGATAAGCTATATCCATTCTTCAATGACAACGGTGATTTGGTGGCTCTATCCCGTGAGTACAAAAAGAAAGACCTGGACGATGTGGAAATAACCTGCTTCATGACCATTACAAAGGATATGGTTTACCAGTGGGAGCTTACAAGTAACTGGACCGATAAAGGTTCGTTCGCTCATGGATTCAAGAAGATGCCGGTGATTTATATGTGGCGTCCGGAAGCGTACTGCGAGAAAATTAAAAGCCTCCGTGTAAGATTGGAAAAACTCCTTTCAAATTATGCAGACTGTATCGATTATCATTTTTTCCCTATCCTCATGTTGTTCGGTGATGTACAGAATTTTTCCGGTGAGTTCAAGAATAGGGTAGTGGAGTTGACCGGCCAAGGAGCAAATGCCCAGTATCTTACCTGGTCTCAGGTGCCTGACACGGTAAAATTTGAGGTGGAAACCTTGCTAAGCCAAATCTATGGGTTAACCAATACGCCTAGAATCTCTTTCGACTCCTTGAAGGGGACTGGGAATGCCGTTTCCGGTGTGACTTTCGACTATGTGTTCATGTCCACCCATCTGAATGTAGAGAACCTCAATGAAACCGTCGGAGAGTTCATGCAGCGGCGTGTAAATTTCCTCGTTTCCGCTTTAGGCTCCGTAAACACGACTCTTGAAGCAGCCTCTGAAACCATCGATGTGGACGTTCAGATGCAACCCTACCGTCTGGAGGACATCAAGGATAAGATTGACACTGCCATCAAGGCCAAAGACGGTGAAATTTGGTCGCAGCAGCGGGCCATCACCTTTGTAGGAAACGTGGATTCTGTTATGGACGAGATAGAAGCTATCAAGGAGGAACTATCAGGGAAACAAGAAAAGGATATTGAGAAACAGAGACAGCCTTCCTCTCTCAAAAGTGCAAGCAGTAAATCTAAAGAATAGAATAATTCAGTCAGAAAAATTACGGGGTTTATACAAGGAAGACGGATAAAAATCTAAAATATAGACTAATTAAATAGCGGTATCTTTCGAGGTGCTGCTATTTTTGTTCAATTAATTTTCAGATTCACATTGATAACCTATATATTTGTGTTTATGTTTAACTTTAAAATATTGATAACTATGGGTAAACCTATCAAGATGGGAAATGACGAGTTTATTCTCTATGTAAGGAAACACAATGAGAGTAAGCATGATACGAAGAAATTAGGAGAACTAATTTGCAAATGGTTAAAAGAGCACGCTGGGCTTGAAGAAAAAGACATTGAATACGATGTCAAGTGTTTGTGGGGTGAGCAAGCTGACAACGTTGCCTCGGATAAACTCCCTAAAACAGCAAGCCAATTCGTTTTTGACCGAGACTATCTTCCTGCCTTATACGACTATCTCGATACCTTATAATTATAGTAAAAACACGAATATTTTCTTTTTTACTATTCGTTATTTTACTATATTTGCATCGTAATTAAGTCATAAACGCTATGAGCTACAAATCAGTTAAAGACGTTGTAACGCTGCTTACTGAAAATGGCTTTTGGTTCGTGAGGCAAAAAGGCAGTCACATGGTTTATACTGACGGTAGTCATGTGGTAATTGTCCCCGACCACGGCAAGAAAGGCGTTGAGAAAGGCACTTATTACAACATTCTGAGGCAAGCGGGGCTAAAATAGCCCCCGCCTCTTTTGTTAAACGATAAAAAGGAGGTCAGTATGAAAACCGTAGAAGTGATTGTAGAACATGCAGGAAATAATCTTAGTGCCTATATTGAAGGTGCTCCGGTAATGACTGTTGGCAACGATGTAAAGGAAATTGAGAAGAATATGAAGGAAGCTGTTGAACTTTATTTGGAATCATGCCAAGAAATGAACATAACCCCAGTAGAAGTATTACAGGGAGAATTTACCTTGAAGTTCAAGATAGATGCTGCCACCTTTATCAACTATTACAGCAGTATCTTCACTAAAGCTGCCTTGAGTCGTATAACCGGAATTAATGAACGCCAGTTATGGCACTATGCAGCTGGAGTACACAAACCACGTAAACAGCAGTTGGAGAAGATTCAAAAAGGTATTAACGCGCTGACTGAGGAACTGGCAGCTATAAATTTGTTGTGATTATGATAGATATTAGAGAGTTAAGAAAAGATAATTATGTAGTGGTAAACAATGCACGCTATAAATTTAAGGAAATAAGAAAAGTCTTTCTTTTACAGCCAGAAAACGAGACTGCGTCTATTGAAGGGACAAATTTATGTGTGATAAATGGAGTTTTAAATAAGAATCCCAAAAGTGATAAGAACGGAATTATTGTTAATGCAACTCCTTATCATCAATCGAACATTTATCCAATAGAGTTATCTAATGATTTGCTCTATCGCTGCGGATTCCATTATCAAAATAAGGCAGCTGTATTTTCAAATGGCAAAATGAGCCTCCTACTTGAGGATGACAAGCTTGTAGAAATAAATACTGGTATTCATATTAAATATTTACACCAGTTACAAAATTTCTATCAAGACCAAATAGGAGAACTTTTAAATGTAGATTTATCTATAAAAGAATAATTTTCAGCGTGATTACTTCGGTAGTCACGCTTTCTTTTTACCTAAAAACGAACATTCTCTTAATTGTTTCGTATCGTTAGCCTTAAAATTTTCCCTTCCTTTTCTCTATAAGTAAATTTACCGTATGAAATTTATAAATCAAACTCATACGGTATGACAATCTTTGAACAAATTTTGGCAGGACTACAACAGAAATTCACTGGGGTGGATACTGCCACACTCACCCGTATTGCTACAAAGAAGGCAGAGGGTGTAACGGACGAAACGAAGGTAAACTCCATTGTTGAGGGTATCTCTTTTCAGGACGTAATGCAAAACTATGGTGATTTCCGCGCAGGACAAGCGCAGACTTCCGCTGTTTCCAATTACGAGAAGAAGCATGGACTGAAAGACGGAAAACCTGTTAAGGAACCGGAAGAAAAGAAAGACGAAAAGAAGGATGAGAAAAAAGATGAAGTTCCTTCATGGGCTCAGGCGTTGATTGATTCCAACAAAAGTCTTTCTGAAAAACTGTCTGCATACGAAGCGGAGAAAGCGCAGGCGCAACGCTATTCTCAGATCTCGGAGGTAGCAAAGAAGTACGGTATTCCCGAATTTATGTTGAAAGACCGCAATATTCCTGATAACATGGACTTGGACACTTATTTCAAGGACATGAAGCAGGAAATGTCTAACAGCGGATTCCAGTTCGCTAAAGCTCCTGAAACTGCCGAACAAAAACAGGATAAGGAAGCAAGCGAGTTCGCCAAAATGATTGAGGCGGACACAAAATCTATTGTCGAACAACAAAACAAGTAATTTATGGCAGCAGGATTTAAGTATAACATGGAGCCTGAACCGTCTATCGAGGAACGCTATGATGTTTCCACCGGCGTAAGACGAAGAGGACCTTATAAATTGGATACGACCAACCTTGTTGTTGGTTCATTCCTCCCATCATTCACACCAATCGCCGCAGACCTGGTAAAGAAAACCGCTCAGGTTGCTATTCGCGTGGAAGTCTATGAAAAGTTTACAACAGGTTCCAACACCACATTGAAAATCAAGAAGAACTCTTTGGCTTATGTGGGTATGCATCTGGGTAATGGTTCACATGGGGTTACAATTAACACTATCGACAAGTCTGACAACGCTTTTGACAAACTTACATTAGCGGCTGATTTCGGAGAAGATCTGGAAGCTGGCACTGTACTCTATGAAGCTACAGCAGTAAGTGGCACAACTCCAAAAGTAATTGCTAACTCAGCTTTGTACGCAAGAGTAAAAGTTGAAGAAGGTATAGTATTAGTTGCCCTTTTGATGCGTGCTTTTGAAATCGAACCTACCAAATTGATTATGCCTTTCTCAGACATTGATAAAGCCAATATGCCTCACTTTCAGTTCAACGCACCGGACGTTACTCAGAGCGGGCAAACAGTATCAGTTGCCAAAGCTTCTTCCAGTCAAGACGGTTTGATGAGTAAAGAGGACAAAGCTAAATTAGATGGCATTGCAGCTCAAGCCAACAAGTTCACTTTGTCAGCTGCAACGTCTTCCGCTCTCGGAGGTGTAAAACAGGGTGTTAAGGTAGATGATGCTACTGGGCAAGAAGATGCACATACAAAATTGAATGCCCTTTTGGCTTCTTTGAGAACAGCAGGTGTAATTGCAACAAAATAAAGAAAGGAGGACTAATATATGATGCTAACTATTCATACTCTGTTTAACGACCCCAACATCGTAAACGCCGTTATCCAGCGCGTCCTTCAGACGAGAAAGGACACAATCTACTGGCAGCAGTATCTTGACTTTCGCAGAACAACTACCCGTGTTTTTAAGGACTACATCGGGCAAGTTACTGGCGTAATGGCCGGTTCTATCAACTCTCGTTATGGTGAGAAACCTATCCGTGAACGCAGAAACATAGGTTCAGGATATGGTGAAATCGCTTATCTGGGTGATGCTTATCAGATTTCTATTGACCGTTTGTCTGAACTGCAGGACTTGGTTGACAAGTTCAACGCAGCAAAACCAGCTGACCAAGTAGCAGCAATGCAGGAAATCGTGAACTTCATCTACGATGATTACCGTCAGGTGCTTCTGGCTGCCCACAAGCGAATGGATATTATCTTAGGCTCTCTGTTGATGACCGGAACTGCAACTGTCAAGAACAAGGATGACAATGCCGGAGGTATTGATCTGCTTAACATTGAATTGCCATTTAAATTCATCACGCCTGAAACTGGTGTGAAGACTAACTTTATTACCTACTTACAGCAGCAGATTAATGCGCTGAAAGCGGACTATGGCAACTTCCAGAAGATGATTATGTCACGTAGTACCTTCGTGAAGAACATTATCGGTTCAGCTGAATTTGGTGACAAGTTCAAGATGCAGTTTACAGGAAATGAGATGTACCTTTCAACCGGTTTGATTACATCACAGTTGGCTTCCCAGGTGTTTACTGGCATTGGACTTCCGGCTATTGAAATCAAGGAAGATTATGTAAAAGATCAGACCGGAAAGAACGTACAGATTTACGCAGACGACCGTATCACATTGCTTCCCCAGGATAAGATTGGCTATATGCGTTTCCACACTCCATACGAAGCCGTGGACGGTGTGCCGGGACGCAACTACACTCAGGCTGACGGTGATATGCTTATCTCTGGTTACAAGGATAAGAACGGACGTTATCTCGAATACACTGCAGAGTGGATTCCTCAGATTACAAACCCGAACCTGATTGTGAATTTCGATTTGACAACCATGAACGCATGACAGTAAAAGACTACATATCACAGAAGTTTCAGACCTTCGGCATTAACTTGTCGGAGGCTGACCTTTTGGAGATAAGTCTGTCTTCAGGAGTAAGCGGAGAGGATGAGATGAGCCCGTCAAACATCGGTCTCGTATCGGTGGCTATGGCGAAGTTCATCCCCTCTCTATTACTTAGAGCTACTTCTATTAGTGAGAATGGATTCTCTATGTCCTGGGACACTAAAGGCGTAAAGGAATACTATTCTTTTTTGTGCAAGAAGTATGGTCTTGAAGATACGCTGTCAGATAAACCTAAAGTCAGATTCCGTCAATGATATTCGCGCCACATACATTACAAGTAAGAGTCACAACTCCAATGGAAGAAGATGAGTTCGGCAGACCTATTCCTGGTACTGGCGGTGAAAACTGGCAGGACGTGTGCAGATGCCGTTGTGATGATAACTTGACCAAGGAGTTTACTTCTGATAACGGCGAAGTTTACCGACCGAATTACCACGTAGTATGTGAGAAGAAAGTCTCACTGAAGGCTGGTGATGAAGTCAGATGTATGGATGGTGAGAATGTCAAGGGAACTGGCAAGGTTTATATGGTAAAAAATACTAACTATTTTGATTACTCAGAGATATGGATGTAAAGTTTGATTTTTCGGACGTGGATAGCTTTTTCGAGCAAGGTTATGCCGAGGTGAAAGCTATTGAGGAAAAAGTAGGAAAGGAGGCTGTCGATTACGCAGTAAAGAACGGCAACTACCAGAACCGAACCGGAACGCTCCGCAAGTCAAACAAGTATTCAGTTAAAGATGATGGGCTGGAATTAAGAAATGAAGCAGAATACGCTTCGTTCGTTGAATCCAAAGGTTATGAAGTCTTGACTGGTGCAGCCTTATTTGCTGAGAGACGATTGAAGGAGGAAATTAAATGATAGTGACTACCGACATAGCGAACATACTCTACCGTGATTGTCAGCCTTTCGGTATTGATATTGTCCCTCATGGCAAGAAACTGACGGGACCGATGAAGTCTGAAAGGATTATCATTCACACTAAGAAACAGCAGCCGGGCACGTACTGGAAGAAATCTTTCGTAGAAATGAACCTTTGCGTTCCTGACTTGAAAGAAGGTGAAGCCAACTCCATCCGGCTGAACGAACTGGAGAAACAAGCACAAGGATTGTTTGACGGTGTTACTGGTCGCTATGACGGTACAACCTATCATTATTCTATCGAATCAATTGGAACGGAGGAGGACACTGCTTTAAAGTGTCACTATGTGAATGTAAGAATTTTGTTTGAAGTTTTAAATGTGAAATAATATGGCAGAAGCAAAGAAAATCACCGCTGTGAATATCAAGAAACTTTGGTATGGCGAAACAAGTGCTATCACAGAAGACCTGACAGGACAGGCTTTGCATACTCTTTTACAGGGTGAAACCTTGAAAGAAGTAAAGAATATTCATCAAGATACTTGGACGCTAGAAGAAGCGGAAGCAAGCCGTACCAATTATAAAAACCAACTCACGGGTCAGACCTATCGCAGCGATAAGGATATGGGCGATGTGACCGTCAACTTTACTATCGGTGAATACGATTATCCGACCAAGAAAGACCTTATGGGCGGTGACGTAATCAATACAGATAAGGGTTGGAAGCGTGCAAGAGGAAAGGTGAATATCGAAAAATGTATCGTTGCTCAGACTGATGACGACCAGTATTGCGTGATTCCGCGTGCAGACATAGGTGCCCGTGAGGCTACTACCGATAAGGCTATCGGTATTCCTGTTAGTGCTGTGGAGCTTGAGCCCAAAGTAGCTACGGTAGCCCCAGAATATTGGTTTGATGCAGAGGAAGTGAAAGAAGCATGAACAGATGTTACGGTAGTAGCTACGCCTTCTGACGCAACAGTGAAACTGGATGGGCAGACGGTCAAGACCAAGAGGGTGAAATCTGGGACTTCCGTTGCCTATGAAGTGTCAAAGGCAGGCTATACCACACAGTCAGGAAGCATACCTACCTCCCTGTCTGATGCTTTCAAGACCGTAGAGAAAAAGATTACTCTCGTTCAAGAAAGCGGAGATTAGTTTTCAGGATTATTTACCGGGTGGGGCTTTTAGCTTCACCCTTTTCTTTTTAGTTATGAATCAAGGAGCAAAAATAATATCGGAATCAATTATTAGCGGTGACTTCCGGACGGTGTTTGTCGGAGGAAAGGCTTACACTGTTTATCCACCTACCGTCCATAAACTGGCTGGAGCCATTTCTCATCTTTCAGGCATACAAGAAGCGGATAATCTGAAAGAAGTTCTGCTCTCCCTAGGAGAAAGTGAAGCATATAGTAAGGCATTATCCTGGCTTATTATGGGAGATGAGAGTTTGAGTGATGAGTTATCTAAAGGAACATACGAAGAAAATGTAAATGCTTTGGATGAAGCCTTCTCAATGATCGACTCAAAGGTTTTTCTGAAAGCTGTCAGCTTAGCGAAGAACGTAAGCCTGCTGGCAGCGAAACCGAGGTTGTAGGCAATGATACACTTCTTGGTCAGATAGCATCGTTCATGGAAAATCTGCATCTGTCTTATAAAGAAGTAGTTTATGAGATACCATATAGGAATTTAGTATTAATGCAGCGTGACAAGCTTCATACTGTAACCGGAACAAAAGTCACGAAGGTGAAAGGTAAAGATATGGCTTCACGCAGAAGAAGAAATAAAAAATAAATATGGATATAAAAAAAAGACGGAAACTGTCTTTTTTTAAATATGGTTAACGATATCTGTTAAATCGATATTTAATTCGCTTTTTTTAATACTTCTCCATATCTGTTGCAGTTCGTTTAACCAAAATATTTCTACATCATTATAATGATACTTCCCGTTTATTTCTAAAGTTATAGTAATGCCATCTTTTTCAAAAATAAAATTAGAAAGTTCATTGAATTTACAACAATTAACTAAAATGAATTTATTCAATGGTATAGGAAAAGCTAAATGAATAACTTCATCATAATCAGGTTCTCCTAATAAAAATTCAGGTGGGTTATCAACTCTAATGATATTCTTTTTTGAATCATAGAGAAAATCGTTTGTTTCTACATTCCATTTCATAATATTATACTACTTTATATGTTTATAATGAGCTAATATCGTGAAAAATAATTGGATATACAAATTAATTTGAAACAATAATTTAATTGTTTGGTATTTACTTCTTCAAAGGCTGGATGTTAATAAACTATGGTATAACTTTAAATAATTAATATTCAGTTTTCTATATGCCAAAACTTGTTTTTAAAATTGCGGCTGATTATGAAGCCGTTATAAGACTAAGAGATGAAATATCTAAGCTGGAAGCCCAGCTAAAGAAGATGGATGTAAATAAATCTCCTGCTGCAGCTAAGGCTTTGGAAACGCAATTGGCATCTACCCGTCAACAGATGATGGGGTTGGTGACAGAAGCGGCTAAAGCTGGAGCTGTTATGGAGAATGACTTGAAAAACGGAATTTATAATGCGTCACAGACTGTCAATAATTTTACTCAAAAAATTATTGATCAGAAAAGAGTTATCAAAGATGTTGAGCATGATGTCAAACGATTAGGAGATGCCTACAAAATAGCTCTAAAAAGAAGTCCTACAGAAGCCGCAGGTTTACTATCAGAGTATCAGTCTGCCAAAAAGGTTCTAGACGAAGAAAAAGCAACTTTGTTTGGATTAACTCAACAACAGGCAGAGGCTCGCCTTTCAGTTAAGAGATTGAAAGATGAATATGCAGCATTCAAAGAGGAAGCAGGTGAGACTGTAGAAGCCAATAAAGAAATGTCGGTCTCCTTAAGCAAAGTATTGGGTCTAATCGGAGGGGTTACTGCCTTGAAAAACTTTGTTACGGAACTTGTCAATGTCCGTGGTCAGTTCCAACAGTTAGAGATAGCCTTTACAACTATGCTTAAAAGCAAAGAGAAAGCTGATAAGCTAATGAGCGAATTGGTAGATATAGCAGCTAAAACTCCTTTTGACCTTCAGGGCGTGGCGTCTTCAGCCAAACAGATGCTTGCCTATGGTTCTTCTGCTGAAAATGTAGGAGATGAATTAGTCATGCTAGGCAATGTTGCTGCAGGGGTTGGATCTCAGTTGAGTGAGATAGCTTACCTCTATGGAACATTAAGGACTCAAGGCAGGGCATATGCGGTCGATATTCGTCAGTTCGCAGGTCGCGGTATTCCGATATATGAAGAACTTGCAAAAGTTCTTGGTGTAACAAAAGATGAGGTTTCAGGCTTGGTTACAGAAGGCAAAGTAGGATTCAAGGAGGTGGAGCAAGCATTCAAGAATATGACAAGTGAATCCGGAATCTATTATAACTTGATGGAGGAACAGTCTAAGTCCCTTACTGGCCAGCTTAGCAACTTGGGGGATGCTTGGGATACTATGCTTAATGAGATCGGAAAAGATACACAAGGGATAGCTTCTGCTGGTATTTCAGGCTTGAAAGGACTTATTGAAAACTATGAAACTATCGGTAAGATATTAGTAGGCTTGATTGCCGTTTATGGAACTTATAAGACGGCTCTTTTTGTGGCACGTATAGCTCAAGACACTTTGACTGCACGTATGGAGTTTGCCATATTGGTGACTAAAGCTCAGACGGTAGCACAAAAGGCATTGAATACTGTCATGAAAGCGAATCCGTATGCTGTTGTTGCAACCACCATTGTCGCAATAAGCATGGCGTTGTTAAATTCTGCCAACAGTATGGATAAATGCCAAAAAGGTATTGACGCGTATAATAAGTCTGTTGAAGAAGCAACAAAGAAAGAGGCCAAACATAGGGAGGAAATTGAAAAACTCTTATCTGTTGCACAGGATGAACAGTCCTCTACCGAAGACCGAAAGGAGGCCTTGATTCGTCTTGAACAAAAGTATCCTGATATATTTAAGAAATACAAGACTGAAGCCGATATGCTTCGTGACATTTTAAATATCAAAAAACAAATTAATGAAGAGGATGAACATCGGAAACAGGTTGCGGATGAAGAGGAACTTCAAAGACTGAATGCAGAGATTGAAAAGCTAAATAAAGCTATAAAATCAGCATCACAATCGGGGGCTGGATTATCTGTACAATCGTTAGTGAATGAAAGGAGCAATCTTGTCAAACAACGTGACCTCAAGCAGGAGGAAGTTAATAAAAAGAAGCATGACAAGATTTTATCTAACCTATCTGGCTATTCTAACGAACAACTTCAAAAAGAAGTGGAGGTGAGGGAGCGTTTGATGAAGCGTCTGGAGAATGCCCAAAAGTTAGGCAATTCTGTGAACAATGCTAAAGTTTCAAACGGAATACTGCCGGGAATAAAAACAAGCGAACAACTACAAGCCGAAAAACAGGCTATTGAAAGAGAATTGGGAAAAAGGGAAACACCTTCATCCTATCAGGAAGATTTGGCGAAAGCTAAAGAGACATGGGAAAAAGCAAAGAAAGGCTATGAAGATATCCTGAAAGACCAAAAAGCAACTTCCGAACAGGTGAAAAAAGCCCGTGAGGAAATGGAAGCCAAAGAAAAAGCTTATAAAGAACTTGGTGGAGTAACTGGAACTTCCCTAACCAAACAAGAGAATCAGGCAAAGAAAGATGCCGAACGACAAAAGAAGGAACGACAACAACTTTATGATGAGCTTCTCCAGCTCCGCTTCAAGAACCAGCAGGATGAAATCAATCTCATGAAGGAAGACTCCGAGAAAAAGCGCAGACAGATTGAATTGGACTATCAGAAAGAAATTGACGCTTACAACAAGGCTAAAGCCAAATATGGCGAAACTGATGAGGTGAAGCAGATGAAAACCAATGCCGAGAATAAGCATAAGCAATCTCTCTATAGTGTAGATTTGGAACAACTCCAGTCTGAAAAAAAAACGTTAAATTCCTATCTTCAGGAATACGGAACATTCCAGCAGCGTAAATATGCCATTGCTCAGGAGTACGCAGATAGGATAGCAAAAGCTCAATCCGATGCAGAAAAAGCATTGCTCGGCAAGGAAAGAGACAGTAAACTCGCAGGAATGGAAACAGAGGCTTTAAAGAAAAATATCGATTGGGTAACTGTATTCGGTGAGTTTGGTGGTATGTTCTCCGATATAATAAGACCAGTTCTTGAAGATGCAAAAAGATACATGCAGACAGATGGGTTTAAAACCTCTGATGCGTCAAGCCAACAAGCCATAGTGGATGCTGTCAACCAAATGGAAAAGTCCCTTGGGGGTGCTGAAGGACTGAACTTCAAGAAACTTGGCGAGGATATACAGACATATCAAAATGCAGTTGTAAGTCTTAATCTTGCAAAAGAGCAGGAAGCAGAAGCACTTGAACGTCTTGCAAAAGCTCAGGAAGATTACAAGAATGCGCTAGAAAATGGCACTGAAGAGCAGAAGAATGCAGCAAAGGAAGCATTGACAAATGCACGAAATAATGCAGATCTGGCTTCTGCAAATGTACAAATGCAGACAGAAAACGCTGAAAAAGCCCAACAGGGAATGTCAGATACTGCTACGAGGTTAAAGACCAATATGGATAATGTAACGCAAGGTCTTCAAAAGCTAGCATCCGGTGGATTGTCTTCTATTTATGACGGATTGATTCAGGCAGGAAAAGGAATCGGTGGTGCAGCATCTAAAGTTTCAAAAAAACTTGAAGAAGTCCCTGTTGTAGGATGGATAGTTTCAATTATTGATGTATTTAAAGATGGATTAAGCAATGTTGTCGGTGGACTGCTTGATGCTGTTTTCAATGCAGTATCAGGTATCATAGACGATGTATTTTCAGGAGACCTGTTTGTGACTATCGGAGAATCCTTATTGACAGGTATAGGAAAAATTCTTGACGCAATCACTTTTGGAGGGTTTAGCTCATGGCTCGGAAGTGGAGAAAGCGATGAGCATTTGAAGGAAGATGTGGAACGGCTTACCCAGTCCAATCAGGATTTGAAGATGGCTCTTGACAATCTTGCAGAAAAGATGGAAGACTCTGCTGTCGCTGATGCCCCCGAACTCTACGAGCAACAGAAAAAGAATATTCAGCAGTCTATGGCCAATACTCAAGAAATGATGCGTCGTTCCGGTGCAGCGTATAGTAATGGCTTCTTGGGTATGGGTGGAACACATTCCAGTAACAAACGGGTTAATGATGCAATGTCATCTACTGATTGGGAACGCATTAGTAAAGTAGCAGGAACGACAGTACGGGACGTTGGAGATTTCTGGAATCTAACAAGTGAACAGATGTACAATGTCCTGATGGGGGCAGGGGACTTGTACTCCAAGATTAAAAGTTATGCCGATGACGGACATGAGAATGCTGCCCAGTACATGGATGAATATATTAGTTATTGGAAACAGCTTGAAGAGTTGGAAGAAGCCTATTATGAGAAGCTTACTTCTATCTCATTTGACACTGTAAGGGATGACTTCAAAAGTATACTTCTCGATATGGAGTCTGATACAAAGGATTTCGCCGAATCATTTGAGAAAATGATGCAGGAAGCTATTATTGAGTCCATGATTTCAGATACTTATGCAAAAAAATTAAAGGATTGGTATAAGAATTTTGCCGATTCAATGGAAGACGATGGTTCTATATCAAAAGATGAACAAAACAGCCTTAAACAGCAGTGGGATGAGATGGTAAATGCTGCTTTAGCTGAAAGAGATATGTTAATAGATTCCATGGGATGGGATACTTCCTCGAAAAAACAGTCTGCTACAAGTAAAGGATATGCTACTGCTTCTCAAGATAGTATTGATGAACTAAGTGGTCGTACAACTGCAATGTATGAATCTAACCTTCGCATCGAGGCAGCTGAACAGCAGCAAACCATTGCTATTACAGAGTTGCGTGGTTCTATCACGGCTTTGATATCCCAGAATTCTAGCCTTTATAATATAGCTGATGAAACACGTACCATTTTAGCCAATTCCTATTTGGAACTGCAGCAAATCAGAGAGAATACCGGTGAAATAATCAAACCAATCAAAAAGATGCAGGCTGACATCGCAGAAGTTAAACAAAATACATCAAGATTATGACAGGAGATTTATTTATAAATAACAAGGATGCTTGGACAACATGGGGCATTCGCATGGGTGATGGATTTCTCGATGCCATTGACGGCTTCAATGAAATAAAAGAATATATCGAGAATGAAAGCCGTCTCGAACATGGTAAACGAGTGATAACCGAGAATGTAAAAATAGCTTCACGGCAAATCACCTTGCAATTTACTATTGAAAGCAATTCTGAGAGTGATTATAGATCAAAGAAGAAAGCTTTTCAAACGGAACTGGAGAAAGGAGCAATAAATATTAAAGTTCCGGCTCTAGGAAGTGAAGTATACAAGCTGATTTATTTAGGGAAAAGTATTTCCTATGGGCTAAGCCCTGACCGTTGTTTTGGTAAGGTTTCCAGTAAATTTGAAGAGCCAAACCCTACTGATAGAGGCGAATAACAAACATTCCCTTTATTGTTTCAAATGGGAGTCTCAATTATTGGGATTTCCATTTTCTATTTATGAACTTTGGAGATATGATTAATATCAAAGACATATCCGGCCAAATAAGATTTTCCACTTTACCAGGTAATGGCAGTAAGCGGAAGTTTGAATTGATGAAGGAGGATTACATCACATTGAAGTTCTCCCTCATGAATCCTGTCTATTTTCAACTAGGCGATGGGATAGATAACGAGATCGGTATATTCGAGCTTGTAGATCCTTACTCTCCATCGTTCAACACCTCAACCGGTGGTTATGATTATGAACTTCGGTTAGATGCCTACTACTGGAAATGGAAGAATAAGATATTCAAGTATACTCCGGAAGGTTATGGAAATGAAGCATCATGGTCTCTCACTGCAAATCTTTCCACACATCTGAATGTCTTTCTGAGAAACCTGCAGGCATGGGGATTTAAGTACCGTACATCTGATTTTATTTATGAAATACGGGATGGCTATGGTGCTGAATCCAAATCTCTGACTTATTCAAATACAAACCTCATTGACGCTTTGACCATGATGGCCGAAGCGTGGAGCTGTGAATGGTGGATAACCGATAATGTAATTCACTTTGGGCGTTGTGAATACGGAACTCCGGTTAAATTCGAGTTAGGGGCTGAGGTGTCAGCCATGACTCGCACCGATTCACAGACAAAGTATGCTACGCGAATTATTGCATTTGGAGGAGAACAAAATATACCAGCAAAATATCGTAAGGATTTAGTTTTCATCAATGATGGAGATGGGAATTCCATTCAGGATAATTTTCGTAAATTATCAAATGATTATTTCCCAGAATCTGCTTTGTCAGAAGATAAAGAGCAAATAATTCCCAATGGTGATTCACAGAATGAAGTAAATATTAATAGTACAACTTCCACTATATCTTATAAAAGAGACAATGGGAATATAATGCTAAATAAAGGTAAGTATGCATTTCATACAACAGGACGTATTGAAGTCAATATACTAACCGCCCACACTCCATCTCCTGCTAAAGCAAAAAACTATATTTCTTTTAATGGAAATGAGCAGAAAATCTTTGAGAAAGAGTTCAAAAGGACAGGAAGTCGATATGAGATAGATAATCTTGATGAAGTATTATTTCTTGACATTGAAGAAGATAATACATCAGTAGCTGTAACCACTGAAGTCAACCTTGGAAATGTAGTAGGAGCAAATATTAAACTTTACATTTATAATGTAGTTAAGTATAAACTAGCAGGACTTTCTGCAAGCACATCTATCACTGTACTCACAGGAATTGAAAAAGGTAAAATCTATAACGGAATTTTTAATCCTTATTTCCAAAGTGGTGCTGCGGCAAATATTATACAACTGTCAGAAGGTACACTACCCAAAGGAGAACAATATGCAGTGAATAACCTTGTGCGCTCTCGAGTACCAGACAGTTACTTTTCAAACCCCAAAACAGAGGTTACAATTGAAGGTGTGGTATCAAAACGGCTAATGTTACCTAAAGATACCCCTTACATAGATGCGGTTGCCGGTCTTAATAATTCACAAATTGTCGAACAGGTAGTCGTCTTTGACGATATTTATCCAAAACGGATTGGGGCAATGTCAGATGTTAATACCGTTGACCGTGCCGTAGAAAATGAGGACGGAAAAGAAGAAGGAACATTCAAGGCTTATCAATATAAGGATTCAGGTTTAATCTTCAGCGAAGACTACAGGATAGCCGGAGAAGACCTGAAAATCACGTTTCAATCAGGAAAGTTAAACGGACTGACATTCGTCGTTATTTTTGAGCCGGATGGAACTGAAAAAGGCAGTCAAATATGGGAAATTGTAAGAAATGAGGACTATGGCAGACCGTTGCCTGACAATATCGCCTTCCCGGAAGATGGAGACAAATATGTCTTATCTGGATTTGATCCTGAGTTCGTTTCAGAGTCTATGACACCCGAAGCCGAGCAGGAGTTAAAAAAAGAAGCCATCAAAGCTGCAGATGAAGCGTATAATCGTTCGCATACCTATGCAAATACCATGTCTACTGAATACATGTGGAACAATGGTGAGCCTAAGCGATTTGAAGTTGGAGATAAGGTAAATCTTATTAACAAGGCTTACTTTGAAGGAAGTAAAGAGGGGAGAATATTAGGTTATGAACATCCTCTTGACTTCCCATACGACCACCCAATCTATACCGTAGGGGATAAACCTGCATATTCACGGCTTGGTGCGTTGGAAAAGAAAGTCGAGTCTCTTGAATATGGAGGCAAGTCATATTCTGGAATCGGTTCTTTTAGTGGAGCAAGTACCTCGGTATATGTAATTGGAAGCAATGATGTTACACAACCAAGTGACAGAAATGTGTTTTCGGCGCTGCACTCTTTAATCAAGTTCTTTCGCAAAGATGTTGCTGATACAGCAAAAGGAGAAAAGACATTTCTCGATACCATGAAGTTTGGAAAGTTTATCGACAGTATGATAGCTGGCAAAGGTGCCGGAATATTCCCGGATGGTCGAGGACAGTTTGAACGTCTTGAGGTGCGCGGCTCGATGACGGTGATGGACCTTATCATCAACCAGATTCAAGGTATGGAATCAGATTATTCCTTTGCAGAGATTGGTAAGATTTCATACGTGGAAGACTATGGAGACGGAACCTATCGCCTGATCATTGAGAAACGTACAGACTTCGACTTTATGAAGTTCCAGGATAACGATGTGTGCTTCTCAATTATCAACACTTTGCTGACCGGTGGCTCTGATTATTACACAAGCTGGATGCGTATCCTTACCACCAATGTTCAGGAGAACAGTATCACGGTATCACTCTATCCGGACAGCGAAGTGCCCGGCGGTACCAACTATCCGCCTGTAGCCGGCTACAATCTGACACGCCGTGGAAATAGCACGCTTCCCGAAGCTGGAGGATTCAACGAACGGGCACAGTCATGGATGCTTTCCTCACGGGAAGGTCGTATCATGTTCTTGGCTAATGTCTACAAGCCGATATTGGAGGATTATAACTATGCGCTGACCATAGGAAAGTTGCCGAACATCAAGGCGCTCGAGAAACTTCCGGTGACGACCAATGATGTGGGTATCGTGGCGCAGACGGTCATCGCTGAAAAGATATACCAATACGACTACAACGGCGATGTGGTGCCGAATAAGGTAGACCGTGGCCCGTGGAGTCTTTTGACCGCGCAGGGCAGCACCCCTTACCGCATGGTAACACACGAAACGCAGACACCCACTGGAAGTACATATACCCTGCTGGAGCAGCATACAGTCTACCATCTTGGATGCAAGTGGGGTTGTCTGGTTGATAAGACACAGTTGGAGCCAAAGTGGAACAGCCCGGCATGGGAAATGCTGGAGGGTGACAAGAATTACGGCATGGAGTTCGTTTCCTCGCGTGGGAAAGAGTTCTTCCGAGGACAGGTGAATACGGACATTACCGCCTATATCACCTATGGAAAGATAGACATCACAGACGATGTGATGGCGCTTGAAGGGCTTGAAGTGGAATGGCTTCGTGAAAGTGGAAATATCCCTTCGGATAACTCATGGAAGCCGGTCTATGTGGATGGTCGGCTGAATACACTCCGCATTACCAATGACGATATGCCTATAGGATGGGGAACTACGATACGCATGGTGACATTTGTTTGCCGTGTCTTTATCCCGATAGGCGGGAAAATACAGAAAGTTGAGAATTATGTTAATTTTTAAATAGTTACAAAGTATGGCAATAAGAACACAACCGTTAAATGTAAACATACAGGTAGACCCGTTATCGTTTGTCGCAGACATTACGATTCTATCAGGAAATAACGTACAGGTCTATAATAGAGACATTCAAGAGTATGTGCCGGACCGCAGTCTGGTACCGATGATCATCCTGCCCTATGTGGCAGTGTCAGATCCGGAAGGAGTGATGAACGGTGAACAGGCTCTTACCGGAGTGGAATGGTATGAGGGGAATCCGAAGGCAGACGGTAGCAACCGTATTACAGGAAATGAGTATTACGAAATCAGTGATGGCAGTGTAGAGGGATTTCCCTTGTATGCACTGAAGGTGAAAAAGAATGTGCCGGCAGATACCCCGATGGAACTGTTCGCCATTTTCTTCTTTACCGATAAACGTAAAAACACTGAGGTTCGTGTGGAGCGTAGCCTTCCGGTATACACTTCAACATACGACTCGCAGAACTACTCCGTAAAGCTCACGGATGCACCGAAAGCTTGGACTATCAATCCGATGATTGAAAAGCCTGATTCGGAAGGCAGATGGATGCACACTGTGACTGCTCAGCTTTATTCCGGAAAGAATCCGGTTCCGGATGAAAATGCGGCATACTGGTGGCAGGTCAACGATGGCAGCGGATGGCGTGAGTTCAATGACGAGGAACTGGCTGTGCTGGTGGCAGGTCCGGAAGAAGGAGGTCACTGGACTAAGGCTCTCAGCTTTGATGCCCGAATGATTAAGGGTAACATCAGCTTCCGCGCACGTGCAGCGTATTACCTGGATGAATATCCGTCCGCTCCCACATCGGAAGAACTGCAGGTGGTGACCAGTGTCAACGTGGAGATGCCGTCTACCTTGCGTGTTGATTTTAGGCAGACTAAAGGTATCCGCTCGAAACATGATCTATCCAGCTTGACGGCATACGAGGCTATGATTAGCTATAACAATACTGAAGTGGGAGAGGATAAGGATGATTTCTTCTATATCGAGTGGTTCGGCAAGTCCGCGAAAGCCGGCAGCAAGGAACAGAAAATCGGCGTAGGGCGTCGGATTGAGTTTATCCCCAAAAATTATGGAGGTGAGAAGGGATACGGTTATACCGCGTATGCCAGTGTAAAGCTATATAGCCACTATTATGCCGTGAAGAATGAAGACGGTACACTCGCCACAACCGACGATGGTAAAGTGATAATTAATATTCAATATCAATAACAGGAGGTGAATTATGTATTTATTGGTTAGTACAGATCAACTTAAGTCGCGCTCCGGACGATACGAAACGATGCCGGACGGAAGAAGTATTGTGCCGATGTCCGACCAACGGATTTTGGGCACACTTAAAGATGTGGATATTATCTCTACAGCTCGCGAATTGAAACAACTCATTGAAGAGCAGAAGAAACAGATGGAAGATAACAATCCGGATATAGACCCCGGTTTCTCACAGGACCCGGATAAAGATGTGAATGTAGATCCTGACTTTTCTCAAGATCCGGACAAAGTTGTGGAAGGAGATGGAACTGAAGATACTGCAGGCGAAGATGAAAGCAAAACAGAAACTGATAAAAAAGAGGAGGAAGTAACAGATGAACAAACTGAGTAGTAGCTTTACCCTTGTGGGTATCATAGACGGTACCACAATTAACGGATATGTACGTGTAGATAATACTCCGCTGGTGCAGCGTTACAATACGGGTACTAATTCTTTTGTGCCGGACTTTGAAAAGATGGCTGAAAACAGCCGTCCGGTAGTTGTTCCCATCCTTCGCGATGCTTCTACGGGAGATGTAGTCACACCGAACTCCATTAAGTTCATGTACAATGGGCTGGAATTGACTTTTGGTGGAGACAATCTGTGTACTAACGAAGGATTGGAGGGCGTATTCAAAAAGCTGGTAGACTATCAGGCAGCTGTAGGCTCCCAGTCATATTCTCTGCCGGCTCTGCGTGTGATGAAGAACCTCGTGCCGATTTCCGGTTATGATAACGATAGAATCAGTGTGTCGGGAACTGTCGAAGTCGGCGGACAGAGTATACCATTCAACGAGCTTTCCAAGGAAGTCATCATTCAGGAATCGACCGGTAATCAGTACGATGTGGTAATCAGTAATGACAAGGGTTCTGCAATCACTGAAGCTGGAGAAAGTTTGACTGAACGGGCTGATATCTACAAGGATGGCAATAAGATTTCCGATGTGTCCGGGTTCTCATTCAAGTGGTTCAAAGTGACTACTGAAGGAGATGTTGCCCTGGGTACAGCTCAGACGCAAGCTATCGCAGCATCGGACGTCGACAATAAACTGGTTGTGCGTTGTGATATATATCAGGGCGATATTCTGATTGCTTCCGGATTCGACGAAATCTCAGACTTTTCCGATCCGTATTTCGTTCGCATGGACATAACCGGAATAGACGGTACTGCCATCCGTAAAGGCCAGACTGCTACTATTACCCCAAAGGCCGTGAAGCGCAGTAGTGGCGAAGAAGCGTCCGGACTGGTGTCTTCTTGGACATTCCGTATCCAGGATAATGAAGGGGCTGATTTTACGTTGACAGGCAAAGACAGCGCATCATTCTCCGGCACTAACTGCCAGATATCCTATGAAGACATCAAACGTGCCAAGATGGGTATCTCAGGCTATGTAACAGCAGATATTGGTTGATATGCTGACAGGGACTTTTTATCTATATGGAGTCGTGGACGGTGAGAATGCACATTACATGCAGCTCACCTGCTCCCTGCCTGTTGTTACTGTGGATGAGAACAACGTGCAGGGTGATGCTGCTGTATTTCGTCTGATGGAAATAGATGGTAGTATACAGACGCTGGTACCGGCATGGTTTCGCCTGAAGATTATGGCCGGTAATACTATCCTTGAGACAATCGACCAGACTGTAGTCAAGGATGAACTGTCCTACATGCTGCCCACCGACCGTTACGGGAACGCTGACAAGCTTCTCGTAGAAGCCTATCGGGACGACCATGAGACCGAAGGTTCATACGATGAGAAGTTGGCTGAGCAGGCGGTACTTATTAGCCGTCGCAATCCGATACCGTTTCCCCGCTCAGAAGAATGGTCTGCAGGGCTGACCTACCGAAACGGAGAGTACCTTATGATAGATAACATTGTCTACATGTGGCGCAATCCGGTACCGGGAAACAGTTCTCTTACTCCGCAACAGGACATCGAGCAGAACCCTCAACAGACTTCATGGGTAGCCTACCAGAATTGGCCGCTGCTGGCTACACAAGTGTTCCTGGCTCAGTGGGCAAAGCTTGGCTCATTTATCTTTAACGGAGATATTCAGATGTCTCAGCAGGGTACTGTGAATGGAGTTCCCAATTTTGATTACAGAGCCGATAATTTCATTCCTAACTATAAGGTAAATGCTTTAACTGGTAAGGTAGAAGCTCAGGATATGCATATCCAGGGAGGAACTATTGGTCCGTTGGAGATTACACCGTATGGAATAGGTATTAATGGAGATATTGGAAGCTATAAGGGTAGTTCGATGTCATCCTCTGGCTTTATTTATGCTGGTGAAAATATTGATGCACGTATCGGCAATGCCTTTTCTGTAGCTACTCAATATTACAATAAATGTGCCGGATATTTTGAAACGAGATTGCCAAGCTATCTCTTTCAGACTGATTCAGCGGCCACAGTATTTGTCAAGACATCGGGCGGCTCACATATAGGAAATTACGGTCAAGTAGGCATTGCTGTTCGTACAGATGACGGTGCTAATGATGTAGCTATTGACCTTGTAGGAAGAGTGAAGATAGGTGGAAAGAAAGGTATAACCAACCGGATGGAGTGGACTACCCAATACGATATTAAAGGTCTTGACATCGTAGATGGTATCATCGTTGATGCATGGACGAGAGCGAAATAATTACATTAAACTTAAAAAAATTACGATTATGATACAGACAAAAACATTGAAAGAAGCATTGAAAGATCCGGGTGTAATAGAAGTTGTGGAAGGACTGATCTTTCAAAACGTACTTATAAAAACATTTCAGGAACTTGAGGATAAGCTATATGGAACATCTACTCGAGGGGTCATATATACATTCTCTTCTCCATCGGATTACGATCCAGACATTCATCCTGCAACTACAGGTTTCGTTGAAGTGCGAAAGTATGGAGCATCTTCAACTATACAACGTATGACTACTGGTGATGGAAAAATTTTCATACGAACAATAGGAAGTGCTCCAGGTGTTAAGTGGACTAATTGGATGCAAGTATAAGACTCCAATTGCTATAAACAATCCTATCTTTTTCGGATGAACTTACACCATATCTACGATATAATTCTCCATTGTATACGTGATAAGTTTGAATGATAAAAGTATCTGTGGTATCACCTTTTTTAGATCTTTGAAGATGCTCTAACATGCCATATTTAAGGACTGGTAAATTAAGATTTGTGCTATTGCATCTGAATATAGACAACCCCATATCAACCTTATTGTATAGCGTATCTATATCTTCATTGGATATTTCAGTAAAGATTGTGTATGAGCGACCTTTATTCATTAATCCATCAGTTGTAAGTGATGAAAAGCCTATCAGTTCTTCCACTGGGATTTTCTTTTACTAAGTAGTAAAGAAATCGTACCAGTGG
>ERZ860445.428-NODE-428-length-32639-cov-4.846520_pt1 | contig 32639 bp, 27 predicted proteins | sample MGYA00509977_ERZ860445 | MGnify/ENA primary metagenome ERZ860445 (study PRJEB30046, sample SAMN00715233) | human gut metagenome | study: EMG produced TPA metagenomics assembly of the A metagenome-wide association study of gut microbiota in type 2... | reverse complement strand
CCGCGGGTGTATGCACCTACAAAATCCACCGCATAAAGCAAGGTGTCTCTGCCGTTATGCTCCCATACACAGTTGATCGTCATATGGTATCTCTCCAATCGTCTGCTTCATGATAATAATTGAGCCTGATCTAAAGGCTGATATTCCGTGACCACTTCGAGATGCGCCTTTGAATCGCCATTCAAAACGATGACGGCATACGTAGCAGGTCATTGTAGATCAGATCGTCAAACGTGCCCACTCGTTCGTGTGTACACACAGTATGACACAGCAATCATTCTATTTTCAATAGGCGCGACGGAAGTTATCGCCATTTAGCAACATTATTTTGTGCTAAAATCTGATTTTTCGATTCTAACAGTGTCAATCATACTCTGCATCGAAATACCTATCTATCGACTTTACAGTTTTGAGGGGTATTTTGCTTGACCGCAAATATACGCACTCCCCAGCGAACGGTATCCGCTATGCAGCGATTCGCTGTTTCACAAAAGAACCACGCAGAGGCGATAACTATTTCACCCTTTTTTTCTGTCCTTACCTTTCAGAACAGAAAATAGGCGATTTTCAGCCCTTAGCTGTACAAAAACAGGCAGCACCCAACCGAAGTTGAGTGCCGCCTGTTTTGTTGTCCAATCCTGCTTGGCAGATGCCGATTTTGTAGTTTTCTCAGATTGCTGTCTTATCGGCACACAGCATATGCCGCAAGATCTTTAGGAAGGGTATTGACCACAGCTATTATAAGGGATATACGACGTTTCAGGCAGAAACCCTGTAACACACAAGTAGAATCTATCTGCAAAGCGGACACAAAAACAAATGGGGATGTGCCGTAATGGCACATACCCACTTGTAAACGATCCAGCCCGATAACTGACCATTTGTTTCTCGAATCCTATTTTATAGAACAGCCACATGAAAATGACCTCACGTCAATTCAGCAGCTTCGATTTGAAATACGACGTTTCCCCGCATCAGCGGTTATAGCGGAACAAAGCACCTTTTAAGGCTGGCGAACCGAATCATATTGCTCCAAGGCCTTGAGATAGGCATCATAGGCTGCTTCCAAGGAGGAATATTCTTTTCCTTTTTTCAGGGTTTGCGTATACTGGTTCGGCGTAAGCGATTCCGAGATGGTGACATAGTTTTTGCCATTCCGCTTGCCGGTCGTGGTTTCGGAAACATAATATTTTCCGTCACCGGTTTGGATGATTACGGGGATGCTCTTTCCGGCGCCGACTTTGTCAGTGTTCAGAGAGGTCCAGAAGAGATACCGCTTTGCTTCTTGCCCGTCTTTCCCGTTGCCAAGATAGGCCCAGGTGCAGTCCGGCTGCTGTAAAAGGCTGTTGTCCAGCTTTTCGATTGCTTCGGAAATAGCCGGGATATATTCCGAGTCTGGGCATCTGGAGTCAAACTCAAAATTTGTATTGTTCTTTATGCTGCCGTTTTTCCAGAAAGCTGTATCATATAGAAGTGAGAAGAAATCCGTTATGCTTGTATTAAACGGGTATTCAGGCGTAGTCGGGTCGGCCTTTCCGCTCCAGGTGAGAATGATTCCGTAATCTTCATGATATGACACAACGCAGGTTCCGTTCGGCGCAGCAACGCCTTTCCAATTATCTGTGTCCCCTTGCTTTTTGTAGTGGACGATACCGCCGATGTCCACGGGGTCCAATGATTGCCAGTCGGCCTGCTTCTGCGTCAGGTCAACCGTCACGGTAATCTCCGAATTTCCGAGCAGTGCCTCTGTGGATACCTGTGCATAAGCAGAGCGTACATTTGTAAGGTCCGTCGCTTCTCTGGTTTTTTCAAGCTGTGATGAAAATAACGGGATCGCAATCGCAATCAATACAGCGATGATCGCAATGACGATCAGCATTTCCATCAATGTAAATCCGTTTCTGATTCGTTTCACTATAATCCCTGCTTTATCTTGGGTATATCTTTTATCCGCCCATTTTACCATAATTCTGAGATGTTTGCAACGAGAAAGCTGCATAATTGAAAATTATTTCGTCGAGGAGAATATCTGGACAATGGACAGCGATGGTGAGTTGCGGCTGACGATCATGGCGACCCTTGCCCAAGAGGAAAGCCGAAAAAAGCCACTGATTTCGTAGTGAAACCAGTGGCTTGATTTGCGGTGTATTCAGATGAAAATGGGCAAAAAAATAACGGTCACACAATCCAAAGGGACTGTGTGACCGTATTTATATCAGTTGTTTTACCTACGCTGCTGTGTCAACTTTTTATTGGCGCTGTTCGCAGATGGCGGCCTGTGTAGTGGCTACTAAGTCGCGGAATAAACAGGCATCTTCAATTGCTATATTACGACTGCAAAGTAAGTTATTCAATGGGCGAAGTGTAAACAAAACCGGGGGGATGATTTATTCATCCCCTTGGTATCTCGGATCATTTTTATGAATTGCGGTCTTTTTTCTGCCGATGTGCCCGTAATGCCCTCATCAATATATTGCTTTACAAGAGTCCAGTCAGGTTGTGTCCCATGTGGCGCACACAGCCGCTACGATGCGTAAGAAGGAGTTGTATATTTATGACAAAGGATGAAGGAATTGTTTGGTCGAATTGTGCAAAAATAAAAAGGTAGTTGACATCTATGGGCATAGTGTATACAATAATGAAGACGAAATTCAAATCAAGAGTTGCATAATTATAATGCAGCACATACGCAGGAGACAACCTTAAAGGGGGAACAGCAGATGACAAAATACATCGTCAAACGTCTTTTAGTTCTGATACCAATTTTGCTGGGAGTAACGCTTATCATCTTCACAATTATGGATTTTACGCCGGGTGACCCTGCAGTACGTATCCTTGGCCCGGAATCCTCCATTGAGGCGAGGGAACAGCTGCGAGAGGAATTGGGATTAAACCAGCCGTTTTGGGTAAGATTCTTTGACTATGTGAAGGACGCGTTTCTCAAACTGGACTTCGGCAATTCCTACAGAACGGGAAAGCCGGTGTTTGATGACATTTTCATGAGGTTACCGGTCAGTATCAAAGTGGCCTTTCTGGGAATGCTGCTGGCTACTGTGATGGGTCTGCCGCTAGGGGTACTCTCGGCGGTAAAGCAGTATTCACCGGCAGACAGCTTCCTGCGCGTGGCCTCTACAGTCCTAGTGGCGATGCCAACATTCTGGCTGGCGATGCTGCTGATACTGGTGTTTGCCCTATATCTGGGGTGGCTGCCGGCGGGCGGTGCTCTAACGTGGCAGAGTTATATCCTGCCCACCATCACCGTCGGAGTTCCCTACGGTTCAAAGGTACTTCGTATGACCCGCTCCACCATGCTGGAGGAGATTCGTCAGGATTACGTTCGTACGGCTCGCTCCAAGGGTGTGCCGGAAAAGAAGGTCATTTATGGCCATGCCTTGAAAAACGCATTGCTGCCGGTTATTACCACGATCGGTTCCGCCTTCGGCGCTATTCTGGGCGGCTCGGTCATTGCGGAAAGTGTGTTTAACCTGCCGGGACTGGGCTCACTGATCGTGCTGTCCATCAAGGCGAAGGACACGCCCAGCGTACTGGCCAGTGTTCTTCTGTTGGCGGTGTTCTTTGCGATCATCATGCTGATCGTCGATCTGGTCTATGCATTTATTGACCCGCGCATCAAGGCAAAGTATGCCAAGTAACGGTGGAGGGAGGAGACCTACATGAAATCCTTTGCTACAGAAAAAAAGAAACAGTTGGACGACATTGCCGTGTCGGGCACGCGTCGCCACAGCCGCGCTGCAGATATTTGGCTCCGTCTGGTACGAGACAAGAGCGCAGTGGTTAGTTTGGTGCTGCTGGGAATCATTATCCTGCTGGCCATTTTTGCCGATGTGCTGTTCGATAAATCTGCGATAACAACCCAGAACATCGAGCTTCGCAACTGTCCTCCTTCGTGGGAGCACTGGTTTGGAACGGATCTTTACGGTCGTGATATTTTCATCCGTATGGTGTTCGGCTCTCGTGTATCGCTGCTTATTGGTATTGTGACCATGGTGGCCAGCATGGTCATCGGCGGTCTGCTGGGCGCAGTGGCGGCCTATTTCGGAAAGGCAACTGACAGCATTATCATGCGCTTGACGGATATGTTTATGGCAATCCCCGAAACGCTGCTGGCGCTTTGCGTGGTGGCGGCCATGGGTGCCAGCGCTGTCAGTCTGATCGTTGCAATGACGGTAGCTTGCGTACCGGGCAACTGTCGGCTCGTGCGCTCTACGGTGCTGAGCATCGTGGACGCGGAGTATGTAGAAGCGGCTCGCGCCTGCGGTATGAGCGATTTGCAGATCATTGTCAAGGAGATCATTCCTAACTGCCTTGGCCCGATCATCGTTGTTTCTACTCAGGGCATTGCCGGCATTATGCTGACGGCTTCCAGCCTCAGCTATCTGGGAATGGGCATTCAGCCGCCTAACCCGGAGTGGGGCGCCATGATCTCCGAAGCCCGTGAGTTTCTGCGCAGCGCACCCTATACCTGTATTATTCCCGGTATCGTTATCGTGCTGACAGCGCTTTCGTTCAATCTTCTGGGTGACGGACTGCGTGACGCGATGGATCCGAGACTGAAGGACTGATGAGGAGGACTGGATATGGCGGATAAATTGCTTGAGATCAAAGATCTGGAAGTCCTGTATAAATCCGGAAAGAATCCGGTTCATGCGGTGAACGGCATTTCTCTGACACTGAATAAAGGTGAGACACTGGGTCTGGTGGGCGAAACCGGCGCCGGCAAAACCACTACGGCGCTTGCTATCCTTCGGCTGTTGCCGGAGCGCACCGGCTGCATCAATCAGGGACAGATCCTCTTCGAGGGCTGCGATCTGCTGACGCTGTCGGAGGAGGAAATGCGTACCCAGATCCGCGGTGAGAAAATTTCCATGATCTTTCAGGATCCTATGACCTCCCTGAACCCCGTTGCCACGGTGGGCGATCAAATCGCGGAGGCCATCATATACCACAGCAACGGGCAGAAAGTGTCGCAGGAGCAGATTGACCAGCGTGTGGGCGAGGTGCTGGAAATGGTAGGCATTCCGGCTGCCCGTAAAAACGAGTATCCTCACCAGTTCTCTGGCGGCATGAAGCAGCGTGTGGTGATTGCCATGGCGCTGTCCTGCCAGCCGGACCTGCTGATTGCAGATGAACCTACTACCGCACTGGATGTGACGATTCAGGCGCAGGTGCTGTCCATGATGAGTGATCTGCGCGACAAGCTGGGAACAGCGATGATCATGATCACCCACGACCTGGGTATCGTGGCGCAGGTATGCGATAAGGTGGCGGTGATGTACGCCGGTCAAATCATCGAAAGCGGTACATTGGAGGATATTTTCACCTCTGAGGAGCACCATCCCTACACAAAGGGCCTGTTCGGCGCGATTCCTAACCTGAAGGTGGATGCCCGCCGCCTGTCACCTATCGAAGGTTTAATGCCCGACCCGTCGAATCTTCCTTCCGGCTGCCATTTCCATGACAGATGCCCCCATTGTATGGATATCTGCCGGGAACAGGAACCGGCCATCTATTCAAACGGGACCCACTGCATCGCCTGTCATCTGTATGACGGGTGGGATGGAAAAAAGGAGGAGACAACGTGAGCCATACGGAAAATACCCCGTTGCTGGAAGTGCGTAATCTGAAGAAGTACTTCGGAAAAAAGGATCGTGTGCTCCATGCGGTGGACGATATCAGCGTAACCATCCAGCAAGGAAAAACGCTGGGTGTTGTGGGTGAATCCGGCTGCGGAAAGAGTACGCTGGGCCGTACCGTGTTGCGGCTGCTGGAGCCTACTGACGGACAGATCATCTTTGACGGACAGGATATCACCCATGTCAGTGAGCGTGAGATGCGCAAATACCGCCAGTCCATGCAGATCATCTTTCAGGATCCCTACTCCAGCCTGAACCCCCGCAAATCCGTGGCGGAGATCATTGCCACGCCGCTGAAGGTCAATCACATATGCAAGGATCGTGCCTCGCTGCAAAAGCGTGTGCGTGAGCTGATGGATACCGTTGGTCTGGCTGAGCGGCTATATGATGCCTATCCCCACGAGTTGGACGGCGGCCGCCGCCAGCGTATCTGCATCGCCAGAGCGCTGGCAATCAACCCCAAGTTCATTGTGTGTGATGAGCCGGTTTCGGCACTGGATGTTTCCATTCAGGCACAGATATTGAACCTGCTGATGGATCTGCAGGATGAAATGGGCTTGACCTATATGTTTATCACCCATGATTTGTCTGTGGTGAAGCACATCTCCTCGGAAATTATGGTCATGTATCTGGGCCGCTGTGTGGAGTATGCCCCGGCAAATGAACTGTTTGAAAACCCGGTGCATCCCTACACGAAAGCTCTGCTGTCGGCCATTCCCATCCCGGATATTTCTATGCGGGGCAAGAATATCCAGACCATCCGCGGCGAGGTTAGCAGCCCCATCAATCCCAAGCCCGGCTGCCGCTTTGCTCCCCGCTGCGACTTCGCCTGCGAAAGCTGCACGGCCGCCGATATTCCCTTGCGCCAATGCGGCCCCAACCACTATGTGGCATGTTGCTGTGCCGGCGAATAAACCTGTACTCCACGCAGAACTCTGCGTAAAAAAATTAAATTAGGAGGAAAAAAATGAAAAAGAAACTCTCTTTGGTGCTGGCAACCCTGATGCTGTTGGGCCTGTTGGCAGGCTGCGGCGGCCAGCCTGCTGCAAGCGGCGACAAGGATACGGTGGTGGTGTATATCGGCGATATCTTCAACTCCATGACGCCTTATATGACCACGGCCAACTCTGATCAGGCTGTGTTTGATCAGGTGTATGAAACGCTGACTGTAACTAAGGACGATGGTACGGTCGCCCCCTGCTTGGCGAAAAGCTGGAAGATGAGCGATGATTGCCTGGAGTACACCTTCCAGCTGGAGGAGGGCGTTAAGTTCCATAATGGCGAGGTCATGACTGCCGATGACGTAGTGTATTCTTTTGAGCAGTACCTTGCTAACCCCGCCAAGAACAACTTCGTCAGCATGATCGATAAAGTAGAGATGGTGGATGCCAATACTGTGAAAGTTACCCTGAATAAGATAACGCCCCTGTTTCTGGTCTATATCAATGAGCTGCCGATCCTCAACAAGAAGTTCGTGGAAGAGCACAATGGCAACATCAGTGATGTAGCCTGCGGCACCGGCCCCTACAAGCTGACCAGCATCGATCTGGCTACCTCCGCCATGCTGGAGCGTAACGATGACTATCGTCTGGCTCCCGCTGCGATCGAAAAGGTCGAACTGCGCTACGTTGGTGACAGATCTACCGCTAGCGTGCAGCTGGAAACCGGCGACTTGGATATTATGTCCATTGATCCTTCCCAGCTGGTCAGCTTTGAAAACAATGACAAATTCACCGTGGAGAAGGTGCAGACCCTCAAGACCGCTCTGCTGGCCATCAATACCACGGTGGCCCCGCTGGATAATAAGCTGGTGCGTCAGGCTATGACCTATGCCGTGGATAAGAAGAGCGTCATTACCATTGCCTATGAGAACTGCGCAGTGCCTGCTCGCCTGCAGGCCAGCGATACCAACTGCTTTGGCGTGGATTTCTCGGATGCTACCGATTTCTCCTACAATCCTGAAAAGGCTAAGGAGCTGTTGGCCGAGGCCGGCTATCCCAATGGCCTGAACTTTGCAGATTACGGCATCCAGATGGATGTTCTGGGCGGTACCTACATGGAAAAGGCCGCACAGGTCATGCAGCAGAACTTTGCCGATGTCGGCATTACCATCGAGCTGCGCAACACCTCCACACCCGATGAAGATGCGGAGAGCGGCAACTTTGCTCTGATGACGCAGACCCTTTCCTACCGTGCCGACTTCTCCTATAACGTGTGCCATTACGGCAGCGTCGGTATCGGCGGCAATAACTTCTGCCAGATGAAGGACGCCTGGGTGGATGAGATGTTTGCCAAGGCTGAGAGCGAGCAGGACGAGGAGGTTCGCAAGGATATCTACCGTGAGCTGATTGCTTATCTGGTGGACTACTGCCCCTCCATCCCCCTGTTCCATCATGAGCTGGTATACGCTTGGAATAGCCAGCTGAATGCCACGGTTCACGATTCGGCCGTGCATCCCTACTACTGCTACGAGTGGAGCTGGAAGAACTAAACCAGAAAGATACCGGTACGACCGCACGCTTACTGCGTGCGGGCGTACGCGGTAAGAAGAGGTGAATTTCTGACATGACAATCCTGAACGGCTATCAACCCGCCCATGTTGTGCGCTATTTTGAGGAAATATGCGCGATTCCGCATCCCTCTCACCATGAGCAGGCACTGTGTGCGTATATCCGCAGCTGCGCGGAGCGGTACGGCCATCGCTATGTGGAGGATGCTGCGGGAAACCTGATGGTATACCTGAACGCAACGCCCGGGTATGAGGACAAGGCGCCCATGCTGCTGCAGGCGCATATGGACATGGTTTCTGCCAAGGAACCGGGCTCCAACCATAATTTTCTGACAGACCCCATCCGCCTGCACATCGAAGATGGGCACTACCTGTATGCCGATGACACTACACTGGGCGCCGACAATGCAGTTGGACTGGTGAATATGCTGGCGCTGATGGAGGATGACACCGTGGTGCACCCGCCTATGGAGCTGCTCTTTACCGTCTGCGAGGAGGACGGCATGGAGGGCATCCGCCAGTTGGATATGAGCACGATTCGCTCCCGCCGGATGCTGAATATGGATTGCGGCGACCCCGATGTGATGTGTGTATCCTGCGCCGGCTTCGTTCATTACGTGATGCGCCTGCCTGTTACTGCCGCCGGCGCTGCCGGACAGGCATATACGCTGCAGATAGCCGGCCTGGCCGGCGGGCATTCCGGCCTGATGATCGGTACTGGTCGGGCCAGTGCCGTGGTGCTGATGGGCCGTGTACTTTGTGAGCTTCTTCGAAAAGTTCCCTGCCGTATCGTGTCGGTAGACTGCGAAAGAACAATGGGCATCGCGCCGCATATGCAGGCAGAGATCGTTCTAAAGCCGGAGCAGGAGCCTGATGCGCGGAAGGTGCTGGAGGACCTGCTTGCGGCGCTGCGTGAGGAATATGCAAACACAGATCCGGAGCTTTCTCTGACTCTGGAGCCGTTGGGCCATGAGGCAGATCAGGCTATGGATGAGGCATCCGGCCGCCGTTGTGCAGAGTTGATGTATCTGCTTCCCTATGGCGTGATGAAATATGACAGCTGTGATCGTGATGTGATCCTGAATTCTGTCAATACGGTTCGTGTGACCTGTGAGAACGGCGTGGTGGAGTATGAGCAGATGATCCGTTCGCCTATCGATGCCTATAAGTGGGAACTGGTGGATCGGCTACGGATTCTTGCAGAACTGACGGGCGCATCGTTGGTAGTGCAGGACAGCTATGCCGGATGGCCCTTCCGGAAGGATTCACCGCTGCAGCAATTGTGCTGCCAAGTGTACAATCGCTTGACGGGGCAGGAGTTGAAAATCGAAAAGTTGAACAGCTGTGCTGAGACCGGCGAGATTGCAGGCGCAATCCCCGATATGGACATTGTGGCACTGGCACCTTGGGGACGCGGCGCACATACGCCCCGTGAGCATCTAGATCTGGATACGCTGCAGCCCTTCTGGGAGTTTTTGACAGCGCTGCTGCGCGCCATGTGCGAAGAAGCCTAACGGCGAAAAGCGCACTATTCCTATATAATATAACAAAAGCCGAAGTACTAAATTGTACCTCGGCTTTTGTTGCTTTCATAACTATCCCGGATTCTGCGTAAACACCAAAATGTGGTGCAAATAGGACGAACCCACCACGCGGGTCCTGCGGCGGATCGCCGTTACTGATAACATGGACACGGAAAACCTTGTCCTCACGGTTTTGGGAGGACTGGATCAGCGTCTCTTGTTCGGGGCGCTTCATGATCTCCCGGATGCGCTGGCGCTTGGTGATTTTCAGCTCTTCCAGAAGGTCATCCAATACCGTATTCAGCCGGTCGGCGGAGATTTCCGTCCAAAAAGCCTGAATACACATTGTCATACTTTTTCACACCCCGGTAGTTGCTTCGGGAGCGCTTTTCCCGGAGGGCCCGGGTGGTGACGAAGGTGCGGTAGCCAATGATGGGCTGGTGGTGGTTCTCAATGACCACATTGTCCCCGGCGTCCAGCCGGATGTCCGATCCGTTGATTTTCCTTCGGGTGTATTTATTCATTTTTGGAACGAAATCAGATCATCCATTGAGTTCGATTCGCCCTGCTGCTCATCATCCTTGGACAGCCTTTCATAGAGGGCTGTAACTCTATCAAAATCCCTGATTTTAGGCACTTTCTGACCTCCTTTCCGTCTTTTATTCGCAGCCATATTCAATGGACTGCTTGCAATATATATCCTAAAACTTCTTTTCCGTTCGGGTCAAGCACGACGAAAGAAGTATTCGCATTCATAATGTTGGGCTTGGCGTAGAAGCGTGTTTTACCTGCACCGGAACCGCCGCAGACAAGGGTATTCAGGTTTCTTGCCGTTGAGTCCGATACGGACTGCCTGCGTCATCAGCTTGTTTTCGGACGGTGGGTTCTGCCGGTATTTCTTGTCCACGGCTTTGGCATTGCCCCATTTTGCGCTGCCGTGTTCCTCTCGGCGTCGGTAGTTCCTGCGTGTCGAGAAATAGATGCCGATGCCCATTCCATAGCCGAGAAGCAAAACGAGGACAGTTTTTACACTGTCCTCGCAAAGCACTATATGAAATGGGTCGCTCATCACATTCATCAAGCTCGGCAGTATCTCCGGCAAGCCACCCTTAACGGATGGTGCAATGAGAAGTCCGAGCCACACGATCGGCAGGATGCCGAGTACGGCGAGAATGATGGAGGTCTGTCTGTCGTTATCTCGATTCACGACAGGAGCAGCCCTTTCTTTCCGCTACCTTGAACTTTTTCTTTGGGGCATACCCGACCTTGATGATAAGATCGTCCACGGCATCGGTGGATTTACCCTCATTCATCAGTTCGTTTTGGTATCGTTCAAAGCTCGAATCACTACGCCGTGTTCATAATCGTCCAAGGCGATGTGATAGCGTTCCTCTTTCATCGCTCACACCTCATCTTTCCTGATCTTTGCTTCGGTCTGCTCGGCGGCGGTAGATTACCTCCACACACGGGAGCCGATCTCGCTCATCGCAGAACGGGTCTTGGAAAGCTCCGCACGGATTTCCTTGGGGGACTTGCCCGCCAGTTCCTCCGGGATACGGTCAATGGCGAAGTTCTTCACATCCACTCCGAACTTGCGGCAGAGCATATAAGCGGGTGGTTTTGTTTATGCTGCTTTCTGGAAAGAGGACAGATGCGCTCTGTTTTGCGTGCAGCCCGTGCCGTTAGCAGAGCTGCTCCAGTTGAAAGGCCAGCTCGGTGCGGCCCACGACGGCGTGGTGGTTGTTGTAAAGGTTTTTGTCGTGGTAGCGGGGCAGAGAGCAGGCTTCCTCCGGCGTGATGACGCCGAGCTGGGTGAGAACCGAGAGGATGGCATACGGGACGATGGAGGAGGCGCCGTCCTCCATTTTGAGGGCAATGCCGATTCCCTTATCCTTGATGCCCACGGCATAGAATGCGCTGGCGCCTGATTTACAGAAGATTCGGTCGCCGAAGGCGGCCATCAGCTGGGTGCAGATGCGATCGGTTCCCGCCACCATTTCCGGATGTGCTGTCATGGCGGATGTGATGCGCCGGAGGGTAGCGGCCCGGGTGGGGGCGAAAAGCGTGGGGAGGGACATGCGGGCGTAGCCCTGTGCCAGCCGGTAAAGGGGCAGCGCATGGACCGGAACGCCGCAGCCGTCCACGGCCAACTGGACATCGGAGGTCTCTACGCCGCACATTTCAGCGAACACCGAGAGGATACGCTGCTGGACGGGGTGCTCCAAAGCAGTATAGCCTTCCAAAGACTCCCCTAAATGGCGGGCGGTGATGAGCATACCGGCGTGCTTTCCGGAGCAGTCGCAGTAGATGGGCGCCCGGGGGATGCCGGCGATCTTCAAGGCGTCCTCGGCGGGGACATACATGGGGTATTCCGACCCGCAGCACAGCTGATCGGGGGAGAGACCTGCCTTGTGCAGGATGCTCTCCACGGCCTTTACATGAAAGGGTTCTCCGTTGTGGGAGGAACAGATGACGGCCAGTTCCTGCGGGGTAATGCCATAATGCTCCAGCGCACCGCTTTCTGCCACGGGGATCGCCTGAAGGGGCTTGGCGGAGGAGCGGGCAAACGTAAGACGCTCCGGATCACCGAGCTTCCAAAGGATCCGGCCTGTGTGATCCGTTACCGCGATATGTCCCCGGTGGATCTGATCCACCAGATCACCACGGTATTGATAAGCAATAACAGCCATAGCATATACCTCCGTTTCTTAGATCACAAAGTAGAAAAAGCGCAGCACATCACCGTAATCATCGGCATCAAAGGCCACGGTGGTGGGAGAGATGAGGCTGGCGCCGGGATAGTGGGAGCATCCATAGGCGTCATAATGGTGTACATAGGTGACCTCCACATGGAAGTGATCGGGAAGTACCGGAGGTGCGGCTGTTTTTGCCGCCGCCACAGCCTCGGCCATCATGCCCTCGATCTCCTCGCGGACAAGCTCCGGGGTCTTTGTCAGGACGCCGTAGCCGTGGCCGGATTTGGTTGGTACGGTCAGCAGGCCGGGTACGGTGTGCGCCGCAGCCGCACACATCCCCTCGTCGCCGCTGGCGAATAGGGTGGGAACGCCCCGGTAAGCGGCGGCATGGGCGTACATCTCGAATTCTCCCCACAGCGCACCATTGACCGTAAGGCGGAAAATGCGGGAGCTTACCATCGTGTGGGACGTGGGATTTCCGGGGGCGGAGGCGGCGTCGTGAAAGCCGACCATCAGCACACCGTCATAGCTCTCGTCAAAAATACCGGTAAGGCCCACAATATCGTGGGTGATCCCCCGAAGGAGACGGGCATCTCTGGGGAGCAGGGCGCAGTCAATGTTGCAGCCGTCTCCGTGCATATCCTCTATGACGACCTCGTCGGCTCCGCCGGAGAAAAGTCCACGGGCCGCAGCGGCAGCCTCCAACGCCATTTCCCGTGCCATAGGCGCATAGCAGGCGTTGACGGAACGTGCCTCGTCCCAGCAGGTCAAAGAAGCCACGCCTTCAATGTCACAAAGAATGTAAAATTTCATGCTTGAGTCCTCCTTTATCAGAAGCGTAATGGTAATAAATGCGGAGCCATAGGGATCGGGAAGTATTGGGCAAAATGTCAGGGATCCACCAATAGCTGCTGTTAAATGAGATGTTCCTGGCCGGCCGCTTTACGCATCGAGACGTCAGCGCATCCCGCCCGCGGGTGAAGCGCCGCAGCGGAAGATCATATTGCTTCGCTGCGGATACGCCGCAGGTAGCGGTAGACCGTGGGTTCGGAGATGTGCAGTTCCCTGGCGACCTGTCCGATGGAGCCCTTGGTATGGAATACGCCCTGCGCTTCCAGAGAGCGGAGTATCTCCAGCTTGTCGGCGGTATGCATGGCATCGGAGGGGATACCATAGCCGAGGATGGTGGAGTGGATCAGATTGCTGGACAGCTCCGGGATGGAATCATCCAGGTTTTCGGTATAGGCGGAGCTCTCCTCCTCTTGCGGAAGAGAAAAGGAATGGAGCAGGCTGGAAAGATGCTCCGAGAGCACCAGAATATCTTCCACATCGTGGTTCACGCAGATCAGCCCCACCAGATGACCCTTTTCCTTAATGAAATAGGTGGAAGAGACGAAACGCTTACCTCCCCGGGTGCGGCCCTCGTAGTTGGCCACATAGTCGTGCTCCTGATAGACTCCGGTTCGCAGCAGTTCCTTGGCCAACTCCGTCATGGGGTCGCCTATGCGGCGGCCGCTGAGATGCTCGTTGCAGGCGGCAATCACCGAGCGCTCCGGCGTGGAAACGTCATGGAGGATGATCTCATAATTCTTTCCGCAGATCTTTCCCATAAATTCCACCAGAGGGATGTATCGCTCAAGACTGGCGTAGTTGCTCACTGTATCCCTACTTTCTCAACAATAATTCTTGCCTGATAAAAAACTGTCACATAGTGCTGCTGAAAGTCAGTATATCGAAAATGAATGGATAAATCAACCCTAATATGCTGGAAAGCGGTGGGGGGATGTAATATTTTTTTTGCAGACCAAGGCGGGAATAGCCTTCGAGGCAGCAATTTAGACAAAAAATTATCAACTTTCTTGGCACTTATTCAAGCTATTCAAGATTGACAAAGGCAGTGTGATAAATTATAATCAGAAAAACTAAAAAGTTGTCAGAAGGGAGGCTCAATGCCATCCCCCCCCCCGCACGTCATATTTTTAAGGAGGCATTTGTAATGGAAGCTGCAAACTATGCGCTGCTGGCGGCGGCAGAGTCCATCATTCCGTGGACCGTCGTTGCACTGGTAGGAGGCGCTGCATGAGATACGATTTTGATACCCCCATCAATCGCAGAAATACCTTCTCCTTTAAGTGGGACTGCGATATGGACTATTTCGGCCGGGACGACGTGATCCCCATGTGGGTGGCGGACATGGATTTCGCCTGCGCCCCCTGCGTCGTGGAGGCTGTACAGAAGCGCGCCGCCCATCCGGTTTACGGCTACGGTATGCGCCAGCAGCCCTATTATGACGCGGTGATGGGCTGGCTGAAAAAGCGCCATGGCTTTGAGGTCAAATATGAGCATCTGGCCTTTGCGCCTCCCGGCGTGATCTACGCCTTGAACGTGATGCTGCGCATCCTCACCAAGCCCGGCGACAGGGTCATGGTCCCCATGCCCAACTACGACCCGCTGTTTGACATGGTCACCCGGGGCGGCCGGAAGCTGGTAGAGACGCCGCTAGTCTGGAAGGACGGGCGCTACACCTTCGACTTCGCCGATATGGAGGCCAAGGCTGCCTCCGGCGTGAAGGTACTGGTGCTCTCCAGCCCCCACAACCCCACCGGTCGGGTATGGACCCGTCAGGAGCTGGAGGGCGTGGCGGAGATCTGTCTGCGGCACAACATCTTCATGCTGGTGGACGAGATCCACTGCGACTTCGTGCCGCCGGAGCATCCCCACACCACCTTTGGCCTGCTGGGCGAGGAGGTGCTGCGCCATTCCATGGTCTGCTACTCCTCCAACAAGGGCTTCAATCTGGGCGGACTGGGTATGGCCACCCTGGTGCTGGCGGACGACGACCTGCGGTGCAAGTTCAACGAGGAGATGTCCATTGCCCAGACGCGGCTGGACAACATTTTCGGCATGGCCGCCCTCATAGCCGCCTACAACGACGGCGAGGAGTGGCTGGATCAGGCCATCGCCTACGTCTCCGACAACAAGGCGTATCTGGATCAGTTCCTGCGGGAGCGCATTCCTCAGATCCGTATGATCCCCTCCGAGGGTACGTATCTGGTCTGGCTGGACTGCTCCCAGCTGCCCTACCGGGGCATGGCGCTGGAGCATTTCATGATTAATGAGGCCAAGGTGGCGTTCTGCGCCGGCTATGAATTCGGTAAGCAGGGAGAGGCTTTTCTGCGCATGAATGTGGCTTGTCCCCGGTGTACCCTGACAAAGGCTCTGGAGCAGATGGAAAAGGCGATCAACGGTCTGTCGCTTCAGTAATACCTGTAAACGACACACCTTGTGAGATAAGAAATTTTTTAAAGGAGAAACAGCTATGAAAAAAAGAACCATCGCAATGTTCCTGTCCGTAGCTCTGTGTCTCTCGGTGGCCTTGACTGGCTGTGGGGCAGACAAACCGCAGCAGAGTGACCCCACTGATGACGGCAAAAAGAGCCTGACCATCGCAGTGCTGAATGATGTCGTCTCGCTGGACCCCGCAGTAAAGGACAGCAGCTCCGAGATGCAGATGGCGTCTCACCTGTACGACCCTCTGGTGGACTATAATGCGGACATGAGCAAGAAGCCCGGTCTGGCAGAGAGCTGGAAAGTTCTGGATGACGGCGTGACGTGGGAGTTCAAGCTTCGCCAGGGCGTGAAGTTCTCCAACGGAAACGACTTCAATGCCGACGACGTGGTCTTCAGCTTTGAGCGCATCCTCAACGATCCTACTCTGGAGTTGGGCGTGTACCTCATGCGCCTTCAGGAAGTCAAGAAGGTGGATGATTACACCGTGCAGCTGGTGACCAAGATCCCCTATCCCGTGTTTGCCGGCAGCCTGGTCCATATCATGATGCTTGACAAGGAGACCTGTGAGGGCCTTACCAGCGAGGAGATCTCCGCGAACCCTGTGGGTACCGGTCGGTATCGTCTGGTGGAGCACGTGAAGGAATCCTATATCAAGCTGGTCCGCAACGACGAGTATTGGGGCGAGCTGCCTGACGCAGAGACCGTGGAGTTCCGCGTGATCGCCAATGCAGCCACCCGCACCACCGCTCTCATCAACGGCGAGGTGGACTTTATCTCCAACATCCCCGTGATGGACGTGGATCGTCTGAAGGACGCCTCCAACGTTCAGGTCATTACCAATCCCAGCCTGTCCTGCAGCTACATGGGCTTTGATCTGCTCAATGAGCATGGCTCTGCCGGCACCGACGATCCCAACCCGCTTCTCAACGTGAAGGTTCGTCAGGCTATCTACCACGCCATTGACATTCAGACGATCATCGATACCGTCATGAACGGCTACGCCACCGTGGCTAACTCCTATATGCCCAGCATCTGTGTGGGATATAATGCCGACGCAGAGCGTCCCGCCTACGATCCCGAGCTTGCCAAGCAGCTTTTGGCGGAGGCCGGCTATCCCGATGGCTTCTATCTCCGCATCGACGCCCGCAGCGACAGTGACATGAACGCCGATCAGGTGTCTCAGGCCATTGCCAGCTATCTGGAGAAGGTGGGCATCAAGGCCGAGGTAAACCTGCTGCCTCGCGCCTCCTTCTATGAGAAGATAGACGCAGAGAACCTCCAGTCCTCCTTCTTCATGTCAGGCTGGGGCGACGGCTCCGGCGAGGGCATGGTCATCTTCAACGATATGCTCTATACCTACGACGGCAAGGCCGGCATGGGCGAAGGCAACCGGGGCCATTACAGCAATGCCGAGGTGGATGCGCTGCTGGATCAGGCATCTGTTGAGACCGATCAGGCCAAGCGCGCAGCGCTGGTGGAGCAGGTAGATCAGATTGCCCGGGACGAGGCCGCCTACATTCCCCTGTTCTTCAAGGAGAATATCTTCGGCGTGCGCGCCGGCATTCAGTACACCCCCAGTGCCGATGACCATATTCTGGCTTGGGACTTCACCTTCTAAGCGCACATAAGAACAGTCAATGGGAGGAGGCAGAAGGGGATCTTCCCTTCTGCCTCCCACCAAAAGGGTGTAAGCCCGTAAATGAGGTATTACCATGTTCAAGTATTTCCTGAAGCGGCTGGCGCAAATGGTAGTTACACTGTTCATTGTGTCCATTCTGGTATTTGTTCTGGCCAACTTCATTGGCGATCCCGTCAATATGCTGGTCTCGCCCAAGGCTCCGCCTGAGGTTCGAGAGCAGGTTCGAGAAGAACTGGGGCTCAACAGACCGATCCTGGAGCAGTACGTATCGTTTATTACCAATGCGTTCAAGGGAGATTTCGGCAAGTCCTATATCTATAAAGTGGACGCGCTCTCTCTGATCGCCCAGCGGGTGCCTGCTACGCTGGAGCTGGTTTTTGTATCCGCTGTGCTGGCGCTCGGTATCTCTATCCCACTGGGCGTATATGCGGGCGCTTTCCCCAAACGAAAATCCAGCACATTGGTGATGGGAGGCTCCATTCTGGGCATTTCCCTGCCCTCCTTCTTCATCGGCATCATGCTGATCTACATCTTCTCTCTGAAGCTGCACTGGTTCCCCTCCTCGGGACGGGGCGCGACCGCACCGTTCCTGGGGATGGATTTCAGCCTGTTTGCGCCCGGTGGACTCAAGTACATTATCCTGCCTGCTCTTACGCTGTCTGTGACCAACATCGCATCTCTGGTGCGCCTTACCCGCGCCGGTGTGATGGAGAATATGCGGCAGGATTATATCAAATTTGCCAGAGCCAAAGGTGTGTCCACCCGAAAGGTCCTCTTTGGACACGCCCTGAAAAATGCCCTGATCCCGGTTATCACGGTGTTCGGTATGGAAATCGGTTCCCTTATCGCCTTTACGACGGTGACGGAGACCATCTACTCCTGGCCGGGACTCGGCAAGCTTCTTATTGACTCCATTAACTCGGTGGATCGGCCGGTCATTGTGGCCTATCTGATCCTGACTACGGTGTTGTTTGTGTTTATCAATTTTGTGGTCGACCTTCTGTATACAGTCATCGACCCGAGAATCAAGTTCAGGTGATGCGCTATGGGTGAAATGAAAAAAAAGGGCGCGGCCCCCAACAAGAGCTTTTTCCGGCGCATCGCTGAGTCTGAGTTCTTTCACAATTACAAGCGCAGTCCGTCCGCTATCGTCGGTACGGTGATCGTGGTACTGGTACTGTTCATTGCCCTTTTCGGGCCGTTGTTTGCTCCGCAGAACCCCTATGATGTAGCCTCTCTCTCCCTTACGGATTCCTACAAGCCGCCTGCATGGGAGGCGGGAGGTGACGCCCGGTTTATTTTCGGTACCGACAGTCAGGGACGGGATATTTTCAGCTCTCTTATTTACGGAAGCCGTATCTCCCTCTTTATCGGCGTTGTAGGTACGCTGCTGGCCTGTGCCGTAGGTATCACGCTGGGACTGATCTCTGGCTATTTTGGTGGAAAGGTAGACGCTGTCATCATGCGTTTGGCAGATATCCTGCTCTCTTTTCCCGATATCCTCGTGGCACTCTTCATCATGACCATGTTTGGACGGGGTGTAAGCAAGCTGCTGGTCGTATTTACGATCATCGGATGTGTCACATACATCCGTACCGTCCGCGCCGAGGTGCTGACGGTGAAGCAGATGGAATATGTAGATGCGGCCAGAGTCATTGGCCTCCCCAATATCCTGATTATCGCCAAGCATGTGCTGCCCAACGTAATGACCACCGTCATCGTTCTTTCCACGATGAAGGTGGGCGGCCTTATTCTGGCGGAAGCCACGCTGAGCTTTCTGGGCGTAGGTGTTCCGGTCACGGAACCCTCTCTGGGCATGCTGGTCAAGAACGGCTTCGACGTGCTGTTCAGCGGATACTGGTGGATCGCGGTGATGCCGGGTCTCTACATCATGCTGATCGTGTTCGGAATCAACCTTCTGGGAGATTTCCTGCGCGATGAGTTCAATCCTAAGCTGAAGTAAGGGGGGAGCGAGATGAGCGAAACACTGCTGCAGGTGGAAAACCTGCGGACCTATTTCCACACCTTCCGCGGTGTAGTCAAGGCGGTGGACGGCATTAGCTTTTCCCTGGATGAGGGACAGGTGCTGGGCATCGTGGGCGAGTCGGGCAGCGGTAAATCCGTTAGCAGCTTTTCCATTCTGAAATTGATCGAGCCGCCCGGTGTGGTGGAATCGGACGGGATTCTTTTCCAGGGCGAGGACATCAGCAAAAAGAGCGAGCGGGAAATGATGAAGATCCGAGGCAAGGCGATCTCCATGGTGTTCCAGGATCCGATGACCTCCCTGAACCCGCTCTATACCATTGAGAAACAGATCACCGAGATGCTGGACCTCCACCAGAAGCAGATGACCAAACAGGAAAAGCACGCGCGCTGTGTGGAATTGCTGCATATGGTAGGTATCCCCAATCCTGAGGATCGGCTGAAATCCTACCCCCATCAGTTTTCTGGCGGTATGCGGCAGCGGGTCATCATTGCGATCGCCTTGGCTGCCAATCCGAAGCTCATCATCGCCGATGAGCCTACCACTGCCCTGGATGTGACCATACAGGCGCAGATCCTCAAGCTCATGGATAAGCTGGTGAAGGAGCAGGACGCTTCTCTCATCCTGATCACCCATGACTTGGCGGTGGTTTCCCAGATGGCGGATCGCATCATTGTGATGTACTGCGGCAAAATCGTGGAAAGCGGCTCCCGGGATGACGTGATCCGCCGCCCCAGCCATCCGTATACCGAGGGACTTCTTAACTCCATCCCCAGAATGGGAGAGGAGCAAAAACGCCTGGAATCCATTCCGGGTATGGTTCCCAGTATGCTGGATCTGCCCCAAGGATGTTATTTTGCTCCCAGATGCAAATACTGCCAGGATATTTGCCGTACCGTGGCGCCTGAAAGCCATGAGGTTGGCCCGGGGCATTGTGCGGCTTGCCACTTTCCGCTGACAGGAGGCGAGAGCCATGAGTAAGATTCTTCAGGTGGAGAATTTGGTGCAGGAGTTCAATCTCACCAAGGATTTTCTGGATAAGGTAAAATTCAAAAACGGTCATTTTTCACTGGAAAATCGAGTGGTTCATGCGGTTAACAACGTCAGCTTTGATGTGGAGGAGGGCGAGGTGTTCAGCCTGGTGGGAGAGTCCGGATGCGGAAAGTCTACCACGGCCCGCACCATCATCAAGCTGATCGAGCCAAAGTCCGGCAAGATCATATTCGACGGACGCGATATCACCCGGCTCAAGCCGCAGGAGATGCGCCCCATCCGTCGAGAGATGCAGATGATCTTTCAGGATCCCTATGCCTCTCTGAATCCCCGGCAGAAGATCATGGAGATCCTCACCGAGCCGATGCTGTTCCACAAGCTGTGCAGCAGCAAGACGGAGGCGGAGGAGAAGGCGATTCATCTGTTGGAGCGTGTTGGACTCAGCTCTGAGCAGGCCAACCGGTATCCGCATCAGTTTTCCGGCGGTCAGCGTCAGCGCATCGGCATAGCCCGAGCGTTGGCGGTCGAGCCTAAATTTATCATAGCGGATGAGCCGGTATCTGCTTTGGATGTGTCCATTCAGGCTCAGATCTTGAACATTCTTATGGATCTGAAGGATGAATTTCATTTCTCCTATCTGTTCATCGCACACGATCTGAGCGTGGTCAAGCACATCAGCGACAGCTTGGGTGTCATGTATCTGGGAACTATTGTGGAGCGGGCTCCGAAGAAGCTGCTGTTCTCCAACCCGGTTCACCCCTATACCAAGGCGCTTTTTTCCGCTGCGCCGACGATTGATGAGGGCAGTATTGCCGAATCTCAGGAGCTGCGTGGAGAGATTCCCAGCCCGATCCATCTGCCCTCCGGCTGTCCCTTCCATGACCGCTGTCCTGTGGCTTGCCCGGACTGCGCACGGGAGATCCCGGAGCTCAAAGAGGTGGAGCCCGGACACTTCGCAGCCTGCCATCTGCTGTAAAAAAGGGGATTTAGCGCGGGTGGATCACCTCGCATACCCCTGCGGGGGCGGCATAGCCGCCCCCGCTTTTTAATTCTCTATCATTGAATGGACCAGAAGGAGGAAGAAAAAATGGAACTGCAACTTGTGAAAAAGTATGACGCCAGAGCATGGGACGGTGTGGTGGTCCCGCTGGGAGAAGGCAACCTGAACAGCTATCAGGGACCTTGGGAGCAGGAACTTGCCGCAGTTCGTGCCTCGGGGCGCTTTGAAGGGAAAACGGGTGAGATTTTCCGCTTTTCTGTTCTTTCAGAGGGCGTGCTGACCCAAATTTTCCTGCTGGGTCTGGGGAAAGACTGGAGCCTGGAGCAGGTGCTGGAGAGCTGTGCCAAGGTGTATCGTCAGTGCCAGGAGCTGGATCTGCGTACGGTGTGTACCGATCTGCGGGGCGTGTGCCCACAGTTCACGCCGGCGCTCTTCCAAAAGGCGGCAGAGGCTGCCGCTCTTACCGGCTACCGGTTTGACAAGTACAAGACGACCCCTACGGCGCCGGGGATCGAAACGGCTGCGTTTCTCTGCGAGATGCCGGAGCGCTACGAGGCCGCCTTGGTAGAGGCGGAGGTGTCTGCTGAGGCCACCTGCATCGCACGGGATCTGATCAATGAGCCCCCCACGGTGCTTACCCCCGCCAAGCTGGCGCAGGCGGCGCAGGAGCTTTTTAAGGAGACACCCGTGAAGGTGACCGTTTACGGCAGAGATGAGGTGGAGCGCATCGGGCTCACCGCTTTTCTGGAGGTCGGGAAGGGCTCGATTTACGAGCCTAAGCTCATTGTCATGGAGTATACCGGCGCACAGGACGTGGAGAGCCGCCTGGGGCTGATCGGCAAGGGCCTTACCTACGACAGCGGCGGATACTCCCTCCAGTCGTCTGAGTTTATGGAAACCATGCAGCATGATATGAGCGGCGCGGCCGCCGTGATGGGCGCCCTGTGGGCGGCGCAGAAGCGGGGCCTTCGGATCAATATTACCGGTGTGGTGGCGGCTTGTGAGAATAAGCTCTCCGCCACGGCCTATGTGCCGGGCGATGTGATCCGCTCCATGTCCGGGCGGTATATCGAGGTGAACAACACCGATGCCGAGGGCCGTATCACGCTGGCCGACGCCGTGACGTATGCCAAGCAGTGCTGCGGCGTGGATCGCATCGTGGATATTGCCACACTCACCGACGGAATCCAGACGGCGTTGGGAAATCGCCGCTGCGGAGCCTTTAGCAATAACCGGGCCCTGACCGCACAGGTGGAGAAGGGCGCCGCCGCCGCCTGTGAGCGGATGTGGGAGCTGCCCTGTGACGAGAATCTCCGCCGGGTGCTGGACTCTCGCGTGGCCCATCTGAAAAACAGTGCGATGGGCTCCAGCGTGGGTGGATATGCCACGGTGGGCGCCATGTTCGTTAAGGAGTTTGTCGAGGAGACGCCTTGGATCCACTTGGATATCGGCGGTACCGCTTGGACCACCGAATGTGAGGGGATCTATACAAAGGGCGGCATCGGATTTGGCACGCGGATGCTTTATGAGACGTTCAAGGTGATGGAAAAGGAGGGGACGCAGGTATGAAGAAGCTGGCATTGACGGATTTTGCCAAGTATCGGTATCCTTCTGCACTGGAGCTGTCTCCGGACGGCAGATATCTGACCTTTGCACTCAAGGAGGTCGACAGGGAAGGGGACGGCTACCGGTGGAATCTGTGGCTGTATGATCTGGAGAGCAGAGAGAGCCGGCAGATCACCCAAGGAGATGACCAGCGGCAGGCGGTTTGGGAGGATAACACCCATATTCTCTATAAAACCACAGAACTGGACGAAGCTATGCGGGCACGGGGCTTTGAGGAAGAGTGGACGGTGTATCACCGCCTGAATGTATGTACAGGCGAAGAGTGCGAGGCATTCCGTCTCCCCATGTCCGTATCCGGGCTCTGGAAAATGGACGAGGGCCGTTATGTTTTCACGGGCGAGACCCATTTGGACCGGCCGAATCTTCTGGAGCTGACGGGAGAGGCGCTGGAGAAGGAGCTCGTTCGCCGTCAGCAGACCAAGGGCTATAAGGTTTTGACGGAATTACCCCTGTGTGAGAACGGGGTTGGGATGTTTAATCAGACCAGAATTACGCTGTTTCTCTATCTGGAGGCTACCGGAGAATATCGCCGGATCACGCCGGAGGACTATGATGTGAATCATGTGAATGTCCGGCCCGGTCAGGTGCTCTTCACTGCGTTCCCCTTCCGGGATATAAAGCCGGTCACCGAGGGAATGTATCGCTGGGATGCGGAGCGGAACGAGACGGAGACGCTGATCACGCCCGACAAATACAGCATCGACTATGTGGGGCATTTAGGCCGGAAGGCGCTCTGTCTGGGACTGGTCATGCGGGACTATGGCGTGTACGAGCACCCCACATTCTTTGTGGTGGACGAAAATGGCGAGGAAAATCTGGGCCGCTATGACCGCCGGGTCAACTCCGAGGTGGTCACCGACTGCTTCTCCGGCTCCGTCACGGGACAGAGAATGGTGGGCGAGACGCTGTATTTCCTCAACACGGACGGCGTGGGCTCCGGCTTGTGTGTATGGACGCGGGAAACCGGTGTACAGACGCTCTTCGGCGGCGACGACTACCTCATTGATTTCGATACTAAGGACGGAAAGAGGTTCCTCTTTTCCGCAGCTGTGGGTCTGAAGCTTCCTGAGGTGTACCTTTGGGATGGCGGCCAGCTGGAGCAGCTGACGGATTTCAACGGAGCTGCACTGGAGGGCGTGACCATTTCCGTGCCGGAGCGGCTTACCTTTACCAACACGGACGGCGTGGATATCGACGGTTTCGTGATGAAGCCGGTGGGCTACGAGCCGGGCAAGCGGTATCCGGGCATCCTTCATATTCACGGTGGGCCGAAGATGGTATTTGGCCCGGGCTTCCACCATGAGATGCAGCTTTGGGCGGCCTCCGGCTTTTTCGTATGCTACTGCAACCCAAGAGGAAGCTGCGGCAAGGGGAATGCCTTTGCCGATCTTCAGGGCAAGTACGGAGAGGTAGACTTCCAGGATCTGATGGAGTTCACGGATGAGGTTCTGCGGAGGTATCCCGAAATCGACGCAGATCGAATGGGCGTTGCCGGCGGTTCCTATGGCGGCTTTATGACCAACTGGGTCATCGGTCACACGGATCGTTTCCGCTGTGCCGTGTCCCAGCGGAGCATTGCCAACTATGTGGGGGATTATCTCCTCTCGGATATCGGCTACTATTATGTGCCTGACCAGCAGCTTGGCACCATTTGGGAGCATCCGGAGCGTTTGTGGAAGGCGTCGCCCCTCACCTATGCCGACCGTGTTAAGACGCCCACACTCTTTATTCACGCAGATAAGGATTACCGCTGCACGCTGGCCAACGGTCTGGAAATGTTTGCGGCACTCAAGCTCCATGGCGTGGAGAGCAAGCTGTGCATGTTCTACGGCGAGAACCACGGCCTGAGCCGAGAGGGAAAGCCCTCCAACCGCATCAGCCGACTCAGCGAGATCCTGCAATGGATGGAGGAGCACCTGAAGGAAGAATAAGGGGGAGCCAACCGGCGGCTTCTGGCAGAGTGTGTGCCGGAGCATTTGCCGCGCTTAAACCTATATCCCTTGGAAGCTGTCTTTTTTACATGGCGATTTCAGCGGACAGCGGCCACAGCACTGCGTCATACAGGTATCGCAGAAGCATTACGCCGAGAGCCCACCTTCTTGAGAAGGTGGGCTCTCGCTGTAAGCACACGAAATGAGACGCTTTATTTCTTGTCAAACAGGATGAACAGCAGGCTGGACAGGCACAGCAGGAAGGGATAGAACAGCAGGGGGATGATGTCAAAGGCGCTGATGGCGTAGCCGAGGGTTGCACAGGTGGAAATGGCCACCAGCATCTGGGCACCGTAGGGGATGATGCCCTGAAAGATGCAGGAGAAGGTGTCCAACAGGGAGGCGGAGCGCTTGGGGCTGATGCCGTATCGTGCCAACATTCAGCAGGAAATCAGGTTTATCCTCTCAACTCCTCTCTTGTTTTTTCTTATCCTACCACACGCGCCGCAAAAAAGCAGCCCTGTCCTCTCCACCCGCGGCCCTATCGGCTTTCTGGCGGACAGCGAAGAAGAACAGCACAATTACCAAAATGCGGGAGAAGGTGCAATTACCTTCTCCCGCAATGTTTGCGGTTTAAAAAGAATCTGATACAAGGCTTTCCATGAGCCTCTTTTTCGCTGCGGCAGACGGACTTTTTGTGCTTACAGCGTGAATTTCCAAAAAAACGGTTGAAAAGTTGATAAGAATATGTCATACTAAAACTATACACTTGCGGGGGAAGGAGTTTTGTACCGTTTGTGCCGCAAAATAATTGCAGAAGGAGAACTTGATAACGGCAATGGACAAGCGGATGTTCATGCAAAAGTTAGACGATTGCCCAATTATGATTTTCGATTCATCGGACGATTGCAATTACAACGGAACACAAAACAAGGAATAGAAAGGGGAATGTTTTATGCGAAAATTGTTGTTAAGTGTCTTACTCTGCGCTGCGTTGGTGATGGGGTTACTGCCTACTGCCGCTTTTCCGATGGAGTTGGGCAATACCCCTGAGGCGGTGGAAGAGGCTCCGACTTCCGCATTGGAGGAACAAAACGTCAACGAGGAGCTGTTGTCCGAATATGGAGAACAGAAAAATGCGCCGAAGGCAGCGGATCCGACAGCACAGAATGGTGCTGCGGAGATCTATGTCAGCAGCACCGGTAACGACGAACAGAATACCGGCACAAAAGATCTCCCCTTCGCCACGCTGGCTAAGGCGGTCGATGCTGCGGCTGATGGTACAACGATCTATGTCATGAGCGATCTGACCATGGATCAGTGTGCTCGTTTTTACGATAAGAGTCTTAAAATCACCAGTGGAGAAGGCGGTCCTTACACTATTACACGCAGCGCTGATTTTAAGCAGCAAAGTGACACAGCCCGCAGCTGGTATAATCCCGCCATGATCGAGGTTCAGTCTTCATCGGCGAGTTCTGTCGGCCTGACTCTTTCCGACATCGTTCTGAACGATGCAGGGATGCACGAGGGTACTGTATTCGCACAGGCTGTCAGCGGTGACGGCAACGGGGATAATACGGTTTATGTGCAGGACGCTATCATTGCCTCCAACGCCACTGCGCCCTGCACCGTGACGCTGGGTAAGGATGCTGTGCTGCGCAACTTTGGCGGCATGTCCGCTGTGCGCGCCACCGACCAGGCAAAAATCGTCATGGAAAGCGGCAGTGTGATAGAGGATACCCTGACTGGTTATACGAGAACAAAAGGCTCTGGGGCAGACTCAGTCGGTCCGGCAGGTGCGATCTGGCTTCAGGGCGGTACACTCGTGATGGAGGAAGGCTCGAAGATCCGGAATATGGACGGTCGTGGAGTTTATGCAGACGGCGGGAAGGTTGAGATCGGCGGCGCCATCAGCAGCATTGCCGCAAACAAGAGCGCAATGTGGCAGGCGAATAACGGCATCGTAATTCATCTGCGCAATAACGCAGAGGGAACGCTGACCTCCACCGCACTGATTGAGAAAATCTCCAGCGGCAGCATAATCTACTGTGCGGGTGATGCCAAATCCTTCAAAATGGAAAACGGCTCCAAAATCACGGATTGCCCCAAGCTGAACGGCAATGTCATCTATGCAAAAAACTGCACCGTCGTGATTGACGGTGAAATCAGCAATGTGTATGCCACAGGTAACCATATCCTGCAAACCGACGGCGGCACAGCGGTGATAATTGGAGAAAACGGAAGGATCCTCAACAATCACGCATACTATGGCGCAGTTTATATCAATGGAACGGATGAGCACTTAGACATTTACGGGAAAATCAACGGTAATATTTGTGCGAATCGTGGCGGCGGTGTGGTGCTGTCCAATAATGGCGGAAACCACAATGCAACCATGTATGAAGGCGCTGAGATCTGCAACAACAAAGCCGAGCAAACAGGCGGCGGAGCCATGATATCCAAAGGCGTCTTCACAATGAACGGCGGTACGATCTCCGGCAACATTTCCGGTACAAACAGTGCAAAAGGCGAAGCTGACCGGATCGGCGGCGGCGTATTTGTCCGCAGAGGCGGCCAGTTCATTATGAATGGCGGCGCAATCGAGAACAACGCCACAACAGCCTTTGGCGGCGGTGTCTGCTTTGATGCCAGTGATTATGGCGGCACGGTGCCGAAGATCGAGCTGAATGCCGGTACCATCAGAAACAATCTCATGCAGGTCACCGTCGGTGACGAATATCAGGTCACAGGCGGCATATCAAATGATTTGGCTGTCACCGGTAAAGACTATGGAAAGTGCGATCGTTACCTCTATATCTCCCGTGAGGCAGCTGTTGGAGATAAGGCAGTTTATTTCTAGACTGGCAGTAAGACCGTAACCCCGGATGACAGCAGCCTTGACATCAGGCTGGGGAACACCAGTGCTGCAAATGTGACCGCTCTAACCGATGCTTCAAAGAGCATGGGCTGGAATGATCCGTTGACGACCCTCTGGGTTCAGCGTGATGGCGCAGCTGAACTGACGATAGGCGGCCTGACACTGAACGATCTGCCGGTTTATGTGCTGTCCTTGCCGGTGGATGAAACCGGAAAGGTTCTCGATGCTTCGGAAGTGCAGGTTTATGAAGCTCAGAAGACGGACACAGGAGATATAGACATCACGCTTCCGGATGTGTCTGGAAACGGCCATGCTGTAGCCATCGTTCAACCCTCGCAGAACCACGGCACACTGGTCATAAATGGACCTGAAACCATCGAGAGAAATAAAACCGGTGCAGACTATCCCGTGACATATACTGTAACGTATGATATGTCTGAAAGCATGGAAAGCATTATTGAACAATCGGGCGGTGAGGCTGAATATGTTCTTACTATTGATCAGGATGTCCGCCTTACAGGAAATCCCGGCAGTTTCAATGGGGAAAGCATCCAGGTGACATATAGTCTGCCCCACTCCGAGTTCAAGGTAGGTGACTTCCTGCTTGCCTCTGCAAAGCTGAGGATCACTGTTGGACAGCACGACTATATCATTCCCTCTAATGTGACGAAAACGCAGAAGATCGAGACGACCTATAGTCTGACAACACAGGTGAATGGCGGGCATGGAACGATTTCTGCAAGTAAAGCAGGGCTGGCGGCCGGATCGCATGAAACAATTGTTTTTACTCCCGATAGCGGCTATGAAATTGACACTGTTACGGTGAATGGTGTTAAAGCAGAGGTTCTCTCCAATACGCTGGAAGTTATCATGGACGCCGACAAGACCGTTATTGTAACATACAAGAGTATTCCGCATATCCATAACCATGGAGCGGATTGGAAGTCAGACGCAGATAACCATTGGCATGAATGCCCCTGCGGTGACAAGAAGGACACGGCGGCGCATAGCTTCAAGTGGGTGATCGATAAGGAAGCCACCGCAACCACGAGAGGCTCCAAGCACGAGGAATGCACCGTCTGTGGCTATAAGAAGGCCGCCGTTGAAATTCCAGCAACGGGTTCTGCGGCGAAGCCGAGCGACCAGCCCGACAAGTCCGGAAATACTACCTCGCCAAAAACCGGTGACAGCAGCAATCTCGTTTTGTGGAGCGCACTTCTGTTCATCAGCGGCGGTGCTGTTATCGGCACAACGGTTGTAAGCCGAAAGAAAAAGTACAACAGATAATAAAGCAATACAGTACCATCGATTGGCAAGGGCGTGTTTTTTCTGCCGCGGCGGCCCAGAAAGGAAAACCGTTCTCCACTTCTACCGCACCGCAGCATGTTTTGTCCATAATGATAACTAAGCGATAAACACAGAAAAAGACCGCCCCGAGGCACCCTCCGTAAGGAAGGTACCCCGGGGCGGCTCTTGTATCTCGGGTTAATAAGTTTTCGGAAACGGTGTAACCCTTGTGGTTACGCCGTTTTCCCTTTGTTGCGCTGGGTGAGGTGCTGCTGGAAGGCTTCTTCCATCTCCTCCGGGTTCAGCTCGTGGAGAATGCCCACGCCGCCTTTTTGGTTGCATATCGCTATGGTTTTACAGTTTGGCATTTCGCTTTTCCTCCTTCTTATGAGATTTGGATCGCTTGATCCACCAAAACACAGGAAGCGGAGTCCTGTGTTTTGGTGGTCGCATTTAACTCGATCTCATCCCCCAAATGCGTAAAAGGAAATCAACAGGCGTTCGGTTGCTGACCGAACTCATAGGAATCTCACCTCTGCCGGGTACTCCGCCAGCCCCATAGGGAAGTATCATTGTCCCTGAATCGTTTCATCGCCTTATCCGTAGCAAGCGGATATTTCAGAATGGTTCGGAATCGCTACCAACCTTGCTTTCCGTGATAACCCTTGTGGGCAGGAAGTTCGTGGCGCACCTTCATCCGGCTGGGGCTTTTGCCCCCGATCAGGAATGTACCTGTTGAATGTGTATTCTGTTTTCAAGGTTCGTGAGGTTTTTGTCCCTCAATACTTAATTGGGAAAATTTCGAGCCAAAATAAAAAGATTTTTCAAAATATTCTTTTGAAAATTTTCTCGCCTCCTCACAAGAACAAAAAAGCCCCTATCACATCACAAAGATGTAATAGGGGCAGAAACAGAAAAAGCCCGCTGACCGAAATCAGCGGGCTTAAATCATATGAACTTAACTTATGCTATCGGAACTTGCCTGCAATCGCAAAATTTCAATCGCATTTTTGGCGTAAGTGAGGCGTAAATTGGCGTAAGTTGTGGCGTAAGCACCGACAATTTAAGGTCAATCAATAGAGCTTTGCGCCTGCCGGAATGTGAGGATCGACCATCAGCAAATGCAGCTTTTCTTCGCCGTTTTCGTGATGGACGGCGGAGATGAGCATACCGCAGGAATCGATACCCATCATCGGGCGAGGAGGCAGGTTCGTGATAGCGATGCAGGTCTTTCCAACCAGTTCTTCCGGCTCATAATACTCGTGAATACCACTCAAAATGACCCGATCTGTGCCGGTTCCGTCGTCCAAAACGAACTTTAAGAGCTTTTTGGACTTCTTCACGGCTTCGCATTCCTTAACCTTCACGGCACGGAAATCGCTCTTGGAGAAGGTGTCAAAATCCACCTGATCCTGGAACAGCGGCTCGATCTGAACATTGGAAAAATCGATTTTTTCCTCCACGACCGGAGCCGCCTGAGCAGCCTCCGCAGGAACCGAAACTTCCTTGGAAGCCTTCTTGTCAGCGTCCAACGGCTTCATGGTCGGGAACAGGATCACGTCCCGGATGGAGTCGGTGCCGCAGAGCATCATGGCGCAGCGGTCGATGCCGAAGCCCAGACCGCCGGTGGGGGGCATACCGTACTCCAGCGCCAGCACGAAGTCCTCGTCCATCATGTCGGCCTCCTCGTCGCCGTGGGCCCGCTTCTCCGCCTGAGCCTTGAAGCGCTGGTGCTGGTCGATGGGGTCGTTGAGCTCGGAGAAGGCATTACCCATCTCGCAGCCGCAGACGAACATCTCATACCGCTCCGTCAGATGGGGATCCTCCGGGCTGCGCTTGGCCAGCGGACTCACCTCCACCGGGTACATGGTGATGAAGGTGGGCTGAATGAGCGTCTCCTCCACCTTCTGGTCGAAGGTCTCGTACAGGGCGTTGCCCCACTTCCGGGCCACGCCCTCCATGTCCACGCCTACGCTCTTGGCCAGCTCCACGGCGGCGTCATCATCGCCCTCAATGGCCATGAAGTCGGCGCCGGTGACATTCTGCACGGCATCGGCCATGGTGATGCGCTTCCAGCTGGGGGTCAGATCCACGTCGTGACCCAGCCACTGGATGTGGTAGGTGCCGAGAATCTCCTTGGCGGCTCCGGTGAGGATGCCCTCCAGGATATCCATCATGCCGTCCAGATTGGTGTAGGCCTGATACAGCTCACAGGTGGTGAACTCCGGGTTGTGCTTGGTGTCCATGCCTTCGTTGCGGAAGATGCGGCCCACCTCGTATACCCGCTCCAGACCGCCCACAATGAGCCGCTTCAGGTGCAGCTCCGTGGCGATCCGCATATACATATCGATGTCCTGAGCGTTGTGGTGGGTGATGAAGGGCCGGGCGTTGGCGCCGCCGGCAATGGGGCTGAGCACGGGGGTCTCCACCTCCATGAAGCCCATATTGTCCAGATACCGGCGCAGATACGCCACGAACTTGCTGCGGATCTCAAAGTTCCGCTGGGATTCGGGATTCATAATGAGATCCACATACCGCTGGCGGTAGCGCAGCTCCTTGTCCGTCAGGCCGTGGAACTTCTCCGGCAGGGGCTGGAGGGACTTTGACAGCAGGGTGATCTCATGGGCCCGGATGCTCATCTCGCCCTTCTGGGTGCGGAACACGTCGCCCTTGACGCCTACGATATCACCGATGTCATATTTCCTGAAGCGGTCATAGGCCTCCTCGTCCATCTCGTCCTTCCGGGCGTAGATCTGGATGCGGCCGGACTTATCCTTCAGATCGCAGAAGGACACCTTGCCCATGCCCCGCTTGCTCATAAGACGGCCCGCCAGAGAGACGGTCTGCCCCTCCAGCTGGTCGAACTGATCCTTGACCTCCTGTGCGTGATGGGTCACGTCATAGCGGGTGATCTCGAAGGGGTTCATACCCGCCTCCTGCAGGGCTGCCAGCTTATCCCGGCGGATCTGGAGAATTTCCCGCAGGTCCTGTTGATTCTGATTCTGCTGTGCCATAGATATGGTCTCCTTATCGTTCGATCTTGTCCACCCGGTAGCGGATAACGCCCTTGGGGGCCTCCACGGTGATCTCACTGCCGGCCTTGCTGCCCATCAGGGCCTTGCCGAAGGGGGAATCCTCCGACACCTTCCGCTCCATGACGTTGGCCTCCTGAGAGCCCACGATGGTGTACTCCGGCAGCGTCTTGCCGTTATCCAGATTGGTCACGGTGACACGGCAGCCGATGGATACCTTGTCGGAATCCATGTCCGTCTCGTCCACGATGACGGCGTGGAGCAGGATGTTCTCCAGCTCGGCAATGCGGGAGTAGAGCTTGCCCTGCTCGTTCTTTGCCTCATCATACTCGCTGTTTTCGCTGAGGTCGCCGAAGCCGCGGGCGATCTTGATCTGCTCCGCCACCTCGTCGGACCGGGTGGTCTTCAGATAATTCAGTTCCTGCTCCAGCTCGTCCTTACGAGCTTGGCTCATTTTGTATTCTTTTTCCATTTCGGCTGTTCCTTTCATTATCCTGAAGTGTATAACACTCCTAATTTACCATGGTTTTATATTGTAATAGGTATCTTCCGGATTGTCAAGGGCAAAAGGCCCTGATTTCGGGAACAGCCCCTTT